>Ga0179593_1604748_pt1 | contig 16793 bp, 24 predicted proteins | sample CZODoug2_1_08_16_FD_185931 | JGI IMG/M metagenome (GOLD analysis project Ga0179593, IMG submission 185931) | Vadose zone soil fungal communities from Angelo Coast Range Reserve, California, USA - CZODoug2_1_08_16fungal (PacBio error correction) | ecosystem: Environmental > Terrestrial > Soil >...
AAAAAAAAAAAAGGGGAAGAGGGGGGAGGGAGGGTATGAAATGAGCAGCTTAGTCGTGCAGTCTGGGCTACATACAGGCCGAAAAAAAGAAAAGGAGTACGCCAGTCAGGGTGAGAAAGATGGGGAAAGCCTGTTTTATCCTTCTCCTCGCATACAGCCGCCGGGGGAAAAAAAGAGGGGGCCATAAAAAGGGAAGAAGACTGCGCTCTATGTTCAATATTAATGAGCGGATACCCAGAAAAAGAGGAAAAAAAAAAGGGCACACATCGGAAGGGAGGGGGGAGAAAAGGCAATCCCTCATGCGGCAATTGACACAAGGAACAAACAGCCGACGAGCAGACATAGTCCGAGATAAATCCGGAAAAAAAAAAGGAGCAGGAATGCCCGGAAAGAAGAGAAGAGGAGCCACGCTATCAGGTAGAGAAACCATCCGAATTCGCAAAGAGGGGAAAAGGCGCTGCCGGCCGAAAGGGAGAGGGGGGGGTGCGTAACCGCTCTTCACCAATTGTCATTGGAGACAAGGGGGAAGGGACTCGCTGAACACTGAAGGGGGGGGAAAGGGGAAGGGAACCTGATTCATCCCCAGGATTTTCCTCAAAAGAAAAAAGGAACATGCGCTGCTTGCGCTCAAAAAGAAAAAAAAAAGAAAGAAAGAAGGGGAAACCATTCACGATACCAGCACATAAATTATGCGCCGGATACCTTGAATAGGGAGAGAAAAGAAAGAAGGGGCACTAGAAGGAAGAGAGGGAAGGAAAATCTCAGACACTATTCGCAGACCGAAGTCGGAGAGCGGTGAGGGGGGAAAAAAGGAAAGAGAAGACGCCACCCTCAGGTTGTACTCCCTCTCGGAGAAAGGAAGGGGGTTACGAAAGCCTCCTTTTACCTCCAGGAAGAAGCCAACAGCCACCGTCTCAGTGGAGACTACGGAGGGAGGAAAAAAGGGCAACCGAACTCAGCACAAAAAAACCTCCGTTCCGTGCTTTTCAATCCGCCCCGGCCCCTAAAAGGGGAAAGGGAACAGGCCAAACCGAAGGGGGGGGAAGAGGTCGGTCATCAAGTCCGGTTTAAGGGGCGGAGTTATTCTCATCGCGCTGAAAAAAAGGGAAGGGGGGGAGGGGGGGAAAATCTCGAGTATTTCCCTCCTTTTCTAACAGAATCCCTGGCGCGAAAGAAGGGGGAGGGAGACCTTTTTAAAAAGGGGAGAAAGAAGGGGTCTCGCCCAACCTTTTATTACGCCTTGCCCGCTCTGGGGAAGGGAGAAAGGAAGGGGAAAAGAAGGACTTCAACCTTTAACCGCTGGACGGGAAGGAGAAGAATGAGGTTCGCTTTCCAGGGGAGGGAAAAAAAGAAAAAGAAAAAAGGGGAAAAATCTTTCGATCCGATCGCTATCGCGAGGGAAAGGGGGGGAGACCACGGGCGGTTGAAAAAGGGGAAGGGGAGGGGAAGCTAGGTTCCTCCGATGATAAGGGCCTGTGAGGGCGCCCAAAAAAAAAAAAAACCCAATTCGACCCGCTGGAAAAAGAAGAAGAACCACCAGAATCAGCGATCTCCAAAAAAAAAGAAGGGGGGATGCTAAGACGTCTGCATGCCCGGAGAGAGGGGGAAATTGCTCCCATATCGCGGGCGATCCGCGCCATGCCAAGAGAGGGCCAACATTGAAGAAAAAAGAGGGAAAAAGAGGGAAAAAAAAATTCTTTTCTCTCCGGCAAGCGCAGAAAGGAGCGCAAAAAAGGAGGCCTTTACATAACCTTCATCTTCTCTAGTATTCCGGGGAGGGAAAAGAAGGCACCGACACTAACTTGGGAAGAAGAAGTCCATCTCCCTAACAAGCCAGGGGTAGGCTCTCTATACAAGAAAAAGGAGGGGGGGAGGCCCTTTCCATACCTCCTTCCAAAGGAAAAAAAAGGGGGAAGGCCAAACGCCTCGGGGAGGAGGGGGGGGGAAAAAAGGCCTCTTCTTTTCTTCGTTAGGAGGAAGAAAAAGAGGTCTTCCACCAAAAAGAAAAAAGAAGGGGAGAAAAAGAGGAAAATTCTTCCCTTCGCTTAGGAAGAGAGAAGACTCGTCGATTATGTCTGGGAAGAGGAGGGAAGAGGAAGGGTCACTTTCCCCAGGAGAAAAAAGAAAGAAAAAGGTTCCAAGGGCAAAAGCTTTTACCATTTCGCCGCGCCATCTGCGGGAAAAGAAGGGGAGAAGAGAAGAAGGAAGGCCTCTCTTCCACCCAGGAAAAAAAAAAAGGAGATCTGATCTTGAAGGGAAAAAGGGGGGGAGGGGCATCCAACGTCCATCCCTCGCCATGCCTCGGGGGGGGAAAGTGTCCGTGAGCAAGGAGAAGGGGACCTGTCTCTTTTTCGCGATGACTTCCTTGGAGGAAAAGCTGCAGGGAGGGGAAAAAAGGGGGGGAAAAAGAGAGCGATTTCTTCCTCTCTAGCTCCTCCATCCCAGGAAAGCGCCGCCGTGTTCGAAAAAGGGAAGGGGAAAAGTCATGGCGCCCTCACTTCTGTGTCTAACCCGGGGAAGGGGTTCAGTAGAGGGGGGGAGGAAGGGGAGGGGTTCTGATTTCACGTTGGTCGAAGCGGCAAAAAGAAAAAAATTGGTGGGGGAAGGGGGGGGGGGGGGGGGGGTCCTAAACCATTCATCCTCGACGAGCAGCTGAGAAAAGAAGAGGCCGGCTGCAGAAGGGGGAAAAAGAACACGATGCAGGTTTAGTTTCTTCTTGGCCAAGAAAAGGGGGAGCGGCCCACGAAAAGAAGAAGGGGGGAAGATCGAGTAAGACCGTCACTCCGTCCGAGGAAAAAGGAAAGGGAAGTATTTCCTACTATATTCCGTGGGGGGGAAAAAAAGAAGTCTCCGTTAACTTTCTAAATTCGACTATCTCTTTGATCTCCTTTTATCCTCCGAAAAAAAATGTTCTTGCTTTTAAAGAAAAAGCCCGAATTCTATCTCCGGGGGGGGGGGGAGCGGAGGAAGAAAAACACCACATTAACTCTTCTAATCAACAACTATTAATGAAGGGGGAAAAAAAAAAAGGGGAAGAAGGGACTGAAGGAAAAGAAAGTGAAGGGAGGGAATGGTCCTCCCGAGAAAAAACGCCGTGCAGTCGGGCACGGTGCCGTTTGGGAGGAAAAAGGGGGACAGTGACGTAGCAGGGAGGGGGGAAGGGAGGAGTAGTTTCCATTCGCTCGGGGAGGGGGAAAAACACAAGGCCGAGAAACAAGGGAGAAAAAGAACTCGACTCTCCCTGGTGCGGTCCGGGGGAGAGGAGAAAAGGAGGAAGTCAAGATACTGGAAACCTGGGGGGGGGGGGAAAAAAGGGGAAGGAAAAACTCTATCAAAGGAAAAGACATCCTCCTCAGGGGAAAACAAAGAAAAAAAGGCACCTTTGCTTTCCCAATATTTCCTTCAATCTGGGAAAAGGGGAAAAAGAAAATCAAATACCGGAAGAAAGAAGGGAGAAGGGGGGGTGCGTCATCTTTCTCTCTTCTCCCTTTGCACGAGGAGAAAAAAAGACTAACAGTGAATGGGTAAAAAAAGGAAAGGAAAGGGAGAGTCGCCACCTTAAATCTTCTCCCGTCGTATTCAGAAGAGGGGGAAGGCAATTGACTATCGGAGGGAGGGAAGGAAGAGTTCTTCCTAGTGATTTTTCCGTCCACCTAGCGGGGAAGGAGGGACTCAGCGGTGGGAAAAGGGGAATCGACCTTTCCTCTGTAAAGAGAAAAGAATTTTCGATCCCCAAGGGGGAAAAAAAGGAGAAGCCGCCGGTTGCTGCCTTTTCGACAGAGAAAAGAGGTCGCAAGGAGAAGAAAGAGAAGAGATCTTTTTTTAGTTTTTCGAAAAAAAAAAAAGACAATCACTCAAGGGTACGAGGGAAAAAAAAAAAAAAGAAGGAGTCTTCCCCTCTCTCTCTCCTTCTTGCAGGGAAAATGTCGTTGGCGCTTGTTTCCCCCTCCCCCTCAAAAAGGAGAAAGAAAAAAAAAAGGGTGTCTCCGCGACTGCCCCGAAGAAGGAAAGAAAAAAAGGGGGAAGCGGTTGCCCTAGCTTTCATCTTCTATCCACATTTATCGAAAAAGGAAACACGGCCCTGGTAGAAAGAGAAGAAAAAAGGAATCCAGAAAAAGGTGCTAAAAGGGAAGGGGGTGGCCCTTACCCCTCCCTCTTCCGCAAGAAGGGGAAAGAGTCCAGGTCTTCTTGGGGGGGGGGAAGGAAAGAAAAGGGAGCATATTTCTCTTTTCCTGCTCGCGCGTGCAGGGGGGGGGGGGAAAAAAGAAAAAGGGTACCAGGAAGGGGGGAAAAGAGTGCCCTTTCTTCCGTCTACCAAAAAGAGCGCCAAGTGTCCTACCGAGAGTAAGAAAGGGGTCTCCTTATTCTCCACCATCCTTCTTATCCTTCTCTCGAAAGAGAGAAGAGAGCAATTTGCAGGGGAGGGAAAGGGAGGAGCAAGGGTCTATTCTTTTTTCAGAGGAAAGAAGGTTGCCTCAACTCAAGAGAAGGGGGAAAAAAAAGAAGAAGGAGGGGAAGGAAGTACACCTAAATACCCACAGCGAAAGAAAAAAGCCTGAAAAGAGAAAAAGGGGCAGGACTTCCCCCCTCCCAGCCTCTTTGGGGGGGAATGGTGTTTTGGGGGAAAGAAGAAGGGACCTACTCCACCTCATCTCCAAAAGAAAAAGAAAAGAAAGAGGTGGCCCACCTTCACTGTGAGGAAAAGAAAAAGAAGGAAGGGGGTGGCACCACTTTTTCTCTACCAGTACGGCCGTCCAGACGAAGAGAAAAAAAAAAGGCTCCAGCGAATGAAAAAGAGAAAGGGGGAAGGTGGGGTGGGTGCTTTCTTCATACTCATAGAGGCAAAAAAAAAGGGGTAAGCGGGGGAAGAGAAAGAAAGAAAATCACCTTCTCCTTACGTTGCCGGGTTGCGAGGAGAAGGGAAAAAGGGGGGGTGGAGCAAAGTACCCTGATGTTCGAAAAAAAAAGAAAGGGGGAAAAGAAGAAAAAATGGCACATTCCCACTACCCTGCTCATCAAAGCCTTTGCGGGGAAGGAAAAGGAAAAAAAAAAAAGAAGGGGATTCGTCTGAGATTCGGGTGAAGAAAAAAAAAAAAGAAGGCACCAGGCCAAGGAAAGAAAAAAGAGAGGGGGGGAGGCTACGAGCGGGGGGGAAAGCTGTCTGCTTCCTCTTCTTTTTGGAAAAAAAGAAATCATCCCTAAAGGGGGGGTGGGGGGAAGGAAGGAAGAATATCCTCCACCCACCTGCCTTACTTTCTCGAAAAGAGGATAGAAAAGGACCCTCTGACCTGCCGAAAAGGGGAAAAAAAAAAAAAAAAAAAAGAGAGAAAAAAAAAAAACTCCCTCAACAATCCTCTGGACACCACTTTCTACCCGAGGAAAAGAAGAGGAGTATCTTGCCAAACCTGATCAAAAAAAAAAGAAGAGAAAAGAGGGAGGGGATCTGCTATTATTCATCTCTCTCTTGAGGAAGGAGAAGCCGCCGCATCAAAAAGGGAAAGAAAACGAGCATTCCACCTCTTTTCATGGGAAAGTCAACTCCATACCGGAAAAAAAGAGGGGTTGGGCTTGTACTTTTGATCTGCCGGAATAGGACAAGGAAAGAAATCGAGGGGCTCATGGCCTGGGGCCTATTAAGCTCGTTTTCGGAAAAAGGAAGACATATGGCTACGCAGATTGCGCGGCGAATGGGGGGAAGAGACAAGCGGAGGGGAAAAGAAAACCTCTTATGAGCTCGTGGGAAGAGGAGCCAACTACTCAGGGTAGAAAAAAAGAAAAAAAAGGGAAAAAAGAGAAAAAACGTCTATCATACCTCGAAGTGAATCCGGAAGAGGGAGGAGGAACGATCATCTAAGAAAGGGGGAAGGAAAGGGCTCGACTAGATCCTCTCCCTCGAAATGCCAAAGAAAAGCGACCAGCCTAGCCCCCCTACCTGCTTTTGGAAAAAGTCGTCTCCTTACTAGAAGGAGGAAAAAAAGAAAAAGGGCCCCTCAAAGGCCTCCTGTCAATCGGAGAAAAAAAAGGGGGGAGAAGGAATCAAAGGCGTGGAGGGGGAGAAGAAAATATCTGTGTTTCGGGGAGGGAAAAGAGTCGCCCTACTCCGATCCGAGCAAGGGGAGAAAAAGGGGGGGGATTTTGCACTTCCCATCTTCGAAAGGGGAAGAAAAGGGCTGCGCTCCGAAGGGGGGGGGGGGGGAAAAAGGGAAGGGAGGCCTCCACCTCCCCTCCTCTTCAAGGGGGGGAAAAGGTAAAAATCAGAGGGAGAAAAAAAGAAAAAAGATCTTTTATCCATTCCAATAACTGTTGAACGACAGGGGGGGGGGGAAAGAACCGCCTCCCTCTGGAAAAAAAAAAAAGAGAAGGAAAGAAGGGCCTGCTTTATTGATACTCGGCTGACTGCGGCAGATGCGGGGGCGGAAAGGGAAAAGGGGGAGGAAGCGTCGGTTGTGAAGGGGGGGGAGGAAAAAAAAGAAAAAAAAAGGAAATCGCTCCATGCAACGCCTGCGAGGGGCGAAAAGGGAAAAAAAGGAGCGTATGCTATGCGCGAGAAAAGAAAAAAAGAGGCTCCCCTTTATGGGCGGAGAAAAAAAAGAGGGGACAGCGACCCCGAAGGATCAAGAGGGGAAAGAAAAAAAAGAGGGGGTAAAAGGGGGGGGGCCGGCTTTTCACTCCGCCTTAACCAGAAAAAAAAAAGGAACTTTGGGCTACCCAGAGGGAAGGGGGGAAAAAAAACGCCCTCGCTTGCTCTGTTTGCGTCGACAAGAGGGGGAAAAAGGAGGGCCCTAAAGAAGAGGGGGGGGGGGGAAAAGGACCGCCACGATCACTTCCTTCTCAACGAAGAGAAAAAAGAAGGCGCTCAACAAAAAAGGCCGAAGGGAAAAGGAAAGAAAAGACCTTGTACTTGCACCCAGCCTGGAATTCTAGTAGGGGGAGGGGGGAAAAAGGCACGGAGTGCTCAGCGGGACAAAAGGGAAGGAAAGGGGGGAAGAGGCCTTTCCCTTGGTCACTTCTCCCGCGTAGTCTCCACTCGATACGGGGAGGGAAAGGGGAAAAAAACGGAATGGAGGATGCAAAGGACTTGGAAATGGGGGAGGGGAAAAAGGAGTGTCAGTTGCGACTAATTTCGCACTGAGAAAAAGGAAGGAATCGCCAGGTCTCAGAGGAGGAAGGAAGAAAAGGGGAAGGACGCGGTGACCTCCTATCCCCTCATACTGCGCTTTAGGAGAAGGAAAAAAAGTGAGATTCGAAGCTCTTAGGAAGGAAGAAGGGAAGGGAGGGGAAGGGGTACGATCTTTGTCGATGTCATCTTCGGCTTTGTGCTTGAGGGAAAAAGGGGGCGCTCGCCGAATCAGGAGAGGGAAAGAGAAGAAGGTGCACTCACCTTCCCACTTGCAGCCCGGGGAGGGGGGGGGGAAAGGAAGACGAGCCTGCACGGGGGGGGAAGAAAAAAAAAGGAAAAGTTTTTTCCTTCTCTTAAGAGAAAAAATTCGGAAGAAAAAAAAAGAAAAAAAAAAGACTGGGCGTTTCAGAACTCTTCAGGATCCCGAAAAAGAGAGGGGGGGGGGGTTGCTCTCCAAAAAAAAAAAAAAAAAAAGAAAAGACCGCCGGCATGGAGGTGGGATCGGCGCCCGGGCAGGAAGAAAAGGGGTCTGCCTCCACCAAGAAAGGGGAAGGAGAGAGAGGGACTGGCGAATTTTCTCGATCTCCTGCAACTACCGGTGGTGGAAAGGAGGAAGGCCGACCCGGTACCTGCGGCTTGCAAAGGGGACTGGAAAAGGAGGGGAAACCTGGCGCTGGTATCTCGCTGACATGGGGGGAGAAAAGGAGCGAAGGCGCAAGCGAAGGAGTAAAAAAAAAAAAGAAAGGGGGGGAGATCCTTTCTGCTTTCAGCGGCTGTATCGCGGCGAAAAAAGGGGGAGAAAAGGGAGGGCACGGCAGACCTGGAAGGGGAGGAAGAAAAAGAAAGGAAAGGGAGCCCCGCCCCTGCACGATCCTAAGGCTGCCATGAATCCGAACACGAAAAAGAAAAAAAAGAAAAAAAAAGAGGGAGAAGAAGAGGGCAACGTCGGTGTCGATGATTTGCGCAAGGGATTCATCGAGGGGGGGGGAAGAGAAAAGGGGAGAAGATCCCCTCGATGTCCAGGAAGAGAAACCTACTTTGCGAAAAGGAGGGAGAAAAAAAAGGGAGATTAGGATCGTTGGGGGAGGAGGGGGGGAAAACTCGCCTTTCTTACTCCCATTCCTTTGTAGCTGAAAGGAAGGGAAAAGGGAAAGGGAAAAGCTGAATGGTTCCCGGGGGGGGGGAAAAAGAAGAACTCAGAAATTATATCAACTATGCATGCTTTCATACAGTGATGGGAAAGGAGTGACTAAGATGAAAAGTCTTCTCGCTGCGCGATATTGCAAGAGGGAAAGGGGGGGAAAAGTACGTCAAGAGGAGAGAAGAAAGAAAGAAGCATACTTCTTCTAACTTCAATCCTCAGCTTGAAAAAGGAAAAAAAAGGGGAAGGAGATCGAGAAATTCAAGGGCAAAAAAAACAAGGGGGAAGAAAAAGGGAAAAAGGACAGGGATTCATTGTTTATTCCTAACCCCACTAAGGGGGAGAAAGGAAAGGAGCCGATCAAACGAAGGGGGGGAAAAAGAAAGAGAGAAACCATCCGTAATTTCGCCATCTTTGAGGGGAAAAGAAAAGAAGCAGTGGGGGAGGAGGGGGGAAAAAAAAAAAAAAAATTGTCCATTGAGACACATGGGTTTAGCCTTGGCGGCTTGCAAGTGAGCGAGGGGAAAAGGAAGGGGAAAAGAGGGGGACTGGGAAAAGAAAAAAAAAAGGAAAAAAGAATTGGCTGGCGGCGAGCGCCGCGGCCATGAGAGGAGAAAGGATACGAGTCAGAAAGACCCCCAAAAGGGAAAAAGAAAAAGTCACACATAGGAAAGGAGAAAAGGAAAAAAACAGTCGCGCCAAGGGCTACTACAGCGCCAGTCGGGAGGAGAGAGGCCACGTCAATATTCGAAAAAAAAGACGAGAAGAAAAAAAGCGAAAGTCAAGCCGCAATTTCGTACGCTGAAAAAGGAGAAAACCGGCACAACACTCAGAAAAAGAGAAAGAAAAACCCCAGGGTTGTTACGAAAGGCCTCCTTTGCGAAAAAAAGGGGGGAAGCGTGAGGGGGAAAAAAAAAAAAAAAGAAGAGAGAGCAGTGACCAAGGACAGGCCGTCAAGCCCAGGCAACCCGAACGAAGAAAAAAGATGACCGAGGACCAAACGTAGGAGGGGGGGGAACATAGAAAAAAAGAGAAGGGAGGGGGAGTACCACATTGCAGGGAAAAGAAGGGGAGGAAGGCCTCCCGAAAGAAGGAAGGGAAAAGAAGGGAGGGTGATTCTCATCTCCTCTTGATCATGGAAAAAGGAAGAGCTGGTTGTGAAACTCTGAGAACGCAGGGGGGAAAGGAAAAAAAAAGAAGAAGGGAGAGGGATTCGACCTGTTTGTTTCGAGCTCGATCACCTGAAGGGAAAAAAAAGGGGAGCCCAACTGTAGGAGAAGGGGAAAAGGAAAAAAGGAAAGAAGCGGCTGAAAAAAAAAGAAAAAAAAACCGTTTGCATCAAAGGAGAAGAGGGGGAGAAAGGGAAAAAAAAAAGGAGAAAGCTCTCCGCCGCTACCACAGAGGCCGAAGCATCTCGAAAAGAAAAAAAAAAAAAGGAGAGGAAAACGGGCGTCCGTTTCCGCCCCCTCGGCAGGAGGGAAAAAGAAGAATGGGCCGGGGAAGAAGAAAAAAAGGCCCCCTCCACCAAACCGCCAGCCTCAAAAGAAGAAAAAAACACCCCAAGCATGCTCAGTCAAGCGGGCGAAGAAAAAAGGGAAAGAGAGAAAAAGAAGTATGGGAGTCGAATACTTTCTTCGTCTTTGTACAGGAGAAGGGGGGAAAAAGGGGGGGCTTGAAGGGGAACAGAAAGAAAGGGGGGGGGAGAAAGCGGTCTGCCCCTTTTCTCCTCGCTGTCCACGAGATAAGGGAAAGGGAGGAGCGGAGCCGAACTGAAAAAACGGAGGGGAAAGGGGAAATAAAGAGAGCCGCTGACTTGCACTAATCCAACCGTCTGCCCGGGTACAAAAAAAGGGAAGAGGGGGAAAAAAAAAGGGGGGCAACAGAAAGAAAAAAGAAAGGAAGAAAAATCCTGCTTTATTCCTCTTCGCTCTGCTACCATTCCTAGCAAGATGAAAGAGAGTGGAGAAAAAGAATGGAATCCGGGCAGGCGACGAGGAGGGAGGAAAAAAAAGAAGGAAAAAAAAAGGGAAAGGGGAGAAGCTGCGGGGTCTTCCTCGGGCGATTATCTCTTGCGGGGAAAGAAGGAAAAAACTTTTCGAGAAGGGAACATAGGGGAAGAAAAAGAAAAAGGAGGGAGTAGACGTGATATGATGGCGCTAATCTCCTCGTCGATTATGGCGGGAGGAAAAAAAAGAGGAAAAAAGAGAAAGGGGAAGGCCCAAGGATAAAAAAAAAAAAGGAACGCCTTGTCCGACATGCCCCACTGCGTTACCATGAGGGAAGAGAAAAGAAAACACACCGCGAGGTAGAGAAAGGTCTCCGAACACGAGCTTCCTCGAAAAAAAAAAAAAAAAAAAAAAAGGACTGATCCATCAAAAGAAGGGGGTATTGTCCTCGGGGGGAAAAGAACAGGCGCCAAAGAGGAGAGGAAAAAATTGTGCAAAAGGAAAAACGACGTGTCAAGGGAAAAAAAAAAAGGGGAAGGCGCGTTTTCTTTTGCTCTTCCTTCCTTTTCAGGGGGAAGACGGCTCTGATCGGAAAAAGAGGAAGAAATCTCTCTCATCGGAATGAAATCACCCGTCAATAGGGGGGTGGGCAAGAATCCGATCCCTTCTTTCTTCCTCTTTGGTAAGGGAAAGGGGGGAGGAGAAACGGGGAGGGGAGGGAAAGAAGAGGTCTAGCGTTTTTTCCCATCGTCTTGGGGAAAAAAAGGACTGGTATGGAAGGGAAAGGAAGGGTCCCACGTGTCTGTCTAAATGCGTCCAGGGGTAAAGAAAAGTCCGGCGGTTGGGGGAGGGGAGGGGGGGGGGGGGGTGTCTGAAACATCCATCTCTACGAGAAGAGGGGGGGGAGAGATATAAAAGCTATGCCGTCGCCGAGAGGGGAAGGCCGAGGTCGATTCTTAAGAAAGAGGAAGGGGGAGGGCCTTTTCTAACATTTCACGGAAGACCAAGTAGAGAAAGCTGAGAGAAAAAAAGAAAAGAGAAGAACTTCACGCCGTCCAAAGAGGCTTTGCTGCAGCAAGGGTCCTGGGAAGGGAAAAAAGGGAGAGAAGAAAAAGGGACGAAAAAAAAGAACACTGAACGAGAAAGGGGGGGGAAAAGGAAGGGAGACTTTTTCTCCTCTTCCACCAAAGGGCGAAGGTTATTCTTGAAGTGTCGCCCCGGGAAGGAGCTCTCTCAAAAACTTTGGCCCTCAGAAGAAAGCCGGGGGTTTGTTAGCCACGCAGGCGTCTGCCGCAAAAAAAAATAAACGGCGACTCCCCCCCACCAGATGGTTCTTCCGCCTCAAGAGGGTCCCAAGAAAGCTGTTATTGCAGGGGATCTTCGTAGGTCCCGGTTTTCTCGACGGAAAGAAAAGGGACCAAGATCTGAAAAAGCAATCCCTTCCTTTCTTTACCTCCTTGTTCCGGAAGAAAAAGTAGAAATACTCCCTGATACCGGGGGGATCTTCTTTTGTAACTTGGGAAAAAGAAAAAGAATGATTTCGTCTTTTTTCTTCTTTCTTCTTTGAGAAGGGGGAAAGGACTCCTACTTCTTCTTCTGTTTGGAAAAAGGGAGTCTTGTCCCCTTTCACACCAGGAACCAGCCGAAAAAAAAAACCCATTGGGGCTCGCGCGAAAAAAGTGCTGTTAGCGGGGGAAAAAGAATGTTGCTTCCCCTCTCCTTTCGGCAGAAAAGGAAAAGGGATTCTAGCATGGGGTCTAGGGGACCGTGGAAAAGAAAAAAGGAATTATACTTTTCACCTTTACGTGAATTTTATTGATTCACCGGGAAGAAGGGGGGAAAGACCCCGGTACCCACAAGAGAAAAAAGACACGGGTCCCTCTCTTTCGGAGAGGGGAAAAGAAAAAAAGCTTTCGCGAAACCAGGAGCCGAAGGGGGAAAAAGAAAGGCCGAATGCGAAGGTTCCATTCCCTTTTCTCAGTTGTGGCGGAAGAGGAGAAAAAAAAAAAAATCTACCTGAAGTCCACGACTCATTGAATGGGGAAAAAAGAAGAGTCGGCCACAAGAGAGAGGAAAGGGAAACCCCTCGCCCCGGGCCGTCCCTTGACGATTCAGCAGGGGGGAAAGAAGGTAAAAAAGAGGGGGGGGGAGAGAAGGAGGAAAAAAGGGGGGGAGGAGGACATCGCGCCTGAGGTCTCTTGTCGAGAAAAAAAGGAATCAACTAAAAAAGGGAAAAGAGGATGGATTTCTCCTCTCCCTTCGGTCAACGAGGAGAACACTGGGCGACGGACTCCAGAGATTTCTGGCAGCATTTCGCTTCTCACGCTGAAAAGAGGGGGGGGAGGGGTCCTCAACTCACTGAACCAAAGAAGGAGAAAAAAAAGAAAAAACACGGCGTAGGCGGAACAGCTGCTCTATCCTTGTGGCCGAGTGGATGGATGGGCAAAAAGGGGGGAAAGGAAAAGAAAAAAAAAAAAAAGGGGGAAAAAAGGAGAAGCGACCTGCTGCCCGCCCTCAGAGGCGGTCGCCCAGGGAAAAAAAAGGGGGGGGGGGAAACAAGGGCAGATGGAAGGGGGAGGGGGGGAAAAAAAAAGGGGGGAAGGAAAAGGGGAGAAACCATCTCCCTCCGGGGGAGAGGAAGAAAAGGATATATCACTCTCGGGGGGCAAGGGAAAAAAAAAATCAGTATCTCGGCCCATTCTTCTAATCTTCCAGGGAGGGAAAAAGATTGCAAAAGAGGCAGAGGGAGGGAAAAGGGAGACACCGCGCGTTACCCATTCATTGAGTCTTGTCTTCCAGGTAAGAAAGGAAAGGGAAAAAAAAGGAGCAAGGCCACAGGGGAGAGGAAGGCGAAAAAGGAAAAAAAAAAAAAAAGGGGAGGAGCCGGCCGCGAAAGCTGCAGGACATCTTTGTCGAAGGAAAAGGGGGGGAAAGGGGCGAGGCCCTGGGAGGGGGACAAAGGGATCGGAGACAGGAAAAAAAGGAAAAAGAAAAACTTCAGTACGGTGACCCTATCCTTGTCGGTCAGGAAAAAAAGAAAAAGGCGAGAACCAGCAAGAGGGGGGGGGAAATGTCCCCCGCTCCAGCCTCTTTTATTTCGAAGGGGGGGAAAGGTCATGGTTCGTGGAAGGAGAAGGGGCAACAAAAAAAAAAAAAAAAACCCGCAGAGAAAACCCAGCCCCCTTCATCTTTTAGAAGGAGTGTCCAAGGAAGAAAAGAAAAAGGGTCCCCTACTTGCAACTCTTTTTGCTTTCCGAGGGGGAACGACCCAGGACGAAGGCCCTAGAAGAAACATGAAACAAAAAAAAAAAAAAAAAGAAAAAGAAAGAGGCGGCTTTTCCGAACATCATCCTCTTTTTTTTGATCGGCCGAGGGTAAGGGGGGGGAGCAGACGTCAAAAAAAACAAAAGGTACTTTCTTTAGGGATTCGCCGCGGTAGAAAAAAAAGAGGGAAAGACCGGTTGCCGGTGTTGACGAGGCTAACCTGAGCAGAAAGAAAAAGGGAAAGTACCCGGAGATTCAAAAGGAAAGAGGGAAAAGAAGATACTCGTCGGCCCTCCTGGAAGGAAGAGGTTGAGGGGAGAAGAGAAGAAAAAAAGGAACGGCTCCCGAGTTCTTCGAGAGTGAGGAAAGGAGGACCTGGGACTGTGAAAAAAAGGACAAAGAAAAAGAAAAGGGGAAAAAAAAAAGAGGAAAGCGGTCTTCCTCATCTCTTCTCCTTCCTCGGGCGGAAGAAGGAAAAAACAAGAAGAGGTCGAAGGAAAAAGGGCAATCGTCATCGCTCCACCACCTGCCGGAAGGGGAGAGAAAAAAGGTCGCAACTTTCAGGGGAAAAGACCGTGAAAGAAGGAAAAAAAGCAGATCCTCGACGTTCACGCAAAGGAAAAGGAGGACGAAAGCGAAGGGACGAGGAAAAAGGAGGCCGGATTCTTTGCCAACCTGATCAACAGGCCGCACAGAAAAGGGGGAGGGATAGGGAGAGAGGAGGAGGAAAACGAGCGCAATATCCTCCTCATCCCGACAAAGGAAGGGGAAAAGGAAACTAGACAGGCAAGGGAAGAGGGAGGGGAAAAGGTCTCGATCATCTCCCTCTTCATGGCGCATGGGGAGGGGGAGGGGATAACCTATACTCCAGATATAAGGATGGGGAAAGAGAGAAAGGGGGGAGAACGTGTTTCTGAGCTTTACTCGGAGAAGGAAGAAAAGGGAAAGGGACGAGTCGAATTGAAGGGGGGAATGAAAAAAGAAAAGCGAGGAGCTCTTTTTTTGGAAGTGACAGGGGAGAAGAAGCAGCAAAGACATCAGGGGAATGAGAGACAGTAAGAGGAAAAGAGAAGGGAAAAGCGTCTCATGACCGAGAAGGAAGGAAAGGGGGGGAGAACTCGAGGAAGAAAAGTCTAGGGGAAGGGGAAAAAAGAAAGCAGTACTCGGACCGTCTTCCTATACCGAGCCAAAGAAGAAAAAGGATACAGAGGAGACTCAGAGGAAGGAGTATGGAAGAGGAAAAGGAAAAAGGGGGGAGGCAGCGCGCGACTGAATCAATAGTCTTTTTCTGGCGGCAGAGAGAACGGGGGGGGGGAAGGAAGCCGGCGGTGCAGGAGGGGGAGAACGAATAAGAAAAGGAACATGTCCCGGCGTACGGTTGGATTCCGGGAAGGAAGGGGGAAAGAAGAGAGGCGAGCCAGGGGGGAATTAAAAAAAAAAAAAAAAGAAACAGCGGCCTCAGCCTCCCGCCTCGTTTCCACAAGGGAAGAGGAGGGGGGGAAGATGGCGCGCCGCATTTCGGCAAGACAGAGAAGACTGGGAGAAAAAGGGAAGGGGAAAAGCACGCCGCCTTCTTCGCCTCCAACTACGGATGGGGGGAACTACTGGGCGTGGCCGGGTTAAAAGGGGGGAGAGATCGAGGAAAAGGAAAGGGGGGGGGAGGGCCTTCTTCCGATTTATTTATCTCTTGAGGGGGTCGAATTTGGGGAAAAAAGTCTTTCCTCCTATGCGATAAGAAAAAAAATGCCACCTCTGCCTATTTCTGAAAAAAGGACCGCCCGTGTAGAAGGGGAAAAAGAGGGATCGCCATATGAGTCCTTCCTCTTCCCTTTAGCTGCGGAGAGAGAAGGAGAAGGAGTAGGAGCAAAGGAAATGACGTCCAGAGGGGAGGAAAATTGACCACTTCCTATAACTTCCCCTATCTGGAAAAGAAGTAGGAAAAAGGGTGGTGAGGAAGGTGGGAAGAAACAAGGAAAAAAAAATCCTCTAGCTCTTTTTCTTCTCCTGAAAAGGGAATGAAGGGGAAAAAGAGAAGAGTTGAAGAAATGCGGAGAAAAAAGAAAGCGGCAGATATAATCACTCCTCCCCTTGCTTTTCAGGAAGAAAAGGAGGAAAGGAAACAAGTGACGGCTTCAAAAAGGGGCTCGGGGGAAAAAAGGGGGGACACCCGGGGCGGGATTTACTCCTCCTTCACTTATTTGCGCGGAGATGGGGTGAGAAAAGTGTAAGGGATCTTCTCAAGAAAGGAGCCAGGAAGGGGGAAAAAAAAAAGAAAGGGATGCCAGCGATGCAACCCGCGTCCTTTTCGGATGCAATTGATGTTTCGTACAACCAAGGGGGAAGGGGGGACACCGGATTGGAGGAGGAGAAGAAGGGAAAAAAAAAGGGCCTGCTGAACTTTCTCATTTCTTCATCGAGGAAAGAAAGGGTTGAGAATCGAAGCCAGAGGGACAGGAAGGAAAAAAAAAAAGAGGGGGGCGAGACCTCTTCTTTAGGTCTCCTACCTTCTCTTCTACGCTCTGAAAGGGGGAAGGAAGAGAGGGGGGGTGTCAAGAAGGTAAGAGAAAGGGAGAGGGGAATCGAGGAAGCAGGAGCACATGGCCGCTGCTCTCGCCGCCATCCAATTGATCTTTTCATGAGGCAAACGAAGGGGGGGGGAAAAGGAAAAAGCAGGAGGGGGGGAGGAAAGGAAGTGGGAAGGAAAAAAAAAGATAAAAGTGGTCCGCGCGGTACGTCATAACCCCAACAACTATTTTGCTCGGAAAAAGGGGGAAAAGGGAGGGGCAGAATCACGAATAACAGAGTCGAAGAGGAAGGGGGGAAGGGAAAAAATGTGAGGTGTGTATCGTTCTCCGGTCATTCCTTTCCTCCGTCCGAGACAGGGAGGGGGGGGAGACAAGGAAGTGAAAAGTGTAAGATTTCCTAGAAGGGAGGAGAGTAGGGAGAAAGGGAAAGGAAGGGGAAAGGATTGTGTCGATTGCCGCTTCTTTATTGTCCGTTAGAAAAGGGGAAAAAAGGGGGGAATGAGGTGACACCGGGGAGAACTCCGAAAAATGGAATGGGAAAAAAGGAAGGATCGCGCATGCGCGAAGCGGTATCATGCTCCCAGCGGAAACGAGGGAAAAGAAAGGAGGGGAGGATGGCAGGAGGAGTCGAAAAGGGAGAAAAAATGCCAGGACAGAGAGGAAAAAGGGACAGAAGCTCAACGACTGTTTCTTAACTGCAAGGCTACGTTTCTCAAAAGTCAAGGGGGATGGGGGGGAGGAAAGGGAGAAAAAAAGAAAAATCAGCTCTCCGGAGAGGGAAAGAAAAGGGAGAAGAG
>Ga0179593_1452973_pt1 | contig 16792 bp, 10 predicted proteins | sample CZODoug2_1_08_16_FD_185931 | JGI IMG/M metagenome (GOLD analysis project Ga0179593, IMG submission 185931) | Vadose zone soil fungal communities from Angelo Coast Range Reserve, California, USA - CZODoug2_1_08_16fungal (PacBio error correction) | ecosystem: Environmental > Terrestrial > Soil >...
TCAAGGGAGGTTCCTCAACCCAATCAAGAAAAAAATCAAAAGGAATACTCTTCTTCTAAACTCTAGAAAGGCTCTCTCAATTAAGCAGGTGGGGGGGAGGACCCAACGAGAGAAGGCCAGAGATTGGAGGCAATAGATCATCCAAAGTAGCCTGGGGGAGGGGAAGAAACCCCCTTAGTCAGAAGGGACATTTGCTTATCTGTTCAAACCTGAAGTAGAATCAAACAAGTCGATAGGGGAGTAAACAGTGTCGATCTTGGGAGTACACCATTGTTCCTCAGGGGAAGCTCAACTGAGGGTCATGCAGGCTCTCTGGGGGGGTCAGCGGACGAGTAGTCTTAGAGTTTGCCACTCGAAAAAAGAACAGCCCAAGGGAAGGGAGACCAGAATGCTAAGATTGTCCTTCGGCTCAAAAGCATGGACATCCTAGAGGCATTAGAGAAAGCAAAGGTGAATCGCCGGCGACAAGATATCTATCTTATAGAGAGGACATGGGGGAGCTTACGCCGTACTACCTCGGGGGGGCCTTTTTTGGATGAACCGAACTTACAAAAACACTGACGTACACACGCAAGCGGGAAGACAAGAACAGAACCTCTCCTTGTAATGGACCAAAAGGAACCCCGAGCCAAAAAATAGAGAAAGGGAATGCAAAACTGGCTTCGTACCGAGATTGTTCTGTCAGTTTCGATTGGGACGGGTCCATTCTGTAATAGACATTGTAGGGTACTCGTCTAAGGAAAAGAACTAAGGACAAGAAAAAATTGAAATGTTGACAGTCATTAGGAACAAAGGAACATAGCTCTCGACTTTTCTAGCGTGATTCAAGGCTACCAGGATCAATTTGAAGAAGACTCGGCAAAAGGTTGGACAAGAAAGGAAAGGCGATTCACTAACCGATCGTGCAGGACAGGAACGGGGGGACGGCCGTCAGAAAATTAAATACCTCTAAGTCCAAAGTCCGAAGAGTTTTGACGTTCAATCTACCCTTTCATGTCAAAGGTCTGGAAACTACTGTTAGGGACCCTGTGGAAAAGCACAACGAAAGTGATAGAAGCTAGGTTTCTTTCTCGCTCTTTCAAAAAGAATCAGGCAACGGGTTCTTAATACAGTGGACAAGCGCTGACAGAAGGGTCCATTAATCCTGGGGGGCTATTGTAGAAAGGGGCTGGACCTCATTGGTAAGGGTCGGGGTAGACTGAGGCAATTTGGGATAGTGAAGGGACTAACTGGTGATCCACTTGGTTACAACAGAGGCTGGACACTTTAGCCGCCTTCACTAGGTCGTGCTGAAGGATGCCCAAGCATGAACGTCTACCGAGCGGTGAAGAAATACGGCGTCAGGAGAAAGACTAAGCGAGAGCGAGAGAGCGGGAGAGGGAGCTGTTTGAAACAGTCGGTCGTCAGGGAGATACGGAAGTACCGACCTCGGGGGAGCTTGTTCGCCGGTGACTTTAATCGAACTATTCTGGGGCAAAGAAAAGGAATGGACGACGACTTCCAAGACTACAAAGGCTCCTCTCGCCGTCCTCGGAATGAGTGAGTGCCAATTTGAAGAACCACCTTCAAAAAAGCGCTGGCGCTCCGGAAAATTCGGTCGAAGAACACGAGGGAAGACTTGCCGCGAAAGGGTCCGAAGAGTGAGGCATTAAGACCATCAACAAGTGTAAAGGCGTCGTCGAAAAAACAAAAATTCGACCTTGTCAGCGAAACCAGGACTGGTTGGCTCCGGCAAATCCAGGGGGAGGAGCTAGTGATTACCTTCTCTGGACCACTCGAGCTGAGAGGCACGCTATCGAAATTCACGAAAATAACGCCTCATAAGGAGAGGGCGGCGAGGGGGCAAGGGCGTCGGAAAGAGGAATTGGGCTTTGTCACGATCTGGGTATAGGGGGAGAGTTGCACCAACCTATGAACTCTCTTGGACCAATCTCAGTATGATCACGCGGTCCTTTCGAAGTTCTGGTGGGAAAAATGAAACGGCGATGAGAGGGATGTGGCCCTGTGCTCTTGATTGGGTTGGGAGAAATATGACGGGTCTCGAAGGGGGACGAACAGTCGGAACGAACGTGTGAACCAAAACCAACCGTCCCCGGTAGAGAAAAGTCTTGATCTGAACGTTCATGTCACGGGGGAGAGGTCGTTCTTAAGGGAGATGCCAGTGGAAAAAGTCGGAAAACATTCGCATAATGTAACCGGAAATGGGAACTGTAATTAAGAGGAGCCACTACGAGTCAGCTGTTTCTCATAACATCATTCACGCCTTGCCGTCAAACCACAAAATAAGACGTGGCGACCCTTCTGGAATTAGAAAAAACGAGCTGCGGTGAAGACAACAGAAAAGGCGGAAAAAAAAAGGGACAGAGAAAAAGGGGGTTGAGCGGACGAGTCAGTGAGAGCTATTATCTCTCTACACAAGGAGTAGGAGATCATCCTAGAAGCGCGAACTGAGGAAAGACTACCAATACTTTTGGGGGTCTTTGGGGCAGTTTGGTAACAGAAAAAAAAGGGGAAATCTCCGAGCGCGTCGGGTAATCCGCCTCGATAAAAGAGGTGGGGTAGAAGAGGAGCCGTGCGAACACCGAGAAGACGGGGTAAAAGAGGCTTCGTCGAGTGAGAAAGAGCTCCTTCCGGTAGGGCCTTCCAGCCGAGACTGGAAGTTTACATCTCTTAAGATGCACCGATCCTCTCAAAAAAAGATCACGAAAACTAACGTTCAAACCCATAGGTGGAGGCCGGGTGTGCTGCAAGATAACGTTCCCGGGCTGTGAATGCGGGTCCCATGCCGCAGGACTGCGGCAAGGAAAAAAGGGCAGAGCAACGTCCTAGCTGGACAAATCGCATTCAAGGTCCCATAACGTAGGAACGAGGTCATGGGATGAATCAATCCCGCTATTGGATCCTAGAGATTTGGTTGTAGTCCACGATCGAGCGTGAAATAGAAGCCCACGAGTCCGACGACTTGTGCCACAACACTGCATCTCGCCATGAAGGGGTGTTCGGGGCCTCAAGGGGCTATCGATCTCTAAAGAAAAGGTGGTGCCGAAGGAATCATGATCGCTCACAGTTGAGCCAGACGAGAACTCGGCCCTTCACGCCATGTAAACCGAGGGCGTTGTCGGCGGGAACTCCGAAAGGCTCACAGACGGGGGGGATGCTCGTCAAAGACCTCAAAGTTCTGAGGGGCGGGAAGGAGCAGTAAAATGGAGAAGCAGTCGGCGAACTAAGGGTGGGCGCTGCCCAAGACGATCACGTGGAAGGCGGGACTCGGCATAAAAAACCGGGATGAAAGTGAAGGACTTGGGGGGGGGGAGTAGAGGGACAGACTTTCGTCTACGTCTGAGTCTCTAGAAGGGGGCATCCGTCGAACGTGGAATACAAAAATTAAAGAAACTCGGTCGAAGTCGCTCAGCAGTGCCGTAGGAGCCAAAAGAAGGAAAGCTTCGACTGGACACTGTCCTCTCGAGCGTATGTTAGCAGACGAAAGTCGTCCAGGAACCATTCGATGTCGCTGCAGGGCTGGTTCGACCATGGAAGGAAGAACGAAATTCCTTTCCAAAAGTGCAGCATCCTGGTGGAGAGGGCCGCTCTGAAAAAGTAGCAGCAGACATCCACCATTCTCCGAAGGGAACCCTCCCGACCCATGGAAAATGGACAAGAGGTAGGCAACAATCGTTGATCGCCCCCCAAGTTTCAGTGAAATAAGCATGAAGAGTCTGGGAAGATTCAAAAAGAAAGGGGGGGCTTTGCATGATCGTCTTTCACTAAGAGAGGAAACATTCGACGGCGATGAATTTTTGAGCGGGCACTAACTGGGGAAGAGAGCGTTCTAGGCCATCCAGGTGAATAAAAGGGGGACAGAACGGGTCCCGCGAGGAAAGGAAAATTCGCTACCAGGTGGCTTAGAGGGAGGAGAAACGACGGCCGGGCCGTCAATTCTCAATAGGTAGACGGAAGGTCATTGCTGAGACTGGTAACGGAGCACCTGTCTATGCTTTAAGCTCCTAGAAGAAAGATTTCAATGGTCTTGGCCATACTGAATTTCCGAAGATTGCCACCTCTGGTCAAGCTTCGTAAATCAACGAAAGGAGGGTTCTTAGAAGACCGAGAAGAAAAGTATCCAAGAGAAAAAAAAACTAGAGGGCCTGAACTTTGGGGAAGGCTTCTGTCTGAAGTATTCAGAGGTGTGTTGAAGTCAGGACTCCAAGCAGGTGCATTAGGGGGGGCGAGGGGTGCGTTTTTCCGGCATGGGATCCTTGCTCGGGTCCACAACACACAAGGGCGTAGCACTTCCAAAGCCTTTAAGCTAAATATCGAGCTCTAGGAGCAGAGTTAGGGTTAGTAATGAGAGAATTCAGGAAAAAGGGACAGGGAAGCCGAAGACCAGGAGCTTCATGGTCAGCAATCCTCCAGTTTCAGGGGAAGGGTGGCAAACCCTTAGAAAAAGAGTAAATAATCAAGCCAGAGGAGACACTGAAAAGATTGGCGAGGAGAAATGACCCAAGGCTTCTCCCATGGTTTCAAAACTGAAGCAAGAAAGAGGAAGCGTTAACTTGGAATTGTTTTGACTATTTAAGAACAAGAGAAGAACCAGTAAAGATGTGAAGGGAAAGGGGGTCCGTAAGGGAAGGGGAATGAGATGTGCACTCGGGCTCCAGGATCTTGAGGGAGGGAATGATTATGAAGCACAAGAGCGAGAGAGAAGGGGGGGGTTGAGCCTCCCTGGTGAAAAAGGAGAGACGTCGGAATTCTTATTGGAATGTTCGGTGAGCGAAGAGAACATGGAAATTAAGGTGTGGGTACAGTAGGGAAATGAAAAGAAGAAAAAACCAGGATCTATATCTTAGATCTACCCTCTCAGTGAGGAGGGTCTCGACGGACAAAAACAACTGTGGGGGAGAACTTGACCAGATGAATTTACTAATGTCGTATGGAGGAAAGACCATGAGGGAAAAAAAATCCGTCTCCTGTCGGAAAGGGAATGCAGATGACCACTCATGAGTAATAAACGGGTTGGGGAGGTCAAAGGTCTTCCGGTCTAAGGAGGGAAAGACCACACTTCATACAAAAGAAGAAGAGAGTGCCTGTGGGGGGGGGAAAGAGGAATAAAGGCCAAATAGCTATTCACTAGAAGGGCGGGGGTGAGGTGGTTGAGGGTAGGACTCCCTTACAAGGGGAAAAAAAAATAAAGGAAAATTTTACCGTCGAAGGGGGGTGCTATCTATACTCAACAACAAAAACTTCTTGTAGGAATAAGAATGAACCTTTGCTCACTGGGGGGAAAACTACTCTGTTGAGGAACGGGGAAGGGGAATCCAAAAAGAAAGCCCGCTTCTCTCTTTCCCTCAGAGGGAAATTGTTGAGAGAAACAGGGAACCCACTCGACTGAGGAGAAGGAAGTTCATGGTAGGAATTGGAAGATCCGGGCAGCCCTTGCCCAAAGGGGGGAACGATTAACTTGGAAGGATGGGGTGGTACGCCTTTCCGACCCTTGGGTAAAGAGGGGAAACTAGGAGACGCCCTCTTTGGGTCAGAAAAGAAGAAAACAAACAGGCGCCTCGAAAAAGTTGAAAAGCGAAAAATATCAGGTTCGTTTGACTCTAATAGAAAAAACCAGAGATTGTACTGCTCTAAACAAGATGGGAAATGCAGACATGCACGTCCCCAAACGGCATTCAAAAGGGGAGGAAGTCAAAATTGTCTGGGGATCACCATCCTAAAAGAACAGACATCATTCCGGCCAAGAGACGCTCGCCTCCAGGGGGTTGAGAACTTTCCTTTGAAAAAAAAGTTCCTCGGTTCGGAGAAGACTGCTCCAGCTGCCAAAGGTTAGAGAAAAAGGGGAGGGACTAAACGGAACTAGAAAAACACTGCTCGATCATTCAGATACTGGGCTGAGGTTCGGCTCAGGAAGAGGAAAGAAGAGTCAAGAGGGGGGGGGGAAGTACCTTTAGAGAGGGGGAGGGCAAAAATGGGAGAGCCTCCTGTAGACAGACTAGGAAATACCTTTTCAATCGGAGGATCAGCTTCGAGTCGACAGTCTCCAGGGGGGTAATTCCCACTAAAAAAAAGAATTCCAAGGGGGGAGGGTTGGGCTAAAGAACGGGGCGTACTGCGCTTGTGACATAGAAACAAAGGGCAGAGGGGCGGCGAACAACGTGAGAGAAATCAATTGCTTGGGGGAAGAGGATCCAAGAGCCGTGGGTGTTGACGACTTCTCACAGAAGAAACGGTAAAACATCGCCAAGCAACCTACAAAGCTGGGCGGATTGCACCAAAGCACCAAAAAAAACATGAGAATGGAAGGAACAAACCGTGGGGGGATGGGAAAGGGGGTCGGGGACTTTATAGGGGACGAGGAAGGAGAACTGTACTCTCAATTAACAAAAGTGGAAAAGGGGGAGCGGAAGCGATTTGAAAGGAAAAAGGTTTACATGGACCAATTCAACAGAAAACGGCGGAGGGGGAGTCAGGCATCGGTGGACTAAGGGGCCAGAGGAAAGGTGGATCGCAAATCGGGGAAGAACCCGATTGAAAGGAACAATGCAGCGGCCTCGCAGAAATGAAAGCAGGCCAAACTTTGAGAGGGGGGCAGGGAAGAGGAGGGGACCCGTTCTGGTCATGCCCTGAGGGGGGAAAAAAAACTTAGGCAGATGGAAAAAGTTCTGGACAAAGGGGAAAAAAAAAAAAAGAGGGGGTGTGGTCCTGCTGCTCAGACAAGAATCAGGAACAACACGGAGGGGCTGACCCATGCGGACCAAGAAGAGGGAAAAAGGAATCTAGTGAGAGAACAGTAATCTTTTCGAAAAGGAAATACGGCAAGGAAGGAAGGGTCTGCTTTCGCGGAAAGATTGCGGATCGTATGCCGGAAGGTTTCATAGCATCCACTTGGGGAACAAAACTAAAAAAGTTCGCCTCCCGGAACAAAGCAAAGGCTGCAAAAAAGGAATAAGGCAGGCGCCTCGGAAGGGCAAGGACTTCGTAGTAGGGAGAAACGAATGGCTAGAATAAAAGGAGGGAAGGGACGTCTCCCGGAAAGAAAAAAAAGGAGTAGGGAATCTACCTCTTGTCGCTGGGAGACCTTTTAGAATGTCCACGTGACAGCGGGCTGAAAAAACGAAAATCTCGCACTACCGTCGAAAGAAAAAGGAGGGGTGTAACATACGCTAGAGTCCGTCAACGGAAGGAATGGGTTCGAGTAAGGACTTTGCCTATGAAACAGAAAAATTTGCAGCGCACAAAAATTGAAGGGGGTCGCAGACGGATGCTCCATCGGGGAAGGGACAAATCGAGGGGGTCAAAATCGTTATGAGTCGTAAGAAAGCGGGGGGGTGGTTCCTGTCCAGAGGAAACAAAGACCAACTCAAGAAAGAAATTGGAGGAAGGGGTCCTTCTAACGACGCTCTTTAGAGGTGTCGAAGGAATAAGTGAGTGGTCGAGGGAGAGACCTTCGGTCCACATCTAGGAGGAGCCTTATCTTCCTCTATAAGGGGAAAGGGTTCTGTCAAGAAACGAAAAAAAAACAGAGGGCGATCGGTCCAGTTCTCCTTGGGGGAAAGTTAAAGAAGGAAATTAAAGATCTGGGGGAGATTTTACTACAGTCACAAAGACTGCCCGTCTCTGGGGGAAAAACGACGCGGGGGTCAGGGAAAAGAAAACTCTGTCTATTGTAAGAGGGAGAAAAAGGGGACTGAGGGAAAGGGATTAGAAACAAGCCGAGAAAAAAGGTTTCTAATTGACTGAAGCTCAGAATCGATGGACGATCGTAGAAAAGGAAGGACCAGGACAAATTGGAAAAGAAGTACACCAAAGGTGTTGAGCAGAAACATACCAACGGCGTAGCTCACCAAGAGGGCGTGATCTGAAAGTCAGGTCGCAAGTTCAGGGAGTCTGGGGACTTAAGGAGATTCCAGGGATATCGGAAGAAAAAGAAAGAGAAATGTAAGGGGAAAAGGAAGAAAGTAGCTCTCTATCAAAAAGCCGAAGGGACTCGGTCGTCATCACCTCAGGGGGGAAAAGCACGGACCCGCCGACTGGACAGTCGCCCCCCAAAAGTATCGTGAGCTCCGTCCGGCTGCGACGAAGGAAGGGGGGGGACAAGTATTGATGGGAGGGGACAAAAAAAAATTGAAAGCCCCTATAACCGAGTTGTTGAAATAGACTAAGGAGTCTCGGATGTCTCTCAAAAAACAGGGTAGTAAGGAGCTTAAGAGTCGGAAGGGGGGGGGGAATCGAAAAAAACTCCAAAAAAAAAAAGAAGTTAGAGGGGCGTTTGGAAGCGACTGGGGAATACAAAAGCGGAGTCAGTAAAAGCGGAAGGCAAAGACAGCTCGATCAAGTGAGTGTGGTGGAATGCGAGTTCCGTGCAAAAAAGGGGTAGAAAAGGGAAGGGAACTTCGTCGATGTGGCTAGAATAGAATGTGAAGCCAACTTCCCTTGGGCTACGAGAAAAAAGATGGAGACTGGAAATCTCAACCCTTAATATCACCGGAAAAAAAAAAAAAATGAAAAAAAGAAAAGAGGTATCTACGGAATGTGAACTGGTGGTCCTGAGTGAGGAAGGAAAAAAAATCCTCGAAGGTCTGGGGATTTTCGTTGTCAGAAATCAGAAGAGCGTCAGAGCTACACAAGAAGAGACAAAGCAAACAATTGGATGCTTCGACCATCCCATCATAGGGGGCAAGGTGGTGTCGGGAAAACAAGGTACAGAAGCCCTATGAGTTAGGGAAAACTAGTGTCCCAGCCACCGAGCAAAAGGGTTGGTCTGCGGTGTCACACTATCCCCTAGAGTGACAAGGAAGGAAATCCGAAAAGTCCACGAATGAAAAAAAGAAGGGAAAAACGCACGGAGCCGATGGTCGCTGGGTGGAAAGGCCCAGAGGGGGCCTCGATATCGAGCACTCACTAACTAGAAAAGAGGACGTCTATCAGCAGGGGGGGGCGCTCCAAACGTGAAAAAAAAAGCTAAAACAACTGGGAGACTTAAATGCCGATCATGGGCGTTTGTGGAAAAGGTACAGCCGGCCACCTACCGGGGGGGGGACTTCATGACGCTCATCCCGATTTCGCTACAAAAGGCGGCAATTCTTCCATGGGAAAAGACGGACTACCAAGGAAAAGTACCCTCTCAAGGTGGGAACAAGGGGGAAAAAACTTGGCGTCCATTGCGAAAAAAGAAGGCTGAGAACTTGCACAGTGCAGTCGTCGTCTAGCGCGATATTGTTCGCAAGCCTCGGGGGAGGGGGTTACGTCCAGCGAAAAAAGGGGAAGCGACCGGGGGACTAGGAACATCTCAGCAGGACCGTCTATGCGAATTGGAAAAACGCGGAGGACCATTCAACGATCTCGGTCAGTCGAAGAACACTGTGAAGGGGGGTAGGAAACGGTCTTCTGAAAAGGAAAGGGAGCCGCCGTTGCATAAAAGCGGCAGGCGAAGTAACTGCGTAGCGTCTACGAAAGGAACATCCCCTTGTGCAAAAAAAAGGAAAAGAGTTAAACAATCCTGAAAAAGAGAAAGACGGGCAAGTCAAAAAGTAGCAGAAGAAAATCTGTCAACGGTAGGGGGAAAAGTCGGACACCAAGGAAGGTCTATCACCTTTACTACTTTGCAAAGGGGGGAAACTTTGCGGGAAAGTATTGGGGGACGAGATTCCGACAGGAGAAGGCGATCTTGCCCTTCTCGGGGGGGCAATTTCCCGACAAAGGTTTTGGAAAAGAGGACGTCGGGGGGAAGGAAAAATAGGACAGGAGGGGGAAAGAACAGAGTCTTCCGGAGAACAGGAACGGGGGGGTGAAGGACAGCCGCTGATTCACGTGCAAAAGTCCCTGACGCAAAAGAAAAAGAGCGAGAAAGGAATTCGGATCCCCAGGTTCGGAGTGCCGTGACGAAACAGCCAGGAGGATGTCCTTAAGCAAGACACAGGACACCAGGAAGCGTTTGTGAATGGTCTGGGAAAAACGCCCAGGAATCAAGTTGGCAAACCCGTAAAAATCGCGCAGTACAAGAAAAGAGAAAAGCTGGGTTAACTTGGAGTACAGAAAACGGAACTACACCGAAAAAAGAAATATAGTGGTCCTGATGAAAGGGGGGTAAGTAACCCTCTTCTGAAGCTGGGAGAGGTGGTTGAGCTGGACCAGCGTAGGGGCCGGGGAAGTGGGGTTGGGCGATTGTGTCCGGATGGTCGTCCATGTCGAGGAGGAAAACCATGGAAATCGAGGAGCTTCCAAATCACAGGATAATATTTTAATATCTGAACGAGGGGAGAGATTAAAAGGGGAGGGGGATAATTCTATCAGACTTGCTGTAAGGAGCGAAGAGAAAACCTAGAAGGACTCGGAAATTGGGGGGCCGGTTTGGAAGGAAGATTTTCAGCCTGGAGAACGAGAAGCTACGAGATCGCAACATATATCCCGGGGCAGGCAGTGCATCTCTAGTGCCCGGGCGTCTACCAATTGTGCGTACCTAATCGAAAAAGGGATGGCAAAGAGATCTACCATGGTTGGAAGCTTTAGGAAAAAAGAAGTCCTGAGACGAAAAAAAAAAAGAGAACAGTAGGGGGGGGGGAAATACGAGAGGGGGTTTCTTCTCTTGAAGTGGAGGAGGGCACGGAAGATGTGCTCTCGCCGAAGGTCTCTTTCAAAGAGTGGGATGGAAAATACCCCCTAAGAACAATGGAAAGTCTGAATGGGCTGTATAAGACCTTGCTGCGATACTAGAACTAAAAGCTGACTGGGGGGGGGGGTTATCGAGCAGACCATTGCATGAGAGGGGTACAGGAAGGGGAAATAGACATTTCCAAGCTGATCGGGAGAAAAGAATACCGCTCGGGTCATGGTATATCGGACAAAACGAAAGCGTGGCTCCAATGAGGTTTATAAGATTGGGACTTATTTCCCCGGAAGTTGTAGGAAAACCGATCCGTCACTTGAAAGTCCATTCTAATCACCAGTAAGGGAAAAATAAAGACTAAGTTCTTCAATTCTGGAGAGGAGCATAGGTACTCATCAAAAAAACTCACTGCAGAACGAGATGGGTCAAAGTGGGGTTATGACAAATAAATTGGCAGATATCGGACAAGGAATGATTGAGGTTATAAAAAATCTTTAAGTTACATGTACCAAAGGATTGGTCAAGAGGTAGGGGCCTGCTCGATTCCGGCTATAAAAAATCAACGAGGAAGAGATAGAAAAGAAAAAGGGCGAAATGGACCTCCTACTGTTTTTCAGCCTTGTGGGGGGCCTCACCAAGACTAAAGAAAGCTCTTCTGGCCCTCTGAGATCGTGAGGGTGTCTATTCCAAACAAATAGTGAAGGAGAGTTGAGGTGGGATTAGGTATGGGGAAGGGGAAGAAGCCCGGACGAAAAATTTCCAGGGAAAACGTGTATAATTTACGCAGTTTCGAAGGCTACCCGGAGGAAGACGCCCGCTAGGGGGATGTCAAGATCAAATTAGACCTCGTCCTCGAAAAGGTTCAAGAAACACTAGCGTGTTCGGAGAGATCTCCACATCCGAGGTGGACTGAAAAAGCAGATCCGAGGAGCAGTTGGGAAAGGAACGACCCATTCCCTGGTGAATGGGGCTCTGAAGAGCGCTAACAAGAAGAACCGGCGCAAATCAAATTAGAAAGGGGCTACGCAGGTGAATCAAAGTAAAAGGTCAAGTCAACTAGGGGTTGCGGCAAAAGGGACTGGGGCTCTCAAAAAAGAGTCTCGGATACATCGGGGGGGGGGGTCTCAAATAGCCGTGAATAAAAACAAACACGGGGGGGATAGGAGAAGTCTCTTGGACTGAGCGTGCGGGAAAAGTCCTGAGTATACAGTAAAGTAGGAGAGAGGGGGGGTCATTTCATCTTTGCGGTACAGGATGGTAACAATGGGGCAGACCGATGCAACGGCAAGCGGGGGGGGGAGAGAGAGGGAAGGTCATTTCTAGGGAGCGAGTTAACAAAGACGTACGCCCACCTCCCGCCGAAGTTGTTATTTTGAACAGAGGGGAGGAGGACGCTATCGCGTGACAGGCCCTTCGCATTATAAAGCACGCCGGGAAAAACTCTGTTCGTCGACCAAAGAGATAGAGGAAGCTGATTCCCTGTGTTTGAAGAGGGGGGATGTCCCGACTTCCAGGAACGGGGTGTGGAATAGAAAGGGCAAACGCCCGGCCCTCTCTCAATCTTAAACAATCTACGAGATTTTCTTCCTTTCCATATCAAAAAGGAAAAAGTCAAGAATGTACGCCACAGGGGGGATACCTCTATTTTTGGAAGGGTAGATGGCGTGTTCATGCTAGGGACTAGGAACAACTGGGGAGGGTAAAGAGCTCTACTTATACAAAATTTCTCAATCTAAAAAGTTCAGGCTTAGGGGGCAAATACAAATGCATGGAAGACTAGGCTATTTCGTGCTTCAAGGAGCGAAAGAACTTACATGCCTGGCATGTGGATCAGCCTAGACTTCCGAGGTAAAGAGAACAGATATGGTGCGCCGGGAACGGGGGCCGTCCGCGGTCGGACTGACAAGGGAAAAACCCGTCGCTGATACTAGGGGGGTTCCTCCTGCTTAAACTTTCATGTCCCTATGCCCTGGTGTGTCGAGTAAACCACATGTGCGACGGAAAGGGGGGAGCAGGGATAGGACGTCAGTAATTTGTAAATCTCGAATGAACCATCAATATTTGAAAATGAGGACACGACTTTGAAAATCCTTCCACAGATGTTTCTATCAACTACTTGAACAGGGTTAGGGGTCATCGGTCACCCCAGACGGAAAAACGGACTTTGGCAAAGGGGTCGAGAGAGTCTTAAGGTACTTTTAATGGCGGGAAAAAAGGAACACGCGGAATCGACTCACTCGACGGTAGGACTAACTACCAGCACGCAAATCGACGGCACTCCATACGAACGTCGGCCACCTACATTGTGCGAGGTCGTGTACAGGGAGGGCAAGGTAAATGTTCCTGATGAGCTCAGGACGGACTCGGGGGAGCGCTTTGGCAAAAGGAAGCAACGTCTACATCTATGACGGGACAAGCTCCGCGCAGACTAGAAGCCATTTTTGGTCATATAAGTCTAGTAAGCAAAAGGAATGGAAACAAGGTTCTCGTTCCGAGGGAATTTTAAACAGGAAGAGCCAGGGAAAGAGCGAAAGAAAACTCTTTTCGCCAGGTTATTGCTCCATTTCTAAGTGAACGATTGACTGAATCGGGTATAGGTCCTGAAACCCACCAAGGTGTAAGGGGGGTCCGTCTTCAGGAAGAAGAAACCCTGATCACCTGGGGTAATGAGGGCTACTGCAAAAAAAGTGAAAGGTTTCTCCTTATTGCTCGGCGGTCTATTACCTTGGAAAAAGCTACGAAATGAGCAAGAAGAAACTCTCTCGTGAGGTCAGGAAAAACATCCACGCATGGAGGAGGAAGGATAGGGTTTCAGTCGTCGGGACTCAACGTGGGCTGAAGGAGGGTGTCGGAGGGGGGAGAGGGTGAAAGTATGCAGGCAAGATTAACGCAATTTGCCACTCGGAAGTGATAATGAGCCGAAGTCTTAGAGTTCCTTGTGGTAAGTAAAACTGGATGGCAACATCATCGAAAAACTTGGGCGAAAAGGTGATCTAGCTAAGGCCCTAAAGCGTCTCGACGGCCCTAAGTCATACAAGCGGGCAGGGTTTCGGCAAAAACCACCCCTTCCAAGGCGTCTCTCACCTCTTGCGCGACTGAAAAGTAAATGAGATTAGGATCTTTTTCATTTGGATGGGAAGGATGCTGCATCTGGGATAAAGGGAATTGAAAAATCACCTGAACGCTCTACTTGAGAAAAACCAGACGAATTCCTAGGGGGGCCCTGAGGGAGGGGAATCAAGGGTCTCACGACCCCCTTGGATCCCACCAAACTTGATCGCGACAAAATTCGTGTACTGAGGCCGACGGCGTCGTCCAAACAGAACAGTCCACGAGAAAGAGTTGGAGCTTTCCTAAGAAAGACCGCATGACGCGTTAGGATCTAACACACAAAAGGGAGAAGAAGGAGAAGACGAGCGCTCGTCAGAGACGCTGAAAAGATCTGTGGCGTGGGGAAATTTGGTTCAGATAAAAGCGAAAAGGGGCAGTAACTCATGGACGCAGGCCCTAACGATAAAGTCGGGGGGGGGGGGAGGGAACGGACGAAGGGGATGACGACCTAGTTTAAAGAGGAAAATTCGTCAGGAAAGAAAGTACTGCCATCACTTTTCCGGGAAACAATTCCCCTGGAAAAATGAAGGTTATACTGCAATCTCTAAGAAGGGATCCTCTCCCGGGGACCTGAACGTTCAAGAATCACGCCAAGAGGAGCGACGCCGTTGGAAGTGGTTGTCTTGAACTATCAACGTCTGGGGTAGTAATAAGACTGTGAGGGCAGAGGCAAACAAACTATGATTCATCGTCGTCAAAAAAGAATAGGCGCAATATGCAATTGGCCGCTGCTTGGGAGGGGACCCTCTGAGGAAGGTGTCAGGTCCCACACTATGACAAAGATAAAGCACTCTAGGATTTGTTCAAAGGGACTGCCAGGTAGTGGCTGCTACGTGAACGATCCCAGATCGTGACATCCCAGCAAGTTCCGCCTACTGGTTCCGGATGGCATCTCTCCGATGGGGACCCGCGGGGGTCAAGCAGAGCTGGATCGAGCAGCGAAGGCGGTCAGGGCGGGTGAACCGACGGTCAAGCAAACGACTGTGAGAACGCAGAGCAAAGAGACCCTCTCTCCGTGCGGCAGAGGATCGGGGGAGCGACTAAGACAGGTACATACAGACAAGGGGTGGTGTGTCTTCAGAATCAAAGAGAAAGGGGGAAAGGAAATTACCTATATCGCAAATTCTGCGCCATCTCATCAACTTTCGAGAAATTGGGAGGCATTGCAAAAAGCTCTTCCTGGGGAAATGGTGTTAAAAGTTCCGAAGAAAAAAAGGCCAGGGGGGTCTGATATAGGGGGATTTCCCACAAATTTCGTACGAATCAGTAGGAGCAAAATGGGGTTCGGGGAACTTTGTCTCTTGGGAACTCAGAGAGGGGAAAAAAAGAGGACCCTTTTTCTAGACCCGGAAGCTCATCAAGACCTGTTCGGGAGACACCAAATTGCCGCGGCGAAACCTTCACGATCTCAGGCGCTAGAATCCACTTGAAGAAAGAACTCTTCTGCCATCGAAGGTCGTGCAAGGGCTTCAGGGCGGCATAGAAAAATCGTTGCCGTGTCGGGGTGGCAGAAAGCTGCAAGCCGCCAGGGAGCCACAAATCCTAGCAATTCAATGATCGGAGACCTCACCTCAGGAACTTTCCACGCGGTCGCAAGGTTTTGAAGACGAACCAGCTTCCTTAGCACGGGAAGAGGGGTCCAATACTAGTGCGGGGGAGCTCGTCTTGGGCGTAAAACGAACAGGAAAAAGGCGAGATCTTTGCCGTCGCGTTGGGAGGGACCGCAAAAGGGTTTAAACCTCGGGAAGTCCAGCCAGGGCATGGTACACCTGTCGGAACGAAAAGAGTCCGAAACCAGGGGGGGGCCCTTCCGGTAGGGAAAGCAGAACGCCGTTCCGCCCGGCGCAAAGGGGGGTCGGGGACAATAGGGGGGGACGTCATAAAAAGGGGCGGCCGTCGGCAAAGGAGCAATTCTAGGCCGGGAAGAAACCTATCACAGACCGCGGGCCTGAATTTGGAAAGATGCGGGCAAAATGTGCTACCTCGACCTTGGCCGACGTCGGAAGTACAACCACGTCTTCTTTTAAGGGACGTCCAAGACCCGGCAACAAAGAGGGTCAACTGATCGTTTGTCCGCCCAGAGATGTGCTCGGGGGGGTTGAAGACTTTTAAGGAGCACCACAGAGGTGGACACGTCATGGCACTCTTGGCGAGGTGTCCAGTTTGAGTTGTCAAAGCGTAGGAGAAAACCCGTTCTCTCCTTCAGGGTCTAAAAAGAACCGTAATATAAGAGACGCTAGGTCAACACCGAAGGCTTCGTATACTTCTCTCCTTCGGGGCTGAGAAGTGAAAAAAATCTCACATCAGGTCGCACCCGCCCAGGAATGTTGGGCGGTCGAGTGGACCATAACTCAGATACTTCCCTCGACGGGAAGAAAAGAAGCAGCAATGCGCTTCAGTTGCTCGCAGAAAGTCGCAAACCATGTCTCCGGAAAAGATAGAACTGTAAGGGAAAACCCGATATGTTCGGAGTACAAAACATGCACGAACAACGATCCAAACAGGAGAAAGTCAAAGGGTTTGTCAGGAGAAGGGTTCAAAAAGGTGAGAGGAACTTCAGTATCGAAGACCTAGCTTTCGCAGGGCGTGAAAGGTGACCGGAAAAACAAAATTAAATTGCTATATTAGGAAGGTGGGGCCAGCTTAGGGGTCCTGGATGGGATCTGGGGAGTCGTTGTGGAAGACAGAGTCGCGCAGAAATGTTGTTTTTTACGGGGAAAACGTCATTCCACCGGGGGTTCTCTGGAAATACAACTGGAGTTTGGATATCGAGTCCAAAGAGCGGTCGAAAAGGAACAGTTTTCTAGATCTGGGGTCGAAGGGGGACGACCCGAGATTCGTCAATTCCTAAGGAGGGAAGGAAGTTTGTCTGGGTCAAAGCGTCAACTGTAACAGGGAAAGAAATGTTCGCAGGGGAGAACTTCAAGTCGTGTGACCGGGGACAACAATACAAACCGCACCTTCACAGGTCTTGAAAAAAAAGTGGCCACTCTCGAAGAGAGACGGGGCGGGTTGGGGAAATCTTTTCAATACAAGGTTAAGGCTCAAATTCACAGGCGTTCCTGGATTCCT
>Ga0179593_1508201_pt1 | contig 16792 bp, 15 predicted proteins | sample CZODoug2_1_08_16_FD_185931 | JGI IMG/M metagenome (GOLD analysis project Ga0179593, IMG submission 185931) | Vadose zone soil fungal communities from Angelo Coast Range Reserve, California, USA - CZODoug2_1_08_16fungal (PacBio error correction) | ecosystem: Environmental > Terrestrial > Soil >...
TGAAATTTAGGGGGGAGGGGAGTAACGCGTAGACAGCAACAGGACGGCAACTACAAAGAAATGTGTAACACTAAGGGGCGTTAGAGACGAACTGAATGAAAAAGACAATTGAATTCCTTGATCAAGACGGAGAGGGGAAATCTGGGGAAAAGTCGCGGGCCTGGACCGGAGGGCATTCATGCTACATCCCGCGATCCAGGGAAGGGAAAACCCCGTTAGGGCAAACTCCAGGTCAGAAGGGGGGGGATTCCCTGTAAATAATCGTACATAAAAGAGAAGGCGCCCGAAACATCGCGAAAAAATCCTTATTGTGCACTCTTCCGATAGAACATGCGGTTGCAGGCAGGGTGCGGTCGGAAAAAGCCCGGGACGAATTTCAGACCTCTTCTTCTTTGTGACCTTGATGGAGAGGGGACAAGCAAACGAGCCAAACCCCTCATGAAGGCCAATTAAGCGCTTGTTCAGGAACTGGGCATCAAGCACCCAACAAAAGCTTGGGAAAAAGGCAGGAAAAAACAGATGCGGCCAGCCCTCAGGGGACATGCATTTCATAAAGATTAATGAATCTACAGGAGGGAAAATGACTCTGTAGGCTCAAGGAGGTGGTCGGGCGGATAGCGTCTCCATCAGGGAAGAGACGTTTCGGGCCCAGCCCGGTTTGAAGAGAAAAAGAAAAATACCACTCTGGGAAGATATCGAAAGATGCTACTGGAGGGTGACATCAAACAGGGAACCTTCACCGGGTGATTTAGGGTTCGGCGCACAGCCTCTATGGAACGAGCCGCTAGGAGTACAGCGGGTTTGCTATTTCCCAACGTGAAGAACAGGAGGATTTACGTAAACGCGAACCTTTCCTTTCAAGGAAACGGAGGACCTAAGGACACCCAAAGGTACCTAGGCAGGGTATTTAGATTAAAGTGACGATCAAGACTTTTCAGAAGAAAATTCAAAACCGACCCGGAGGGAGTTCAGTTGCACGCAGAGGGACGGGGAAGCTGGAAAGCGCAAGTGGAAAGTACTCAAGCAGGATGGGAAAACCAAATTCTTCAGGTTCTTAATCAAAGTTCGGGGCAGCCAAGGTAAAAAGGAGAGCGGTGGGCAACAACACCCCTGGGGGAGAAGGGATGATCTAGGACAACTCCTTGCCTGTTGGGGTACTAGGGTCGGAGGTAGGTCAAGGAACTCTTTCTGCGGAAAAGGAAAGGCCTGGAGAAGAAAAATGAGGTCCGGTAAAGACAGATCCGGTTAATACTGAGTTACCAGAGAAAAGGAATGGTCAGAAGGGGGCCTTGACAAATCTCGACGGCGCGTTTTTTGGAATGCATGAGAGGAAGGCAGAAAAATCCCTTACAGAAGAGAGACTAAGGAAAGAGTTAAATGAACTTAGATCCCTAATAACAGTAAAATAGGAAACAACTACCAAAGGGGTGTTCATCATGAAAGGGAGACGGGGGGACTCGTGGCTTGGGCCGGAAATGCCCGATCCGCTAAGTCTATGAAAGAAAAAGAATGAATCAAAGGTTATCTCTCTTAAAGTCGGATCGCGACTGGGAAAACTGCAGAGTTCGAAATGGGTCATGTTTCCAGGGAGGAAGCAAGCAAATGCGGATTAAATTTTTCACCTCGTTCCGGGAACCATCTCTACCGTGAAAACGATCAGAACACGTTACGAACCGTTGACCGTGAGAACTGGTTATGAAGGAAAAGAGGAGCGGCGCGGCACAATTTTGCGGCAAAAAACACAAGGTTCGTGGACACTCTAATTGGGGTCATCTGAGGGGGGGAATACTCGCTCATCTATTTCCTACGGCGTAGATCTCCTCAAAAAAAAAGGATTATTTAATATGTACAGAAGAACGAAAGATAGAAGAGGAAGGAATAATGCAAAACTACTTGGGAGGGGTGGTCCATAGAAGAAAATTTGAAGCTCCTAGTCCTATTAAAGCGATAAGATACATTGGACGGCCGACTAAGGGGGCAAGAGACTAACGTTCTAAAGATGGTATGAAAAAAGAAGGGAGGGAAGATGGTAATGCGACTAACGGAGGTAGCAAGAATAGATCTCACTACGGATTAGTCGAGAAACGATGGCGGGAGTTCTTCGGCCGGGGGGAAGAAACGAGCTGCGAGCAAAAAGACAGTTCAAGAAAAGGGGACTTTGTTCCTATGATATTCAGGGGAATCATTTCAAAGAATAAGGCGGAAGCGGGGGGACAGGAAGGTCCTCTTTTAGGGGATGCACGTCCGCGAGAATAAAACACTGGAACGAACAAGAATAGCGTGGGAGAGGTAGAAACTTAGTGACAGCCAAGCTTTATATGGGAGAAGGATCAATGATCTTTCTAGGGGTGAAAAAGATCTTCCTGCATGGGTGGACGCTCGCCGCCGAAAAAGTTTAAATCACCCTAACGAGAGACAGAGGGAAGTACAAACTTAATAATGTTTGTTAATGGAGAGGAGATATCCATGTCGAAGGTATCAGGGGGGTTGCGTGTTTCTTCCTGAAACGCTAAAGCAGGCCCTTGGCGCCGAACACGTGGAAACCGACGCAAATTGAAGATTGGGGGGGGGGGTTTACAAGCGGAACGTAAAATATCTTCCCCTTTATTTCGGGGTAGGGGACCTTGAAGGGTTCCGTCGGGGGGTTAGAAGGTCAAGGAAAGGTGTCGTTTAGGATGTCAGTGGAGAAAAAGATATAAACCTTGAAAGTTGAGTTTCACAGAAGATCAAACAGGAATGTTGGGAAAAAAGGGAAACTCCGCCAGGAGGACGCGTTGGAGTGAAAATTCCAAGGGGGATGGGCAGGAGAGGACGGAAAAGAGGGGGGCCATAGGAGAGGGCAATGGCGCACCGGGTGAGGCGTGTGGAAATGGGGGGGTTGTTGAAAGGCCTGGGAGCCGAGGGTTATGGGGATAAGAAAGAGGGTTGGTATTTATTCTTCAATTGGGGAAACAGGGGAGGAAAGGGTGCGACTGGGAGACCACCAAGAACGGTCCACTCTAGAACGGGTGAAGACCTGGATGATGTTCATCTCCTGGTCCCCGCCTGGGAAATGAAGGGGGGAAAAGATTTATCAATATGGGACATTGTGACGGAAGTGGGAAGGAGATTATTTGGTGGAATCGGTATTCAAAGAAAAACTTAAGGAATGACGATTAGGGGTTATTTAAAAACATATAAAGGGGAAAAAAAGCATCTTTCGCCCTTTTAAGAAACCCACAAGTGGATTGGAAAGGGCCTGGGACCAGGTAAGCGGAATGAGCTGAAACACCAAGGGGTATCCACTGCTGTTAGAAAATAGGGGGGCGGAGCGCTGGGGGTGATGACATTAAAAGACTCCACCCTGCGGAAAAAAACGTTTAAAGGAAAAAGGGGATGCCTTCCAGTCAAGGTGCGCCTGCAGTTATTCTTGATGGGCAAAGCAAGAATAAGAGAAAAACGGGCCATTAATTGAAACAGCAAGCGTGTATCTGTTTACAGAGAACCGCAACGGCAGGGGGGGAGCTTGACAGCTTTGTATTTGACGCAGCAAACGCAGGGAAGGAAACCGGAATAGAAACATCCAACTTCGGCCTCAGAACCAACAGGAGGGGAAAGAAAGAGGACGGAAGTCGGAATGGAAGGTGCCCGACTCGCTCACTTCCTACACAGAGTTTTCAAGACAACTCCGGGCTGTCGACGACGGACATCACACAGGGCGGGCGATATGTCGGCCCAGCCATTAAAGAAGGTGGATAAGTGAGGCCTTGTGACCTCAGTCAGACTGGAAAGGGGTCGCAGGAGAAAAGAATGAGGATCAGGGGTACCTGTTTCGGGGAAACACGGTCTAAAAAAAAGGGTACCTGTCCTTGAGGAAGTAAATAAGAAAAACCGAGCGAAGGTAAAAGGCGACGCAAGCTCTCTCACAAAAGGGTTAACAGGGGGCAAGCATTCAAGGGAATGCCGGGGTTCCAAAGAAGAGTCAATTTGGGATGGACCGAAAGGGACGGAAAGGGGCAGCCGCCACTTTCTTACGCTTCCTCAAACAAAACTCTAAACCCTCATCGGAATGGGAATTAATGCATGAGGCACGGCAGAACCATTCAACCAACAAGAGAACGCTGTACAAACGTAACATCCTAAACGAATACTTCTGAACATCGGGGAAAAAAATTGGTCATACGTAGATGACGCAGGAAACGTAATCGGAGGATGGGTTTTCGCTTGGCCGGGGTCTGGGGGGGGCAAATCGCGGGCACTGGTTTCCAGGAACGGGGGGGCAATTCAAAATTAAAACGGGGTTTGACGAATACCCCCAGAAACGAACAAGTCAAAAGAAGCCTCTCTTCTCTATGTAGCAACAAGACAAGGCCCCTTGTTGACTCAAAAAGGGTCCGGAGATTACTAGGAACCAACTCACAGAAGGAAGGGAAAAAACGGGGGGGGGCTTTGGGGAAGTTTGGAGTTCCAAAAAAATCGAGCTGAAGGGAAAGGAGAAACATTCTTTCTACGCTTAACTAAATGGGAAACCAGGAAAGCCGCATTTATTGAATGGGCACGGACAAATTGGACGAGTCTTTACACAGAAAAAGGGGACAGCCCTCTACATAAAATTTATAGCTCGGTCCTCTTGGAGCAGGCTGGACCGACTATCTTAAAATGGGGTCCAGGTAAACCAGTCGAGTCCGGGAAAGGGGTCCACGTTTTTCTGCTCAAATGGAGCGTTATCACATCAATAAAAGCCAACAATCCTTTAAAAAGGTTTCTGAATTGCTAGCAGAAAAAAATCCTTATGGTGAGATTCGCGGGAGGCAAAATATGCATACCTTTCTAGCAACCTCTTCGGAAGGAAGGCTAAATAACAGGGAAAAGGGCGATTTCCTTGTGGCCGTGACCACTTGGTGGAAGAAAAAAATCCCTCTCCACTTTTACAGGGCTGAAATTCCCATTTTGAAAGGAACATCTCAAAACAGGAACAGAGTTTTTCGTAAGGGTGGGAGGCTGGCAGAACCACAAGAAGGAAACTGCCTATGCAAACATCGTAGGGGGGACAAATTGACTGAGTCCTGAATAAAGGAAAAAGAAAAAGGGTAAAATACCCATGGGGTAAAGCACTCGGGGGCGGGGATCTCGAGCTGATTTACTCGCTAGATGAAATCACGGACAGTCATTATCACTCAGTTGTTATGAGAACGCATCAAGGGGGCGTCAGCAGAGGGCTTCAGGGGGGTCGGGAAATGTGGGAAATTTCCTTTCTCAGAACGAGCCACAAGTCGGCTTCAAGTTGTTCAAAGGTAAAAAATAGACGAAAAAAAAGGGTTCGGCTGCCCCCGTTTTACTAAAGAGAGGTCCGGGGCGCTCGGTGACAGGTTGAAAAAAAGAGCAGTCCTGCGCGGCCTTGTGAGTGGAGGAGATGGGAACCCGGGGGGTTCGACTACATGCTATGGGGAAGAGGTAGAAGGACACACGTTCCAAGGGGAAATGGGCGGCTAGGCGTCAAACAGAGAAAGTAGACAATCCACCTGGGGAACGGCGAGGGAAGAGATAGGAGGAAAAAAAATTCGAGGGAAGAAAACCCTGTGGTTCCACTGCAAAAGGGAAGAACGGGAAGAATTGGAACTTCTGGAAACATATATAACCGTGAAGGAAACAGGGTTAAGATGGGGGGGCCCAAAAAGGGAGAGAGTGGAGTAAACACCGAAAATTGGTGGAGGGCCGGAAAAAAGGAAAAAAAAGACTTCCAAGCTTGAAAGAGGAGAGAAAAAATTTTAGCAAGGTCTTTCTATCGTCAGAGGGAATTTAACGACCTAAGGACTACCCACTCTACATGTGGGGGTTGGGGTGTTTGTGGGGTGGTGGGGTTTTTTTTGTGGGTGGGGGGTGGGTTGGGGGGGGGTATTTGGGGGGGGGGGGGTTTTTTTGGTTTTGGTGGCGGGGTGTCTGTGTGCGGGGTGGATTTGTGGGGTTTTCTGGGCCTCCTCGAACCCTTTTTCAGTTACCACGTTAGGTTACGTTCTTTATTCATGGGACCTTTGCACGAACCTTCTTCCTCTCTTAAAGGTAACTTAAGAGGGTGAGGGTTCTGACCTTCCTCTCGCTTTACGGGCACTTGTGTCTTAGGGAGAGGGGTTTCATGGAGACGTAGCTGAAAGCCAGACAAAAAGGGTAAAGCTATGGCCTCCCCAGTATCACGGGAAAATTGCAAACCATACGCAAATTACTTCGGTCTGTTCATGAAATCCGGCCGACGGGGGGGCTCTTTTACGCTACGTCAGCTGCATGGGAAGAAAAGCACCCGAGGAATTCCCGAAACCCCCATAGGGGGGTCTGGTCCTCATCACAGACGTCGCCAAAAGGATGGTTTCTGGGGTCGTGCAGGGAACGATATCATTGGCGACCACACACAGATGGAAAACGGGACGCCCCTAGACTTTGGGGGGTTCCACGCTTACCTTGGAAAAAAAAGATTGCGTTCCGATGGGTAGGTAAGGGGGGGCTGGGAAGAAGGGCGAGCATGGGGGTTTCAAAAGTGGAAAGTTGAATGGGGTTCGGAAGGACAGAGCGGGGCGTTTCATTGTAAGAGCTGTATCCCCTGCGAAAAGAAGAAGGTCAATGTGTTAAATTGAAGTGGAAAGCAAATTAATGTGGAGATGGCACTGAAGCAGAGGAAAAGGGGATCAAAATTCCAAAAAGGGAGTTCCATTCCTTGAGCAGGCAAGCGTTGAAGGAAAAAAAAGTGCGCCGGGCACGGCCTTTTCTGTGGGTGAGGGGCCGCCCCGATGTATTGGGGAATCTAAAGGATTCTTGGTGGGGGGGACAGCAACCGTTTGCATACGGGTAAGTTAAAATCAACGGGATAGAAACACGAGGAAAAAGAACACCAGAAGCCAACTCCGATTCCAGGGACGGCAAGTCAATCATCCGTCTGAAAAAGGGTCCCGGATCAAGTAGGACGGAGAGATGGGAAACTTTACAGCGGATGGTGTGGGGTTTTAATGCGGTGAGGATTCAAGCCCCAGGAAATCCGAAGAGGTGGGACGGGTGAGGAGCAAGGAAACCGCAGCGGGATGAAAGGGGAAGTCACCCAGGTGATGACTCAACTCAAAAAGGAAGAGGCATGTGAAGAGGATTTATTGGACAACAGTGGGTCAAAAGTCCTTTGGGGCGGGGATCAGCGCAACACCGAGCAGGGGTTACTGTAAAGTACTGACCCAGCGCTAACTTGCGCCCTGGAAAGGGAAAACAATGAGGTTACCTTCTGCCTGGGGGAAAGGGGAGAGGCCCATGGACCTCTCAAAGCCAGAGGCAAGAAAATCAAAAAAAGGCAAGGCAGGAATTAGGAATACAACTCCCTGGGGAATAATTCGACAACGCAGGGGTGGGTGCTGCCGGAGAGAGGGAGGAACTCTGGACTCCGCACCGACTATAAAAACAAGAAGGAGGCATAGCTCAAAAAAAACAACTTATTAGTGAAAGAAGTCGATTGGATTTTGAGGGAATGCCTTGACGCGCCCGTACTAAAATAAAACAAAAAGTAACAACTGGTCGGGAAAGGGAAAAACCTCGATAACCAACCTGTCGTCTCATTTCAAACCACAGACAAAGCGTTAAACAAAGGGCTTGCCTCGGGGGGCACTTGAAGGCAGCAACAGACGGGGAGAAGACCTTGGAACTCGAAAAGGACGAAGGGTGGAGGGACGTGGGAAGGGCATTAAAGAGGAAATAACCAAGAAATGAGAAGACGCCAGCACGCTCAAGCAAGGGGGGCTAACATTTGGTTGCACCTCATGGCCGTCTAAAGACGGAGTAAGGGCAGGCATGGTGCTCTTCCCACCACGGAAAAGGGAAGGAAGAAGAGGGCTGTAGAGGTTGCCCTGCTAGGAACGGCGAAGACAGAAATAACCCTCATCAGAAGGGCAACAGGAGGGGGAGAGGGAGGCAAAAAGGCCCTGGTAGGGAAGTAAAATCCGAGACATCCGGAAAAAGAGAGGAAAAAAAGGAATTAAAAAAATGGTATTAACCTGAAAGAAGAAGAAGGAAGGAAGTGTTAGTTCTCAAACGTTGGCCGTTTTTCTGTGGGGGCGGATATCAAATCGGAGATTGAAGGAGAAACGGGAATTACCCCAGAACCAATTGAAGATACCAAAGAAAATCCAATCGGGGAAGGAAAAAGCAACTAATAAGGGAGAGGATGCGCAACAATCACCGCGGAAACACGTGGATTTCGGCTCCACAGAGGCCCGAGAAATCATGACCTGACAAAGAAAAGGAGTTGGGAAGTTGAAACATAACGGCCGACAGAGCCTCTGAAAAGCAATTTATGGCCTGTCGGGAAACAGGACCATCTCAGTTATAGGTCAAAAGGGGTCAAGGGAGAATGGGGAACGATCCGGCCGGAACCAACGGAAGGTGGAAACCGAACGAGACGGTGTGGACGGAAAAATTTAAAAATACTCTTGATCATGCGGGAAGGTACAGCAGGATTAAAAAGCTAAGGGGGAGTAGTCAAATTGGGGCCTTTTTCTTTTCGCAGGGAAATGAAGAAGGGTCCGCGGCACGATAATCCCATTCTTGAAGAAAACGTTCAGGGGGGGGGAATGATAGGAACAACATAAACCTTATCTGTGAGGGGGAATAGGGAGCTGTCGTCAATTGACCAGGGTCTCTTAAACAAAGGAAAGCCGGCGCAGAGAAAGAAAAAATAGGTCCAAGAAGGTCAGTCTGACGGAAAAAACGGCTCATCTCCCACAGCTTTACTTTGAGGAGGGTCCCTCATTTCAACTAAAGGAAAAAAGACGTCAGAACAAGTGGGTAATGGAATTTTTGCGAGGGGAGTTTCATAAACACAACACGAACTGTCATGCGCGACGAGGAATTGTAAGTGCACTTAAGGCCCTGACGAACATAACGTTGGAAAAACGACCTGGGCTCAGAGGCTTCTGCTAGACAAGAGGGTCTGTTCTGCACACGGAAAAGGGAATGAAAAGAGGGAAACATAACTAGGAGAACGCTTCCGTCGTGCCGACTGGGTGCGGGAGAATTTTATAACTGTTTGACAAGGTTCCGGGGAAAATCCCTATTAGTTTTGTGAAAAAGGAGGGGCAAAGAGGATGAACAGTTGAGCATTTAGGGGACGGGGGCAGCTCGAAATGGGAAGGGAGGGGTAAAGGAGAAGAGAGGTGTGGAGGAAGGGGAAAGAGAGGGGGTGAGGGGCGAGCGGAAGGGTGGGGGGAGGGTGGTCACGATGCGTGTACGGAACGCGACGGTGATGGCGAGTCTGGTCGGGGAAGAAAAAATGGCATCGCGCGCCCATTTTTCATTGGCGTATGAGGCCCATGTTTTTCTGAACGGATCGGGGGTTCAATCGCTGATCGCAGGAGTCCAAGAGGGAAGAGGGGGGGCGCGGCGGGATCTCATCAAACAAAGGGAAAGAGAGAAACAGAGAACGCACATAGTAGTCAGACTTCTAGAAAAAGAAAAGAATGAAAAATAGGAACCTAACACCCTTAAGGGGTGCAAAAAACTCCGTCAGAAATTGTCCAATCAAGATGTCCTGTTTTCATACAACCTATACTGGGGGAGAAAGTAAAGAGGGACTGTACCGAAGGCAGCCGGTTCGTCCCCAAGAATGGATGTGCGGAATATCCGAACGGGGAGGGAGGGCGAGAAAGAACTTCCACATTGTCGAAAAAAGAAAGCCCTTACAAAAAGGACGGGAATCTTAATAAAATGATCAGGAATTGCTCCTAGGAGCCGTTAAAGAAAAAGATCAGCAAGCCCTCGACCAGGTCCCTAAATCGAGTAACAAGGGTGGGGACGTTGTGGAATTAAGGGAAAGTGGAAGTTCATTGTTCCTTTGACAAGAAAGGAATTGCATGGAGGTGAGTTCCGCGAGAAAATAATTAACTAACCCTGAGTTGTGAGGTGGATTAAACTTAAAACAAAAAAATAATCTTTATATTGGAGAAGCCTAAAGTTACAAGGCGGTCCGTAGGAAAAAATGACCATGAGGTCGCTGCGCTACCGCCGAGGGCGTGCCCTCAATTCTGGAAAAAGGGGGAACGAAAGCTCCTATGAATTCAGGGACATAAGGGCAGGGTTTGGGGGCGCGAGATCCAAGGAAGGGACGTGTTTCTGGGACGTGGACGGCAAGCCATCTACCCCAGCCCAAACCAATTGAAAAGCAACCAGTTTTGTGGGGAAACTCCCTGCGAATTGAAAGGAAAAGAGTCACCGAGCAGGGGGGGGAGGAAAGAGTGCCTTAGAAAAGGGAGACCACGAAAGGGGGAGGGTTATCGGTGAGGGGCCTGGGGGGGGAGGGGCCAAGGGAGCGCGGATCGTTCTTGGGGGGGGGGTATCTTTCCCCCCCGTAGGATCTGGGGGGGGGAAGTGGGCAGAATCTGTAATCAAATCTGCTATGACACTTTGGAAATGAAAAAAGCCTGCTTTGGGAAAGCTTATAGCCTGGGAGAAGGCATCTTTCGACGGGCCATCGTCGCCGAAATCAAAGGGGAAAGGGGGAATTGTTGCAAGCGCCGATAGTTACTCAAGTGAGTTGGGAGTGGGGGGGGGGCGTCCAAAAACATGGGGTCAACAGGATCTAGAGCAAAGAGAAAGAACCCAAAACACCGACAAACTACAAGAGCAAAGACTTCTACGCTTTCATGGTCAACTCAACGGTCTGGTTGTTCATAGGGCAACAAGTCGCGATGATGTTGAGATTTTGTTAAGCGGTTGCGTGGGGTGGTAACGCAAGACCGACGCATGCTTGAAGAGGTGGAGGGGGGGGCTGTATGAGGACGCGACTCAATGGGTCAACCGCACCGGGAGCGGGAGGGTAAAAAGGGGAAGCCAAGGGAGGTCCTCACCCGCCACTTCTGGGCCTGGAGGCCGAGGATGAACCGCCACGACGATGTAGGGATGGCCTCAAAAGAAGGAAAGAATTGGTTTAAGGGGGATGAACATACTTACGGAAAGAGGACCTTTTTCACAGAAAACCGATGGCCGGATGGGAGAAGAAGATGCGCCTGCAGGCCCGCAGCCGGAGAAATGCAGGGAAGCAAAATAGTCGAAGAAAAAGGGCAGTAATTAGGGTTTTGTCAAAAACAACATAAATCAACCCGCCATGGTATAGGGGGTATAAGGAGGAAGCCGGAACGGGAAAAAAGCGTTTATTGCCCATCTAAGAGCGCTATCAGTAAAACAAGCTATGCTAGATCAACCTATGGGAGGAAAGAGGGGAGAGAGCGATTGGAGGGTTTAAGGCGGGGTGAGGGGTAAGGCTTACGGGAAAAGACTGTGACCGTAACAACTAAAGTCCACGTTCGACTACGTATACTCAAGAACAAACAGTTCTTGGAGGATATTGCTTACCCAGTCCGGGGATCCCGAATGGGAGACTGGGGACCCTCTGGGAAAAATGGAAATGCGGAAGGCAGGGGGAGGAGACATGGGGCTGCAGTATAATTTTGAAGGGGAACAGGGGAAAAGAATCCAGGAAAAGGGGGTTGATCCTCTGGGGAAGTGAAAGACGAGGAAAAGAAGAGCGGGCTCGGGTCAGGAAACCAGGCCTTGAGAACATTGGTCAAATCATTACGTACCGAAAAAGGGTTCCTGCCATGCGGGGGGGTTGGGTTCGTCCAAGGGGAGGAAGAAAGGGGAAAAAACCGCGAGCGGGATTCATATTTCGTTCAGATTCCCAAAAAATCTTAATCCTTAACATGCTTGTGAGCTTGAGACAACCGATTCAACCAAAATCAATCACTGTGGACAGGCCGTAAACAATCGACGTAAAGGGACGTATACCGATAGGGAAAAAGGAAGCGAATCGGGCAGACTGGGGAAGGATAGACGTGCCGTTTTCAAGAGGTGGTAAGGAGAGGAGTGGGAGAGCGGGGTGAAGACTCAAACGTTTCAAGTAACCCAAAATCTGCCGAAGACAAATAAAATAAAGAAGCTTACAACTAGGCAGTAACAGGCAGGACGTCAAAAAGCCAGGAATGGGGAAGGGGGGACCAAAAAAACTTAGATGGACACCAAGGGCCTATGAACAAAAAAGCAAAGGGGATTGTTGGGAGGTAACACCGAGAGACGGTGAGAAAAGAACAGGCGGAAATCAATGGCACAGGAAACCCAGGACTATCGCAGGGATAGGTCTTGGTTCACGATTCAAATGAAAGAACCGAGAATGCCGCCAGACAAGGAGTGCAAACGAAGAGGGTAGTTTTTGAAGATCCTAGGCAGCGGGAACCGACCTGAAGATAGCTTCGGGGTTCACATCCGTAGGATTTACAAGACGGCAGGGGGGGAGAAGGTCCAAAAGGCCAGCAGGTCTGATAGGGGACAGGAAGATCAAGACCCGCAAAATATCCTTGGGGAGAGATGGATTCGATCCAGTAACAAACAGGGCCGGGGAAGGGGACTCAGGACTTGTGAAAAGGACGGACTAGGGAGACGTACCCATCCTCGGCGTACAGGCGCATCGCAGAACATGGAATTAAGATTGAACGTACTTACCGTGTTTGACCATTACGGACTGGAAGACGGAGGAGAACAAATTTAGTGGATGCACAGAATCTCCTATGCACAACGCGACGCAAAAAACAGAAGATGTTTTCTTAGGGCCCGGGGAGGAAGGGCAAACTAAACCCCTGCCGTGCACTCTGAAGTAAAGGAGGTGTTCAAGTAAATTCACTGGAAAGAAAATTTAAAAAAGGACCCACCATTGGGAGCTCGGCGGGACATGTGGGGCGAGCTAGAGGTTTCTGGGAAAGTCAGAATTCTTTATTCGGGAAGCGAAGGCACCTTTTTATTCGCGCTGCCAAAGCGTGCTCGCGCTGTGCAGGAGAGGGGTTAACTGTGGAAATGTGAGTCGAGGGCAACACATTCATCCAATTTTTCACAGGAACAGAGGGGAACAATTCGAACAGTTCCAGAGAGAGGGAAATTCGGTTAAGCACGTCCTCTTCTGTGCGACAGGGGGATACTCTGGGGATCGGAACATAGGAGAGGGGCAGAGGTTTTCATTTGGGAGATGGGCCCCCCCAGGTAGGGGAGGGGACGTGAGTTTCAGATAGGGAAAGCCTGGAAATTTTGAAAAGAGAAATCACCACATGGGGTAATATAGATAAAAACAACCACGGAGGGAAGGAGGAATGAGATACAAGATGAAAGAACAGGGGCAGGAAATCGATGAATATTAGGGGGTAAAAACGAAAAACCCTTGCGGGAAAAGCTGACGAAGTAAACTTCGGTCTTCACGGGGGGAAGGAGTCAAAAAAAAGCTAACAAAGGCTGGTCACAAGGGCACGAAGGAAAGTTTAGAAGAGGGGGCACCAGGGAGGGGAAAAAGGGAAACCGTTTGTCCGAGACGGACCAGGCCACAGTTCTAAAGAAAAAACTCCCATTCTCAAGAGCGAAAAGGGGTCATGCGGCGGGTTTCCATCCCTCGAGCAAGGGGAAGAGGGGAAAACCGCGACAGGCCCTCGTCTCAAGGGGCTTTGTAAAAGTATGGGGACGTTATGAGGAGTTCAGGTCTTGCACTCTTCCAGTCGGAAAGGAAAGAGGAAAGGGCCTCGTAGTCAGCCGAAAGAAACATTGAATGGCTTCGCAATTGGGGTAGGGGAGAAGGTGGTTCGTTAAAGCAGCAAATAAGGAGATGAGTTAACCGTCTAAAGGGAGAGTCCGTAAGGACGCACGAATTCTCGATAGAAGGCAGGAAGGCTAACTCTCGAGGGAGGGCCAGGGAATAATCTCCCGAGTAATCCTCAACCTCCATAGGGCATGTTTTTGCAGGAAAAAATCGAAGGAAGAAAAAGGTGGCTGTTCGTGGATCGTGCGGCAAAGAGGACATTCCCTGTACCGGGAAATTACCAAAACGGACAGAATTTTGGGGTTCCAATCCGACGGCCTGGGAAAGAATGGAGTCCGACCTGGGCCGTCCAGAAGATGCACCACGAAAGGAAGGGAGTTCTCGGGGAGGCAACTTTGTTGGGGAAGAAAGCGCAGGGGAGCCTTTTGGGGTAATCTTAAAATAATATCAATGAGAAAATAGGTGAATTGAAAATTGAGCAGGAAGCAACCAAGGAAAATTAAGGAACGGCAGCGCCGTGGGGGGGCAAATGCAAAATTACAAAAGCAGGGGCGTGTCCGATAGCAAAGTAGCAGGTCATAGGCAAAGATGGCCATCGGGGCTCCTCTCCGGTGGCGGACGGACGGGGTGGGAAAGAAGCGCCAGGGTGGAAGATGGGGGAGGGGGGAAGTTGAAAGAGAAGTTTTATTGGGGCAAAATTGTGGTCATTCGTCAACAGGTGGAATCCTCGGTGCGCCAAAAGGGAGAGGGGAGGGAGCCCGATCCGACAGAACACGAAGGCGAAAGAAAAAGAATTCCTGCGATTCGCTCCGTTCATATCCTTCGAAATGTGGCCACAAGTTGCCGATGGTTACGGCATGGGTAAAGACGGATGGAAGGTTGAATCGGGGGCCTGAAGAAAGAAGATGCAAAAAAAGAAGGGTGCGGACCGGACGGGAAAGAAAGGAACGGGGCAACCCGACTCCGAGCGGGCTGCCCAAGTTCGGAGGACGACCGCAAATGGAAAACGCAAAGTCATAGCGAAGGGGGGCACACCAGTTAGAACCTGGACTTTGGGAAGAGAGGATTGGGAGCGTCTAGGGTGGGAGCAATGAAGCAGGACCCGCGGACTCTAAACTGACTGACCTGACCCTACCGGGGGGGTGTACCTTCCAAGGGTGAAGGAGTCGAAAGACGGCATTCAAAAACATTTCGCATAACAAAGAAGAGGAGGGAAAACCGGAGGAGTTTGGTAAACCAGGAAGAAGCCCTGGGAAACTATTTATCCTCGATACCTGCACGTCGGTGTTACCTCAGGTGGGAGTTGGACAGGAGACGCGACGGCAGTCTCCAAAAAACCGATGAAGCATCCACTTCGATTAAAGATCAAAAACACGTATTTAAAAGAAGAAGAGGTGGGGGGTGTATTAATTGTGGGCTCGGTCGTCGCGGGCTGAACTTACACGAGGGAATAGTCCTTTGCTTTATCTAAACATACATGACGGTGCAAAAGGCGGTCGTCTATTTGGAAATAGAGACCTGTTGCTAGAGGCTGGGGGGAAAGATGGCAATGGCTATGTTATGCGAAGGACATCAAGAGGTCATAATCCCTACGTGGTTAGGGGAAATACTACAGGGTGCGAGGGAACGCGTCTAGAACTACAAAGATCTCTTATGAGGGAAGAGGGAGAAGGGGATCCCAAGGATTATAACATTGTGTGTCACATCATTCGGATATTCTTCCGTGACCGGCGAGGGAGTTGAGGAGGACCTCAAGGACCCGCGGGGGGGATTTCTGGATCAGGGGAACGGAAGCGAAACCCCCTCAAGGGGGAAAAAGGAAGACTTTCTTCAAGCAACCGAATTGACAAAAAAGAAAGACGCGGGGTAACACCGAAGCGTCCCAGAGGGGGAACCTGCATTGCAGAAGATATAACCATGAAGCGGGCGGGCAGAAGGATTATTGCTCAGCCGGATGTAGGTGGGGGGAGGATACGTGTCTCTGGGGGGAAATGGGGAACTCCACTGGCATTGGAAAAGGTGACAACTGGACTAATACCACAAAAAAAGAAAAGATGGAAAGAAATATCAATCTCGGCTCCGGGAGATAAAAAAGAAAGGGAAAGGGGTTCGCGAAAAAGGGTGTGAACGGAAAAAAGGACCGAGACAATCACTTAGTGGGGGGGGGTGATTTAAACAACGTGGGGGGAGAGGAACTTGAAAGCCTTGCAAGGAAGGAGGGGGACTCTGAAAATTCACCCAGTACTCGCTAAGATTGGGGAGGAGAAAGACAAAATTAACTACCAGATTTCAAAACGAGCCCACAAAAGGTAGGAAAAGAGAGGCCGAGGGTGGGAATCTCTCGGAGGGGGTAAAACCTACACAAATGGAAGGGGAATACAATGTGTCAAAGGGTTAAAACCCCGTGGCAAGGGTTTACTGGCAATTGTGCAGTGGGGGGCGGGGCACAATGAGAAGTGCCGGCAAATCAGAACAACAAAGTCGTGGTAAGATAAGGAGATAGAAAAAGGAACAAAAACTTCCGGATTTCCTTTGAGGAATGACTCGGGAGAGGTTCGTAGGCAGACCTTTAGAGCGTCCCAAGCGAGGGGACGGAGAAGCCTCATGCATTTCCTTCAAAAGGGGTCACCACATTATCTCCTTGGAAAGTCCCTCTAAAACTGGTACTGGCTTGCGGTCAACCCTAAGGGGGCAAACAAGCTCCGCCAATTGGTTTCCCCAATACTTTATTTCCGGTCGGGCATAAAAATACCAATAAGCCGGGAAAATAATTCCGAAGGAAAGGACTTGGGGGGGCAAATGAACTGAAAGACGGTCCAATCAAGGGGTAAAAACCCTTGGGGAAGAAGATTGGCCGCGGGAGGGGACTACTCAGTTCTCAATTCTTACGGCCTCGAAATGTCTCCCAAGAGGGGGAAGCCAGTTGATTCTAACGAGGACTAGCTCGGGCGTACAATGGCGGATCGGGTTGAACTGGTGGCAATGTCCGCAGAAAAAGTTCTTCTTTGAAAGAAATGTTGGAACACCGAGGCGGTAACCCCATCGGCACGAACATTTTCTGATCTCGCAACCTTGGGCGAAACCGTTACTCTGTGGGGGGGGGGGGGGGGGGGGGGGGGGGGGGGGGGGAGGGGAAGTACGTGGCTCTTTTATAGACCGTCAACTCGAATCGGAGTAGGACCATTAGTCTGGAAGGGGGTTCTTACTCCGACGAGCAGACTT
>Ga0179593_1522636_pt1 | contig 16792 bp, 17 predicted proteins | sample CZODoug2_1_08_16_FD_185931 | JGI IMG/M metagenome (GOLD analysis project Ga0179593, IMG submission 185931) | Vadose zone soil fungal communities from Angelo Coast Range Reserve, California, USA - CZODoug2_1_08_16fungal (PacBio error correction) | ecosystem: Environmental > Terrestrial > Soil >...
CATACAGAGCCAAAGGGCAAGCAGCACTGCGACGATGCTCAGGCGCCTCTCCACCTCTGACAAGAACGGTCGTTAAAAAAGGGGGGGGGGGGGTCAGCTACCTAATCCGGTCACCGAGGGAAAACAGCCGTCCGGACAAGCAGAACCATCATTGAAAAAAAGAAGTAAAAAGCAATTCTTAACTAAGGGTCTCTATCTTACGAGGAGTGGATGTGCTGGGACGGGGGATCTGGTACATGAACCTAAAGGAAAGGGTGTCTTTCTTTGAAAGTCGAATTTAGGATGGGCAGGGAGAGATTGTCTCCAAAAAAGAAAGATGCCCGCCCTGCCGGTATAAGAGAGGGAAACTTCTTACCGATGAATCCCAGCAAGCATGGAAACAGTGCAGGGGAAGGGGGACGTCATCTCAAGGGGGAAGGGCGCTCATTCGTGGGATTTCCGGGCCTGCAACCGGAAAAAGGCGTCGCTCGTCTTGGTGGGTGGTGTGGGGGGGGGGGGTCCTACTTTTCCATGGGGGGAGTTCTTTTCCCGCGGGGGTAAAGAGTTTATGTTGGAGTTTAAGGAAAGGAAGAAAAACCAGTCAGATTTTGGTGATGTTGCGGGTATCAAAAGGCGTATGGCTGGGGGGGAAAAAAAACGCATAAGTTTCATGGTTATTGCCAAAATCCAGGTACACCGGCATTGGGGGAAAAAGCATGTTATCTTGAAGGAAAAAGGGTCGCGAGCTTCTCCACCAGGAACCGAAGAACCCAACTATCTGGTAGGGAAAAAACTCCGAAGCTTCTGGTATGAATGGATCCCTCATAAAAACACTCCTTACAAAGGGAGGAGGGATCTCATCTCGTAGAACCGAACGGCCAAAACAAGAGAACGACCCGAAAACTTCGGCTCGGCTCCCGAAACAATGAGCCCCGTCATCGCTCTGGGATTAAGGGGATTACATCCTGGTACATACTTTAAAACTTATTCTTTGTGGGGGACCGGTGGAGGGGACTAGGTGCTTGGGGAAGAGCATTGAAGCACGGTACTGAATCATAGCGTTCAGCGGAAAAGGGAGGGGGAATGGGGTCGCCTTTCTCGTGTGGAAAAGTGTGAAAGAGGCTTGACTGGAATTCCGCTAGAAAGGGGTGGAAGGTACAGCCCTTTCCTCCGGGCGGAGAGAGGAAATCCTGTTGCTATACAAGGGGGCGTCAGCCTTGGTCGAAAGGGGGATCCCCGTGCTGCCTCGCTACGAAGGATAGAGGGTGACGCGGAGGATACGAGGCTGTGGATAGGGAGGGGGGGGACGGACCCAAGCTTTTGATGTCAGAAGAAATCTCCGGTGGCGGATCAAAAGAAGAATGTGCCAGTTAGGGGGGGGGGGGGTTATTTTCCTATGTCAAAGGGAGGGGTGGCGGGGGGGGTAGTGCCCCGTTTTGCTGGGCCGGAGAGGGAGAAGAGCGTTTGGACATTTTTTCCCGGCGGAAAGAAAGGACCTTGAACGGGCTCATAAAAGGGCGGGCAAGGAGGGGGTCTCCTTCATCACTAGGATCACGTCGTGGTGTTGGGTTTTTGCTGGGAAAAAGCGTGTCTGCCTGCTTCGGTTTGTGAATTAGAAAGGCAGCGATGGAGGAGAAGTTATTTAGGGGGGGCCAGGGAAACCTGCGTCGGCGATGCTTCTATCTGGGCGGAAAAAAAAGGGTTAAAATTTTGGTTCGACCAGAGAGGTCTACCGAGCTACCTTCCCGGGAACTGAGTTCTAGTTGGAGGGGAAGAATCCATCGCGCTAGCCAGCTCGCCGCGTGCTCAAGTCGGTGCTGGCTGTAAAGAGAACAGCTGAGCTCTGAGCGGGTTAAATGAGGGGGTCAGCCGCGGGGTGCATACGTTACTACTAGGGGAGGAGAGGGGAAGAAAAAGGCATGGGTTTTCTTTCCTTAATCGGGAGTGGAAGAATATATGGCCAGAAAGAGGGACTGTGGTTGGCTTGACAGGCACAAAGAGCCGCACTATTTAATGAAAAAAAGGGAGACTCCCTCCCGCACCTTAAGGGCACGCCCCCGGTGTGGGTTCTTAGCACTCTCCTCTATAAGGTACTCAAAAAAAGGAGGCCGTGAATGGTCTTTGGATATAAGGCATAAGTAGTACTTCAGGGGAAATGGTCGCAAGGGACCGTAGGGCTTCCTATTTTCGTCTTGTCACGCACCGCCCGGAAAAAGAGGAGGACGACAACAAAAAAAGAAGAAAAAAAAAAAAAAAAGCGGCGGTTCTTAAAGTCAACAGAAAAAGAGGTCAAAAAAAGGGAAAAGAGAAAGGGGCCGCTCCTGCCGTAGTCGCGTCAGTTGGATTGCGGCCGGTGAACTCAATACCCTTAGGTAAAAGAGGGAAAAAGAGAAGAATATTGGCATCTAACGGCATGGAAATACGGATGTGTAAAAGATCAGGAGGAGGCTTTACATCCGACCTTAAGGGACCGCACTCGCCTTCTTTAGAGGGGGGGGAAAGAATTGCAGCATCTCCCGACCATGATTTCGCTTGCCGGGGAGAAAGACTTTTTTCGCCAGGCCAGCCAGGTCAGTGTGAATCTGCTTGAGGGAAAAGCACTCCTGGAGCTGGAAAGCGCCGGTAAGAGAACGCCGTTCCGCAGTCCGAGCGACCGGATAACTCCAGAACCGGAAAAGAACTAAAACCTCTCCCATTAACACAACCCGAAATCACTCCCACCCCGGAGGAAGCAGACTTCAAGGAGGGCCCCCCCAAAAAAAACAAGAAAATAGGGCCGGTCGATCCAAAATAAAGGAAGGACCCAAGCGCCCGTCTTTAGGCCAGAGCGAGATGGTGATCGAGGGAAAGGATTTCTACTGCCAGTCAAGGGGACCACGCGTCAGGAACCTTTCACGCTGGTGATAGGGGGGGGGCGACACTTGCACCGTGACTCCCGGAAGTCATTCCTGGAAAAAGCGCCGCCGTAAAGGGCCGGACCGGCCGCAAGGCGCTCATCAGCGCAGGGGAAAGGAGGAACAGCGCTCGTGTTTGGGTCGATCTCCGAAGCAGACATGGACGCTATGCAAGGGAAAGCGCCCCACCTGGGCCAGGTCAAAAGGGACGGGAAAAACGGCCTAGCGCCAGCCGGGGCTTGGGAGGGGAAAGGAGGTCCTGGGCTCCCCTGCGAGAAAGGAATCCTTCCTCAATAAATTGACTTGAAGAGGAACTTTCATCCTCTTCACGTCAAAAGGAAAAAAAAAGCCGTCGGCCCTCCCCCGTGCCCTAAGGTCCGGGCAGGAAGGGAAAGAACCCCTTTTTGGCATTCGGGTCTCAACCAACAAAGAAGTATTATGGGAGGGGGAAGGAGGGAGGGAAATTACTATCTTGCCATAGGGAGGCCAACAGCTGCGGCCCGACTATCGCGCGGGGGAAAGAGCTAGGGGGTTTCCGAGTGACGGAAATTACGGGGGTCAAGGACCGGGAGGAAAAGGATTCTTGACTTTTGCGCGGCTTGGGAAAAAAAGGCCCGTATGTGTTAAAACCGCGCCGGCGAAAAGGGGGAAAGGAAAACTAACCTTCCCTGGCCCAGGGCGCACGATACTGCCAGGCTTAGGGGTAGAGGTGATGGAGGGAAAAAAGACTTCTATCAAAAAAAAAGAGCTGCCTGGCCACATGTAACTCGGTAGCTAGGAAGGAAGAGGGCTTGGGGTCGGGGGACCTCCCTTGCACGGGGGAATTCCTACTGATGACGAGAGGGGGAGGGGGAAAAACGCCTAACGGCGAATATTCACCAGCACCTTTACCGCGGCTAGGGGGAAGAACCTAAAGCACTTATTCATCCAGCAGCAAAACGAGTGCTAAGGCTAGAAAAGAACCTTCCGTAACACAGCTTGGCGCTGTTCAGGTGAGTTCCCTTATGGGGGGGGGGGGGGACTCTTTACATGGGGGGAATCTTTCGCGCAAAAAAAAAAGGGGCTTGTTTCGCTGAGCTTAGAGAAAGGGGGGGTAAACTCAGTTTCTTGGGAGGGGCAACACTGGATATCAGAAGGCTTCCTCTCTAGCGGACCTGGAATCCTTTGCCGAAGGAAAGAAACTTCTAAGCACACGAAGGAAAAGACCTGCCTAGTCAAAGAGGGGAGTCCGGGGGGGGGGGAATGAAACAGATTTAGCCGCAGAAGCTTGCAACATAATTTAGCGTCTTCATCGGAAGGCGCGAGCCTGCGAACGCTCGAGCTGGCGGGACGCGCTGGAGGGGTACTCGTAAGATGAGTGACCGCAATTGTTCCGGGAGGGAGGGAGGGGAGGGACACTTCGCCTTCATTCAAGAAAGCCGGGGTCTAATTCGGGAGACTTTACGAAAAAGTTCGCCGCTCTCCTACGGCTGGAAGGGGCCGGGCGCGCTTGGGCAATCTCCTTGGGGCTGCCAAGTGAACGGGACTGGACCAGTACAAGGGAGAAGTTTTACGGGGTAGGGAGTGACCCGCAGAAATATGCGACGTTGAAAAGGGGCGAAAGGGTTGAGGACCTTCCGCCTCGCGGGGTGTCAGGGTTCTTAAAATAAAAGCACAAATTAATCACCTTATTATTACCAGGACGATCGAGGCGGGAGCCGCCAACACCTTGGCGAGGACTTGTTCTGGGGGGGGAGATGTGTAGTTATCATCATCTCGGGAAAATGCGGGGGGTCCTAGCGCCAACTACGCAGGACCGCCAGCGAGGATCACCGAAAAAGAAAAAAAACCCGAAATCATGCACGCTAAACAGTCCTACGACGCCGGGTCTCCTTTGGAGGAGGAGAGAAATCGTCTTGACCCCTCTACGGGAAACTCACCCTACGGGACCTAGGGGGGGCCACACCATCTGACTAAACTCTCGACAGGGGAGGGAAAATACTCTGCCTTTATGAGGCCGAAAATCGAATTACATCACAAGGTCTAGCCAATACCCTTCCTTTTCTCAGCACCCTTGGAAACCGGTGTGTGGCAGGAGGAAGTCTCCTGGAGTCGAATACGTTCAAGAGGACCGCACATGACAAAACGCTTCGTGTGAACCGGTTGCCATCAAGGGGGAAAAGCATCCGCCTCCTGAAAGCTTGTGGAAACAAAAAAAAACCCTGGATCTACGACAAGTGGCTGCATGACCTTATCCGCAAGAAGGACTCTTTCAGCCCGAAGCCAACCTGTCACCGGATCGGGATCCAACTGTAAAAGGGGAAGAAGAAAACCGATCTTCATCTGAAGCTGGACCCTTCGGAAGGGGAAAGCAACCCAGAAACCGGCCCGGGGCTGATCCTCGAAAAAGAAACTCGGCCCCCGCACCGAAACGAATGGGAAAAAGCGCTGGAAATCGCGGAACTCGCAACCGGGGTGCCCCCTTTCCTGAATCCGAAAGTGGGTTAGAAAAACTACCAGATCCACCTCCCTTCCGCGAAACAAGAAAAAAGAAAAGAGTGAGGGAAGTAGACGGAATCTCGGTCTGCAACAAGGAGTCGTCTTATCCTTTAGAAACCGGGTCAAAGTAGGACGGAAAGAAGGGGGAATCCTATTCTGCAGCTGGGTCAAAACCCTGGCACATTCCACCGATTGGGGAAAGGAAGGGGTAGAATTCCTCACTCTCCGGCCCTCAACCGTGTCAAAAAAAAGACAGCTCTTACCGCTGAAACGTGAGTCAGTACCTTCCAGAGAGGCAAAATTCACAGTACACAGAAAATGAAAATCACGGGGGGGGGGAGAAAAAAGTTTCAGTATGAACTCTCAGTAAAGGGAGCCTGGTATTGTCCCTTCCCGAACACAGGCGTTCCAAATGACAGGTCTTCCAACCAAAAACAGAGGGCCGCGGAGAGTCAGGAGTGCCGAAGGCGATACGCCCAGTGAAGCCGCCGGCCACTTAGAACCCCCAACGAGAAAGGAGAGAGGGCAGGGTATGTAGTTCTTAAGAGATGGTCTGGCGGGGGACTGGACCAGGGAAAAAATCATGGTTTTTGCCGGACGGCGGGTGTCTTCAGACGAGCTGAAACACATCTACTCGGGACCACGTGTTGGGTTAGAGGGATATATCTGAAGGAAAGGAGGAAGCGGGTTACACGATTCTCCTCTTCGAATATCCGACAGGGTTCGTCCGGCTATAAAAGATGCTCAAGGATTTTGAAGAGGCAAAAGGAAAATATCGGGGGTTTTCTCTCAATTCTGCGTGGACTTTTTAATCTACCTCAAAGAGAAGAGGGAAGGAGAAGACCCAATCCCACTATAAAACCTGTGACCGCCTGAAAGAGAAAAAAGGAAGAAAAAAGGGGCAAATGGGGCTTTTACGAGAAAAGCAGGGGAAACTCAAAATTAGACATAAGGAGGCTCAGAAACCTTAACGACGGCGACCCTTATAATGATCCCGCGGCTGTTTGTGAAGGAAACGGGACCTATTATCAAAACTTCTGGTAAACGGGGAAAATCCTAAAGCAAGGGGAAGGTAGCCTCTTCTTCAAAAGGACCCTCCACTGTAATGAAAGGGAAAAAGAAAGGAAAAAAAACGAGGATCACCCAAGCTCGAATGTGTCAGGGAAGAGACACCCAGATAGTCCAAAAACAAGGAGGCGAGCTGACAGGGCGACGAATGAAGAACGGCCGTTTGAAAGGTATGTTGGTGGGGCAACATGAGTGTTCGGGTGGCTGTCTCAATGAAGGTGAGGGAAGGGCGTTATAAGGTCGGTGTGCAGGACAGGGGTTCCATCAAGGTTTTAACTAAAGGGGGGAGAATTCTTTTCGCTGGGGGGGAAAAGAGAAAGTGCTGCTGCCCGGGCCGCGGGAAATACACAAAGGAGGAAAAACTAGAGAAGGATAGCAGGCCGTCCAGGAAGGGAGTATTGCTCCGCAAAGGAAGCCACAAGGGGAGACTTGAAAGAGAAGGTAAACCCTGGGTCGTCACCCGACCGATACTGTCCGCTTACGCCGGAAGGGAAAAAGAACCTCACAACCTCATGTAAAACTGCTCGCAAGGAAAAAATTCAGAGGGGCCCAAGCCATTGGTCCGGCAGAAAGTACAGAGTGAGGGGGAGGGGAGGGGAGTTTGGTAGCTGAGAAATCCGGGATGTGCGGGGGGAAAATAAGCGTAGGTGCGGTCAGTCGCCGTGCAAAGGGGGGGGAGACCAGCAAATCCAGCCGCGATACGAGAGTCAAGGGATGGGCCCGATGGAGAAGAAACATTTTATTCACCAAGGTACCGGCATTAAAAACACGGGACGGGATCAATCGGTCAGAAGGGGGGAAAAAAGGGAGAAGGGCCTAGTATTGCATTTAAGGGCCTGAGTCCTGAACATTCCCGCAAGGGGAAAAAGGGGGAAACTCCCGGGTACCCTGTGGTCTTCGTTCTTTTTCCCGGCGTTCAAAGTGTGTATGCTGGGATGCGGGGAGGAGGACTAAACTTAGAGCTTTGTGGCGGTTGGTCACAGTCTATACCAGCTGGAAAAGAAAGAGGGGCAGTATTGGTCAAGAGGACTACAAGAACTTGAGCTGTTACGGTATAAACCAGTGGTGGGGATGGAGAGGATCAGCAAGCACGGGAATAATCCTCAAAGCGAATAGAGAAAGATACCACACTTTCCCTGGTAAAACAGGGGGGGGGATGGATCTCCAAAAAAGCAGCTAGGTTACAGGAAAAGGAACCGCAATTCGTAAACCTGCGAAACCTGAAAAACTTGTCGGAGCGGTCGCAACTCAAAAAGGGGGTTCCAGAGGCAACGAGATGAGGGAACTCTGGGACTGTTCATACTGGCCATACGGCGTTGGGTTGTCCTGTTGCCTGGGGGAGGGGGGGGGAGCTAGGGGTTAGATGGCAGCCAGGTACAAGTAATCTTAGAAGAGGTGTCAGGGGAACTTGGTTAGGGTGCCTTATTCCTGTGATGCGGTAGGTCAGTCCGACTCGGGGGGAAAAGGGACATGTGGTCACAGCCTGCAGCCTGGGGAGGTCATCCCAACTTTGAGGGAAGGAGCGACGCCTGGCTGGAAAGAAAGGAAAGGGGGACTGCCAAGCATCGAAGCTGATTCTGTGTAGTGTGGGATTCTGGATCGGGGGGAGGAAAAAAGGGACTTATGGGAGAGAATTCGTCCCTCTCATTTTACGGTATCCGAGGAGGGGGGTCTATGGGTGCTCATTTCGGTGTTATGGGGGGGGGGAAATTTAGTCCTTGGGCGGGTTAGGGGGGCGGCAGGTGGGCCGGGGACTGGAGAAGGAACGTCTGCTCAAGGGGGACCCGGATCCCCGATCAGGGAATAGTTGCTTCGGGCAGCAAAGGTGAAGGGAGGGTTCGAATCATGATAGCCGATTTGGGGGGAGAGGGTGTGTTTAGGAAAGCAAGGGGGAAGTCAGGAGGGAGAGGTTCCATGGCCATGGAACAAGCGGCGGCATTCTTTGCACGGGGGGAAAAGGGTCTGAAACAATTGTTCAAGAGGCGAATTGTGAGTCAACCTGAGTCAAATGTTGGCGGCGACCAACGTTTCTCCTTAACTACTGAATGAAAGAGATGTCTGCCTCGAGCAGTTTGGGAGGGAACCAGAGAGGAAATCGCGGCTCGTAATCTGGGTGTGGCTGGTACCCTCGGCTTCAGTCTCTCGCGAGCAGGGGAAAAAGGAGAGAGGGTTTCAGCGCGCAGTAAAAAGCCCGGCATTCGGGAAAAAGGAGGGTTGCTAGTTGAAGGATTCATCCGGTGGTTTTGAGGGCCGTCTGCGGTGAGAGTGGAAAGGAAAAAGATGAAATTCATTCGCGTGGGGTGGCGGCGAGACCCTCAAACTCGAGTGAATACCTGGGAAAGAGAAGCTCCCACCTTAACGAGAGGACAGCCCCCGGTTGGTGCTCATCCGATCGAGAGAAGGGAGAAACTCCATTGGATGTACCGGGGGGGATGGGAACAACGGGACAAACAGAGGAAATGAATTGCTGCCTCACGTTCGAACGTGAACTGGATCCTATTTTCAGGGAGGGGGGGGGGTAAAAACACCGTAAACAAGGCAAGGGTAGTCCGAGGAAAACCTGGAAAGAACCCAGGGTTGGGGGAATTTGCCCACGAAACTGCGTCCAAGATTCTCCGGGGAAGGGAAGAAAGGGTCTTGCGGCCCGCGAACGCCGAAAAGACTCCGGTTAGATGGCGACATTCAAATATTTCGCGACGGATTCCTTCTCGGAATGGGTCGGTCGAAAGAAAGACATTAGAGGGGGCGGGAAAGTTAGAAAAAAAGAACATACCTGCATCGGTGGCCCCATCTCGACGAGTTCGCGGAGGGAAATGACTGCCTAGGAAGTCCGGCAGGGAAGGAAGTGTTACCTCCAGGCTACATCGGGAATTTCATGAACGCAGCCTTCGTGGAAAAAAAAGATAGCCCAGTCGTTGTGGGAAAGAAGGTGGGACAGAAGAGGGGCCGAGAGAATCTTCCAGGTAGAAATCAGCACAGTATATCTCAAGACAAGGGAACGAAAAGAACTAGCCCAGGAGAAAGATCCTGAAAAAAAAAGAAACGAAAAGGCTCCTTCCGCGGAAAGGGAGGTCCCATTGAATCACCACAAATAAAGGGAGAAAAACCAGCAAACTGGTGGGAAAGCAGATCCGGGGAGAAGAAGACGGAATAGGGGGCTCTCCTTACCATGTGACAGGGTATTAGGTAGACCCGCGAAGGGGGAGGTCCTGTTCCCTCTTTGAGGGTGATCTACTGAAGAAAGAAAGGATAGAAGATATTCTGAGGCACTGGTCGAGCCGAGGAAAGGGAATACGTTCCAAGCACGACAGCGGAGTCATCAGAGTGCCTGTTAAGAGCTAGGGAGTTGTATAAAGAATCGATCACCTCTCTACCTGCAAGCAAAGGATGGCAGGTACGAGAAATGGGGCCAGAAGGGGAAGGCAGTCACCGCCGCGGCAACAAAAGAGAGGAGTGAGTCATAAGGGACGTGAGGTCTCCCCTTCCGCGCAAAGCGGCACAGCCTGCCGCACCGCCTCGGGTATTGGCTCTTTCGTCAAAGGCCAGCACTGCTTCAGTATCCTCTAGCCATCGAAAAACAGAAAATTCACGGGAGAGAAGAGGGGAAAAGGGAGGGAATTTGTGGTACCTCTACACAACAACCTATTAGGAGAGAGATAAGATAAAGGGAAACAGGGGTCAGTCCATCAGCTTGTTCACTGCAGGAAGGGGAGAGTTCTAGGCAGAGGGTTGAAAGAGCAGGTGCTTTCACCGTTACGCTTACCGAAAGAGTACCTGCTTCAGGTGCGTACAAGGGATGAAGGCTGACTGGGGGTGGGAATCAACTGATGGATGAGCTACTTCCCCAATCTCCCCTTCGCCGAAGGCCGGCACTTTAAGGAATCTGACCTGTCCCAGTGGTTCTAAGAGAAAAGGCATGAAGGATCAAGGTCGAGTCGGTGCTTGGTATATGGAGAAGACACTCGGGAAAGGAGTAATGAGTTCCCTATGTCGTGATGTCCATGAAAGGCAGATAGCGGGGAGGAAGGGGAAGAGTGACTATATTCTCGCTTGGAGCAAGGAAAAGGGAGTAAGCAAGAGAGAAAAACTCCACCTTCCCTACGGCGCTTGGCTAACCTCCAAGTCTAGAAAGGAATGGAGGGGGTAACGATACAACGAGTGACGGGAGAAGACGCTTTGGGGGACAGGAGATGGGAAAGGGTACCCTTATTGTTTGATTTTGTATCAGGACCTTGGCCCGTAAACGTTTCGTCAAAATTCGGAGAAAAAGGGGGTCGGGTTTCAACGGGAGCATGGAGGTGGGGGAAGGTCTAGGGAAATGGAACTTTATGCTAACCCGGATTTCCTCGATGAATCGTGGCGCGCTCGAGCGGGGGCCCTACCGGAAAAGGGATACAGGACAGCGACGGGGTCACCTTAAAGGGATGGGGGGAAATGTCTGGGAAAGGGGGGGAAGGTGTCCATGAGCCATGGCGGGCACAGAATGTCCGGTCGCGGGAGAGGGGAGGGACAGCGCCGAACGCAAGAGAATCGGCGGAAAACGATACCCTGTCTTGTCTACGACGCCCGCATTTGACCCGAAAAAGAGGAGAGGGAAATGCCGCCGTCAGCTGAATACGCTGGGGAGGGGGGAAAGGGTCGGAGAAGGGCGGAGTAGTTTCGCCTCCGCAAGTTCCCCCGCGCACTACGCTGAGCCAGGTGCTAGGGGAAGAGAGGTGTGCAAAACTCCCACAACAGGGAAAGGGAGTGAAAGGGATAAGACAGAGCGCTCTTTTTACTGGCTTGCGTACCCCAATTGTAACGCCGACGTTACGGGGGGTCCCTTTGACTTCAACAAAAGCTCACGTTTATAAGGGGGGAAGCAAGGATAAATAACCGCTGTTACATCACAGTGGAGAGGTGGAGTGTAGTCTAGGCTTCTCCTCCAACAAACAAAGGGGGGAGAGAGAGTCTGGGGTTGGATTTCACGGCGCGGGTAAATAGAATCTCTTCGGCGGAGGGAGATTTCAAAAAAATAAAAGGCTATTACCTTTAAAGGATATGGGAGGGAAAAGAGAAACGGATATAAAGAAACCCCCGCAAAGGTCTCACTCTGTCTAACGACGCAGTCGCCGTTGCGCATTCGCTGACCAAAGAAATGAAGGATCTCAAGAAGACGTCCGGTCGGGGAAAAACCATACACCAGAGATAGCTATTCCTAGCTTTGCCACGAACGCGCCCTTGAGGCCGAAAATGGGGAAAGCGGGCCTCACAGGAGCCGGATAACCTCCTTTAAAAGAAGAAAGTGGGAAGGAAGAGCTGCCTCGCTCTCCTCCCTGGCAGGGCCTGGAAAATCAAGACGAAATCCTCCTCTTGGATGAAAAGGGAAAGAAGGGGAAAAGAAAGCAACCGGCCTGCCAACTAAAGGCCCGCCAAACAAAGAGAGAAAACACGCCGCTTCTTCTCACCCTTATCTAGTAGGGCTTCCACCTTGTGAAAGAAAAAAAAAAGGACAAGGGCCAGGTCGGATACGCTGGCAAAAGGAGCCGCCATAGACGTCATAGTACCCCCAGGCCCAAGTATTGCCTCGACCCAAAGCAAAAAGCCCAATTTGATCCGGAACAGAAGAAAATCGCATTGAACTGGTAAAGCTTCTCCATCTAGGGGATAAACACCGGAAGCCTCCCTTTATCCAACAAGACAGTTCCCTTTTGGGAAGGACACAGAATACATATCCCAAAAAGGGAAATTACGGACGTAGTCAGAGCCCAATTAGTCATCCAGGCAGCGAGTATGGAAGCCCCTCTTGCGTCCAAGAGAAGGGGAAAGTCCGCAGTGGCCCGAGGAAATTAAAGCAGGATTGTTCATCAAGGAGAAACTCCACCTGAAAGGCGTAATGAAGGTGACATGAATCACCATCACGGGACATCAACCCGAGTAAGAAAACCGGGAAAGCTCCAGACAATTACATTGGCCCACTGAATGAAGACTGGGTGCAAAGCAGGGAACCATATGAAGGAAGAAGATACACCATTAACGTAAAATACCCAACCCACTAAGGTGTCATTAAGAAGGAAGGAACTTCCTTGGTAACCCCGATGCCAACATAGAACTCGAAAATAAGCTCGAGGGGAACGGAAAAAAGGGAGAGGTGATGCGTAGGAAGAGCCTCATTTTGGATGTGGATCTCATGTTCACGGACAAGGGAGGGGGGGAGGGAAGACATCGATGCGGGATATCCAGCAGAGGAAGGGGGGGGTAGAGGGGAAGAGATACATGCTTCTGCGGAGTTTAAAAGCCAAAAAGACTTCTCGGTATAGAGAAGGGAGAAAAGTAGAACTTTCATCAAAAATGGAAGAAATTGACTAGGACTGAAAACCTTGGAAAGGTCAAACCATAAAACTCTTAAGAGCGGTTAACGCAAGGCGGCGTGGTTAGAGGTGCTCAGCAGATACATAAAAGGAGAAGGGAGACAAATACAGATCAAAGCCCGAGGGGAAAATATGTGAAATAACACATGGGTAAACTGGGAGGAGAACGCGCGGAATGCAGGGACCTTTCTGGCCCGGAAAAAAGAAGGGAGATGTCCCCTTCCCTACGTACAGGTGAAGGCGTGAAGAGGGCCTCAGAGAAAAACTGAGGGAATTCTGGGATAAATTAGCCTCTCATAAATGAAGGGGGAGGGGGAAGAGATTTAAAAGGGTAGACCCGCGAATGGAAACGGGAACGAAAGAAAAAGGTCACCCACAACCACCCGCTCTTCTCTTGGTTCATAAGGCTACCAAAGTCCATCCAGAAAAAGAGGGGAGAGGAAACCGGGGGAACCGGAAGGAATTCCATTTCGGGGAAAGACTGAACTGTAACTGTTATTTTTTGTTTCACATTATTTGGGGAAGGGGGAGGAGAAAGGTAGGCTGTTTTGCGACCTTATCGTCGTCGGGAAGTTTTTGTCCCTTAAGAGGGTGGAAGAATGACTTTTACTAATGCCGGAGATTTCATAACTAGTCGGGGAGGCCTCTGATGAGGGGGATCTCGGGAACACCCCCAAAGTATGAAAAAGGTTAAGGAAAAAAATCTCATCATGAAATCGTAGCGCAGTCAGGACTCGCCTCGCTCTACGAAGCCAAGGTGCCGAAACCTGACTGCTCATTCGGGACGGGGGTAAAACAATAATCAAGGTCCGCTCCAGCCATCACTCAGATACAGCCCAGAGGAAATCAGTGCAAACAGAAGACGTCAAGTGCTGGAACGAAAGTAAGTGGAAACCTGCCTGTCAGGACGGGATGCTGGGAGGGGAGGGGACTTTATCCATCAGACAGACGGGTGCGCTTTGGTGAAGAGTGACTGAATTAAGGGTAAAGGGCAAGGGGGTGAAAAAAAAAAATCAATACTCCAGCCGGCCTTCTGGCTCGTCTTCAATTGAGGGAAAAAATTAAAACCGGTGATCGAAACGGGGAAACGACATAAAAAACGAAGGGAGAAGGGTCCTCTTGTCCGCAGTAGGGAAGGGCTCGCAGGCGAGGAAAGGGGGGGACTGCGCCGGGTTCACCTGCGAAGCAGACGTAGGGAAGGGGGCAGACCTTAAACCCTGTGTGGTTCGGGTTTCTTTTTCCATGCTGAGGGTTTATCGTGTAAATGAGGGAGGAGGAGAAAACAAACCAGTGGCAGTAGGGGGAGGATGTCAGACAAAAGAAACCCAGCAAAGGTGTCATTGGGGGGGTGAAAAGCTCAAGGTACCCGGCCGTGAGACATTACAAGCAGCCGGAGAAACCTGTATTGGAGATAAAGATCCCCAGTATACCGAGTCGGGGAGGGAATCCGAGAGGAGAGCTCCAGAAGGAAACCATCGTACCGGTCCATGCTGCTGGAGAGAAAGAAAGAGGAGGTAATTACAAGCCAAGAACTAATGCACAAAAGAGACCGGGGGGAAAGAAACGGGCTCTAATACGAGCACATCATATCCGCACGAAATAGACTCCTTATGACCAGGGGGGGAAGACGGGGTCATCAACTGGGGGAAGGGTTGGTGAGTGTGAATTTTTCCCTGGGGGAGAGGGGGTCTGGGAGGTGAATAGGAAACGGAAGCAAGGGGGGGAGAGGGGAAGAGGGGTGGGTCAAAATTTTTCCACGGTGGAGTGGAGGAGAGGGCAGGAGAACGGCTTTTTCCTGTGTGAGCAGGAAGGAAAGCCTTCCGCCTTGCTTTACGGGCGTCCCTCCAAGGGGGATGGGAACAGGAGTAGACGAACCGGTGCGAGGGGCGACAGACTCTAAAAGGAGGGGGGGCGCGGAAGGGAGAACGGAGGTTGATTAGGCGGGGAGGGGGACACGCGGCTTTGATTATGCCTCGAAGGTGACGGAGAAGGAGGGGAGGGGGGGGGGCTAGACGGGCATGGAGGTGTTGATGGTGGCGAAGAGGAGAGGAGAAGCAATGTTGGCTTTGGGGCGTTGGGGCTTAGAAGAATTGGAAGCCGAGTCTGAGAAGAAGTCGGGCAAGGTTGGGAAGAGTAAAATTTTCCTTTGCCAGTTGGCTTCGCACAATTTTTTCTGATATAAAGGTGCTCAGCCCGAGGGGGGGGTAGATCCCGGGGGGGTTGGTCTTTCGTGCACAGAGGGGAAAGAAGGTTTATTTGCAGGGCCGAGAATTCTTCGGGGGAGGGATGGATTCTTCAAGGGATGACTTCTCTATCGAGGGGGAGGAAAATGGGGTCCCACGGGGGAAAAGGTTTCTGCGACCAGAATTGGGAGAAGGAGAGACATTTCTTAAAGCCGCTCAACTCGAGGCCTCCTACAGCTGGGGAGGGTTACAGATAGGGAATTTTCTTCCAAGGGGGGGGAGTCATGGGGGTCCTACTAGAAGGAGGAGGGAGAGGCTCGCGACCTAGGGGAAGATCGCTAAGCGGGCCTGGAGTGGGGATCATCGGTCTCTGTATGACCTTCATGGTGGTTTTCAATTAAGGGGGGAGAGGGGAAAATGGGGCTTCAATCAGGCCGGTCAGCTCCTGGGGGCAAGGTACACTATCAAGGGGTGGGTATCAAAGAGAAAGGATCCTCCCGCACCGGCAGCAAGGTCTAAGGCCCCCTGTGTGTTTTGGCGGCGGAAAGTATCGAACGTACGACTCCCTTAAGGGATTTCTGTTCCGGCGGCAGAGAAAGGGAGGGAAACTTCATGGACGGGAAAAAACGTCGGCGTCTAGGGTGAAGTTGAGGGTCACGCAAAGGAAGAAAGTTAGCGCGCCTCGATAGGAGAGGGGTCTGGAGAACTCAAGCCATGGGGGGTGGACAGATGTGCAAAAAGAAAGCAGAAAACCCAGGCTCAGAAGGAAGACGGGGGAACTTGAGTGACTGCTAACTCCGAAAAGAAAAAAAGACAGCCGCGGCGACAGCAAGACAAATCCTTCGGGGCTATCTTCGAGGGTCTTTCACTGATCAATGCAGGTGCGGGGGGGTCGTAGACCATCCAAACCTTCAGCTTTCCCGCAGAGAGAAGGAGGTCGGGGGCGTCTGCCCGCGGAGAATTAAACCGTCCAGAAATGTCATCTCGTCCGGCAATCTTTAGAAGGCCCATAACAGAAGGGAGGGGAAAACTCCATGTCGTAAGACCCCGATGTATACATTGAAAACGTCAGCCAGTTAAGAGATACTCTACCGGGCAATTAAAGCATGAGGATAAACCCTTTATATATAGAAGGAGGAAACGAAAGAACTCGACCAGACACCCGAGTCAGCTATACGGACAACCCGCCCGGTGCGAAGACTCAGGAAAGGAACAGGAAACTTTCCCGGGTCGTCAATCCACAATCAGGTGCCCATCCCATCCAGAAAAAGGATGTGGCGGGGGGGGCGTACGGGGAAGGAAAGAGGGAGATCAGTTCTCGCGGGCCCATCAGGGGTCGACTAGAGGGGGAAGGGATAAGAAAAAAACCTCCTTACGCGGGTAAATGATGGTGGTTTTGTTCCTCCTTGAGAGTTAAATCCAGCGAGAAAAGGGGGGGAATTTTCCGTTCAGGCGTAGACACCGTCATCCCCCTTTCCGCCGGGAACAGAAAAGATGCGCGAATCAGAAGGCTTCTTACTAGGAGGGTGACGAAAAGAGTATAAGGGGACATCTATCGACAGGAAAAGACATCCTGAGGTGGAGACTGGCTGTAGGAAAGTTTGGCATGAAGCCTTTACGGAACTAGGGAAATCTTAAAAAAGAAGGTTCGCGTGTTGAGTATTCATATTTTTCTCAAAAGTCAGGCTCTTAAGCCAGCAGACAAAGGGGGGACCTCAATGAGATTTACTTCCCTTAACACACCTGCAGAGCAAGAAAAGGAAAAGGGAGGGCCAAGGGGTCCACGCCTTTCACCGATAATACCTACCTCCAAGAAAAAGAGAGGAAGGGTATAAAAGAA
>Ga0179593_1380448_pt1 | contig 16790 bp, 32 predicted proteins | sample CZODoug2_1_08_16_FD_185931 | JGI IMG/M metagenome (GOLD analysis project Ga0179593, IMG submission 185931) | Vadose zone soil fungal communities from Angelo Coast Range Reserve, California, USA - CZODoug2_1_08_16fungal (PacBio error correction) | ecosystem: Environmental > Terrestrial > Soil >...
TTGTGGGAGAGGGGGAGGGGGAAAAGGGAAAGGAAATGGCCAGAGTGGGGGACACAGACTGTTCCAAGAATTTCCATCACCAGGAAGACTGAGAGGAAGGGGTTGAGAAAAACAATATGGAGGATTCAGGGAGGTCAACTCAAAGAAACAATGGGGAAACCTGATCGGGATATTCGTCCATGTATTCGAGGGTGGGGGAAGAGAGAGGATGTTCAGGAATAGGGGGGAGGGGGGGTGGAGAACGGGAATGAGGGGGGGGAAAAAGGGGAAAAGGACGGGGGTTGAAGGAGGACGGTGTGGAGCTAATAATGTTGTATCTCGGGGGAGACAAAATCAGGGAAACGGGGGGAGAAAGTATGGGGTAACAAAAGAAATGGAGGAAAGGGACGGGCGGGGTGGAAAAGAAAAAGGTTCGGAATTTCGTTTTAAAATAAAGAAAACAAAGACTAAAAGGGAAAGTAGTAGGTGGTTTGGGGGGGGGAAATTAACAGGGGAAAAACAAAATGGGTGGGAGAAAGGTGGGGAGATGATAGTACAATAGTTTGAATTTGTTCCCGGGTCTGTCCTTGCGTTAAAGGATAAAAAAGTGGACTGGGGGGGGGGGGAGTTGGGAAAAAAACGAAGGGAGATAGAGGAAAGAAATTCGCAGTGGGGAATAGATAGAAAAGGGTTGGAATCTTTTAATACATTGGAAGCAACTCTGTGTTAAATGGGGCAGGAAAGGATGATAACAAAGAGGGGTTACGAAAGGGACAAAAAGTGGATTACATAAGGGGGGACATAAAAAATTCAAGGGTCATTCCAAACTCCCGGGACGTTGACAAAAAACAGTAAAACAAAGAGTTTATTAAGGTAAGTGGAATAGTCCGATTGCGTACAAGGAGAATAAAGTCAAAGGAATTTTAGAAAAAAGGGGTTGCAAAGAAATAATTACCAGGGAAGGGGGAAAAGATCAAATCTTCAATTATAATGAGAGAGGGAAAAATTCCGAAAAAAAAGGTGGGAGTTGGGGAAGAGGGTGGGGGATCTTCAGGGAAAAAAGGGTTGGGGAAATAGGACTCTCAACACAAAAGGAGGATGAAAGAGAGATAAGTTAATTTAAGAAATGGGAAGAGTAAGGGATAAGGGCAATTGAAGTTGTTTAAAGAATGGGTTTGGATTAATTTGTTTGTTTCTTGAGGGAAAGATAAGTGAGATAAAAAGGGGGGACAGGTGTGGGTGGTCAAAAATGGTTAGCGAAACAACCCAGGGGGGGGGAAAAGAAAAAACCGGCCAGCAAAAAGGAAACTTCAACTCTTTGGGGAGAAGGGGCAGGGATAGCAGGAAAAAAGACTGTTCAGAGTTATCTCAATAAGTAGGCTAAACTTGTGGGGGGTATGGTAAAAGTTGGGATTGGGGAGGAGAAAACCAGGAAAGGAAGGGGATTTGGACCATCGGGTGTTTCTTTTGGGGGGATGGGGGGTCAACGAGATAATTTTTGGAAAAGGTAAAATTATTTGAGGGGTAGGGGGAAAGAGGGGAGCAAAAAGCTGGAGGGGGGGAAAAATTAAAGTCAGAGGGGGGAGGGAATTACGAAGGGGAAACAAAAAAGGAGTTAGTGGGGTGGCTTCTTAACACGTATATCAAATACGTTCTACAGCTTTAAAACCAAAGAAGAGGGGAACCATTGGGGAGAGGGGGCCCTTAGGAAAAAAAACATTCAATGTACCAGCTTTCAAAATGGGTCACAAAGGTTGGAAACTTGTTAAGACACCTCAAAACTGTTAGAAGGAAACGCGTGTTTTGATTGTTAAACGAACTTCACAACGAAACGGGGAAAAACACACATGAAGGAAGGGGCCAGGGGGGGGAGGAAAATAGGGAAAGGATTACTACCATTTGGGGTTTTGGTAGAAAGTAAGCATGGAGAAACAAGGCTTGTCAAAAGGTCGACTTGAAAAGGTAGGATATCTCCTTCGAGAAAGGAAAATCAAGGGGAAAAAAAGATCAGTAGGGATTTCATAAACATAGAGGGATACAGGAAAAAGGGGGACGCTCAAAATTAGACGATTAACATGAGGATGCATCAAAAAGAAGCAAAGGAAGGGGCTAGAGGGAAACCTCCCTCAAGGGGGAGGAGGGGAAGGACTTAAAGTGCCAAAGTAGGTGGGAAGAAAGAAAGACTTCCACGACCATTCATAAAGTAGGAAATGGTAACAACGGGGCCTGGGAGGAATCGAAAGGAGGTTCTGAGAAAAGGAGAAGTACAAAACCACTAAAAGGAAACAAACCCCAAACTCAAAAAAAGGTTCAAAACTTAAGAAAAAAAAAAAAATTAAAAGGGGGGGAAGCACAAAAGAAGGGGGTTCTGGGCAAGGGTGTGACATATGGGGTTGGTGTGGGTGTAAGCATTTTCAACGGTAATACCAAAGGCAGGGATCAGGGGGAAAGCCCGTTCCCGTTTGGTTCATAACTATGCTTGTTGGGAACAAACTTATGGTAGGATGTTCCAAAGGAGATGAAGAACCAAGGAGAAAGGAATAAAAGAACGCATGGGAGGAAAAAATACAGGAGGAACCGTGAGTCCCGTGGTACGATTTTACCGAAATGGTAGGGGTCGGGGGGGGACAAGATTGGGGAAAAGATGTGCCACAAAAGGAAGAGAGACTGAAGGAAACGGGGGAATCGATCCAACATGAAACACCAGAATGGGAGTCGTATACAACCAACTGTACCTACGGAAAGCTGCTAGCGGCTGAAGACGCGGGGGAAAAAAAAGAAGTGTGTTGAAGGGGTTGTATGTGGACGGAAAGGTGGGTTGTCAAATCCCTCGACAAGATGAAACCGGAAGTCAAGAAAGGAAGTGTCAGGCAAAGTCTCAAGGGGAAAATAATAAATTCGAAAAGAGGTAAGCAGCAAAAGCGAGAAGGAAATTAAAAAAACTCTTCTGTAAACCAGAAAGGAAAAAAATTGAATGGGAAGTGCAAAAAGGGAAACCTACGAACAAAACAGGGGTGGTCGGAACAACACTCCGTGAAATCAAGATTAAAAACTAAGTAAAAATATACAGGAAACAAGGGTGGTTGGGTTGTACAAGGCTTTAAAACACAGTGTCACGAAGAGAAAAGCCTTAGCTGGAAGTGGGGAACGGTTCAGGAGGGGGGGAGGGGGGGAATATTTAGTTGGGGGTTGAGGGTGAAAAAAAGGGAGGGGGGGAGTATTCTGTTTTGTAAAAGAAAGTTGGGAAGTGATCATAACGGGGCTGGGAGGGTTTCGAAGGTGATGGGTGCGGGTCTTTTTTATCAGTTTCCGTAAGGGGCCCGGAAGTTGAAAATTTCAAACAAAGGGGGGGATTGGGGGTAGGGGGGGAAGGGGGGAAAGGGGGGTTAGGTGGGAGGTTAGGTGGTGAGGGGGGGGGGGGGGGGAGGGGGGTTATGGTTTGTGAAGGGTTCTTTTATTGGGAGGAGGGGGGGAGGGGGGGGGGGGGTTTAAGGGTAGGGGTGGGGGTAGGGGTTAGGGGGTAAATTCTGGATGGGAGGGGTTAGGGGTTTCGGTGGTTCGGGGGTAGGGGGGTCGGGGGGGGTTTCTTGGGGGGAGGGGGAATCGCAGCGACACAAAAAAAGAGGGAAAGCGCGAAAAAAAAAGCACCCCTAACCCCACAATAGCCCCTCCCAGACCCACTACAAAAACCCCTAACCCCTACCCCCTCCCAAAACCCCCTAACCCCTAAAAAACAAAAAAAAAACCCCCCCGAAAAAAGAAAAAACAACGCAACAGCCCCAGAACGAACCTCCAACCTCAAACCCCTCACTAACCCCTCACCCCTAACCAAAACATGGAACCTAACCCTACCCTAACCCCTAAAAAAGACCCTAACTGTGGAGGGGTAAACGGAAAAAAAGTGAGAAGGGGAAGAAAAAACGAACGAAAAGAAACTCAAACAAGAAAAATAAAACCCAAGAATTGAAAAAAAAAACATCAAAAAAAAGAGGAGGGAAAAAAAACAATCATAGAAGGAAAAAAAAAAAAAAAAAAAAAAAAAAAAAAAAAAAAAAAAAAAAAAAAAAAAAAAAAAAAAAAAAAAAAAAACCCAAAAAAAAAAAAAAAAAAAAAAAAAAAGAAAGTACGAGGGGGGGGGAAAGGAAGAGTTAAGTAAGAAGCGCAACTCCCGTAGGGAGATGAGTTGAAGAGTAAGGAGGTCGTTGGGGGTCGTCTTCGGTGTGTGAATTCGACGGACAGCATGAAAAACGGGGAAGGAAAGGAGGGGGGGGGGAAGAAGAGAGTTTGGAAAGAGGGTTGCGTGGCAACAACATTTTTTTTTGGAGGGTTTAAGGGCCCGAAGTCATTGTTAAGCCTTTTGAAAGAATGGGGTGAAAAAGGGACCTAAATGAAAAAATTCGGAGGGAGTTAAGGGGGAGCCCAGGACAGGGGACTTCTAAAAAGGAAAGGGTTAGCAAAAAAAGGGCCGGAAAAAATAAAAAGCGGGGAAGTAGGGGGGAATAGTAAAGGGAGGGAATAGATCAGAAGTCCACAGACACACACATACACACAGACAACAACAAACCCTTTCATTGGGTTCGAGGGGTATTAAAGCAGAAAAGGGGGCAAGGGAGGGTGGACTGTGGGGGGGGGGAAGTGAGAAGAACATTGTTGGTTTGTCGCAGCTTGGGCCGGGGCCTTCAGGCCAAGGGGGGGGGGGTCTTAGGGGAGGGGGGTAAAAACCGCAGGGGGTGGGGGAGGGAATCAAGAACACTAAATGGCGGGCTCATCCACACTTTGTCGAAAAACTGGTAAACTGGAGGTCATATTCTAGAAAATTAGGGAGGGGGAAATCGGGGAAATTGTTTCAGAGAGGAGTGAATGCTAAAACGTTCACTCAGGAGCAAAACCCATGGGGGGGGGTAACTTGGAAATGTCGGAAAAATTTCTCATTCAAAGGAAAAAAAACGGGGGAGGGTACGGTGAAACAAACAAGGGGACACAAAACCATACTTGGATTCACAATATAAATTTTGGGAAACTAAAGGGAGGAAATTTGGTGGGGAGGTTTAGCAACTTGGGGGGGGTTGTGCTGAGGTTTGGGGGTGTGTTGGTTTCTGAGGGGTACAGGGATTTGGGTTGTAATTTAAGAAGGAGGCAGAAAAGGTTGGGGAGGGTGACGGGGGGGAGGACAATTCAGGGAGGGACTAGGTGTATTCAGAATTGAAACTGAATTGGAGTGGAGGATTTCATGGTCTTCCATCTGGGGGGAATATTATGGGAGAAAGTTCCTGGAAGGAAGAGGGGAAAAAAAAAACGGTTTCCAAAAGAAGGTGAAAGTCGCTGAGGGATTCTAAGACCTTTATCAATAAGGCTCCTTCTGATTCCAGGTAGGAAGGGACGAGGAGGGGAAGAAGCAGATTAGGGGGGAGGGGGTGATAAATAGGAGAGGAGATCTTCGATTTTTCAATTAGGGGGGTTTGTTTTAGATGCAGAAGCGAGGTGGGAAAGAAGAATTAGCTAAGACAGGGAAAAAGAAAGGGGAGAGGAGAAACGAGGGGTAATAAAGAAGGAAAATTTTAACAATCATTATCTGTTGGTTTGTACATGTGTCGAAGGGCGGTTAGAAATCAAAGACGCTGAAAGGGGAAAGGTGGGGGGGAAAGGTTGGTGAGCAAAAGGGTTGCCGTCAAAGAGGGTTGATCATTGTGAAAGCTGGGTGTTAAGAAAAATTAATTACATAGGTGAGAAGGTTTTATAAAATCAAAAAGGGGGGGAAGGGGACAAAATTTCGAAAAGAGGGCGGTTGGTGGGGGCTGGTCGAAGAAGGTTTTATATAAAGAGTGTGATCACTCCAAAAAATAGGGGGAAGAGCAAATCGAGGGGGGGGGGGTGGGACAAAAAAGGGAAGTGAAAAGAAAAAGACTTGGGAAATGGAGACCCAAGGTCCGCTTGGGGGGTGGGAAAGCGAAATGTTCATATTACAAAATATAATAACTTCAATTCATACAACACGGGGGCTACTTAGGGACCACCATAAAAAGAAAAGGTTGAGGATATGGGGTGGGAAAAAAGGAAACAAAGGATAGAGAAAAAAGAGGAAAGGGGTACTACCAAGCAAGAAAAAGGGTAGAAAAGAGGAGGAAAAAAAGGAAGCATTCTGGATAGGGGCTATCAAGGTAAAGATCATTTCAATCGACAGTCAATCTGGAACTGGGGGGGAGAGTTTTTAGGAGGGGGGGGGAAAATGAAAAGAGAAAAAAACGGAGGAGCAGAGGAAAAATTATTCTAAAAGATGCAAAACTGACAAAAAAAGAAAAGAGCCGGGGGGCAAAGGTCGGGGGCAAATTGGATTCTTTACGACGGGAAAGATGGGGAAAAGGAAGCCAGGGACAGGGTAGGTACGGGAAGGGGGAGAAAGGAATGGGAGAGGTGGAACTCAGCCTGGAGGAAGGTCACTTGGAAACTTTATACCATGTTTCTATTGAATTGGTGGTCACCAGAGCCTCAAGGGGGGGGGAATGCATTGGGGGGTTAAAAGGTGGAGGGGGAAATATTTTGGGGGGATTAAAAAAAAAAAAGGAGGGTGGTTATCAAACCGGACAAAAAGGAAAATGGGGAAAGGTAAATGTGGGAAAAAAAAGAAACCCTTCGCTTTGGCGTTCAACGATGGGTGAGGATTGAGCACTAGTTATAAGGGAGTTCATCGGGAAAAACCAAAAGAAAAAAAGTGGGGTAGCTTGGGGGGAAAAGACGTAAGGGAAGGAAAATAAGGAAAACATTTCAAACTATGGTAGAACCCAATCTTGGACAACTTGTGATCAAAAGGTGGGGGGGGGGAAAACAAGTTGGGGAAAAAAAGCACACCTATGGACTGGTAAAAAGGTTGATTTTAAAGAGAACGTAAAAAAGAAACCAAGGAAAATATGGGTTTAAATACATTCGGAAGACACAGAGGACATGGGTTTACGAGGAAAAGGATTGGTATCGAATGAGGGCAACAGAGTAGGAGAGACCAACCGAAGGGAAAAAAAATTAGAGAAGATAATCAGAAATGCATTCGAGAAAAATCACCTTCAACAAGGGACAAGTTATTGACAGGAAGAAAGACGATAGGATCATACAGAAGAATCAGAAGAGAAAGGGAAGACAGGAGGAAGGAAAGAGAAAAGTCATGCGTGGGGGGGCTCTAAGGAAAAAAAGAAAAGAAGATGATGAAGGGGGAGGAAAAAAGAAAAAATGAAAAAAAAAAAAAAAATTTGAAAGAAAGGGTTTCAAAAAAGGAAGTAAAACAAAGGGGGAGGAAAAAAGGAAGTCAAAAAGTAGGGGGAAGAAAGTACAAGAAATCGCCTCACTGATTACTCCCCAGGATGAAAGAAGAATTAAACCAGAACGATTGGGGGGGGGGGCAGGGGAAACAAACACAAAAAAAAAACAAAAAGGCAAAAAAGTTAGAAGACTCAGAAACACTCAAAAGTGTAGTAACACTAAAAGATAAGTCGGGGGGAAGGACGCAGCATATGTGAAAAAATTGGGGTGGGGTTTTGGTCCGGAATGTCCAACCAAAGAGGTGTCCCGGGAACTGAAACTGAAAACCTAAGACTTACCAAAAATTTGTTCTGAAGGGTGAGGGGGGCACCCTTCTTTGAGACGTTCAGAAGTCAAGGGGGAGGAAGTAGAAAAATGACAGAGTGAAAGAATAAATGACTTTCAGTCTACCGTAATGAGGAAGGGGGGAGTGGGGGGAAAAATAGAAAGGAGTTGGGGTCAAAGTGAACCTACAAATAGGTGCAAAAAGAACGAAAAAATAAAAAGGATCAGAATGAATAAAAGCCAAAGAAAAGAAAAACGTAGAATACATTTGATTCAACGTACTATAAAACAATGGAAAACGAAGGAAAAAAAAAAAAGAAAGAAAAAGTCCGAAGAGAAAACTCAAATCAAAAAAAAAAGGGGGTTTAGGTGGAGGTTGTAGTTGGACGGAAGGAGGGAGGGATGGACTACGAATCAAGTTGAAAGTAACTGCATCCAAAGACGACGGGGGTCAGGGTTCAAAAAACAGGACCAGACATTACATCCGTACAAATTCTGGACTTTTTCAATGTATAGAAAGGCCTAGGCAGCGGCCAGGGGGGGAATGAACCTGCCACACACTGAACTGTAGAAAGGGGGGGAGAGGGTGACCAAAAATTGGTCCAGCATAATTTAAGGGGGGAAAACCTTACCAACAACATTGGTGCCCAAAAACACCAGTGAAAAGAGAAAGCTCAAGGGGAAAGAAATCATAAGGACATGTGGGGGCGGAAGTAGCCGTTAAAGAAGACACGCCCGAAGCGCGAAAAACCCTCAAGGGTTCTTAATTCGAAAGGGAAAGGCCGAGTTTAGAGGGGGGGGTAGGGAGGGGGGGGAAAAGGGTCTTTGAATGGGGAAAAAAAAGGGGCGGGTAGGGGGGTGGGGGAGGATGGTAAGGAACCTAGCATATTTAGGTGGGTGAGGGGAATTAATGTGGGGTGGAGATGAAGGTGGAGGAAGGTGGTAAAAGGGACGGCGGAAAGTTAACACAGAGTGGAGGGGTGGGGGGTGGAGGGGTGAGGGGGGGGCGGGGAGAGTTAGGTGAGGGGGGTTCTTTGGGGGGTTCGGTTTCTGGTTTGGTTAAGGTAGGGGTTCTTGGTGTGGTCTGGGGGGGGGGGGAGGGGGAAGGGGTTTGGGAGGGGTGAGGGGTGAGTTTAGGGTGAGGGGGTAGGTAGGGGTTCGGGGAAGGTTTTATCGACTCGAAACACAACAACGAGGAAAGAGAGAATCCCTAAAAAAGAAAAACTAAACCAAAAAACCCTAACAAAAGAACCAAAAACCAACGAAAAATACCCACACACGACCAAAAAAACAAAAAACCGACCACCACCCCGACCATACCCCCTACCCAGAAAACCCCTAAACCCTAACCCAGGAAATAACCCCTAATAAACCAGAACCCTCACCCCAACAAAAAGACCCCGCCCCTAACCACTACCTAACAAGAAAATAAAAGGAAGACGTATAAGGTGAAAAGGGAAGAAAACAGAAAAAAAAAAAAGAAAGAAAATAACAGGAAAATCCATAAAGGTAAGATCATTAATCGAGGAAAAAAAGAAAGATACTTCAGAGCTTGTTGAAGGTTCCAAGAAAAAAAAAAAAAAGGGAAAGATCAGTCACAAAAATATAAGCCGTACATGCACCATACGGGGAAGACTAAGGGGTCGGGGGGGGACGGGGGGATATTTCGGAAAGGGGGGTAGATTTAACGGCGGGCACGAAGGAAAAAAGGGGGGTAATTGAAGAGGCATGGGTTAGAGAGGAGTTTTAAAAGATGGGTGTGTTCCACAATGTTTGGTTGGGGACGAAGTTGAAGGGAAAACGCGCCAGGGGGGAATAAGGGGGGGTGTAAAAGATAGTGGGTTCCGACTGCCAGTGATCGGCGGATTGGAGGGAATAGGGGAAAAAATGGCTTCGAATTTTTCTCACGGAAAATTCCAACACAGGGGGTACGACCGGACAAAGTCGGTTAAGGAACTAAAAGAAGAACCCCCAGCGACACATAAAAAGATACTCATCAAAATTCGGGTGGGGGAAAGGGCGGAGAAGCAAAAGTCGCAGGGGGCCGGGTTAAAAGGGTTTGAAGTACACCCCTTTTAGTTTTGAGGAATTGGGACCTAAGGAGCCGGTGGGGAAGGAGTGGGGGGGGGGGAAAAAGAGGTGATGATGGGGGGGTCACTATTTTAGCACCTACCACTACAGTGAGAGTGGAAAAGAAACTTACCACACGGTAGGGAAGGGGAAGGGGGGTGGGAAGGGTTCTGCAAGGGATGGGGCTAGTTTTATGGTGTTTAAAAAGGTCTTCAAAGGCGTGCCGACGGAAACACTCAGGTTGCAAAAGCAAAAGACAAAAACACGTAGGTTGTTCCTTTGAATTCGGGCAAAGAGGAAAAAGAAAGCTCCAATTCAAGGGGTGTGATGGGGTACAGGGGTGCAAATGGGGAAACCACTATTGAAAACAAGAGGTGGATTAGGAAAAATAAAGTTATGTTTACTACAATGTATGACTTTTTTTTGGGGTCGGGGAGGAACTTTTTGGCACGGGGGGGGGGGCTGATGGTTTGGGGGGGGGAAATGAATTGGGTCCGGGGGGACGGGGGTGAACTAAGTTGAGGGAAAATTGGGAGGAGAGGTGGCCTTAAGAAAAAGGACTTCCAAAGTCGGGGGCTTGTTGGGAAGGTAAAGGAGACTGGGGTTAGAGTGGAAAAGGGGGGGAGGACGGACCACTATGGGTTACAATGCTTTCAGAAGAGGGCTTCAAGCTCTGAGGACACTTAAAAAGTTGGTAAGAGAAGAAGGTGGTAGTCTTTGGAGAACCTCAGGAGTCAAATTCTAGAACCGTCTAGGAAAGGGGAGGGGGAAAAAGAGAGAGGGGACATAAAAAGATTACTGTGGAGGGGAAGGCTGGAAATGAGAGATTATCTTCGATAAAGAAGGATAAAAGACCTGTTTTGAAAAGGCAGAAGCTCGTTGGTGAAGAAAAGAAGGAAAAATCTTGCAAGTAATGAAACCGGAAGGGGAGGGTTAACACAGAAGAAGAAGGAAGGCAGGGGGGTTGTGTCCAGTGGGTCAGGTTGTTTCCGAAAAAAGAAAAAAACTAGAACGTACTATGGTGTGAGGGGGTGGGGGGGGAGTAAAAAAAAAAAATTTGTGAGCCAAGGGGGGGGTCGGAAAACACTTATTAATGTTGTTTACCGAAGCTGCCGTAGTTACCACATGTTCAAAAATGGAGGGGTTTAAATGCTGGAAGAAATGTGTAGAAAGGGACAATTAAAAAAAAAGCGGGAAGAGAAAGTCCTTGGTGGGAAATCTATTTGAATAAAGGAAGGGAAAAGCAACTCGGTGAAGGGGGGAAAAGAAGAGTGGATAACCCAATTCATCTTGTGGGGGGGGGGGAGCAAAGTTTACCAAAGAAATCTAGTTTTACGGCAGGAAATTCAACACTGTTGAAACGAGGGAACCACCACTGCAAATAAATAGGGGAAGGAAAAAACCCGAAAATGAATCGGGAAAAAAGAGAATATTGTTACAATTTTAATATCCAACAAGGGGGGAAGGGAGGACTTAATTGACTCATGCGGCAGGTAGAAGATTTCAAGGAGGAAAAAAAATCGAATTCAAGGGGGGGTTCAAGGGAGCTTAAAGAAGAAAAAAGAGAGAAAAAAAACAAAACTGAGAGAGAATAAAAAGTGAAAGAATGTAATTTAAATTAAGTAGAAAAAAGGAAAAATACAAACGATGAAGGGGACCGGGGACAATTTAGTCTTTTAAATTGATTCATTTATACTTGGGAATAGTCCCTTAAACCAGAGGCGATAGAGGGGGGCGGGTGAAAATTTGGGGGTATGAAACTGGAAAGGGGGGAAGATGAAGTGGTGATGAATCCAGAGAATTCACACGTTACAATTTAAACTCAGTGGGGGGTTATGGGGTAAAGAATACATTGTGGTTACGGATTGACAGGGAAAATAATGGTTAGGGGGGGTAAAGGGAGAAGTGGTCAAAAAAGGGGGGACGGGGTGATCAAACGTACCTAAGTCAAAAGAGGTTCTGGAGGGGAATTTAGAAGATCATGACAAAAGAGAGTCAGAGGGTTGTGTTAGAGGGGAAAAACTAAGTAAGTTGCAAAGTTAACCAAAAGAGTGGTCTACTGAGGGGTGGTGTGTCCTTGATCCCGAGAACCGTTAGGTAGAAACCGTCCCAAGATGGCATAGGGTTGACGACCACAAAGAGTTCCCCCCTTAGGCTCCGCATGTGGGGGGGGGGGCAAAGTTTGTTGGAACAGGGCAAAAACCCTCCCAGCAGAAATATTAGGAGAGAAGACGGGCTTAATAGTTATTTTCTTGTTGTCATGAAAAGAAGATAACTTACCATGAAACACTGTTAGAGCACATCAAAGAAGGAGCTAGTGGGGACAGGTTATTTGATGACAACATCGGAAAATTCTGAAGAAAAGTTTTGTGGGGAAAATGATTTTTGAGTGAATAATTAAATTCCCCAAGAGCTCTGAGCAACTGTTTTACGAAAAAAAAAACCCAAAAAAATGATAAAACAAACAAGGCGGAAGACGTTTCACAGCGTCCTGGAATCGGGAAGGTGTCCGCGTTCACACGGGGGTGCCGCAGCGAGTCTCTCCGGCCGCGAGGGCGTTAGATTTGGGAGTCATCTAACCCGAACTCCTCATGCGGATGAAGTGGGTTTTAGCGGGTGTACGGGCGTCCGTACAGGTCGTCAAGGAAAGGGGGTTGGCAGGTGGGCGGGGCAAAGGGGTTACTTTGGGCGATCTCAGGAAACCGGAGCCTTCAATATGCGAGTTGAGCCTCAGGAGTAGCGAGAGGGGGCGTCAGGGAGTGAGGGGGGGACCCGCCTTGAATGAGCAGGGTATGGAAGAAAAAGCGAAGGGGGTCGGGTAAAGGGGGGCGGTTAGAATGCTGAAGGGAGGTGATACGTGATGAGAGGACCCATTGGGGGGAGTCTGGAAAAGTTAAGCAAAGGGACCACCCATTGTTAGAATGGGTGATAAAAACTAGAGGGATGGAGACGGGGGGGCTAGTGGGCGGCATGAGTGCGCGGAGGACTAGGGCCCAGAGGGCGGAAAAATCAGGGCAAGGATGGGAAGGGGGAGCCGGGTGTCAAGGAAAGCGGGAAGGAGAGGGGTCATGACATAGGAGGGAGTCAGTAACAATATCTAGAGAGGTGGGCAAGACACAGTCTGGGCACCTGGTTAAGGCGGGGGGATCCCTAGGGAGGTGGGGGAAAGGGTAAGGTTCAACGTTCTAAGGGGAAAGGATCGCGAAGAGAGGTAGGGAGGCGTGCAGGTGGAGCGTGCGGGTTCGAGATGCTGGGAGGGCAAAGGGGGAACTGTGGGTATGGATTCTGGGTTGCCACGTTGACAGGGGGAAGAGAAGGGAAGAACAAAGGAACACGGCTGGGGGGGACGGGGAAGCCGAACAGGTGAGATGACGGCGATTCGGGAAAGGGATGGCAGGGAAACAAGTTCACCTACTAACGTGGGCCATATGAAACTCCAGGACCGCGGCCAAACTCCTGGAGGTTTGGGGTGTTAAGAGAACAACACTCTGTCATTAAGGTGAAATGTGTGGGTGTAAATAATGGTCAGGGGCGGAGAGGGGTTGTTTTTCACCTCCATAGGGGGTGTAAAGGCTTTGTTGTAAACTTGGACACCCACCTGTAACCACCTCCCAAAGAGGCAATTCCTCTGAGGCGAGTGGCCTCACAGTGCCACGAGTGGAACACGTAACACATCATGTGGGTGCGATTGAGATGGACGGAGCAAACGGCATTTATGGCTGGGGTTGGACACAAACAGGACTAAACAGGTTATCGATGGGGTAGTCCAGAGTTAAGGGAGCAATAGCCGTACCCTGCACCTGACATATGACCTGACCCGGGAGGGAGGACATATCAGGCCTCCTCGCAAAAGAGAATGTAGGCGGTCCTAAATCCTTAAGTTTGATTAGCCGGGGTGGGGGATAAGAGATGTGGGGGGGATTGGAGTCCGAAAAAGGGACCAAATAAAAAATAGGGGGAAGGACGAATAAAAATCTGAAAGAACGGCCAAATCGGACAAGCGGAAGGTAATTTCGGAGGGGGAAAAAAAAAAAGGGGCACTCAAGAAGATAAGATGCGCATCTAAACATCCACCGAGAAAACGAAGGGTTGGGAAAATATTGGTGTAGGGTACGGAAGGGGAGTACTGTAGGCTAAACGAAAAAAAGCCCGACATGAAAAATGAAAAGAGGCAAAAGTAGGTACAATGGTGTCATTTGCCCTCGAACAAGAAAATGGGGGGAATAAAAAAGAGGACGGGTGGAACGGAATCAACTCCTGAGTAATGGGAAGGAACCACAAGGGGTAGAAGCAATTATTATAAGGGACATTTCTCGAAGTACGGTGGCAGGAAATGATAAAAACATTGGGACGACCACGAAATGGAAATACATAAGAAAGCAACGTGGGAATATGAAGGGATGACACGTGGGGGCTAATTACCCTTGTTAAACCTGACAACTACAAGGCCGAAGAAAGACAGCCAGATCGGAGAAAAGGAAGAGGGGGGAAAGGGTCACAAGGTTGTGAGTTGGTAACTTTCTTGAAGGGGAAAAAAAAAGAGTTCTTGATATAAGGGATTTAAAGATGGAGATTGGGAATATTACGGGGTTGGGGGGGGTGGGACGGAGTTCGGGGGGGGACGGGGGAGGGGAAGAGGAAGGAAACGGCGAATTAGGGTTAGGGTAGGGGGGAGGGGGGGGGGGGGAGGGGTTAGGGGTTAGGGGTTAGGGGTATGTGGGAAGGGTTCGGTTTTTGGGGGAGGTGGAGGGTTGGAAAAGGGGGGGGGGGGGGGTTCGGTTTCGGGGGAGGGGTAGGGGTTAGGTAGGGGGGGGGGGAGGGGTATGTTTTCGGGGGGGGGTCGGGTAGTTGGGAGGGATAGAATAAAAAACAACAACAAACGAGGAGGGGGAAAAAAAATACCCCAACACATACACCAGAAAACCCCGACCCATAACCCAAGAAAAAAAAACTAAAACCTATACCCAAAAACCAGACCCGAAAAAGAGAAATGAAAAAAAGACCTACAGACCCTCCCCTCAAACCAGAAAAAAAAGAAACCAGAAACCATAACCCCTAACCCCTAACACCACAAATACCTACCACAACCTAACCCAGAAAACAGAAAACCCTACAGTAGAAGCAACCGAAATCTAAAACTCAAAGGAAAACTAAAAAAAAAAAAAGAAAGATATTGAAAGATCTCTTGAAATCAGAGAGAAGAAAGAGAAGGGTTGAAAGGGCAAGAAACGTTAAATAGACAAGAAGACGACCAGAAGGGCCCTAAAATTTGGGGGTCTTTTCGATTCTGGACCTGGGGAGGAGGTGAAAAGGGGAAAATCTTGTTTAGGGGGGAAGATATGCTGCAGTTGAGTTAGATAGGAGGTTTAACAAGGGGGGATCGTGGCTCACAAATGTTGGTTGGGGGGGGAAAGTTCCTTACCAGGGCGGTTGAAGCGAAGGTTGGGGGAAAGGGGGCGGGCTTACGCGTACTCTGGGTACTATTAAGAAAGATTGGCAGAATTTCTGCATGGTCCAATTACACAAAAGGGTAAGAAGGGAGGAAGGGAGTCTTGTCATAGATGCGATTCTATTAAGAATACTCCATTCCTTCCACAGAAAAGAACAAAAACAACCCTCTTAAGGGAGGGTATATTCATAGAGAGGAGACGTGGCTTTGGGAACCATTTGGGGGAGGGAGGAAAAAGGGGGTCAGACTTTAATCAAGTTGGCATTGGTAAGGATCCTTGAACAATGATGTGAAGGGGGAAAAAGAGGGGACAATGCAACTACTCGATTTTAAAAGGCACACTGTTTATAGAGGAAGACTGTAAGTTCATTTTCGTTCTTTTTCTGAGAATAGTTTAGAAGGAATTAGAGAGGAGGGGGCTAGTACTTGCAAACTAAATAAGGGAAAACGTATGGGTGTACCTTTGAATTCATTCATTTTTCGGAAAAATATGTAAAGGAAAAAAAAAAAGGTTACAAAAAAAAACATATGGAAAAAAATAGGATGGTCAAAAGAATAAATAGGGTAGGGTAACAATTTCAGGAAATGGCAAAGGATGGGGCCTTTTGTTGGGGTGGGCTGGGGGGGAACAAGTTGTCGTTTTCTTGGAATTTCTCTGGGGGGCGTTCAGAGGAGGAGAAAGGGGAGGGGATGGTTCTTCCACGGGTAATTGAATATGGGTGGAAACATTACAAAGGAAATACGTGTTACCTGAATTGGATGAATTTATTCGCGTCAAAAGGTGGGGGGGTTTTCATAGATTGGGGAAAGAGGGTCCTTGAACGTGAGGAAGGGGTCCGGGGGTTCGAAAATCATGGGGGAGGAGGCTTATGATGGTAAAAAAAATCGGATTCAACGGAAGAGACTGTTCGGAAGAAAGTAGTCGGTACCGCGAATCAGGAAAAAGTATGGGAGAGAGGGGGAAACGAGAGGAGGAATGAGAGATTACTGAGGGGAGACCTTGGCAAAGTTCGAACGGTTTGTTGCAAGAAAAACGGGTAATTAACACAAAAAGTGGGTCTACAAAAAAAATCATTGAGGATACATACCTGGGAAGTGTGGTAATAAAAAAGAAAGGATTCTGGTTGTTGTCCAGGGAAAGTTTTTTCGAGGGAAAACAAAAACGGCGATCAAAGTAATAGTGGGGGGGTGGATGGAAACAAATTTAAAAGGGTTGGGGTCCATTGGGAGTGGTTTGAGAAGGAGGAATAGTGTGGACCTGGAGATTGGAAGTCACAACCACAGCAAATGAAACTTTGTTAAAGGGACGAAAAGGGGGGGGGGATAATAGAAGGAAAAACAAAATCGGAAGAAAAAGGGTGTTTGGGGTGTCGCGATTGAATAACATTACCGGGAAAAAAGCAACGCTTTGAACTTGTTTTGCAGAGGATGTATGATCAAAAGGGGGGTCCTCTTGGGGGGGGACGAAAAAAAAAATGAGGGAAAAGTTATTACAACAATAAGGGGAAAAACAGGGAGGAGAGGGGAGGAACACCCATAAATTCTTATTCAAGGGTGAGGATAGGATGTCCAGAATAGATCACAATCTCCATAAGTCAAAACCAAAATTTTGACCATGAAACAAGGGAAGAATAGCAGGGGGACAGAGAACATCAAGGTGAAAGGATACAGTGACAGGAGGCCGTACACGGAAGTGTTCAAGTTTTGGGATCCTTGGTGA
>Ga0179593_1810179_pt1 | contig 16790 bp, 34 predicted proteins | sample CZODoug2_1_08_16_FD_185931 | JGI IMG/M metagenome (GOLD analysis project Ga0179593, IMG submission 185931) | Vadose zone soil fungal communities from Angelo Coast Range Reserve, California, USA - CZODoug2_1_08_16fungal (PacBio error correction) | ecosystem: Environmental > Terrestrial > Soil >...
AAAAAGCAAAAAACCGACGGAAAACTAAAAAGGGGGGCGCTTTTCATATGAAACTCTCGGGGGAAAAAGAAAACATCGGGAGAAACCACCAGGACGTAGAAAAAATTGGAAAGGGGGGGGGGAGAAAAACTTGGGCCACATTTAAAAAAAAAAACGGAGCGGAAAGAAGCGTTGAGGGAAATGCCTAAGTTTGGAACATTGCTTGGAAGTCCGAAAAGCCAGGGGGCGAAAAAGGGTATGGTAAACTCTTGGGGGGACGGAGCTTGGGTAAACTTGGGAAAGAGGGTTGAAAATCATCTTGAATGTGGGGAAAAGGGGGGAAAAGATGGCTAAAGTCCAGGGCCAAAAGTCGGTTGGGGGTGGGTGCCGGAAGAACTGGGACGAACCCGTGAAGGAAAACTGGAAAAAAATTCCCTTTTTAGGAAAATTTAAGCTCTGGCTTAACCTAAGGAAGAGTTGCAAGAAGGGGGGACTTCCTTGACGAATTCCCCCAAAAAAAAAAAACCGAAAAGGACAAGGGAAAACCCACAAACCGAAGATGAAAGATTCAAAAAACAAAAAACGTTGTCCCAAAGGTTCGGTAAGAAAAACAAACGGAAAATGAAAAAAGAAAAGGCTCCTTTTGAAGTAGAAAACTAAAAAAACCGTGGAAACGTGTGAAGCGGGTTGGAGGGGAACACCTGCAGTGTTTGGGCCGGGGAAGGGGGACCAGGGGGGAAGCGATTTGGGGGAAAACTTTAGTTCTTCAAAGCCAGCTGTATGATGGGTCTTTCTGTCTGAAAAACCCGAGGATTTCAAAACGGTAAAAGGCTAAAAATGCCGCCGTCGGCCGTGAGGAGGCACGTCACCCGATGGTCCATAGAAAAGGTTTTTTTTTTGGGGGCCAAAAACCAAAGCAAGAGCGGGTCGCAGTCCCGCCAGAAAAAACCGGGTTCACCCTTGAGAAAAAAAAAACCCTCACCGAAACGAAGGAAAAACCAACGGAATTTAGACGGGAGCGGGCCAAACCTGGAGCCTTGAAAAACACTGGCTAAAAGGGAAGAAAAAATAACGGTGGGGAAAGTCAAGAAAGACAGCGGGTCCGGCCGGTAAGGAACCCCAAGAAAAAAGCACCACGAGAGAGCGGGAAGTGGGACCCATCCAAGAAAGTGTTTTGGACTGACCAGACAAATACAGTGAAAAACGGAAAAAAACAGGGGGGGCAGAAGGTGGCACAGGAAAAAAGGGGAAAACGCCGGGAAGAGGCACAAGCAACCAGGGAAGCCATCACTGTGGAAATGGCAATGAAAACTAGTAAGGAAAAGAGGGTAAATCAGGGGGTGATTGCGGTTTGGAAAAACTTCGGAAAGAAAGGGGGGGAAACCCTACTGAGGAGGGGTATTTTGGGTTTTAATTTTGAGAAGAAGGGGTTTTAGGTGCGGGGGGGTTTTCTCGAAATTCTTAGAAAAGGCTTTAAGGACAATGTGAGGTTCGGGATGTTTTCCTCCACTTTTTAGAAAAAAAAACCCCGCCGGAAAAGACTGGAAAGCTTGAGGAGTCTAATTTAACCCCTCAGTAAAAGTTACGGGAGGCCACACCCCCAGCAAAAACCCGAGAGGACCACTGAATAAGAGAGGATTGACGCCTAAAAAGCGACAAAAAATCTCAAGTAGAATGAAGAGCTACAGGGGGGGGATAAAAAGTGTTCCGAAAAAAAAACCGAAAAGAGGAGCCTTTTTATGGTGAAGACGGAACTATCCGAGGGTAGTCCGTGGGGGATAGGAAGAAATTTGGGGTGCCCCCGGGTGGAGGAAAAAAACAAACTGAAAATCACGTGATTCCAAAGGGGAGGAAACACGAGAAAAAAAACCGGTTTCAACCTTTGAAAGGCTTTTGGGAGGTCCAAAGAGAAAGGTCCCCCCCCATTAGTACAATCACACATAAAAAACGAGCAGGGAGAAATGGACACGGAGAAAGTGAACTTGTAACGATGGTGAAGGAATTTTTCAGCCTGAAGGAACTGCCGGGTTTTTACCAACAAAGCATCAAAAGGGATAAATTCCTGGAAAAAAAATTTACGGTTACGGCCGCCAGAAGAGGCCACTGCAGGCAAAAACCCTCTTTCTGGGAAAAGGTCTTCCCTCAAAAGGGGATGACAGAAGGGAGTTAAACACAAAGTCACGAAAAAGAAAAGTTTTCCTTTTTTGGGAAATGTGCAAAAGAAGGGGGGGAACATTTTGTGACATAGAGAAGGAAAAAAAAACAACACCGGAAAAGAGTTGCAACAAAGGGGGAAATTTCAGCCATTAAAAAGAACCTGGGGTGAGGGCCGTGACCACAGAGTGAAAACCGGCCAAAAAGACATCAACCAACGGAAAGAAAAAGAATAAAAGGAGGTTTTTTTGGAAAAAAATGCGGGGACGAAAGGCACGTAAATAAAGAAAGGAAAAGTCAATTTGAGAGGCCTCCTATCTGGAGGGGGGGATAAGAAAAAAAAAAAAAGAAAGCCAAACCCCCCCATTTAACGGTGTAAGAAAAAAAAAGAACTCCCCCCCTTCCGGTGCCCATTGAGCAAGCTTCATTCTGGGTCAAAAAAAGTGTGGGGGTTAGGACGGGGGGGGAGGGATGTTTTTTTTGGAAAGTTGATTACCCCCAAAAAAAAAAAGTTTCAAAAAAAAAAAGCTGTGGGCAAAAAAAAGGGGAAAAGAAAGCGGGGTTCGAAGTGCCAGTCCCCGGGGGGGGGCAGTTTAGTTGGGTCGAACAAAACGTCCAATAAGGGACTCCTACTCCCAAAACAGGAAAACGCGAAAAGTGGGGGGCGAGGGGGGTGACCCCGGCAAACAACCCTGACGATTTGCCGCGGGGCCAGGAAAAAGCCTTTCAGGACTCCCGGAAGGTCACGTAAAGGTTGTCAAAAAACCTTCCGAAGTCCGTCCCATTAGAGACCGCGCGATCCCGGTGCACCCCCTCCTTCAGTACGGCCCCTTGTAGGGGGGTTGGTTTTTCTTGTGCACCAAAAAAGGGAGTCCGGGGGGAAGACTTTTTTCCATGCAGCCCCCCAGAAGAGCGTAGCCCCTCAAGGATTCGGTTGGGTTAAAAATGGAAAGGGGGAAAACCAGGAAGATTGCAAGAAATTATACACGCCCGAAAAAGGAACTTTAACAAAAAGAGTCCAGAATAAAAAAACAAAGTAATGACCTTTCCGAAGGCAACCGTTTGAAAAAAAAGCAAATCACAGCGCTTTTGGGAAGAGGGGAATTCGTGATTGGGGAACATTGGGGGGAAAAAAGGGAGGGAACGGGGGACCTGTTTTGGGTCCCAAAAAGCTTTTACAAGGGGGACGCTTGTAAAAAAAAGGAAACGCACGATGGGTAAAAAAGGAACACCTGGGGTTGGGAAGGTCAGGGGAAAAATTTTTCCCAACAATGTGGCCGAAAGAGAAGGGGGAACCCGCTAAAAAAAGAAAGTTTTCCCCGGGGTAATACTGAAAGAAGTTTGTTAAAGACATGGAAGTAAAGAAAGTAATGTCAAAAAAAAAAAGTGAGGAAATGGGAATTTGTCCCTCCAACTACATTTTGAAAGAAGGCGGATAAAGCAAAAAATGAAAAAAAGGGAAAAAAATGTGCCTTCAAACTCCTTAACGGGGGGGGGGCCATCCGAGAAAATTCCCCATCCCGAAAAAAAAAGAAGTAATAGCGGGGGGTCTTTCAATGTTGTTTTTTACCGTGTTCGGACTGAAAAAACAATAATAGCGCGGGTCTTTTTTAAAAGTTTTTAGACAAACAAGAAGGGGTCATATTTAAAAAAAGGAAGGGGGGAAACGAACCTGGAAAAAAACCCCCCAAAAAAAAACCTCCCCTTAAAGTGCAAAGAGAAGAATTGGGCGCAAGCCAGAAGCGGCAGCCAAACAGGGGTCCCCGGACAGGGGGAAAAGGAAAACTAAAAAAAGAAAGCTGTCGGGGGAAACACGGGAATACGGGTTTAAAAGAAGGTGGGTTTTAATAAGGGGAGGACCATGAAAAACCCAAGTTCCAGAACCTTGGAAATTTCCCTTAACAGGGAAAAAATGGAAACAGTGGGGGGTGGGGGGGGTTGGCCACTAAATTAAAGAAAAAAAAAAAGGGAAAGGTCCCCGGCAGGGGTTTTTTTTTTTTGTGTGGGTGGTAAACGAGAGGCAAGATCAGAACTTCGGGGGGGGGGCGTTTTGGGGAAAACCACTCAATGGGGAAGGACACTGTGAAAAAGGGGGTAAAGGATACCAACAACGTAAAACAGGGGGCTTGAAGGGCTATCGCCCAAAAGCACCCCCCCCCAATGTGAGATGCGGGGGGATCTAACAGGAAATAGTGAAACTTAAGTGAGACGAAAGGCCCCACGATAAAGTGGTCAGTGGTTCAGAAAAAACCCAAAAAAAGAAAGACCCAGCTTTGATGATGATAATTTTGTCAAGGAAAAAGAGAACGCCCAATTAAAAACAAGAGAACATTCCGCCAAGGGGGGGTTTGGGAAGGAGTTTGTGAAAGGACTGCAAATTTTAAAACAGGCACGGCCACCCAAGGGAGAAAAAGACCCACAAGATTGGTTGATTGCACGAAGGTTGGTATCCCGTTCGCCTTTTTTCGTAGACCCAGAAATATACTCCCAAGACAGAGCGGGGTTGTTTCAGTTGGCAACAAAAGATGAAAAAACGCGTTTTAGGGTTGGCAAAAAAAAATTAGAGCCGGGGTGAGCCGATCAAACACAAACCAAAAAACCACGGAGGAAGGGAGAGATATTCCATGTAAAACGACGGCGCTTCAAAAATTTAAACTAAACCAAGGGGGGACGCGCTTCATCGAGGGAACAAACTAGCGGGGGGGGCGGCGAACCCAAAAAAATTATAGGAAAAGGCGAATGAAGGGAAAAAAATCAAAACCTTATACAAAAAAAAATTTTCCGGGAAAATCTTGTGGGCGGCATGGGGCGGGGCCTCCTTGGTTTGGCAAAAGGACACAATGTTGGAACAAAAACAGGCTATTACTGAAAGAGGGGAGGAATATTAGCCGGGGGTGGACGGAGACTTTCACGACAAATATTGGGGGAAAACAAAAAGGGGAAAGGGGGGAAGTGAAACGATTTTCTTTGAAAACATCCTTCAACGGAAAAGTTGGAACCGGAACACGTAAACGTGACTAGAACAAAGAAAAATTTTCCAGCCAGAAACTTACAAAGACCGCGTGGGCGAAAGAAGACGCCCAGTCAAAAACTGGTACCGGACCGGAGATTCCCCCAAAATGGCCACAGGGGGAAAACAAACGCCGCTCTACTTTGGGGCACAGTGACCATGAGGGGGTTTTTAACCAACCAAAAAAGGGAACTTGTTTGTAACAGGGCGGCTTGGGTGACTTATTGAGAAAACTCCAAGGGGTGGAAGGGGAAAGTGTGGGGGACTAAACTGGCATTCTTTGGGGGGACTTTTCGGGGACCCCCAAGGACAGAACAACCGTGTGGAAATATGACTTGGAAATCCCTCTTTCGGGGGACTTTGGAAGGAACAGGGGGTGAGGGGATTTCAAGGCCTTTTGAAAAGGGTGAAGCAAGGGATTGCCAAGGGGGCCCGGTACTTTCAAAGAAGGGGTCAATAATTGTGGCTAAGCAAAGAGTTAAAGAGGGGGGACCCCGCCCTGAAAAACTCTTTTAAAAAAAAGGGGATCAAATAAAAGTCAGGCCGCCGAGAAGCAAACCACCGTGAAAAGGCGGCACCTGGAAAAATTGAACATGCTTTGATAGGGCGTCCCTTCAAAAAGGGTTGGTGGTGGGGGCAGAAAATGGAAAATAAGTGGGGGGGGGTGATAAGGGAAGGGGGGGATGACCACCGGAGCATATTCCCCCTAGAGCGAAAGGAAAAAAGAAGAGGTGGGTTGAATTTGCAGTGGTTGAACAGGTTTTGGAAACTGGAATCAAACAATGTGGGGAGAAAGTTTTCATCAACCGTTCCCATCGAGTTGGAACCAGCTCAGGGAACGGGATGGGGCACAGCAAAAATGTCGGGAAGGAGGGCAATCAAGAGGCAGCAAAAGAAAAAAGGGAGGAGAATGCGCAATGAAAGGGGTTTCTCTTAATGGGAATACTGAAGGAGGGGTGGGTTATTGTTTTGAGGGTATTTTTGGGAGGTTTTTGGGGTTGTTTTTAGAGGGTGGCGCGGGTTATCTCATGAGGGGGACAGAAATAAAAAAGGTATTTTGGGGGGGAAAAGCGCCACCGGGGGTTTAACAACCCGCAGCAACGCCAGAGGGCTAAAACAGGGCACAAGGCGAGGCAAAGCAAAAGCGGGCGGGGGGGGCAGGCCACCAAAAAAAGGAAAAGAGCGGGGGGGGAAGGACAAAACGGGCAAAAAAGAGAATAAACTAAGGACGAAAAATCTTGGCCTCGTCAGTGAAGAAAAACAGTATGAGCTCCAATGGGCTGCCAAAAGGGTCATGCCCGCGGAAAAGACGGGGCCGTGACTGTTGAAGGAACTATCTCAAGGGGGTGTGTGTTGGGAAAAATTTTTGGTCGTAAAGGAAAGGAAAAAAAAAACGGTGGTTTCACCCAGGGGAAAAAAAAACCGCCACTAAATCCTGGGGAAGTCAAAACTTTAAAGCCGGTCCCAGAAGCAACAAACGAAAGGGGGCTTGGGGGGGGGGGATCAACTCTGAAAAAACCCAGGCTACCCGCCTTTAAAAGGTTTGATTCAAAAAAAACAAAGGGAAAAGTAAAATAAAAAAAAAAAAAAAAAAAAAAGAAAAAAAAGGAGACGTCTTTGGGAAAGGGAAAGAACTGAGTTTTCGTTTTTTAAGGAATTTGCAAGGAACGGCTTCCCGGGAGAAACGAGACCGAACTACCGCTGGGAGAAGCCCGGCAAGGAAAAAGGCAACGCAGGCGGGAAAAAACACCCTCTTTCTTCAAGGGGAAAAGTGGGTGAGTGAAGGAATTACGGCGGAAAAGGAACACGAAAAGAAAAGGACCCTGTTTTTTAAGTTGTGCGTGAGTTGTTTTTGCATAAGAGTTCCAAACAACAAAAAAAGGGGGAAAAAAAAAAAAGAACAAATGTTTCGAGAAAAAACATTAAAAAGAACTGGTTACGTGGAAACGCGGACCGACCCGGGAAGGGGGGCAATGAGAGGGGAAGAAAAAAAAGGGGTTTTTGTGTGGGGGAAGAATGGGGGGCAGAACAAATAAGAAGGGAGAAGTTGATAGTCCGGAGAGAAGGGATGTGTTGGGAAAGCTTTTGAGAAAAGGCCGAATTTCCACTGAAACATCGAAATCATGAAAGGAGAATGACGAAAGGGGGGCCGGGGACCATTGATTTTAGGAAGGGCCCCGGGTAAGGGTTTTTGGATTGTCACGCGAACCGCTGTTGGGAAGGGGAACCCAAAGCCAAAAAAAAAAAAAAGGGGGTCAAGGTCCAGAAACCGGGACTTCGGGACGCGGTGGGGAAAAAGAAGTTGGGGCACCCCGTGAATTTTTGGGAGTGGTGGGGGGGGGACCAGGAAAAAAACGTCCACCGATGTATCTTCTACAAAAACTAAACCGAACACGGAGATAAGGGGGGACCGCAAAATCGGGGGGCGCGGGGCCCAAAATGCCGGTCAGAAAGAGCCCCAAGGGATCAGGGGGCGGGAACCAAAAAACATGAAAAGCCCTTTCAAAGAGGACCGCCGGAGAAGGGGGGCCCCCTGCAGGCCAATCCCCTTCCTGCGGTGTCCCTTGGTGGGGGTAGCCCACAAGTCAAGAAACCTACAGAAAAGGGGAAAGGTTCTCCTGACATCCTGTAAAAAAAAGGGAACCTTGTGTGAAAAAAAAGGAGGTGGGTTTAACTAAAAGGCTAAAAAGGGGGTTTGAAGGAAAAAGGGGGGAAAGAAGGAAGATTTAAAAGCTCCACCCTCACTTAACAAAACCCCAAAAGAAAAAGAAAACAAAATCCCTCAATGAAGGTTTGTGGGGGGGGACCCGTGGGGGGTTCACCCGAAAACTGGGATCGCAGGAACTTGGTAAGGTCGAAGGAAAAAGGGCCCCAAATCGGAAAAAAGTTTTCTGGGACACTTTCAACAAACCGGACTTTTTAAAATGAAAAACTGTCCCAAGGCCAACCCCCCGAAATTGCAACCCGGCACGATGAGAAAGAAAAAAACTGGGGGAAACTTCCACAAAGAAAACCACAAAGAGGGGGAGATCGCACATTGGAACCCCCCACGCCAAAGGAAATCACGAACGCCCCCGGGTGAAGTTTGCCCCTGGGATTTTCGGGGGGTTCTAAAAGAAAGACGTTTTGTTTTAAACTGACTGATCAAACTTATGAAAAAAAATTTGGATTTACCTCGCCAACGGTGATTGAAGGCCGGATGAACTTATCCGTTGGTTCAAGAAAGGTGGGAAAAAAAACTGTCACGGGAATAAACCTTGTTGGGTTTTTTAACCAGGTGCGGTAACCCTTGACTGAAGGGGGGGGAGCCAGGTTTTAACCCGGTTGGAGTGTAAAAGAGGGACCCACAAGCCCGAAGAAGGATCAAGGGGTTTTTTTGGTTATCCAACAACTCAAGAAAATAATTACCAGCCAGTGTCTGGGAGGCCAAAAAAGAAACCCGGGACAACTCAGGGATTAGTGCCTAATTAAAAACACCATAACTGGGGAAAAAGAAGGCTTGGAGGAAAACACCTCAGGAAAGCCCAATCTTAAAAAAGCCTGAACAGGAAAGGTAAAAAAAGAAAATACGGGGGTTCGTCTTTGGAAGACCGGTCCGCAGGAAAACAGGAATAATTGGTTAGAACCCCCTGGGGGGACATGTTTTTCCCAAAAAGTACCACTAGTTAAAGGGGACCAAGTCGTTTGAAAGAAAAAAAAAAAAAAGTGAATAAGAAAAAAAAAAGCGAAAAAAGTCAAGGAAAGGGGGGAGAGGTTTTTTTTGGGTTTTTTGTTGGGGGGGGGGGGTAACGACTAATGAAGGAGAAAAGATATGGGGTGACAAAAAAGAAGGGCCACAAGGGGGAAGAGAAAGCCCGGCCACGGAACTCTACGGAGACTCAGTGCTTAAAATTTTAATTAGAAGGGGTGATCAGGGGGGGAGGACTTCCTCGGCGAGGGGAAAAATTTTACGTGAGATAAAAAAGAAACGGCAAAGAAATCGCTTTAACGGGGTTAAAAAAGAATGCGGTTGGGGGGACACAATCAAAGAAAAAAGGGTCCATACGTGTCCGAAACACAAGCTCAGATCCACGGTCGGGTGCACCATATAAAATCGGGGGGAAAAAAAGTCGAGAAAGAAGGGGGGAAAAAAAAGGGCAAATGTGAAGGGGGGGGGGCGCGGAAAAAGGGGGGACACGTCGGCCAACATGGTCTCGATGGGAAAATTGTTGCCGAAAAAAGGGGGGGAGGTCACCAAGAAGGGAACAGGAGGAAGAAGACGAAGTAAAAAGAAAAAAAAAAAAAAGGCGGTTATCGGGCCTGGGGGTTATGGGGACGCGAAAGTTAAGAGCAAAAAAAAAAGCCTGAATTGTGGGGGGAAATTCGGAAAAGAGGAAAAGTGGCTGTGGGGGGGGAAATATTCTTCGCAATCACCAAACAAGGAAAGAGGAAGAGAGAGGGTTCTCAAAAGAACTTAGGGGGGGAAAACTAAACTTAGGAAGTCATGATGGAGCGTAAAAAAAAGAACAATGGCGAACTGTCCGGAGAGGAAAACCTAATCGGAGGAGGAAAAAAAGGGATACAAAAGGGAAGAAAAACAACATTTTTCTGCATGGATGGTGGGGAGCGTGGGGGGGAGGAAGCTAGGCACAGTTGGGACGGCCAAAAAGAGAGAGGAGATAAGGGGGGAAAAAGTTGGGCCGGAGGCTTTGAAAGTCCCTACAATTATGTCTCAGGGGGAATGGTGGTGGAAAAAACAGCGTGAGGGAAAAAACTTGTGAAGGGAAAAAAAAAATAGGCGAGGGATCAGAGCTTCAGTCCCAAAGAAACGTTTAAGAAGCGAGAAAGGGGAAAAAAAAAAAAAAAAAGACAGGCACCATAATAGAAAAAGGCTGGGAGATAAGCCCTCAAGAGGATGCAAAGGAAAAAAAAAAGAAGGCCTGGGCGTTCAAGCCGCAACGTCGACAGAAAAAAACCACAGGCGAATAAAGATGGCTCAGGGTCAAAAAACGTTAAACAAGCAACAAAATCAAAAGGAGCCGTGGAGAGGGGGGGGGGGAAGAAACTAAACGAGCAAAGGGGGGGGGTTCCGCTCGTGTTATCGGAAGGGGGTGGCGGAAAAACCTGCAGTCGGGGGGGAGAGCAGTTCCTTAAAGGAAAAACGTTTTGGGGAAGGGGGAGGGGGGGGTCCCGGGCCAGGCCAAGTCAACAACGGAAAAAAATAGCTTGGGGGGGGGCAGGAAAGTAAGCGAGCTGTGCAACTTTCTGGAGAAAAATCAACTGGAGGGGAAATTAATGGGCGGGGGGGGCCAGTTGCTCCAAAAGAGGGGTCATAGTGGGGGGGGGTGGGAAAAAAAGAAAAGCGCTGCTTAGCCTCAGGAAATGTCAAGGTCGCACCACGCTGGGGTAAACCGTACTGCAGATTTCAAGAGACCAGGGGGAATTACTCTAAAAGGGAAGGCGCCCAAAAAAAAAAAATGTTAGCCCCAGGAAAAAAAAAAGGGGGGGGGGGGGGGGGGGCGGCAAGAAAGGCAAGGTGATGCTATAGGAATAATCAGGGGGGGGTCGAGCAAATAAAGCATCGGGTCATAGGGGAACTAAGGTGCTTGAGACGGAGGGGGGGGTAGCTTACGGACCAATCCGCTTCAGTAGTGAGGGCCTTTGTTCCAAAGGGGGGGCGCCATTAAGAAAAAAGTTGGACAAAGGATAGGCAGGATGGGGGGTTGGGCAGCAGGGGGAATCTGGGGAGGGTGGACAGCGAGGATCGTAAGCGTGCAGGGACTACATGGGAAGGGAAAAAGAGGAATGGGGGAATCAAAGAAAAAGAAAAAGAGTCTATTTGTCAAATGGGATAAAGCGGCTGAGGGCAGAAAAAACATCACGTTGGCCAGTGGGGGGAAGAAGGGGTGTAAATAAAGAGGGTTGGGTGGGGGGGGGTTATTTATTTTAAGAGGGGGGGGGGGGGGGGGGGAAAAAAGGAACTCTTCACTGCCAAAAAAAAGAAGGGTAAGTCATAATACTGGTTGTTAGCTTGTTAAAAAAAGGGTGTTTGAAAAACCAACTGGACCAAGATGGGGGGGAAAGGGGGCGAAAGGGGGGAACAACTCTCACGTAGGTCTTGGGGAAAACAGGCAAGCCAATAAAAAAAAGGAAAAAAAACCGAAGCGGAGAAACGGGAAGACGCGGGGAGAAGAAAAAAAACTCGAAAAAGGACGAAAAAGGAGGAGGCCACTCGGAATAATTCCTCCTGCCCTCTTTGTGGAGGAGGCAAAAGTCACAAGGGAAAAAGGGGAGGGGATTGGGAAGACGGGGAAAAAGGACTGCAAAAAGTGGGGAGTTTCTACAGGGGAGAAAAAAAAGAAAAAGAGGAGTTACGTTTTTTCTCGAGGTCGAAAAAATCTCACAGTGGGTTTGGGGGGGGGGGGGGGGGGGGGGGGGGTGTGGGCACTTAGAAGCAGGGGGGGAAAGTTAAACGGGTGGGGAGTTGGGAAACTCTTCCAAGGAAAAGAGTCAAGCAAGGGGGGGATGGAAAAGAAAAAGACATTTGGGGAAAAAAAGGGAAAAAAAAAAATAATAGACAGCGTAGTACGTGTTTCTCAGAAAAAAAAGGGAGAGGGGAAGGGGGGATTTCAGGCCTGCGGAGGAAAAAAAACCTGTTTCAATCTAAAAACAAATAAAGCTATAGACTAAAAAAGAGGAAGAAGGCTTAGACCGTGATGAAAAGGCGGCAAGGAAAAAACTTCTTCGGACAAGGGAAAAAAAAGGGTTTTAATGCGAAAAGACACGGTCCGTCTTAATGAAAAAAAAAAAAAAAAAAAAAAAAAAAGCGCGGCAATAAGAAAAAATAAAAGTGTTAGTGGAGAAAAAATTAGAAAGTTGACTTTAAAAGAAAAAAAAAAAGAAGTATGTAGAAAAGATACAAAACAAAAAGGGCGATGCAGATAAAAAGGAAAAGGGGTTAGGGGGGGAGAAAAAAGACACGAGCGCAGGGTAGCTGGCAAGGAAATAAAGAATAAGAAGAAAAGGGGGGGCTATCCACGACCCAAAGGGGGCAAAAAACGGGGAACTCGGATAGGGGGAAGGCGGTGGATAGTCAAAAAGAAGTTTTTTTGGGGGAGGGGGACGGCAAGGGCCGGGGACTGCAATCCTTGAAAAAATCAGAAGGAAACGGAAGGGATTCCGGAAAACAATCAGTCTTTGTTGGGGGGGTTGATTGAAAAGAAAAAAAAATGCCGGGGTCGCCGGGGGAAGAGTGTCTGCAATTACAAAAAAAAAAAAAGCGGTTTCAAAGGCTCGAAGAGGAGGGACTGCCAGGGGGACGACTCAGGAAATGTTTCAGGGGGGGAAAAAAAAGGTGTTTTAAAGAAGGAAAACGGAATCAAACTAAAGAAAACGAAAGGGAAACGATAGTTGGAAGGAAAGACACTCTACCATCAAAAACGAGGGGGGGCGCGGCCGGGCTGGAACGGGGGGGAAAATGCCAAAAAGGAAGAGCGCATCCGCTCATTAGGATTCGTCAAGGGGAAAAGCGGCGAGCAAAAAAAAACCGTGGAGCGCCGGGGGGAAAAACAGACTGGCTTTGGCGTGGGGGTGGGTGCAAAAAAAAAGCGGGAAATGGGGGTCGTGCATAGTTCCCGGAAACCTCCTTGCGAGGGCGGGGGGGGTTTTCCAATAAGGAAAAAAAGTCCGCTAAAAATAAATGTAATCTTGTGAAAGAGGACCCAAACGCCAGACTTAATCAAAATCTCTCCCTAGGAAAGACCTGAAGAGGGGGGGGGGGGACCCTTCCGAGAAAAGAACGGAGCGTCATTTGCAATCGCAAAAGGGGGTGGGGTAAGTTTGATCGAAAAGGGGGGGGCTCAGGAGGGTCGGCAGGCCTACTGTCTTGGTGGGGATTTTACGTCGAGGAAAAAAAGCTGTCGGCAAAAGCAAAGGGAAAAAAAAAAAAACGGCAGGACGTCCACAACTGGGGACAGTTGGGAGAAGGGAAAGGAACTAATGAATGGCGCCCAAAAGGGAAGGAACAAAAGAGACAGATGTGCTCGGGGGGGAATGGGAGAATGCCGGTGGGGGGGAGCCCACCAGGACCCTGCAAGAAGATGACAACGCAACTGTATGCCAAGGGGGTGGCTAAAACGTTTTACTTGAAAGGCTAGAGGTGCGCTATCAGGGGAAAAAATGCGACAATGGTTTCCGTCAAAAAAGGGAAAAAAGGGGGGGGGGGTCCCGTGGGGGGGCCCACTCCAACAAAGGCCGTAAAGGTAGACCAAAAGTGGGTTTCTCACATAAAGGGGGGAGTGATGCGAAAACCCCTCTTTTGCAGAGGGGGTAGCCTCACAAAAAGGCAACTAATGGGAACTCCAAGGAAGGTTGGCACGAAGTCAGGCAAAAATAAAAAAAAGAAGTGAAAAAAGGAAAACGCTCAAGTGTCTTACGTGGGGGAGAAAAAAACGAAAAGGAGATGGCAAATTAGTGGGGGGGCTGCACAAGGGCGGGCGGGTCCCAGGCCTATTTAACCTGCCGCAAAAAAGCCTGGAATCAAGGGGGGAGAAGGGAATAAGGGGCCAGAAAAACACAAGGGGGTTGGTCTTCATGGGGAAAAAACTGGGCGAAACACTTCACCTATAAAAGGAATCTAGAAGGGGGGAAGACCAACACAAAACATTTTTCTCAGTGGGTGAAAAGTAAAACAAAAAAAACTGGGTCTCGGGAGGTTTCCCTAAGAAGAGCCCTGCAGGGGGGTCGCGGCGCAGTGGGGTGGTGGTGGTACGGAAGACGAGCATAAGAAAAGGAAAAAAGAAACGGCTGTGGTGGAAAAGAAAATTTCCAAAGGGAGGAGTAGGAAAGACGCAGAAAACGTCACGGGCACTGAAGACAAACGGCTGTAGGCTTGGGGAGGCAAAAGGCTTCGAGGGGGGGGGAACTGGGGTTGAAAAAAAGCTTCGGTAGTGAAAACGGTGTAGACGAAGGCGAAGTCTGGGGGGAAAAAAACACGTTGTTCAGAAAAGGTTCAACCGTTCCACATCCAAAAGGGCCTGAGGGTAAGAAGACTTTTAAGACGGAAGGACTCCACACCGGAGTCGTTTTTCAAAATTATCCTCCAAGGAAAAGGGAAATCGCTGAACGGGAAAAAGGGTTTGAGGGCCAACCGGATCACGGGACGAAGAAGTGGCACAGGGAAAAAGGTGCGGGGGTCTCTCGAGAATGAAAAACTCGGACGGGAGAGAGTATTTGGGGGGGGGAAGGGAGGGGGTAATATGAAAGGCGAAAAACTAGTGTTTAGTTCAATTCAGCAGGCCAGGGAAAAGAGATAGCAGGGAAACAACAGGAGGGAGGAGGAAAAGAGAAAAATCACGGCAAGAGGGGGGGGGAACTAACAAAGGGTTCCGCTTCATATTCAAAAAAACAACAAAATAAAAAGGAAAAAAAGGAAAAAAAACGAGAGGAACGAAAGCGAAGAGAGGGATACCAAACTGAAGAAAATGTCGGAAATAGGGGGGGGAAAAAAAAAATGATCATGGCGCAGAAAGGGTACATTGCTGGTAAAACACTGCAACAGGGGCGATAAAACAGGAAGGGGAGAGATAGAAAGGGAAAAGGGACAAAGGAAAATTGACGAAAAGAAAGGTCTGGATGGGAACGGAAAAACCGATGACACTTTAGATCGTGAGACTAAAAGTCAGAGGGGCCAGGAACGGGAAAAAAAAACACGTAAACGTTTGGAAAAAAGGCTGGTAGAGAAAGAAATAATACACTTAAAGAAAAGAGGGGAGTGAATCCCTCCCGAGGGAAACTGGAAAGGCAAAGAAGTGCAAAGGCAGGGCGATTTCGCGAAATTTGGCATGCCAAAACAGTCTAAGAATTCATTAAGAGGGGACAAAAAAAAAAAGAAAAAAAAGTACGTCCCTGTACGGCAACAAAAAAAAACAACCCGCCAAAAAAAAAAAAACGACGAAAAGTCAAAGAAAAAAAGGGAATTTTTGAGCGGAAGGCCCAAGGTTTTGGAAAAAACGTGGGAAAGGGAACAAGGGTTCGAATTCACCAAAAAAAAAAAAAAAAAGAAAAATGAACAGGGGGGAAGGGGGGGAGGTAGTAAGCAGGGGAAAAAGCGCAGCTAAAAAAAATTGAGGGAGGGAAACGGGCACGCAGTCCAGCATGTCGTATCTTGAGGACCCTTATGAAAGGGAGGGGGGGGGGGCAACGAAATGGAGCAAAACAAAAAAAAAAAAAAACGCTTTGAGGGAAGGGAGGGGGCGGGGTGCAGGAACAGTTTCGCCAACGGCTTGGGGGGGGGAAAAAAATGATACATAGTTGGGGGGGGAGAAAGGACAAAAGAGAAGGGGCAAAAAAAGCCTTCAATAAAAAAAGGGAAAAAAAAAAAAGGCTATTCCGGCCGGAACACCGAATACTTCTCACAAGACAACAAAAAAAATAAAGGTGAAAACCTTGGAGAGTTGAAAAGATGCGTCAGGGGGGGAAAGAAAAGGGAACCGTTTTGTGGGAGGAGCAAAAATTAAATTCTCAGGGGGAAAAAAAGAGGGACGGGGATCAACTGGGGGGCCCCAAAAAGGGACCCAGAGTAGGGGCCCAGAATACGAAAATAAGGACAGGGGGGGGGGGGGGGGGGGGAAAAAGTTGTCGACAACGGCTATCATTTTGAAACATGGGGGTGGAAGCAGGACACAGTACTGACACACGTTTTTTTGGAAAGATGGTGCAGGGGGAAAGGGGGCGAACGTAAGCGCGGGACACATCCGGAAAACAGGAAAAAGAATAAAAAAAGGGGCAATAAGAATCGGGGGAGACTGATGCCTTAAAAAAAAGGTCTTAAAGGGGGGGGGGATACTGAAGGAAGGGTTGGTTTTATTTTGTTGGGGGGGAAAAGGTGGGAGGGGTTTAGGAGGGGGGGGGGGAAAGGAAAAAAGAGGGGGGTTCAGCAGATTAAGGAAAAGACTTATTTTTTAGCAAAAAAAGTTTTTTTCAGGGGGGGGGGGAACCACGAGGGAGGGTTAGGGCGGAAAAAAAAAAAAAGCCCTCCTCCAAAGGGGGGGGGTTACGGCGGGGGGGAGGGGGCAGCCAGAAGAAGCAAGGAAAGAGGGGAAAAAAAAAGGGATGCGAGAGGAAACCGAAAAAGCTCGGACTGGAAAAAGGTAGCAGAAAGAAGGGGGGGACCGGCTTGTCAGGCGAGAGCAGGCCCAAAAAAAAAAAAAAGAAAGAAAAAAAAAAAAAAAAAAAGACGAGGGACGTCAAAAGGAAAAGAGCATAAATTGTAGTTCAGGGGGGGGAAAAAAGGGGAATTAGTGGGAAACCGTGTTTTCGCTTTCGAGCACAAGAAATGCAAGGGAAAAAGCAAAAAAAACCGAAAGGCAATTTCCGAAGGCGGGAAAGGGTGGTAGGAGGAAACTCAACAGCAAAGGGTTGATTTCAATCCAAAACACCCAGACAAGGGAAAAGGAAGTGGCAAAAAGAAAAAGGGGGGGGGAATACAGACGAGCGGAAGTTCATGTTAAGGGATGAAGGCTGTCCGGGTCAAAGGGGAAAAACAATGCAGGACTAGAGACTATAAAGGGCCTTCCTACTTCCCTTAAAAAAAAAAAAAAAAAAAAGGAGACGGAAAAAAAAGCGGGATACAAAAGGTGCTAGGACAAAAAAAAAAAACTCGTTTGGT
>Ga0179593_1524149_pt1 | contig 16789 bp, 19 predicted proteins | sample CZODoug2_1_08_16_FD_185931 | JGI IMG/M metagenome (GOLD analysis project Ga0179593, IMG submission 185931) | Vadose zone soil fungal communities from Angelo Coast Range Reserve, California, USA - CZODoug2_1_08_16fungal (PacBio error correction) | ecosystem: Environmental > Terrestrial > Soil >...
TTGACACCTGGGAAGGGACGATTGATCAACTGTCAGAGGGACAAATTGAAAAGGTCTCACGAATTCCACGACCCGCCGCGAGGGAAAAGAAAAAAAACGATTCGTGATGCTGTACGAAGAAAAAAGGACAACGGAAAGCTATAGCCTGGACCGAAGAACGGAAACATCGATGTATGGACTTCGGACTGAAGTGAGAAGCGCAGCTGCGTCCACGAGGAGGGGACCGGTGGGAAACGACTCACGGGTGAAAAGCCTTCTAAAAAGTCGTTCTGCAGGGTTCGAGCGGCGGCGCATTTCCGTAACAAATCGGAATTCCGCGGGAGCCGCCAGCTCAGCTAGGGAGCGAACGTGACGAGACCTCGTCCGGAATCCGTGGGGAGGACATGGGGCGCAGAATCTAGGGGATCAGTGGCCGACGCCGACCACCACGCCAAAAGAGCTCAGCTTCGCGCCGTCGTGTTGACGGGAGCCGGATCGAGCCGCCGCCGAGGACTAAGAAAGAAAAGAAAATAATGAGTCTCGTTGGGGGGGAAAACAAGAGCATCGCGGCGATTGCACAAAGGACACTTCAACCGACGTAACCTGTGCGGGTGGCGGGGCCCGCAAAAGGGGGGGAGAAGCGCCAGCCGCGGGGCAAAAGTGAGCCAACGCCACCCGACGGGAGTCAGCCCCACGAGCGGCTCTCGATGGAGGAGGAAAGGGGAACTGACGCGGTTCCTTGGAATTAGGAAGCGGGCCCCAGGCCGCCGCATAAAGTGAGAGGTATCTCCCACGGCTGGATCGTATAGAGGAAAAGAGTATCAAGTCGCCTGGAAAAGCAGGCCAAGCGTCGCGGGCCCAAAGCATCGCCTGTGCGACAAATAGGCATTTCCCTGATTTAGGGTCCAAAATTATCCACGCACCAGACACAGGGAAACACCGCGCTGCAGGCGAGAGGAGACATGGAGGAGTGAGCCTTGTTGGGGGCATGGAGACTGGGATGACGGTCATGGGGGGGAAAAAAGGTTTGGTTCAAAAAGGAAACTCACGCTTTTCCTAAAAACCGGCGAAATTTCGCGGTGGCAATTTTTGGAAGAGAAACAGGGTTATCTCCTTGCCTAACAAGGAAAAGTAACATTACTAAGCACCTGGGGCTAGGACAGTGCGGCCAGCATATCCAGATTCATTTACCAAATTAGGAAGAAAAAACCTGCTCAACTGGGATGAGAAAAAAAATAAACTGGGCGCAGATTCAAGGGGCTACAGCGATAATCAAAAAAAATTTATAAAGGGGGGGATTGTTTTTGTGTCAGGACGCTGCGCTTAACGGACTGAAAGGGAGAGGTTTAGTGTTTGGGCACCGCGGAACGGCGGCGTGAAGAAGGGACATTAAAGTCGAGGAAAAAGACATGGTTGGTCGAAGAAATCAATTCAGGTCAGTGGTTCCTGCTGCTCGATCAGGAAGCAAGGAGGAAATCATCGAGCGCTACGAATAGGGAAGAAAGACGAGGGATGCTTCCCGCCCACGAATGAGAAGGTGAGAGGTCTAAGGCTTCAAAACGATGTTAGAAATCGGAGGACTCCCGCTAAAAAAGAAAGCTGACTCGGACGAAGGAAAGTAAGCTCGAGGAACAGAAGAAAGAATGATATCACGACGGGAAAAGGGGAACCGAGGAAGCTGGCGACTTCCCTCAACCCTAGGCACCATTCACCCCCGGGGGTCCAAGCTTCTTTTAGTTGGGGGAAATGTTGAGCGGCATGAAGAGTATGGTAGACGCAACCTACCGTCATTAAACGCACAGTCTCAGAAAGAACTACTCTATCGCCTTTCCACCGGGAAAGTCGGCATAGGGGGAGATACATACAAATCTAAGAGGCACTTGTCAATCGGTCCCCCAACACGGGGGGAGTTGGGAGGGGGAAAATAAATGCCTCGAAGCTGGGAAAGCGTTCAAGGGAGGATCTAGAATGAACTAAAGCGCGCCTGGGACGGAAGCAACTTTTCCGCTAAACTAAGGAAGTATGGTGATCCTGATATGATACATACCTTGGAAACAGAGGAAAACAGATATCTCTCGAAAAAAAGGGAGAAGATACTATACCTGACAAGGGTTTGTACTTTTATAGGGGTAGTTAGTATGAGAATAACCATCATAACCTCGAAGAACCATTTGGTCGGGAGCTTTTCGCGTTCCCAGCCAAGTAGAGAAGGCCGCGCTCCGCCGTAACAGTAGAAACAGCTTGGAGCTGTTATTTTTCCGAAAAAACGGACATCGACCTGGTTCGGGAGAAATCAGCGACTGCAGAAACTATATAAGTCATTTTAGACGAAATAAGAGATGACGTTCGGGTTACTTCGGGGAGTAAGTCTCGATCATAAAGGAGAAAAGGGGGCCCAAAAGTCCCCAGAAGCGGCGAGACGGTGGCTTGGTGCAAGAGAGGGGGCGATCCAAGCTTTAAGGATCTTAAGAGAGCGACGCCTCCTCATGAAGAGAAAAGATAAGAACAGGCCCTCGGCGAAGAGTCAACTAATCCTGGGCAGGGGGGAGCACCGCTTAGAAAGGTCTTTTACCAGAACTGCCGCGAGAAGAGTGGGCCGCTTTACGGTAGCCGAGATCGAGAGGGCTCGATAGAAAGGAGGAGACTACTTAATCGAAAGCAGGGAACAAGGACCATAACATACTGGAGGAGAAAAAAAAAAAGCTTGTTCACGTTGTCGGTCGCGTCTCAAAGGAAGGAAAGTTCCTCACTCCGGAAAGGGAAACAGGACAAAGACCCCGGCGAAAGGGCGAAGAGGTCAAGACGCGCTCCAGGAGTCAATTAATTTGGGAGCTAAAGAGATTGCCCGGAAACACTTGGACAACGACGAGCAGAGGCAAATTGGGCGGGGGGGACAACCCTTGCGGTAACAGCAGACATAATCTATGCTTGGCCGCCGTAAAGGGGGAAGGACGGAGGTGTATTAGTGTGAGGAATTCTGGAGTAGAAAAATTCAAGGGGGGGTCTCTGCCCCACTAAAGCGCCGTATGACTCCTTCGCTGACAAGAGGAAAGGGAACAGGGGTGACATGACATGTCCTCCTCGGGCATCCATGAGAAGAAAAGGCAGGACTGCTGCGAAGAGAAGAAACAGCGCTTTCAGCTCTGGGGGGAGAATGTCCAATCGTCCGCGAGCGCCGAGAAAAGAGAATTTTCTCTGCCAAGCCTGGGGGGAGGCATCATGTCTACGCGGGAGAAAGGAAGGGGGAAGGACGAAAGACTGGGGCCGAGAGACGGCCCCAGGGAGAGGTCCTCTACGAGCCGAGGGGTCGAGAACAAAGAAGGGGGGAGGTAGTCCTGACGTCCTGGGACACGGTAGAGATTCCCCCGGAGGTAAGCTCCCGCGGAAGGATTGTTCCGCCAATCGTCTGAAACCTGCCGGGGGAGGGCAGCGTGCTCACTGTCCCAGCCAGATATGAGCCTTTCTAAAAAACGGGGAAAAAACAAGTAAAGGTGGAATCTTCTAGGGTTCCGGGGGAGAACGCCGCCGCGCGCAGTCGCCGGAGAAGGGGAGGGGGAGGGAAAAAACGAGGGAGGGACGAGTTCTACTTTGCTGCAGCGTAAAAAAGGAGGTGCGGATCGGGAATCTATTGTCAAAGGAAGGAAAATTGAGCGCGCAACGTGCCCTCGCGCAGACCGTTGGGGGGGGGGACTGGTCAACTATCTGCAGATTCAACCCATTGCAACGACTTCGCAGTAAAGGTCTGGGGCTCGAGAGGGGAGGCCCGATATAAAAGCTCGTCTCTTCCGGTCTCTCTCTTTAATTCCGAAAACGGAGAACGGACTTTTAAAGCCTCCTCTAATGAAGGCAGAAAGAGAGCGGGTTGACCCGCTAAAGGGGCGAAGGAGAACCTGAAGGCGGAGCAAGCTGCGGCCGCGTGATGAAGCGCATCCTCGCTGCAGCCCACAAAGGGAAAGGGTTGAAAGAGAAGCTTGCGAGCGGAACCTACGGCCGTGCTCAGCAATACGAATCGTCGCAAGGGGCGGGGGGGGGGAAGTTAAAAGGATGGTGAAGTCGTGGAGACGAAAGAACGCGCGCAGGGGAAGGGGAATCGAATACTCCTTCCATGGTCCCCACCGGAAAAATCGAGAAAAAAAAAGAAAGAGCCAGTGACCCAGTGATGATTATGAGGGTTCGAGGTTGGGGGAATTGGTTGACCGCGCTGCGAGCGTCGGATCACGAAGGAACCCAAAGGCGAAAAAGAAGAAGAGGCGGGCTGAAAAAACGGCTTGCGGGGTGCTGTAGCGTCGCACGGTCCGTAGGTTCAACGACGCAAGGAAAAGAAAAAGAGAAAGGGAAGCGCGCTGAGCAGGAGGCTCGGCGAGCCCACGAAGGGCATCTTCAAGAAAAGGGGGGGAAACCTCAGCCCGTGGTGCAAAGCCGAAAAAAACAGGGGGTGGGAAGGCTGTATTCTAGGGAGGAGGGCGAATGGGGTTCACCAACCGAGAGGACGATAAGAAACCCGAAAGCTCTTCCGCGCGCGGCACCGCCGAAGGAAAGCAGCCGGTCGGCAAAAAGACAATTTGGTCGCTAGAGACGCGAAAACAAGAGCGCGGCAGCGCGCAGAAAATGGAAAAGGGAAAGCCAAAAAAATCCTCGATCGAGCCGACGCCGCGTCTAAAGCATCACGTCTCATTCAGGAAAGGGTCAGCACAGCAGCGCGGATGCTTGAGGGCCTATGCCTGTACCGCACTTATAAGGAAACACGGGGGGGAGCCTCTCGGTGGGTTAGAGAAAGAAAAACTTTCTTTGAAAAGGGGGAAACGCTGGGCCCGGAAATTCTGCAAAAAAAGGGGGAGAAGTGAGAAGACAATCCTTCTCATCGGAGACGGATCCTGAGCTTGAAGATCCAGTACTGCATACCCAGAGGGAATGCCCCGAGTCTAAGGGGAGGGGTACAAGCGCTCACTTTCACCGTCCGGGGTCTAACATTAGAAATGAAAAGGCTTTCTTAAAATCATAAAGCGCCCCATCCTAAATCAAAAGGGGGATAGGCGTGCCCGGAGGGACTCGAAACAGATTGTAAAAAAGGAGACCCCTACAAGAAAAGCTCCTGCTCAGGGGGGAGGGAGAAAGATACGAAAGTTCATATCCTTTGAGGACGAAACGTTGTCATTATTTACGAGTGCAAAATGTTAACCGACCAAGGGGGGAGAGTCTGGGACACCGGTACGAGAACGCGTCCAGCAGGAGTCATAAACCAAAGGGGGGGCGATGGGTGGTCATCTACGGGCCGATCACACTGGGTCCTACTCCTCTTGCCAAAATGGAAGGAAGACTGACACATCAAACCGGATGCGTCTAAGCCGTGTGAGGGCATCGCTCGAAGCCGGAGGGGAACAAGGACTCAGGTGCCTGAGCCGAAGTTGATTCGGCAAAGGGGGGAATCAGGCAAGTGTGTGACGGGCCGACACGCGAGAACAAATTATCTAATCCACATTTTGGGGGGAAAAGGGCGCGAGGGGAATGAAAATACCTGACGGCTAATGGGGAGGGTGTTGAACGGGTCCTAAAAGAATTTGACTTAAAGTTCGGAAGGAGAACGCCCAGAAATACCAGGAACAGTTGGAAATCACAGGAGGGAAAATGGAAGGATCTGGGGCCATGCTGCTCATTTCGCCGTCGCGATCATAAAAAGGAAAGAGCTCCTCAAAGAAAGAGTCCCGCCCAGCCTCTAAAGGGGGAGACACAGCGTCAAGGGAGGAAGTGAGCAAAGCTCGAAAAAGGAGGAGAAGAAAAGGGTCAAAGGACGCCGCGGCTAGCGAAAAGCCGAGTACTTCAAAGGGGGCAAGCAAGAAGGGGACGCGCCGCGCAAAAAAGGAAGGCGCTCCGACCGAACCAACAGCGAACCGTCCCCAATGCTGAAGGGGTAAAAAGGGTGAGCGGACATTGAAAAGCGCTGCAGTCTCCTACCGGCAGTAAACACAGCAGAGGAAAAATAGGGATCGGCCTTTACACAGCGGCGTTCGACAGAGATATCGGAAACCGAAGAGAAAAGGTCCCGCATTGAAAGAGTCCTGGTCTTTAATCGAAGAAGAATGGTGGACATTCTAACGGTCGCAAAGTAGTAAGCGGCCGGAAAGGTCAACCGCTGATCGAAGATGAGGGAAAAAAGGTACATGAAGCACTACCATGTCACATACACGAACATGTCAATCCTCAAACAAAAAGGGGAGGGGGGAAGTGAGCATCTCGTGTACGTGAGTAAGAATATGATCACCCATCCCACTGCGAGAAGGGAAAGGGGGGTTGGAGTAGGTTGCCTTTCAAGACGCGCTGGAATGTCTCTCCGTGACGATACGTGGGGCATGTTCTTCCGCCACGAACAACTCGACAGTTTTGAAGTGCCGGTAGGGATCAGCAAAAAAGAACTAAGAAATGACGAAAACGCGGGTGTAAATGCGATCGATTCAAACGGATTAGGCGGTTGAATGAAAATACGGCAGAAGAGATCAAAAGCAAAACGCGAACAGTACCAAGCAAGAGGAGGAGGGGGGGACCAGAGCGTGGTGAGAAGAGCTAAAGGGAGGGCGGCTCGTCGGCCGCAGGAAGAGGGAAAGCTCAGGGCGCAGGCGGAGCAGCAAGCCGACAGAATGAGGCGAGAGGGGATTGGGTTACGCCCTGGCTCATGAAACCGGTCGAGCAGCGTGGGTCGGGACGGGGGAAAATAAAGGATCGATATCGAGCGCTCGGGGGGGATAACAAGAGGGGAAAAGATCAGCATGAAATAGAAATGGGGATTGGGCTAACAAGAGGGGGCCGTGTGATGCGCAACCTAGTCAATTCTCAAAGCCGCAGGTTTCCTGCTTCAACAGAAAAAAGGAGCAGGTTTCAACGAGAGGGCAGATAAAAAAAAAAAACCTTGTCTAATTTTGTGTGAAAAGGCCCGTCCACCACTTGAAAAAAAAAAAGAAAAGAGGGGTCTATCAAAATGAAAAGAAAGGTGTCGGAAGCAAACAAGCTTTCGTAACTCGGGAGTAAAGAATGCTTGGGAATCACGGGGTCACGCCGGGAGGGGGGGGGCGTATTCCTTGGCAGGGGGAAAAAGTCAAGGGGCGGCAAGTCGGCTTCAAAAAAGGAGAAACGGCGAGGGGGGAAAAAATACTTTAGGCTGACAAGGACTTGACAATCCGGTAACATATGGAGAAAAGAAAGATTCAAGAATCCAAAGGAGAGCCCGTATGTCTCAGATGCTACAAAAAGAGTCCTCGAGATGCCTGGTGGGTCTTGCGCTCGCCCTCCGGGCACATCACTGAAACAAGGGGAGAAAACAAGGGTGCGAACTGGACGTGTATGTTAGAAAAGGGGCAGCGTGAAGACAGACTCCCAAACGAAGAGCAAAAAGGGAAAAAGGGGGGAAACTAAAAGCAAGCTGTCTTTAGCTCACGGTTCGGCACCCCTGGGGCCGCTTTTACGAAAGGAGCAAAGGGAACCTCGAGCGAGGAAGGATGGATCTCCAGCGCGAAACCTAACGAAAAAGGGATGCATCGGCAGTGCTAAACTCCTCCCGCGGCGCTGCGCTAAGGAAAACAAGGGGGGGAGGGAAAACCCGGAAAGGGGAGATCCGTTTCAGGAAAGGAGGAGCTCCGCAAGGAGGGGACATCTAGAAAAAAGACCCAACGCGCGCGACATGCGAGGGGGGGGGGGTGGGGGCGGTGCTCCTTCCCGGCTAAACTAGACAAGTTGAAAGTCCAATTAGGCATGGGCGCTGCGCCCCGCGCAAAAGGGGGGAATAGGCCACTATGAGGGACTGACAACAAGGGCGACCGCGGGACCGGCGCGCCTAAAAAAAGAGCGGCCGACGCGGCACAACTGCTCTGCGGCTCGCGGGAAAGGAAAAAAAAAAGGAAACGGATTGAAATGCGAAAAGAACTCGAATAAAAAGGAAAAACGACCGCGGAAGAGGAGGGTACGTTCGAGCGCAACCGCAGCTCGTGACGCAGCGCTGCCGAAGAAAAGGAGGTGCGTCGCAGCGAATCCCGAGCGAGGTAGTCCGCGACGCGAGGGAAAAAGAACGTGAGAGCGGCAAACAGCATCAGCAAAATGCAGGAGGGTGTCGTCAAGGGGGGAAACGGGGACGAAGCTAGGGAGGAAAAAGAAAAAAAGAAGGAAAAAAAAATCTAACTATAAGAAAAAAATGGTCAAACTAACAGTTAGGGAAAAGAATATCAGGGGACAAAAGAAGGGGGTCTAAGGGTGTCGCACTTCGCTTTCCGGCTGCAAAGAGGAGGAGCGGCAAAAAAAAGACCCCTCCTTGCGGCAGCCGCCTCCGATGACGGAAAAAAGAGAAAGAGTGATTGCTGTAGCCGCGTCCCGAGCCGGGGGACACCTCAAGCGTCGCTGTGGAAAAAAAAAAGGAAGCAATCATGGAATGAATGCGATAAGAGCTCGTCGTCACGAGCACGTTGGTGAAAGTCCAATGCCACCAGCCTGCTGGGGAAAAGCGAGAGGGCTTATTCGGCTGAAGGCCTACCTGGGGGCGGTCCGAAGCCGCCCGAGCAGCTCCGCGGACGACAAGAAGAGCTTCGGCCGCGCCGTGGGCGCAGTTCGGGAGGCGAGTCGGAAATCAGCACAAGAGTTGCGACGAAGGATTGGAGGCGCGCACGCGCCGCAAATTTCCCACTAAAGGGTGGGAAAAAAACGACGGCTAAGCCGCCTCGAAAGAGCAGACTAGGCGCGAGGGAGGGGGAAGGGATCGGGGGCGAAAATTCGCGCGTGCGAGCACAAGAAAACAAGAAGGCAGGATAGAACTATCCCTGAGGGAAGAAAAGTCCCGCGCCAGGTTGTAGGACCGAAGGGGAAAGTAAGCCGGGGGGTAAGGAAAATGGGGGACCCTGAAACGCCTGAGTCGATTGGTCGAGGGCGAACCTCAAAGGGGCTAAAAGATAGGACTTAAGGAGGCCGGGGGCAAGGAGGACCAGGGACAAGGACCTGGGAATCCCCCGCAAAAGCAAACGGCTCGATCTTTACCGGAAAAGGACCCGTCACAATGGGAACGGGCGGCTAACTATCGTCTAAACGCAAGAAGACCTGTCCGCCCCCTCAGGGAAATAGTGGGAGGAAAAAGGGGGCGGCGCGACATATTTGACCACTCCCCGAAAAAAAATTAAGAAAAATCCGTTCTAGGCGCACCTTAGGTCGACGTGAAAATTACCTTGGGAAGGGGGACCTAGGGGGGGATTCCATTTCATGTTAGGGCGCCGCTGGCGCAGCAGGAGCGGAACCTGCGACCTTGTTAGCGGAACAGGGAGGTGGGAAAAGAGGGGGTTAGGGACTACTCCTTGCAAAAATGTCATCGGCGCGCCCCTGATGCAGAAAAGCATAGGAGAGCCGAAGTCTTTTACCAAAAGAGTTTGCAGGAAAAACCTGCAAAAATTGGAGCGGCCGTCTGGCGCAAGGAGTGAGGGCCTCTATTCCAGGAGATCCACAAAGTTTTGTGGATATCGCCCGCGCTGAAAGGTCGGGGAAAAAGAACTAGTTTTTCTTTGGCAACCGGTCAACTGGGCTGTGAGGGGAAGGAAAAGGAGGGAGTGCGCAGAACCCAAAGAAAAAGGGTTCTGCAAATCATTTCAGCAAGGGGTCAAGGGCTGTTGGGCCTTCTTCTAGCTGTCAGGGGATCGCTATTCAAGCGAGCAGGAGCTCCTCGGAAAATGTAAAGAGCACCCCACGCTGCTCAAGCAGGTGAAGGGGAAGAACAGCGCATTGCTTCAACGAGGTGCTTCGCAGGAATGGTACAAATAGTGCACTGGTTAAAAAGTGAAAAATCCCCGTAGCGAGCGCTGTCATTAAGGAAAGTTACGACGAAGCCGTCAGCGCCGTCACAAACGGTAAGCGTCGGACTCCCACGCCGGCAAGAGAAGCCGCAAACGGGGACGTTTCCAAAGAGAGTAGTGGGAATCTTCTGCGGGAAATATCCGAAAAAAACGCAGCCGCGCAAACAGATCTCATTGTACAAAACTATGGTCGGCATAGCGGCCGGGAGAAGAGCCGAGCCGAAACTGCACTGAAAAGGTCGGGGGGATGGGCGGGGGGGGAAGAAAAGCCTCCAAGGTTTGAAGAGACGACGCAGGCAGTAAGAAACTTCAAACAGGACGTTGAAGAACTCTCGAGAAAAATGGTTCCAGGGTAGGGTGGATGAGCGAACAAGGATGGAAGATATCTCTATCAACAAAAAAACAAAGAAGAGATAGAGGAGTAAGCTGGGGTGGGGTAGTGATCATGAGAAAAAGGGCAGTCACCAGATCAAGTAGGGATCCGAGCGGTTCTGTCCAAGCGCGAGGGAAACTACCTAAAAAAGGGACTAGGCCTGTGATGGGAACCGCTTGGACCTTGGAATAAACGACCAGGCCAGAATTGTGGAAGAGGAGCGACGGCACCCTATGAAGAGAAAGAAGGGTTGGGGAGGTCGAGCTGCTGGGTGCGCGGAGAAGCAGAAGCTCCACGACATGCAAGGGATCAAGCCCGACAGTCCCAGCCGGCGAGGAAGAAAATGGCCGAAGCGTTTGAAAAAAGGAGCGGGAATCAAGGGAAGACTGACGCGGTAAACAGAGTCATTACGTAGCGAGATCTAAAGGGAGAGGCAACACCGTGCCGAGCCGGCAAAAGAAGGGGAGCAGGGGGAAAGCACCTCTTCGTACGCCCTGGGGGCGGGTAACACAGGAACTGGGGGCGTAGCATCGTGTCAACGAGGGGAAAGCGGTCGATCGTCTCGAGATTAAAAAAAGGGGAAGAAGCTAGCAGCAGGCAACCAGAGGCCAAAAAAAAGAAAAAGGAGGGGGGTCCTTGTCGTGTGGGTGGGCGTAGCACTTGGATTAAAAAACTCCGCGGGCAATTGAAGGCACACAGACCGACCCCTTCTCCGTGTCATGAAAGGAAACACGCGTCAGGCGATACAAAAACATGTGGGGGTATTTCCTGAATCGGGGCCCGGTGCACAAAAAATTGAAAAAGCTAGAGGGTTGCATATCAAGCGAGGGTTTCACTAGAGCGTAAAAGCTTCCGCCGCGTTCTGCACTCAAGGGAAACCGAGGGGTGAGGGGGGGATGAATTCAGGGGGGCAGGAGTAGACAGGGACAACGTGATCTGCAGCAAGGGACCAGCCGCTAAACGGACGCCGTTGGGAAAAGACGGGCACAGCGGCAGCAAAAAAGTACAGGAATGATACAGCTCAGAAACAAAACGCGTCCACCGGGGAAAGGGCTTAGGGGGACGTGCGCGAGCCACCCGGGTCACGGGCCTGTGTTAGGGGGCGAAAATTGATCCGGGAGGAGAAACAAAAAAAGGTCACCTCGACTTCAGGGGGGGTACGGCACTGTTCTCTGCGGGTGGCAAAAAAAAAAGGTGAGGAACGCTCGACAGGTAGACTGCACATTGTACAAGTTCTCGCCTGGTACACAAACGGGAAAGGGGGAAGCTTCCATCTCAAGAGGATGGCTCATTTTTAGGCTAGGGGGGGGCCCGAGTAATTCCCTGAAGGAACATCTGAGGACTGTTCCCTCTCCTCCAATGCGCGAGCCGCCGGAGGGGGAGCTGCGTTACTGGAAAAGGGAGGGCTCTGAGGGGGCTACAACCCTGGAGGTCAAGGACTATCGTCGAGAAGGGGCATGTACAAAGGAAAGCCGAGGCGTCATCTCCGCGATTGGGGGGACAGCCGCGCCCGAACAAAGTGCTGCTAACGAGAAGGGGGAGGAATCTATCTCGTATAGAATGGGGGGGGGCAATCGCGCGCGCTGCGCGACCGAAAAAAATGGGGGGCGGCGTCGGCAAACGAGAGCGAAAACAACCACACATGCCGACGCGGCCGACCGAAAACTCCCAGACGGGCGGCAGGAGTCTCGAAGCTGGGGATTGGATTCTCTCTGCACGTCGGACGTAACGCAAACGCCCGAATACTCAATAAACCGCCTAGCGGGAGCAGGAGGTGCAAAATGAGAGGCCGGCGGGCCCAAAGACGGGTCTGGCGCTTGCTCACCGTTCAGGGAAGGGGGGACGCATCAAAGAGACTGTGCATCGTCAGGAGTCAAGATCGGTAAGGGAGGGCTGACCCTTCCGTGGAAAAAAAGACAGAGCAACGCCAAAAATGCTTGGGGAGGAATCCGAGTGAGAAGGGTGCGTCAAGAGGGAAGCGTGAGCGACGCTCGCGCGCGCTGGAAAGGGGGAGAAAAATCTAAAGAGCTCCAATGGTTCCCCGGATGAAGACACAAATAGGGAGAACAGAAGAGGGTGACCCTGGGATTATAGGTTGGTGCAAAGGGACTTTCCAAAGGAAGAGAAAAAACTCCCCCGCTCCTTGAAGGACATCCGCTCGCGATACTTCACCCAGGGGATTGAAGAGCAGGGCATAGGCCGTACATCGAGGGGACTTGGAACGCTCGACGAGGAGAGAGGGGTCAGGGAGCACTGAACTTTAGGGGAACTCTTTCAAAACTGCCACGCAGGCGCTCGCCGGGTCAAAAAAGCGAAAAAAAAAAAAAAAAGTGTTCCATTGCTTATGGATCGCGGCGCGGTCAACGTCGAAGCTGCTACGACACGAGAAACTGGACCTATCATCTCTTTCGCGGAAGCTCGAGAGGACCTAGGAAAACACAAGGAGAGGGCGAAGTCTGCATGGTGAAGTCGCATCGAGGGGTAAGACGCCGACACCAGGTGCAGAAAAAAATCGACGCGCGCGCCAATTTGTTGCATTGAATAGAGGCGATCCGCCGCGGGACGAGCAACAGACGTCGCGCGCGTTGGGAGGTGAGACAGAGGCGCGCGGGCGGCGGGAATAATGCACCTTATATACTAGCACCGGAGGGGAAACACGAACACCCAGGGTTGGTAACGCTAAAAGGAAGGCGGGAGGGAAGTTTCCTTAACACTGAAGCACGAGGGGACGATGGGCGGCGAGTTCTAACAAAACGCGAGAGCTGTTCCTCTGCGAGGGAATCTACACAGCCGTCAGCCTCGAAACTCCACCTTAAAGAGGGCCGAGTCGTAGCGTGAAGAAAGTGACGAAAAGTCGACTTGAGCCGTCAAAACACCCGTCGAGCGTCGGCTGCCCGAAGAACCTACCTGTGCCGCAGCGGCATCGAACGACAGAGGGCGCCTCGAAAGAGGTGAAAGAAAGAAGACACCCATATCAGCGGGAGATCAAAAGAACTCGACAGGGAGAAGGGCAGAACGTTTCTTACAAGGGTTAGGGCAAGATCTTGCTGATTGGGGTGGGGTCAAATGTCCCGCAACTGTCGCATTGCTTCATAAAACCTGTACCGGGGCAGGGCGTGGGGCAAGGACTTTTGCTGTGACTTTTGGGGTATAATCGGGGCCCTCAAGAATGAATGCAATAGACCTTCCCTTGGAGGACGCCCGACGTCCAAAACATGAGGGACTAGGAGTACTAAGGTAAGCCTTTTGTGGGGGAAAAAACCTGCTCATTTTGGAAAAGAAACAAGATTGAAAGGTGGGGGACCTGTCACGATTCCAAAAAGAAAAGGGGTTTTGTGGATACGCCTTACGGCTGATCGCCCCAAAAGCGAAGAAAACGGAAAGGGGGGAACGTGGCCGAGGCGAGAATTTGCTAAGGTCGGGAATCGAAAAAAAAAAAGGAACAATAGTTGCGCCAAAGAAGGGGCCCGATCTGGTTTTGCCTGCTGGAAGCTGAGAGGGTCGCCGAGCGCTGCATAGTCGAGGGAATTCTCGACCGGAGAAGAGAAAGACCAAAGAGTCTAGCAGTTCATAAAAAAGAACGCCAGGCGTCAACGAAGAGGTGATGTCAAAAAAAAAGCTAGGAAATGAGGCGCCGCTGAAGCGTCTCGCCTCGGCATAAAAAAAAGTAGTCAGCATCTAACTTTGACATGAGCCGGCCGGAGCGGCATGAGAAGGGGGAAAAACAAGCTCGCAACAACAAAAGTCCACCAAGAAGAACGAGGGGGACTGAGCGGTTGATCAATCGTCGCAGTCTCCCTATACGCAGTAACAAACAAGCCGCGCACGTCAAATATCGAAGCCTGGTGGCAACACCAGTGTCGGCACAGTTCATAGTAGGCGATCTACCGCGGCTTCAAGAAACTGGGGAAAGAGGACGAACAGGCAAAAAAAGGGGGGAGGCAGGCCTAACTGCAGACAGCAGAGGGGCCGGTGAAAGGAAGCTCTGGAGAGATCGACGTGATTTTGAGCCGAAGTCGAAGAACACCTATTCCAAGAACACCGAGCACGGACTAATCCAACAAAAAGAGGAACCGCTATAGCTCTCAAGATCTGGGGGGGGGATAGTAGTGATCATGAGAAAAGGACGTCGTCAGCGGAACATTGCGCGAGCGGGAGGGCAAGTCCGCCTGGAAGTTCCTCGAGACGCTCGCGTGAACGATGGCCAAAAAAAAGGAAGGGAGCAGACTCCACGACACAGCGTGCGAGTGCCGGTAGGATCAAAAAAAAAGGAACATTGGGGAGTATTGCTAAAGTTGCAAGGAAAAATGAGGGGACACGGGCAAAGGGTTGGGAGGTAGAGGAAGACTAGGGAGCTTATCAGAACGTTTCCTAAAAGTCAAATCAACGGTGCGATGGTTCCGAAGGGGGTACGCTACCAGCTCAGCGCGACGCGGTCCGCTTGTCGAAAGCGTAGAGCATCTATTCTCCGGATGGAAGGCGTCGAGCACCGTGCCGAGCGGCAGAAAAGCTTTGAAGAACCTCTTCGTGACGACAACGCGCGTGTACGAAGCAACCTGCCGAGGCAGCATGAAAAAAAGGAGTTGGAAGGTCGCGAGCGAGAGTCGGGATCGCTCGCTACGAAGAAGCAGAGAGACCGAAACGGAGGGGGGCAACAAGGGTACGGGTCTTTTGGAAACATGAACGCCGACTGTAAGTACCCATGAAAAAAGGCCTCGGAGGAAGCACACGGGACAACTTCGCCGCAGGACAGTCAAGCAGGCGTCGCAGCGATGCCACAAAAACCGTGGATGGTTTTGGATTAGCCGGAGTCCCGTCAAAACACGTAAAGACGGGTGCGATCAAAATTTGAGCCAGGTTTTGGGAAAAAGGGAATAGGGGACTTAAACAGATCGCTTCCAGGAAGAAAGCTTGGCATCAGGAGATAACCGTGCTTTGGTAGTGATTGGGGAAGTAGACAAGGCGCGGCAAATCGAGAAAAAAAAAAGAAAGAAAGGGTTTTATGACAAAGTGCACGACTGGCGACATTTGGAAGCGGCAAAAAGACGGACAATCCATGACCTCAAAAGGCGTCCTAGAGCGACGTGCTCGACGCCCAGCGGCGCGGGTCAAAGGAAAGGGGGGAAGGGGTCATCTGTCGCTCAGGGAGGGCAACCTCAAGCGAATGAAGGATTGAAGATTTGGCAAGTCGAGAGTTCCGCAATAAAAGACGGCTCGAACTGGGAGACCTCGTCCGGAAAACCTAAGTCGCTCTGGTCACTCTCTAAAAGCATAGGGGGACAGCTCCCTTTTGATGGGGATGGCGGCCCCGTGAATGCGAAAGCTAAAGTAAACGCTCTAGATCTGGGGAGTTCGACGCAGATAAAAAGCGAAGGATCCGCCTAGTTCAGGGCTGACATTGGGGGCAGGCACTTCCTCCGCAGGGAAAAAACAAGGCAGACATTCTAACAACACTTCGCAAAAAACTGACGTCTATCCGGTGAAGGTACAGAAGCTAAAAAAGAAAAAAAACAGGTCGCCGCTAATGCTGGGGCGACCCGCCAACGCACGAAAGGTCTGCTTGAAAACGGGGATCTATCTATTATTGGTTCAATGAGGAAACAATGGGACTCGCAGGCAGAAGGAAAATCGAAACCTTGGTTGGGTCGGGCGTCGGGGGAAGGAATCAAAATTTCAAAGCGGAGGGTAGACGTAGGGGCGCCTAAACAACTGCGGCGCGTCGCGCGCAATAGGATAGGTCCAAAGAAAGCGTCTCAGTCGTGAAGCTAAACGCGCAGCGAATAAGCGGCAAAAAAGGAAAGGGAGGGACTGGACGGCTGTTAACCTTTCGAACGGCGTCCCACCCGGCGCTCGTAACAAAAGATCAACAGGCTTCGCACGCCAGAGCGTGCAGCGCGCTTGCCAAGGAGACGCTTTCGACGTTGACAATGCTACTGGAAGGCTAGCGAACGCACATCAATGCCGGAGGCTGTCAAGGATGGTGAAGTCTTGCACGCGCAAAAGAAAAATCGGGGAAATCAACCTATAATCGACATGGGCCACCGGGAAAAGGAGTAGTGAGGGAAGAGAAGGAAATTAAGGAGGGGGATGGTTTGTTCGCCGTCGCTTGAAACGCGGCGCCGTCCTCACGACTTCCTCCGGGACGACAGAAGACTTTCCACCACTTCATTGCAGGGGGTGCTGTAGCCGGAAGGGGCCAAGGTTCAACCGCTGAAAGAAAAGAAAGGAACCTGGGGGAGGACGATTTATTCTCTGAGGAGAACTTGAACGTGAATGCTTGGGGCGGTCCGATTGCGAAGCGCTCGCCCGGGGAACCAGCCGTCCAGATCGTGTTTCCTGGCGAGGCGGTGCATTGCACGGTTAACTCCCGCATGAAGAAGGAAAAAGCATGCGTCGCAGACGCGAGTGACGACTCGGCCGCCAAGGGTGCGTAGCTCAACAGGACGGAAAGTGGTAAGTTCGTCTCTTGGACGCCGAACCAAACAGGGGGCAACGCGCAGCGCGCAGGCCAAGGGTTGATACCGAATAACATCGCTCTAACCAAAGGACGAAAATTCATCCACTCGCAAAAATTGAACGCCGTTGCGTCGCCAGCAAGGGGCGGGATAATTCGCGCGGCGAGCCT
>Ga0179593_1240533_pt1 | contig 16787 bp, 18 predicted proteins | sample CZODoug2_1_08_16_FD_185931 | JGI IMG/M metagenome (GOLD analysis project Ga0179593, IMG submission 185931) | Vadose zone soil fungal communities from Angelo Coast Range Reserve, California, USA - CZODoug2_1_08_16fungal (PacBio error correction) | ecosystem: Environmental > Terrestrial > Soil >...
TTCAGGACAAGGTCAATGATCCAGCCCATGCAAAACCCGTCAGGGAGAGAGACCAAACACGATTGGCAATTGAGAAAACGGAAAGTATACTCAGCCACTCTAAAAAGGGCCGAAGAAGAGAGGACCGGAACGAGAGGGTACCAGGCGGAAGGTTGTTTATCTCGATAAACACGGGCGCTCGAATAAAAACAGAAAATCAGAGGAGAGGACTTTTATCTTAATCGGTGGAAAAGACTAAAAAAAAACCCAGAACAGTTTCGTAACAGTTATTGATCCTATAAGTGGGTATTGACGACGGCGTCAAAAAAAAAAGAGCCGAAAAAACAAGTGGGGTCTTCGTCAACGCCGCTAAAAGCTAACAAAAAAAAAAAAAAAAAAACTTCCTGAACAAAAGGGTGCAGCGTCACCTGACAGATGGCTAAAAAGTGGGGGGGGGGGGGGTAGGGGTGTGGACCGGCCAGGAAGGGAGAAAATTCTTGTGCGATCTCAACATGAACTCTCAAGTAGAAAATATCGTCTGTGAAAAGGCAGAGAAAGAGGGCATGGGAGGGGGCAACCGTCAAAAAGAAAAGGAAAATGTGCAAGAAAGGGGGGGAGCTGCACCTTGTAGGGGTTGTTCTCCTCCACGCGAATTGAGAGGGGGCACTGGTCTATATGAAAATCAAAGGCAGAAAAAGGTGTGAGGGGAAGAAAGGTACAAGTTGAAAACATTTTCTCTTTGGAGGAGAAGAAAAGGAGGAAACTGAACCGGGCATTACACAGCTCGCGTCGAAACGGAAAAAGGGAGTTGTCGAGGCAATGGGAAACAGTCGAGGTGAGGTGCTGGAAAAAGGAAAAAAGATGTAGGACGCAGCTATGGGTGAAAAATACGGTGACTGAAGCATTCCGAATGTTGCGGGGGTGGGGAAAAATAATTATCTGAAGATGCACTTGGGGAGGAAAAAGGAAAAAAGCGTGCACGGCAGGGGCCGTGAAAGTTAGGCAAGCGACTCGGAGAAGTACATCTCTTGAGGAGGAGTCAAAACGTGAATCCACGCATGGTCCACCACGCTCTTTTGGGAAAAAAGGAACTGCAAGGAAGGGAGGTGGGCCGACTGTGATTGGATAGATATATCCAAAAGGAACTCCAATGTTTCAGAATGAAACCCCATGAAAGTGACACCCTTGCTTGAGACCCTAAGTTGGAGAAAGAAGAATAAAGAAGGTCTTAGGGTTAGGAAGGGCGGAAAGAGGGGGAGTGGGAAAAATGCGGGACAAGAAACCATGGTATGGTTAAAGCCTTCCGGAACGCGGATAAAATTCCAACGCGAAGAATCAGGGGGGGGGGGAAAAGTGCCGCGAAATGGGGGCGGGGGACCTCTCTTCAATCAAGTTTATCCATATAAAGAGCGAACACAATCAACGCCGCCTCGCATCGACCTCTAACCAGTGACAGAAAAGCACCTAATAAGAGACGAAGCACGCACTAAGCGGGGCAGACACGCGACTAAAGATTCGGGAGGGAAAGGGGTCAAGATTCGCGCCCGAAAAATATGCATAAGCTGGCTGCCTATTCAAGGTAAGTGACTGAGTACTGGGCTTCACTCGGAAACGACCTTGATTTCTTGCGCGGAGGAAATGGTACGAAAAAAAGAGTAGAAAAACAACAAGCCGCGCGGGGAAAGGGACCTTTTCCTTTGGGGGTGGTATGATGGAAAAATAGAAGAAGGTTTGGCCAGGGGGAGGGAGAGCGTAGCCATCGCAAGTGATTTGGAGACCTACCTCAGGTGGTGAAGATTTCCGTTTGCAAAAGGTCTGAGAAAGGACTATTTGAAAGGGGGGGGCGCGCCGCAGGCGCCTGAGAAAAAGTCAATGGGTCTAGAAGGCAAACACCTGGGATAACATTGAGGGAGGAAGGGTTTGAAATTATTCTTGTAGGGTGGCCGGGAAGCAGCTCGGGGGGGGGGGGCAGGAGGAGTAAGGAAGGGCGCATGGGATCGAAGAGAAACAAAAGAAGTTAAAAATTAGCGGTCCTGAAACAACATGAAGTGGAGAAAAAATTCTCAATTCTCAATAAAGACCGTATGAAAAGAGGGGGAAGTTCGCCGCGAATCTAAGTCCACACGAGACATAAAAAACTGACTCTACACTTGGTGTGGATCGAGCGATAGTCGGTTAGGGGGGGGTGGAGGGGGGAAGACAGTACTCAGTGGAACGAAAGCAAACATAGGCCAAAGTCTGGTGAAGAGAAGGGGAGAGACCTGGGCAGGAAAAAATAGATGACAAGACAAGCGAAAGCCAAAACATGTATGAAGAATTCTCAAACAAAAAAGGCTTTTACTTTCCAAGAGGGGAACAGCGAGTAGGAGAAAGGTGTCACGTTGTAGGAATCTGGGAGAACAGAAGGAAAAGGTTGAGTAAGCTGCGGTGCTCAGGTCCTGGACCAGAAAGAAAATTTCTTTCCTAAGAAGACCAACGGAAGAAGTAGTGGCGTCGGATGGGAGGGACGAGGAATGCAGAGAAAGGGCCAGCAGGAATGATCGTGAGGAAGCCAAGCCTGCGAGCGGGGCATATGATAGAGAGGCTCCGGCGGACACTGCGCCTTCGCCGATTCTGTAAAAAAAGGAGGCGGGAAGTTCGCATTTTGAAAAAGGAGGAAAAGAGGGAAAAAGAAGAAAGCACTTAAAATCAGGCGAGAGAACAAAAAAAAATGGACAGGTTTTCTGGCAATTAGTTCGCCTCCTTCTGACGAAAGCCAATTTGTTCAAAAACTTGGGTCAAATCCCCTCAAAGAGGGGGGAAAGGATAGAGAGACAACAACAACGAGGAGGAAGAGAAGAAACACAATCAGGGGAGGAGGAAGGGAAAAAAAAAATGAAAAAAAATGGGGTAGAGGAAAGCGAACAGGGCATAAAAACGATTCAATTCTTGCGGGGGAGCGCCGATGACGGGTCCGCTTTCTGTCAGGGGGGGTGTCTACGACTTGAGTACAAAGACCAACAATAAAAACAACGCTCCTCAGAAGGAAGCAGGCGGAAAGACGCGATGAGAGAAGATGACGCTCGGATTAGCCCGCTCGCCGGTCTCATGGGGGCACAGATGAGGACGGAGGACACTTTCTTCCTGGAGGTAACGGAGGAATCCAGGACGAGAAGTTATTAGCTATCGGGTCTGGTTTCTCGGGGAAGGGCCCGCAATGTCTTCTTTGGGAAAAAAGGAAAATTGACAGAAGCAGGTCCGAAAAAAAAGGAGGACCGCTAAAGACACAGAGGAATTAAAGGGACGGGAAAAAAAACGCCTACGAGCGAGAGAGAAATGAACCAATGGAGGGTTGTGGGGGTTGTAGAAGCTTCATACATGGTGAGGGGGCGCGGCGTCGTGGAATGGCAGAATTTTAACCATTCTCGACGGGCATCGTGCACGACGAGGGCGGGACCATGGCAGGTCAAGGATTTACGTCTCCACACAAAAGAAAAAGAACACAGCTCTCTAGAACCAAAAAAGGTGAGCGGTCCGTGCAAGCATTCAGGGGGGGACTTTGAAGAAAAGGCGCAACGCCGAAATGCACCTTCTTGATACGGCTGAGGCGCATGCGGCTACCAAGGATTTGGGGCGAGAGAAGGAAGGGAAAAGATGGAAGCTAAAAATAAGAGGAAGGGCCCTGCGACGGCAGGCAAAAATAAGAGAGCCGAAGGCTCCAATCCGGAAACGAATTCCTTGAAAAAACACTAACAACTTTTCCAGGACCGGGGTTGTGAGGGCTGAGAAACCAGGAGCAAGGGCGCCTGTCATAGTACGAGCAAATAAAAATCGCTTCTATCCACTCGGAAACAGGACGAAAACAACAGGCGGTTTAAGGCATGAAAAAGAAACTGCCAAAGGTAAGAAAAAAAGCTGTCTCAACCTGGGAAAAACGCGACTAGGTTTAAATAAAAATCCACGTCATCATTCAGCAAACATCCAAGGAGAGGGAGGTGGAAATCGCATGGGGATGAAGGGAAAGACAATACTCCAGCCGTCCGTCATTGCCACTGCGGGCCTCCTGTACGCTCAGGACCTGCCTCGAAGGGGAAAGGAGGTTTACCTACGGTGTCAGACAGAGAATGTTCAGAGGAAGAATAATATAGCGGAAGCGGGAAAACCATATGCGTTCTTCGTAAGATGAGGAAGGCGTTTTCCTCGGGGGGGGGAGTGCAAGGCTGATGAAATTTCGCTCCATTTGAGAAGATTAAAAGGGGGAGAAAGAAAAAGCCGCCATTGGAGGGCAACAGCCCAAACCAGGAAAAAAGGAGGGTGGGTTGGAAACTTAAAAGAGAGCGAAGGGAGTTCAAATACAGGGGCCTGGAGAATGGGCCAAAATGAAGGATTACGTCGGACATCAACTCGACAGCCGGGGTGAGTTCGCGTAAACAAGTGGGCGCAGGAAAGGTACCGAGGGTTGCATTCTTAAAAGTTATAATGGGGGAAGGACTCATAAGGGGAGAAAAAAAAAGAAGGACATGACAGGTAGAAAAAAGAGGGGGGAGGTCTGTAAAATCCTGGGATGGTGCAGGACGCACGCACGCAAAAAAAAAGTTCCTTCGTCTATTCATCAGATGAGAAAAGAAATAACGAGAAAAAGCACGCATACTCGAGGGAGAAACAAGTTATCTACGGTAAGTAAAAAAGAGACACAATTCAGGATGACGCAGGCGTCAAAGAGTCACCTCGAGCGGGATATCAGAAAGAGTTAAAACCATAAACTAACAGCAACACTATCATAGGACAATTAGCTCAAGAACGGCGGGGGAAACACGAATTCCTAAAGGGTTGAAAAAGAAAGGTATGCAAGAGGCGGGGCAGCATAAAAAAGGAAAGGTGTGAAAAAAAAAAAAAGGGGGTCAAAGCTGCCGCCCTGAGCCTGGTCGGGGAAATATCGAACGGAGACCACCTAAAGAAACCCTAGGGGAAAAGAGTGGGAGGAGAAAATCCGACCCGGCGAACCTGATTCGTCTAAAAAGAGAGGGACCGGCATCAAAAAGAAGAAAACTGACGCGAGATCGGACCGGGAAAGAAGAGTGTCAAGAATTGCCTCGTTAATTTTGGAAAGAGTAAAAGACTCAGATGGGGTAAAAGAGTCACACAAACACCCTAACGGGGTAGGAAGAGGGAGGGCAGGACGAAACGAACAGAGGCAACAATGTGCGGGCGGGATCGCGAAGTCCCCACCAGGGGGAAAAATCGAACGACGTCTTTCATCCATTGAGAGGCGGGGGAGAAAGCTATTGTCTACGGGGGGGGAAGGGAAGGGTAGCGTGGAACAAAGCGAGACGATAAGACAAGACGAGTCTGCGGAGGGAGGAGGGCGAGCGAAATGATCGAGAGCAAACAACCAGGGAAAGGGGAAGTCTCTCGATGAAGAAATCTAAAGGAACTGCCTCTGTCAGAAAAAGTGGACTCGCAAAAAGAAACAAAAAGACTGCTCCACACTATGGATCGTGGGGTCCTCGAGAGCAATGAATGGGGCATGGTGCGGGATTTTAATCGGCTGAATCGGATGCTAACAAAAAAACCCTTATTAGGGAAGACAAGATAGAGTGTCGCGAGTATAAGACCAATCCCCTACCGGCATGACCATCTATACCCAACGACGGCGGGGGGGAGCCGCGAAGCGCTCCCTAGAAAAAGATGAAGGAAAGCGACGGACTAGAGAGTGTTCAAAATGGCGAATTTGTTAATCACGATAAAAGGTCATGCCTCGCATCCGCTCCTCAGAAGAGGACTGAAAGGGGATCATAAGAAAGCGACACGAGCATACCAATAGTCTACAAAAGGGTCACTTAACGAAGGGCAAAAAAAAAAAGAAAAAGATTTAAAGGACCGGGGCGGAAGGTCGAGGCAACGCCCTCGGTGGAAGGGGAACCCGCCAGCTACTGCCCAAGCGGCCTCTTGCGGGGCGCACCTGACCGCGAGGGGCTAAAGTTTCAGGGTGTTGCGGCCATTTCAAGATGGGAGGAAGGGTGGAAGATCTCAAGCCATCCTAAACGCAAATATCGAAGAACGAGGAAGGTGACGGCGAGAATACTAGCATACTGTGAAGGTGAGCCGAAGGAACTGCGGCGGGAAAAAGGGGCGGCTCAAAAAGCACGGGGGCTGTGATTTGCTCCAGAAGAGAATGGGAGGAAAGGTTTTCAGAATGGGGAAGAAAACGTATGACTTCCAGAGAAGGTTGGGAGCGCTGACAGTGGGGCACAACCTTGACCTGTTGCGGTCAAGGGAGCCCAAAAAGGCATGAAAACAACGCTAAAAACGAAGTCAGCAACGAGTGCTTGGCGAAATGAATGACGAAGTGAGGTTCATTAAGGTAGGGGAAAATCGCGGGGATCCAGAAGAGGGTGATCCGGTGACTGCCGTCAGAGGAATGGTTCGGAGGTCAAGAGCACTGAGAAGAACGTGGGCGAAAAGGAGAAGAGAGAAAAGCTCGTTGACGGGGAGGAAGTCAGAGACAAGACGACGGAAGAGGGGAAGAGTTGCTTCCTCGACGAAAGAGGGAACAACTCTCGGGTTTGATCCAAGAAGTGCGACGTGGGGGTAGAGGGAGAGGAGACTGGGTGAAAAAATACCAAAAAAGCTTTCCACGGACGGGACTGCGCACAATGACGCCGAAAGCGGTAAAGCATTCAGAGGTTGGAAGGGAAAGGGGAGTGGCACCGTGTAAAGAAATGGAATGGGACCGCCTTCGCGCGCTAAGTCCAAACCAGCCGCTCGCAAGGGTTTGGAGGGAGGCGAAAATGGCGGCACACAAAGAAAATCAAGTTTAGAGGAAAGAAAGTCGCGAAAGGACATAAAAGAGAAAAGAAAAGGAGGCCAACGGCAGCATCACCTCAGGAAAAGAGAAAAAAAAGACGCAGAGATAATACGTTTCCGGAGAGAAGGAGAGCGGGCGGAAAAGATAGAAAGCTGTCGAGAAGGAAACATGTCAGGGAAAGTAAGGCGGAGCCAGGAAGTATTTGAAATGCGTAACAGGCACGCGCTGGCACAAGAAACGATGAGAAGCGCTGGCCAGTCAGAAAAAAGGGGAACAGAAAAAGCGGGAGGGACCTGTGAACGTGGAGGTTATGATTTCAAAAATAGGGAGCCGGTGCCTTCGGGGGAGCTGAGGAGCAATCTGGGCCGGGGTGTGAAGACGAAGAAGGTGTGGCCGTCCGGTGCACGGGAGTATGCGAAGTGATGGAGTGGGAGAACCAGACAAGCGAGGGGGAGCAGCTGCCCGGAAGAGCCGAACACTGTGAACAGTTCTATCGGGGGGGAGAAAGTATGAGGTCAAGATGCCTTCGGAAAGCAGATTGGGAGTGCGTACAACAGTCAGAGGGAGGAGGGAAGAGGCGGAGAAAGAGTTCTTCGGGGGAGATCCGCCCATCCGGTGATCGCATCAAAAAAAAGGCAATGCGTAGAAACCAGATTCTTGCGGGGGAGAGGGCGAAGCGGAAAGGACCACACGCTGCTGCCCAAGACGGTGGTGGAAGAGACGAATAGTCAGGGGGAGGGTTTGACAGGGGGGGGGGGAATACGGCATGGAATTCCAGGCACCATCTCCAAGGAGTGTGCAAGAGGCCAGCTCCGGGGGGAACATGAGATAGGAAGGAAAGACGAAGGAAAGCAACCATGTCGGAATAGGAGAAAAACAAAAGAATGGTCGTGGAAATCTTGGAACCAAGACGATATTCTCCTTTCAATTAACGTGAATGAAATTATTACGCTGGCCTCAGGTGTGGGAGGAAAAAAAGGGAGACTGGGCTCGTTCCGTTACAATAAAAAACATTTCGGGAAGAAGGAATAAAGACGGAGCGATAGAACCTGGTGGGAGGCCGTCGGATGAAGAGCCGAGAAAGCGGTCCTCAAGTGTCAATCAGAGCAGGCGAAGGGTCATCCCATTAGTCAAAGGGCGAAGCAGAAGGTAGAGAAGGGGCGCCTTGCACTTCGCAAGGGAAAAAGAAGTCGAAGAGAGGGGAGAATGGGGGGGGTGCAATCGAAAATGAAAAGCAGCCACGCGCACGTCACGAGAATAGAACAGCTGCGCATTTGGTCTCCTTCGAAGAGCCTTCAGGAGAAAAAGACATTAAAAAAAAGGTCATACCAATCAAAAAGAGGGGGGTGAAAGGGAAGCTCTAGAAAACAAAAAAAAGGAGAAATCGATGATATTTATACCAGAGGGAAGTGGGAGACCAAGCCTGACATGGAAATCTCGTAAAAGGAAGTATAGAAGGGAAAGAAAACGAGGAAAGCTCTGGTCATGGAGAGGACACACTATTACTTTAGAGGGTTCTCAGGGAGAGGGGGGAATAAAAAGAAAACGAACTCGCGCATATTCCGCCGCTTCAAATCAGTCAGCATGGGGAAGATGGAAAGAATTCAAGGCAACAGAGCGAAGGGCGAAAGGGAGACAGACGATTAGCGAATTGAGGGACCATTGGAATCCTCTAGATAATCACCTACTCCTACAGTTTTTATCGATCGCTGGAGGCTCATGGAGAAGAAAAGGGGAATGGATTGGTCACTTTAAATGGAGACAGAATCGAAAAAAAACGGGAGGCCGAGGTCACCGAGGGTAAAAGGGGAATGCAAAAGCGCGAAGAAATAATAGGGAATAAGGATTTAACGCCAATCAGGGGGGGGTTTTGGGGATCAGCTTGGAAAAGTGTTGGCGTGGCGGAGTCTGAGGGAAAAAAAAAAAAAAAGAAGGGAGGTACCAGGAAGCTGACATCGTGGGCAAACTAGGGAAGGGGGGGAACGGGGAAGATGTAAGTGAGGGACTTCTCCCACACCAGAAACAGAGACAAGAATCCTCGAGGAAAACACCACCTTTATAGGTAGGGGGAAACAAACGGGGGGGAAAGTTGCATATGAAAAGAGAGATTCACTCGCGGGAGCATAAGGATTGGGGGGGCTTGCGATCTCTCACAAGGAGGGGGCTGATCAGCGGGGCCTAAAGGCTGGACTACGATAAATCCGAAGCCTATCGTTCTAAGGAACCCCATCGTGACTGATTCCTAATTAGAAAATCCATGAAGGGGGAACCTAAGCTCGAACTGTTAAACCATACCAGGTTCTGCTTCTCACTAGAAAAGGGAATCTGATCTGCGGACCGCGGCGCTCCAATACAGGACGGACTGGAGGGGGGGGGGCAGAAGAAGGGAACAAGGCATCTTCAAAATTGGGAGGATGGAAAAGTCACGGTCAGTCGTAAAAGACGCTCATCTCCGATTTGGGACCACTGAGAGAAGGGGGGGAAAGAGACACAAGCCAAAACATTCCAGCGAGCCGGCGGCGTGTTGTAACTCGGGTTTTCTGGGAAGTTGAAGCAGCACCGCCAGAAAGTCCACAAAACTGCTTACGCAATTCAATATACATCATCAGGAAAAGGAATTGTAAAAGAAAGGGGGGAAAGGAGAAGAATTTGCCTGAAATCAGGGAGAAGCGCGGGGCGCTAGGGGGAAACCGCGGGACGCTTAGAGGGAAAGAAAATTGATGGCTACGTGGTCCGCGGTGAGATGGCAAACGCAGATGCGTTCGCGAAACGGAGAAGGATTAAGGGGAAGCGCAAAGCCATTGTAATCAGCCCAAACCTGAGAGCGTCGGGGGGGGGAATGAATCTCTACTGCGGTCAAGAATGGGGCCGGGGGAAGAGTGGGGACAGACATTCCAGGGCGAGGAAAGGACCTGCCGGGGACGAAGTCGAACCGGGGGAGAGGGAATAAAAGGGGTTACTCGCTGGGGGGGGAAAGGAAATAACCCTTTATAATGGGAGCACCTAAAAAAAGCTTCCAATCCAGTCGGAAAACGCCAAAGGGGAAGAGTATAAACACGAGAGGGGCTACCACGCTGGATGTGATGCGAAGCGCCGCTCGCTTGGCACAGGAGAGAGTAGAGGAGACGACCGTCAACGAGAAAAAGATCAAGCATGTCACGCCAGGTGAACGGCCTATCATTATGAAAAGAGGAAACAGGAAAATGCGCGGCGTCCAACCTTAGGTCAAAATAAAAGAGATTCTTATAGCAAGCTAAGGTAGTAACCCAGCACAGAAAAAGTGATCATCGCCGACTTGAGCGCCACAAAGGGGAAGTGTGGGAAAGAAAAAACGGCGGGTGAGGTCAGGGAGGGCAAATGTGAACGCTATCATCAAGCGAAATTTTGACTTGTTCAGCGCTTGGGGCCTACACCGGACTACGGGGGGGGACTGGACATTAGCAAACTGGATAACAGGCCTAATTGAGAGGGAAATGAAAACAGAAGACCCTGTGCGAGCCGCACTGATTTCACTCTAAGAAGAAAGGAAGGAAAAATCAACCGGGGGGGATCCTTAGAGGATTAGCGAAGGAACGGAAAGTTTCAAAGGATTGGCGCGTTTAATGGTTGAGAGGCGCAAGACGTCGAAAAGCTTGAAAAAATGAGCAACACCCTAACTGGGGCTCATAGAGGTAAGAACTCATAAAAGGGAAACGTCTTGCCGGGCCGGGTGTCCTGAGTCGCAATAGGCTAAGTACCACCGAGGGAGGACTCGGGACGGCCGTCAAAAGGTACAATCTTGAAAATACCGAACGGAAGGTAATAAAATGGGACAAGCGGGGAAATGAGAAAAAACCGGTCGCTTTTCAGGTCGATGCCGAAGTCAGTCGGGGCTGAGCGGGGCAGTCTTCTAAGGAAAGTGATCTAGGATGAAACAAGGTGTAGGAAGGGGGAAAATCGCGAGAGGGAAAAGAGCTTGCATGCGTTAAAACCTATTTCGAGGGGGACAACAAAGATCAAGAGCGAAAGAAAGCCGAACACTTTAACCAAAGGGGAGGGGTTTCGAGTCCATCCGGGGGCAAAGGGGGGGCTGGAATGAAGAGGCAGTGAACTAAGAAACAAAAAAAAGGGGGAAGGTATTAGGGGGAAAAAGAGAGAGATGGGAAAAAATGAGTCATAATCCGCCCCATGCCAACAGAAAAAAAAAACAAACTATGGACAGTGGGTGGGGGAAAGGGGGGATCGGAATAACGTCCAATCGGGAAAATCTTCCGCATCAAGAGAGGCGGAGCGGTAAAGAGAGGTTGGAAAACTCTCTTTGTGGAATATAAAGGCACTTTCACTTCTAGTCATAATAGGGACGAAGAACTAGGAATAGGACTGGAGGAAGATGACAGCGACACACAACAAGAAAAGATTAGAAAAAAGTTTCGTAAATTAGGGAGAGAATGCAAGTTGGGGGGGATTAAAAGGAGTCGATAAACGAGTGTTACTTCGAAAAAAGCGTCAAAGCATAAGGAAGAGGGAGATGCTGATTAAAAAAAAAAGGGGGGCTATGGAACATTCGTTGTGGGGTACTCCAGTGTCAATATTTACGAGGGGTGGAGAGGACCTGGAAACGCGAAAAGAGACATAGCGGGGGGTGCTGAAAGATCCTCAAGCAATAGGTGGCGTGGGGGAGGAAGTAGGCGACGGCTTGCGGGGGTGTGAGAGCCGGTCGGGGAGGAAAAGGATGATTTGACTGCGAAAAGAGAATTGGGAAAGGTTTGAGTGGGGTCTATATTTAAGAAAAGTAGTGTGAAGAATTCAAAACAGGTTCGTCATTTGAGGGCGGACTCAAAGACCCTATGCATTAAAAAAACACCTCTCTTCATGAGAAAAAAGTGAACCGGGAGGTTCGCAAATGGGATGAATCAGAGGGGGATTTGACATTAGGGGAAACCTCGATTTATATCATCATCGGGAGGGGAAGAATTTAATTTCCTGGGCTGACAGAGGATGGAGTCGTTGCATCAGGACGCACGATATCACTTGGGAAAGGCAGAAGGTGAAAAGAGTATGGGACAGTGGGCCGCAATCGACTCAAACGAGACTGTAAAAGCTCTGACGTGGGGAAAGGGAAGAGGGATCAAAAAAGGGGGCTCCAGACGCTCGGGGGGGAAGAGAATTCCTTGAGATTGGACGAACGAGGTGGTAGGAACCTTCTCCCGTGTTCAGAATGCCAAAAGGAGTGACCCTTACTTGGAAGCCGGGGCGGGGAAAAGCGTAAAAGCATCCTGTTGACTGATGGCTAAGAGTAATGGGATGGAAAAGGCATCAAAGGCACAGTTTGGTTACGCCTCGCTCTTTAAGTCCAACAGCGCACAATGGTTTCTTCTGCGAGGGCAACGCGCGTTCCCTTGTAATCCGAGAAAGGAGAGAACGAAAGACCGACTAAACCGCATCTAAAATCGAAAGGCAGACGCAAACCTCCGACGTAAAGAGCACGAGCTAATATGGTCAGCTCTAAAGGATGACGCAGGGAGGAATAGGGGGAAGCGCCTGAAAAAGAGTTGAGATGAGTCGGAAGAGGGAGGGAGGTGACCATTCTTCCGTTCTTCAAGAGGGTTAACGACGATTGTCGTAGCACGCAAACGAAGTTACAAATATCCCACAGGAGATCCAAAACCAAATCAAAAGCCGCCGGATGGGATGCCTGTGAAGGTGATGATTTTTCAACCGACTGACGACACGTTGCAAGGGGAGGAGAGGAATAGGAAGGAAGCGGGGGAGTGGGTGGGAAACCGCAATCCGTGTGCCGGGAGGGAAGTTGTGCAAAACTGAACGTAGTAAAAGTCGGGATTGTCTTCCTCGAAATCGAGTAACGTGAAATTGGGCAGAGAAGAGAAACCTGTCATGGAACTGTGGGTCGAGCTGAGGGTGCAGACAAAATTATTAGTCCTGGGACGGCGGTCAAGCACTCGCTGTTCGGGGGAGGGCATAGCGCGACTCGAGCTACATATTGAAGTACGGCGATCGAACCACATAAGGGGTGTAGAGGCAGAAACGAAAAAGACGGTCATCACATCTAGGGGAGTTCGCGAGTGGACTATGCAATTCCACACGCTGCTTGGAAAAGGACATCTGGGAAGGTTTTGAGAGTAGAGAAATAAGTAGGAGGGGCACGGAGACTAAGAAAATGTTGGGGATCGGACATGCAAAGAGGAAAAGAGGAAGAGGAGAGCCTGAGCAGGTAAAGGGTCTGCCATCGTCTTCAAGACACGCGAAAAAAAAAAAAATGCTTAATGCGGGCAAAAAAAACAAAACAGGGGGGGGAAGACATATACTCCGGCGATTAGGCGAAGGGTCAGGGAAGTGAAAGATGAAAATTATTAGCGGGCGGTCAGCAGTTTTTCGTAGAAAAAAAGCAAATTCCGTGAAAATACAGAACATTAGAAGCCAGAAGACCAGCCGATCGATAAGAACCGGAGCGGGATTGGGATAGAGTCGGAATTGAAAGGCCTCAAGTTCCGAGGAACAGGAGAAAGAAAAAAACCAACGACCTTAGAACGGGGCAATAGATGATAGCGTCGAAAAGAAGGAAGGATTTCCTTCTTTCCTGAAGCGGCAGATTCGGGGGTATGGAAGAAGGGAGAAATGGTGTGACAGCGGCTGAAAAGCTGGGGAACAGACGATCACTGAAGGCGATAAAAAATCGGGCGCATTTGTGCTTAAGGATTCGGGCCTCCTTCTTGACGAGAAAATGTGTTAAATTGGTCATCAATAGAGAAGGGAAAGGAGAGATAGCAAAAAAAAACTTAAGGTAGGAGAGAGCGTACCATCTTCTAAGGATAACAGCTTAAAAACAAAGGGGGGGGGAGAGAGGAAAAAAAAAGAAGCACCCTGTCAGAAAATGCGGCAAGAGAGGGAGTGATCGCCGTGAGGAAGCTTGCTGCTGGTCAGGAGGCCAGTGAAGAATCCGGAAACACAGTCTCACTCTCAGAATCCAAAAAAAGGCGGACTCAAGGACTCGGGGGAGGGAGACTAGAGATAAGGGTGAAAACATACGGGGCGAATGGGGCATGCAATCTCTATTAACTGGGGGGGACAAGGGAAGGAATCTTCGAACAAAAAAGCGAACCTAAACATTTATTATCAGGGAGTTCGGAGAGGAGAACTAAATGGCTGGGCTTTTACAAGTGAAGGCAGCAGCTTACTAAAAACAACTAGTACACTCTGATACGGAGAAAAAGGGAATGGTCAATCTCTCACTAAAAGATCGGGGGGCTCAGGATGGAACGACAAGAAAGGGGGTGGTTTTGAGGCACTTAAAAATGGTTGGGGGAGGTACGCGGTCTTAAAGGTGAGAAGAAAAGGCGCTACGAAATCGGTGCAAAAGGGGGGCCGAGGTTGGCTGCATAGGAAAGGGGGACGGAAGAACCTAACAGGGAACTATCGCTCGATCCACAACCGTGAATAAGGAGTCCGTCCATCAGAGGGGTGTAATGGGAAGGGGTCGCACTCAGAGGGGGAAGAGGGGGGGAGGGAAGGATTGTCTGATCAAATGCAGTCAGAGACAAGGGTTGGGAAGGATCGCAGAACGATTGGTCCGCGAAATAAAAAGGCACTATTCTTGAGAAAAGCATACAAAAATCGAGCTTCTGGCCGGAAGAAAAAAGAAGAATGAAGGTAGAACACATAAGCTACGGTAAGGAAAAGTTGGAGGGACTGTCTCGGTCCCAATGTCGAACTAGCGTCGGATGACTCTGGAGGGAAATGCCCAGAGAAGGTCAGGACTGAGGAAGGAAAAAAACTTACAGCTTCAAAAAGGGGGCGGGGGTGCTTCAAAGGGAAAAGGCCAGATGGGGGCAACTACTTCACTAATCTCCATGAAGAGACCACAGAGGACGGAAAAGTCAAAAAAAAAACACACAGGCAGCCACCTGAACGGGAGGAGTGGAAGACTTTGGGTTATGAAATGGTAAAAACGAGACGTAAGAAATCCCTTGAAAAAGGAAAAGCCCGTACTCAGTCAGAGGCCGACGGAAGTCCTCATTGATTAAAAGAGGGGAACGCGAAGGTGCCTATTCAACTAAGGTCTCTAGGTCGGGGAGGAACGTGCAAACTTATTCGGGGCGGGCGGTCCTATGGATTTGATTTCCCAGGCCGTGGGAAGCGGGAAGATCTTGGGAGGGGGACGGAGGGTCTTGAAGCGAACATGAACGGATTACCATATGAACGTCAAGGAGGCCGACAGTGAAAACTGAAATCAAAAAAAACCTGCGAGCGGCTGAGTTTGACTTAAGGAGAATCTGTGCAAAAGAAACAATGCGGGAAAAACATGAAAAGGACAAAAGGGGGGGGACCGATGCTAGGGGAGGAAGAAGAACAGAGACATGCGGTAAGCTGGAGCTAAAGGGCGTTCGGAAAGTCCCGGTTGACCGCATTGGGGGGGGTCGTAGGGAAAAAAAAGAAAAGGGAGAAACTATATATAAAAAAAGGCAACGACATGAAATGGGCGGAGGGGAAACCCGGTCGAGGTCTTGAAAGGAAGGATGTGGAAGGAAGGACAAATCGCAGCAGCTTGGGCCTCAAAAAGTTCAAACGAGAAGCCTCCTGGCGTAAAGGAAAAGGGAGAAAAGACTCATACGCTCAGGTCGCCCAAGGTTAGTCACGGGAAATTGTCAAATCGAAACATTCGAAGAATGAGTCATCACCGTATTTAAAATAGAAATGAAAGTTCGACTCTAGGGGTGGGACGCATAAGAAAAAAAGAAAAAAGAAAAGCCCCGTCTAAAAGCTAAAAAGGAGCAACAAGAAACTTCGTTTCAAAATGAAGAGAACGGTGGGAAGCAAGAAAATTAGGCGAGAAAAGCAAGCGAAAGTTGGAAATGGGGTCATCTCAGTCTCACCTGAGAAGGGGAGGAAATAAGGAACTTCGAAAACGCCGAGAAAGCTACGGGCAAATCCAGACCCCTGTGCTTCAAGGGGCCAAGTGACAAAGAAGGCACGGTTCTCGGGAAGGGGGGGGGAACACAGCAAGATCGAGAGGGAACGACATAGAGATGCCGGATTGCCGGAAGGGGTAATGGTTGTGAGATCGCAATAGGATAAGAGAGGGAAAAAAAAGGGGGGGGAGGCAAAAAAAAAACATACTGTTAGCCATAACTTCAGTACTCAAGCAGAAAAGAGAAGGCCGGGTTGACGTACGGCGAGCTATTAACAACCGAAGGCCTCGACTGAAGACGTGAAAAGAAAATTCTCTCTAAACCTTACTAAAACTGGTAGGTCGAAGCGGACATTTGAAGGGCATATAGGCAGATCAAAAGTCCAGATCTGGAGGGATTGGAGGCGTCTTGCGAGAGCAAGTTAGGGATAGATTCACAAAAGGCAGGGTGGCACGCTGCGAAGCGGGGGAAGGGGCAGTCGGCTGGCGGCGCCGAGGCGAGTGGGGCGCATAAGGAACTGCGCCCCAAAATAAAAAAAGCTGGGGGTGTTTTTGAATACGAGTCCAGGAAACCGGGCATGCAGGGGGGAAATGGAATCTTCTGAAAGAGATGATCAAAAAAAAAGAGGGTCAGGGGAGAGAGAGAGTCAGAATAGTCAGAAGCAGCACAAGACCGTCATTGAAATCGAACACCCAAACGCGGGGAGGGGGGTTTTGTAGAAGTAGAGGGTAGGAAGTCACACTAATCGTGCGCCCCTAAGGAGGACCTTCCAGGTAGATAGAGGGGGGGGGAACAGGACTCCTTTTTGGGAATACGATCCGGGCGAAAATCTCGCAACAAACTCTCCGAAGCCTCTATCAGTAATTGGGGGGGGAAAAACATCGGGGAAGACACGCGAAATCCCACGGTCGACCAGTTTTCAAACGTAAGGGGAGGTTGAGCCGACAAGGGAGAAAGGGGATTCGATCAGCACTCGGGTTGGACGAGGGGGGCAGGGGGAAAAAACAGGGCTCACATTCATTCAGATTTGAGATGCAAAAGGGGAAACACCAGGGCGATGTTGGACATAAAGAGGGGAAAAAGTTGTGGTGACTCAATGGGAATAGATGATTGAG
>Ga0179593_1356116_pt1 | contig 16787 bp, 19 predicted proteins | sample CZODoug2_1_08_16_FD_185931 | JGI IMG/M metagenome (GOLD analysis project Ga0179593, IMG submission 185931) | Vadose zone soil fungal communities from Angelo Coast Range Reserve, California, USA - CZODoug2_1_08_16fungal (PacBio error correction) | ecosystem: Environmental > Terrestrial > Soil >...
GGGAAGATGTAAGTCAAAATCACGAAAGAAAGTAGGACCAACAAACGAAAAAAGGGAGGGGGGAAAAAACCTAAAAATCCCGAACAATTGATAAGGTTCGGAAGGATCGGCAACTAGTCTTAAAGTATCAAAGTCAGTTAACATAAAGATGGGTAAGAGGGGCTCTTGGGGAATTAAGGCAAAAAAAAAAAAAAATGAAAGAGAACAGTTGATCCACAAGGAAAGGGCCACACATAAAGACGCCTGGGTTCGGGGCATATGAAAGAAGCAGGGAGTGGGAAGAGACTTGGAAAAAGTGGGTCGCCTTTGGCTGGCTTTAGGGGGGACCCTAGTTTGAGGATATCAAAGACTCCCAATGAAAAGTTGAAGAGGTCTAAAGGATGGGGAGAGGGCTCATGAAGGGGAAAAAAATCGACGATGATAAGTGGGAGGGTGCTTGGGCAGCAGTAATAATTGAAAGACAAACAATTTCCCGGACAGTAGGCCAAAGAAGAAAAATAGCGCGGGGGGGGGGGCTCAATTGAATGGCGTGAAAAATAGAAGAAGATTCAGGAAAGTAGGGAAGGGGTAAGAAAGAAAAAATCAAAAGGAAAAAACTCACTTATGGGTCGCTCACACCATTGAAAGGGGATTTGAAGACCACGGCCAAGCGGGGGGGACTGGGGAAAAGGAAGTGAGTCGGCGAAGAGGTTCGTCAATAAGATACACGCCGAAAAAAGCGCGTTTGTCCTAAGTACCGAAAAGAAGAAACCGGAACGAGCGCGAGAGAAAAGGGGCTATTGAGGGGGAAGTAAGGAAGAGGCCCTGGCAATCCGACTCACCTGCCAGAAAGAGAATGTGAGTGGTGTATTATTCATACTGACTAACAATGGGGGGGGGAAATATCCTAAGGCGTGGAGGACAAAACTGTCCGAAGTTGTCGTCCAATAGTTCCCAAGAAGATGTCGTACTCTAGGCGCCAAAAACGAAGAAGTGGGGGAGGGCCTGAGAAGAAATGTATGTACTGGACTTAGGTCTTCAGGGTTTGGGGAGGGGGTTGGAAAACCTTGCAGTGGAAAGCAACGGTGTTTTGGAGAGAACGCAAATAATGACGACAGAGAAATTAGTTCCAAAAGGGGCTTGTATTCAACGCAAAGCTTTGGCCCAAGAGGGGGGGCAAAAAGAAAATTCCTTAGTCAGAACTTTCAGACAAATTGTTCGATCACCTGAAAAACGTTGAAGCCCCGTGGTTAAAGGATTACCGTGGGCGAATTGGAAGTTACTCTGACAAGGGCGAGTTAAGACGTGGACAGTCGTCCAATAGTGGCGAGGGTGAATTGGGGGAAGTAGAGGTCAAAATAGGAACATCGGGTGGCCAGAGGGGGTAAGGTCTTGGATTGAACAGTCTAGGGGAGAAAAAGCGGGCATTTGAAGGTTCGAGAGTCGCAGCGTAGGTTTACGCACAAAAAGAGTCCCTAATTGCAACCAATCATTGGGTTTACAGTGAGGAGTACATAATCTAACCTTGTGGATGGATGGTCGCTGGAACACGGGACAACTAAGCGTCAAAAGTGGGACACAAACAACAGCGATGTGGAATGAAATTTGGGGAAAATGGGCCTTTACGGGGGGAAACCCTCACTTGCGCAGAACCTCCCCTCACCGAAATGAATCAGATGGGGGGGGCTGCATAGGGACGGGGAACCGGAGAGGGGGAAGGTAGTAATTCAGACGATCTTTTTGGTCTTTGAACAAGTAGGTTTGCTCAGTAAAAAAAAGGCAGAACCAACGGAGCCAAACACCGAGAAGAAGGAGAGGGGAACAAGGCAAGTGTGATGCGATGGTGATCATCAAGCACGCGGAAACAAATTCAAAAACTGTCGGGAAGTGGCGGATGTGGGGTCAGAAGTGAAAACAACGCGAGAGGGTGAACAAATAGGGTGCGTCAAGGCTCTACGATGGCTGTAAAAATACTGGGAAGAAAAGCGGCGGAGTTGACAAGGGGCGTGGTCCGAAAGGATGTGAGGGACGGCACGCGTCATGTTCAGGGGTGAAATGGGAAGAGTTGTAAAATTCCACCACGGACTGGTCGCGGTCGAGTTGGGGGAGGGTTTGTTCTCAATAAAATCACTACCAGGAAACTACATGGAAACAGGCTTTGAAATAGGGATCCCGAGGGGGATGAGGTAGTCGGGGAACCCATTAGACAGGTTTGGGGGGGGAGGGGCAGAAAAGAAAAATGAAATAAGGATAGGGGAACCATCCTGAAATTTGACTACATAATATTTGGTTGCCCTAGCGTCCCACTAGTACAAATAGTGAAGGGAAATGAAGACTCGAAACCCATTCAATCCTAAGGGCATTTCCTTGTTCCTAGCTGAAAAAGGGGGTCGAGGGTCTGGTCTCAAAAAAGGGTCAAAAACGGGGAGTGCAGTCAACGTAAGAATGAAGTTTCAAAGATAAAGAAGGGTGCCGACCCTGATCGTGAGTATAGGAACGGGCCTCAAAAAAAGGGAAGGGAAAATAATGGACGTCCAAGAACGAAAGTAGTTCCATCGCCCAAACAGGACGCCTGGAATCTAACGTTCGGTGTAGGGACGGGGCCATATTGTCGGGAAGAGTCACATAATTGTAGATTATTTAAGAGTAGGAGGAAAACAAGGGCTAGTATTTGGGGATGGACTTAGAGGGCAGGTGTCAGGAGGGGGGGCACGAATACAGCACAGCGCCGGGATCCAAAGGTATGAAAGCGAGGGGGGGGTGAGGGGAGAGGGGTCGCTAATCTTTTTCGGGTCCAAAGCTTCCCTGGGAGAAGCAATAAATCAAACAAAAAAAACAAACTCTACACAGATGGATGCAGGATCAGTAAGCTCAAAGGGGGGGGGAAGGTCATGCTTAGTAATTGACTCCCTTTCAAAGAGAGAACAAGGTGAAAGGGTGCTGCAGCACTCTGAAGCTCTGAAGAACTTCACAGGGAAAAAAATGAGGAGACCACAAAACAAAAGCCCCTCAAACTGAAACGCAGAAGGTGGACATCAAGGGAGACTGGAAAATTGAGACGGGACCAACAAACGAAACCGCCAGAATGGAAGAATCGAATTCTCCCTAGGTCACTCGAAAAAAACCTACAGAGGAAGAAAACGAGAGCAATTGGGGAAAAGGTAGAAGAAAAACATCAAATTGCAATAGTTTCAAACGGGACTTCTTGAGTGAACGATATCTCTCCAAAAAAAAGAGGAAAGGGGGAGGAAGAGATATAGCAGACAACTCACGAAACTCTCTACGCTGAAGTGTCTGAAACACGGGGAGTATGCGAAAGGAAGATTGTTGAGCTTACTGCAAAGGGAAAGGGAGAAGGGGAGTAAAGGGGCGGCGGTATGAAGTTTGGGTTCAGGACCGTCCATTCTGGATTAAGAGGGGAAAAATTCTCGGACTAAGTTAATCAGTCTGAGACGGGTTCTGCGAGTTCGGAAGGGGAAGAGGTCAGAGGGTAGAGGGCCCTCAAGGAAATGGGGAGAAGTGTTTGGAACATTAAGTACTGATAGGCACTAAGCATACGGGTCCTGAAAAGGGAGAGGAGAGAGGAGATTGTTGGGGAAAAGCGTATCCTTTGGGGGGACCTCTGGATCGACATAGTGCGGACTCGACAAAAATGACTACCCTTTAGTCTTAGGTGTCAGGGAAAAAAGCTAGACCAGAATGACATCGAATAATCTCAAAGCGACTCAATGAGGACCAGAACTTAAAATTCAGGGGAATCGGGCAAAAAAAGAAAAGAAATAGGGAACGCAAAGACCCCGGACAAGGTTGATATGTCTCTTGTAGGGTTGACCGGAAAGGTCTTTCTGGGATTAACCATGAAAGTTGGACAGACTAGACGCACGATCATCCAGTCGAAGTCACTTAAACGTGCCAATGGAAAGAAGGGGGCCGGGGGGCAAGAGAAGGCAAGGGGTGTTTAAGGGGAGACCGTGACAAGCGGGATCAATTGGAAGCAAAAAAAGAAAGACGAACGAAGGACTGCTGCTGCTTGAAAATCCCGGCACGCTTGGGGGGCCTAGTTACGCTACTGAAAAAAAGGGGGATGAGCAAGGAGGCGATACCCTCTGGTCCGAGGGGGGGGGCGTCTCCAAATGTTTAAAGCCAGAAATGACGATCAAGACGAAATAGCGGGAAAGGGAGGGACGGAGGGTCGTAATGCAGAGAGAGAAGGGGGAAAACACGAAAGCGGAGAATAACCTGCTGAGAATTAGAAAAACTCTGTTGTCGCCTAAAAGATTACATGAGGGACCAAGGGCAAAAGATTAAGGATTGGTAAGAGGGGGGGGGGGGGGAAGCCACGAGGGAATAGAGCCAGAACAGTCATCCAGAATAAATATCTTTGACATATTCGGCGATTCCGAAAGAAAAATTTTCCGAACCCGTGCTGAAGCTATAACGAAAAAAGGGAGGGGGGGAAGAGTTTCAACGCGCATTTATCGTTGGGGTCGGTATATCGAACAATTTAGGTTAAAAACCCAAGAAAAAAATGAAAAAAACCAAAATCGCTGAACTCAGGACAGCAGGAAAGGTAACGACTGGGGCAAGAGGAAAATAAGTTCCCTGGGGAAAATGCTGAGCAGAGGGAAGGAGAGGTGCATTGTTTAAAAAAAGCATCCGCAGGGGGGAGGGGAGGGAGGTATTCCAGAAGTTGAAAGATGTTTGTGAAATTAACCTGAACCAAAGAGGAGGACTATGGACGCAGGCCACTTTTAAAAGGGAAATAGGGGGGGCCGTACCGTTGGGGTTAAAAGGGAGAGGGGTCAAGGGTACATAATAGAAGTAGACATCTCAGATCTTCACAAAAGAAAAAAAAAATGAGGAAAAATAGGGGGAGACGGACCAAAAATTCACACAAGATCACACTGTGATAAAGGAACAGCTTCAATTGCCACTGGGAACTTACGAGAAATAATTGAAGTAGGAGGTAAAAGGGAAGGAGAAATTCGGGGGGAGATGAGCGGGAGGAAGGAAAAGTGGGCGCAGGAGTTCCAAGATTGGCAAGCTTATGAGGGAATAAAGGGAAAGGGGTGGGAAACCGGGGGATGAGGGCTAAAACCACCTTTCAACTAAAGGATCGTTAAAAAGAAACAAACGGAAAAAAAAAATATACAGAATGAAGGGAAAGAGGGGACCAGGAATGAACAACCAAAGTAGTCTTTAAATGAGGGGGAGTAAACTGGAAAATTAGGGGTCGACGGGTAGAAGGGGGGTCGGAAGCAAACTTAGGGGGGGCTATCGGGGAGTGGGAATAGGTAACAAAGAAAAAAACCAAATCCCTTCTCTCGGTCTTTCCTGTTAGGGGGGGGAGTGCCGATAAGGAAAAATTAGAAGAGCAAAGGGATCTAGGGGGGAGAGATAAAAAAAAGAGGCAGTTCAGTATATTATTAGGGACGGAACGGACAAGAATTACGACAGGGTGTGGGGTCTGCAAAGGGAAGACTGACACTCAAAAAGAGAAGATTAAAAGGAGAGAAGAAAGCCACATGAGAAGGGAGGTGGACGTGTATTGAGAGCTGAAAGAAGATGGAGAACGAAAAAAAAAAAAAAAAATGTTTTCTTGGGTTAGCTTGTCACAGGAAATACTTTTTCCTTAAATCGTTCTGGGGGGTACGATGGGGGGAATACCGGCAGAGGAACTAGGAACACCCGAGTTAAAATTGAGGACCGGTAAGAGTCCTGGGTTTGCCTACGGGCGACGGATGAACAGACCAACAAACCCTGCCGAATCAGGAGGGGGGGAGGAAAGGAACTGTATCGGCAATGTCAAGCGAAGGTCAAGGGCACTGCAGCAACTTGGGTAGTGGGGGATGGGGTATCTTCAACGTGTCGGAAGGAACCGGCCGAGGGGGAACGGTAGAAAAACAAGTCAAGGCTCAGTAAAAAGGACCCGGGATGTCCCGAAAAAATAGGCGGTAGAGGGGGAAAGAAAGCGGACTTTGCCCAAAACTGTCTTCATCATTCCTTCCGTACGAAGGACCAAGGGTGTGGTAGAGCTGCGGGCCAGGGGTGCGAAAGTGGGGGGAAAGAAAAGAGTGGGAATCCCATACCACTCTCAGTTCTAGGGCGTTGATGGGGTTTGTAGGACGGAAGAGGGGGGGGAGAAGGCGCTTTCGGAGCCGGAATCTTTCGGAATGCACACCAACCGGCGAATGCTAAAGGAGAGGTAACGTGGGGAGGACGAAATAAACAGAAAGCGAAGTAAGCCACAAAAATCTCCGCAAAACAAACTCTCCCAGTATCTGGAAAGGGTGAGACGGCTGCCAGGAGAATAAAAAGGAAGAAGGAAAAAGTCCAGGCCACTAAAATCGACCCTTGAAGGGATTATATATCCGGAAAAAAAATTTTTGCAAAGGGAACGATTACAAAAGGGCGGGAGGAGTAGCTGAAATAATCATTGGACACATTGAGCAGGTATAAATAGGGTCAAAGGGGGCGGGGGTGGGAGGGGTAAAGGGGTGTGGAAAGGGGATCCCCAGCTAACAAGGTGAGGCGTCTAGCGGTCCTTTTTTTAAGGCGCCTTAAACTAGCGAAATGAAACTGAGGGAAAGTTGTCAGGGGCGGTGGGAGTGGGAAAAGTATCGCCGCCCACCACACTGGAGTATCCTAGCCCCATACTGATGTATCAGAAGAGGAAATGGCCTTGAAAAAATCAGAAAAAGGAGAAAAAAAAAAGGAGGACGGGCGGAGAATCAGATGTGAGGTGGGGGGGGGAGCTCCCATCTAGAAAAAGCAGGGGAACGCCAAAAAGGATGTGGGGGCAGGGGAGAGCAGGAAAGAGAGAGGGGACGCATGAGTTGGACAATCGAAAATCCTAAACACTAAAAAATGCGTTAACCGGGGAAAAGACCTCTGAGGGGAACTGAAAGGGGAAGAGGGAGCGCCAGGGGGGGACGGTAGATCCAAATTCTAAAGAACCGCGGCGGATGGGAAGTTGGGAGTTCAAGAAGTAAAAAAAAAGAAGTGGAAAGTACTATCAGTTTGTCTGGGCAGTATAGGCAGGTCCAGGGGAGGCATCAAGATGTCGGATCTCGAATTCCTGCAAAACATGAAAAAAGTGGGGGAGATGCATAGTGACCGGGTAGGTGTAAAAATTAGTTAACCCTTGGGGTGGACGAGAAGGGGAATTTGAAAGCAAAAGGGGGGGCGACTATCATAAAAGTTAGGAATACTTCGTGGATGAAAACATCCACCTGGGAAAAAAAGGTGGGAAAACCCTGCGTAATTAAGTCAAGAAATCAAACTTTTCTCCTTGGACCTTTGGACCATTACCGGTCTATGGGGAAAGGGAAAAGAAGCCAGGGGACTGAGATGCAAAACTATGCTCCAGACCCGTTAGGAGATTGAATGGTCCGAGAAAATAAGTTTCAGATGTTTGATGCTGGGAAAACGTAGGGGAAGCTGTATGGAAAAAAGAAAGTGCGATGGGGAATAACCGTTACGAATTCAGAAACAGCCCAAGGGGAAAAAGACATTTGGTAAAATCGGCAGTACCTGTTGTGGCTTGGGACCAGCGGGGTCTACTGACAATTTCACTGGGTACTGCACGCTTGAAGTAACATTGCCACTAAGAAAAAGGGGGGAGGACGAATCTGCCACAGGAAAAAACAGGAGGAAGTTGCAGTGGGAGAGGAGATGATAAGGGGGAAGAGGGGGGCCGGGAAGAGCTGCAGCGTCTTTGTCATAGTGGGTGAGGATATTGAAAAAAAAAAAAAAGAACCATTCAGAAAAAAAAAAGAGGAGAGTAAAGAGGGAAGAGTCGGTAGAAGTAACATCAGGGGTTAAACGGTGGCGGAAGAAGCGAGGGAACGCAGTACGTGTGGAGACAGGAAAAAAAAATAAGCAATAAAGATAAAGGGGCCTCAACGTCCCGTTAGTCCGAATGATTAAAGGCCTAAGTTACGGTGCAACTAAACCGAGTTGCAGGAGAAAGGAAAAAAGGAGGAAGTAAGGAAATTGCTGTTGGGGGTAATAGGATCACGCATCAGTCTGGGATCCGCTTTATCTGTGCCCGGGATTGGAGTTGGGGGACACCGGCGGAGAGGGGGGGAAAGAAAGACCACAGGGGAAAAGAAGAGCAGGGGGAAAAAAGCCACGATCAAAGTTCCGAAGAGGGAAAACTATTCCAATGCCTTTAGTAGGAATACCCGCCCTGAAGCTTCATGTAGGTGAGCTCAAAAGGGAGAGAGTGTCCATGGGCAATGGGGAATGAGAAGAAGAATGCACTTCTAGACTTGCAAGCGGAGGGGTTCTTCCTATGGAAACTTTCCTACCACCTTCAAGTCCGAAGGGAAAAAGGCACCCTGATCATCGAAAACGGGGTTCAAAAAAAAGGGATTTGGAAAGGAAAGGGAAAGGTGAAGAGGTAAAGCATGGACGAATTTCTTTATGTTTCTTAAAGGATAGAGGGGGGTTTCGCAAAAGAAAAAACGCCGAAAGGTCTGAAGCTGGGTGGGGAAAGGTCAGACTACGGAGCAAGGCTTAAAGGAAAAGGAAGGCGAGCAAGCAAAAGGAGAACATGCGAGAGAGGAAGGCGAAGGACATCAGTACCTGAGGAAAAAAAACTTTCAAAACTGTCAAAAAAAAATAGGGGCACTAAGGACAGAAGAAGTCGCATCCAACATGATGCGGTCAACCAAAAAGGGACAAGAGAAGGGTTGGAAAAGAAGGAAGAAAAGGGTTCCGGGACACAGACTATACAATTAAAAGGGAGGGGGAAGGAAAAGAAGGACTCACCTCTCTTACTCGAAAACATAGACACTAAGGTAATAAGACTAGTTGCCGGGGGTAGAGAGGCTAGAAACGATCTCAACAGGAGAAAAGGGCTTATCTACTTCATTCCAAATGCACGATAACCGGCATCTAAAGGCAAAATGAGGTTAATCAAAAATCGGTCTAAGAGGGCCGAGGAGCTCTGGTTCTCTTGGGGAGATGAAAAAAGGGAGAAGTGAGGAAAGGCGTCTGCGGGGGGGGGGACTTCCTGCACCGTTGTGGGTTCTTGAAGGATCTTCGGGGAAAAAAGGCTGGTTAAGCATGAGTTTTAGTTCGCTTAAGAGTGGCCAGTTATGCAACTCAGTCTCAAGAAGGTTTTGGAAAAGGTAGGGTAAAAAAGGGACGTACGCACTGTAAATCGATAGAGGAAAGGGGTCTTTTGAGCGGGGGCGGCTAAACTGGCAAGGGGGGGATCAGTCGGAATTGCCAACCCAGAGATGCATGAAGGTTAGTTACTGTCAGGGAAAGAAAGGATAGAACACCGAGAAAAAAAGGAAGAAAAATAGAATGGGAACAATGGACGAAAAATGAGGGAAGCCTTAAATTAGTTTCGAACAAATTCTAGGCGAAAAACCCAGGAATCGGTGAAAATTCACCATGGGGGCCAGGGGGGGGGAAAGGGAAAGTGGAGGGGAATGGATGAGTCTTGTTTGGTCGGAACCCTATTAACGAGCGACTTCGTCGGGAAATTCAAAGAGTGGCATGATTCTGATAAGCACCGGGAAAAAGGGGGAACAAATGAAATCAGGAGACACGGGGGAAGGAGAAGCCAGGAAGGAGCAAGAAGGACTTAATTCCCGCAGAATTGGCCTCGTTGAACGGGACTGAACGGATCTATAGCAGCGACCGGAGAAGGGTTGGAACAACGGGGAAAAAAAAAGCGAAGGGGGGGGGGGGAAAGGGAAAAGAATCACAAAAAACACCGATAGGGACGACAGGCAGTCGCGGTGCTCCTTCTCAATCTTGGACAAAAGAAAAAAAACGAGAATCTGCCCTGAAGCTGGCCAGAAAGGAAAAGAGGGGGCAGGTGAAAATTCCAACTATGCAGGGAAACCTCCACCTCGGAGGGACAAATGAAAGCCTCAGGGGGAAGCAGGTTAGGTAAAAGGAGGAGAGAGGGAAGGGGGGACACCACATCTACAGGGCCATCCGATATCTAAAGAGGCCCTGGTCTAACTGAAACCTGGTTTTCGCCAGACAACGGACGAAGATTGGGGGCACACTCTCGGAATGATAGGTTGGGGACTTAAGGTTGTTTGGGACGGGAGAGGGAGAAAAAAAAAGGAGGGGCGAAAAGAAAATATCGGGGGCAGAACTCGGGGATTCAAACTATTTCTGAAAAGAAAGATGCAAGTGGAATGAAAAGGGAAGTTCTGGGAGGTAGGAGGAAGTTGAGGGTGCAAAGGCAATAGTGAGTTTAAAGGGAACCTTTCGGACTGGGGGAGTTAGAAAGAATTTGGGGGAAAGCGAAAAGAGCTTCAAAGCCTAACCGTCGTAGGGGGTAGGGGACCTTCTTCCACCGATGGGGGGAAAGAAGGGTGAGAACGAGGGTGTCTAATCGGCGAAGGTGGAAAACAGGAAGGGTCCGAAAAGAAACTTAACGAACCAAGCTTGAAAGATGAAGTCTTGTGGGGGGAAGAGAGGCACAAATGTCAAAAAAAACTCAGTCTGTGGAGAGACTGGTCCTTGGCTAACAGCAGACTTACTGGCTAACCAATGGACCCAAGGGAGGGAAAGGAAAAAGGGAAAGGGGGAAAAGAGGGAATGAAGGAATGCCTTGAAAGTCAGGCCGGATTTGAGGGATACAATACACTGAATACAACCTTGGAGCGCAAACACAGGGTGCGTTCAAGGAAAGGAGAGTTCCAGAAAATGCAAAAAGACCGAGAAGGGTGAAAAGCGAAGAATTCAACAAAAACAAGTTGGAACGAAGGTCGGGGGGAAGGGAAAGAAAATATTTGGACTTAGCAGCACTGAGCAGGCGGAAGCAACGGAACAGGATTTCAAGAGGAGTGCATAAAATAAAAAAATAAGGAAAGAGCGCGGGCCGGTTTTCCTTATTGGGGGTTTGGAAGAAGAGTCCTCACCGACAAGGGTAGCTCTAAAAGAGGGAGGGACAGAGCGAATGGAAAGGGTCTTGAAAGAGAAAGGGTCAGGGGGGCCATTAGAACCATAGAACTATGTCTCTCGACATCTCCTGCGGTATGGACCAAGCGGAAAATGGATCTAAAAAAACAAGCTAGGGGGGATGTGGGGGAACCTTACCACCGTAATCAATGTCAAACGAAGATGAGTTGGGGTCACTCCAGGTCAGCGGCTTTAAACTTTGAAAGCTCTTGAAGGAGAAAAAAGGTGGTTGAGCAGGGAAAGAAGACGGGAGGACAACACGAAACCTTCCCATGGATTATTTTCCGAATAAAATTAGCTGAGCAGAGAAACCACGTCCTTTAAAAAAGTGGGAAGTGGAAGGAGGTAGAATGCCAAAAAAAACCCAGGGAAGTAGTCTAAACCGGCAGGGAATTTCTAAGCTGCGCAATAGGAGAAAGGTCCCTGAGGGGAATCTAAGAAAACTCGACATATTTGGGTGCCTGGAAAAAAAAGTCGTATGGGAAAAAAACTTCAAAGCCGCATTGGGGTGAAAGACTTCTGGTGCATGCTCGGGGGGAAACAGGGGGGGGGGGGGGAAGAGAGAAACGTCGGGAACACTTTATTTAAGGAGGGTTTGGCTTAACAATGTAAGGGCTTTCGGGTCAGGGGGAGGAAATCCATCGTATCAAGGCGAGACAACAACCAACACCAAAGACAAAATCGTAATAAGTAGGCTCACGAGCGCCGTCGCCAAAGGGCGGCCACCGCACCCACCAAAACGCAAGAGAAAGGGGAAGAGGTCGACGGATCGTGCATTAAGAAACGAATTCAGTGAAAAAGAAAATTGGTCCACGATGAAGACCGTCAAGTGGGCCACGGCACACTTTACAACGTACATGGATGGCAGGGGAAAAGAAAAGAAGAAAAGGGGAGGAAAAGAGGGGGGCGCACGGGGTAGTGGTAAGGTCTTGCTTCGTTACGAATTTGTGGAAGATCCAAAGCTCAAAAAGTTTAGGAGGAAGATCTGACGTGTTTGGGACGAGGGGGGGCACAGAGTAATGGTAAAAAGGAGGGGTCCTTTTTTCTGTGGGCATAAAAAACGATAAAGACAACTGCGGTAAACAGAGCAACTAAAGACTCGTGTGTACCAAAGCGGAATGTTAGTGCAACACTAGACTAAGGGGGAAATTCGACGGGGGAGGGAAAGGGAGCTCCAAAGTCACACCGCGTGGGCTTTGGAGGAGACATCTGGCGCAGGAAGACATAAAAACGAAACCACACAGAGGGGGATAGAAGTTGTCTGGGGGGCTCATCAGACTACCGCCGACGAATGCAAGTGAGGCCCTGACGCAAGGGGGGGTGAGACTAACGGTTGCGAGGAGGGGGAATATCATATCAATGAAAACGGGCTATGGTTTTTGGGGGACTGTAAAAGACGGGAAGAGGGAAATTCCAAAGAAGTGAGTGCAATCAAAAGTGGCCCTATAATCAATAGGGGGAAATTACTCCTAAGTATCAAACCTGAGACTTGGGGGGCCAGGAGGGGGACGGAGTAACCGAAATGTGGAGGTGGTCCAATTGAAAACGGGGCAGGGGTAAAGCACATTTGTCATCTCACAAACATTCTTTATTCACCATCCACTCATAAAGGGAATTTGCACGCCCTCGAATGAAGAAGGATGGACGGGAACTGGTCCCGATTCCGGGGGTTCTAATTTTGGGGGGAAAAAATCACGGAGTCAGGCGAGTTGATCAGGAAAGGGGAACCAATGGGCGAGGGGGGGGGGAAGGGGCCTATGCAAATCATTTGGAGGAAGTCGAGAAGTGCCCACGGGTAAGAGGTGCAATGCAAAACAGGTGTTCGAAGGAGGTTTACAGAGACAACGTTCCCGAGGTAGAAGCGGAAGAAAGCAGCCTTGTGCTTTGGCGCTGCCTCGGAATGACCACCTCGTAAAAAAATTAGGAACGACACGACAGCGGGCCTGAAATTGCACGATGGAAACAGAAGATGCGCGACAGAAAGCACGAAGAAAGCTTCAGAGTTGGAGAAAACTGGGGAAAGTGGCCTTCAAAGGTAGTTTTCATCTCTTTTTGGGAAGGGAGTTTTTCGAAACATCACCTAGGAAGACCAGAACACCTTAGACCCCAAAACGAGACAAAGGATCAAAGCCTTCGTAAAGTACGGCCCTAAAGGGGGTTAATTGAAGGGAGACAAGCAAAAATGCGTAGCTGGTCCTTAGAGAAATGGGGAGTAGCTGGATCAACGAAGGAATTTGCAAAGTCGATGTGTTCACAAGGCTCTTGGAAGGGAGGGGACTCGAATTCTTACACTCGATGGCACCAGGGAGTTTTTCCAGATACGAAAAGAAAAGAAAAAGGAACTCGAGGCGTACGTAAGACCGCTTGGGGTTTCTGGTTATTGCGGACAATTCGTCGCGCAGGGGAAAGCAGCGACCGAAAAAGGGGGGCCTGCAGCATAGGGGGGAAAAGGGAGGAAAAGAGAAGCGCCGTCAGTAAACAAGGAAGGTCAGAATTTAGCCCTTAGGCCTCCAAACTCGATGTGTCCCAAAGGGGGGGGAAACGTGGAGGATCGGAGAAGGGAAGGGGAAAGGACGGGAAATGGGACGATCGAGCCTAAACCCACACATTAGGGCCTCGGGGAAATGAACAAGGGGAAAGAGCGGCAACTGGAGAAAAAAACATCTAACAAGGGACCTAGAGAGGGTCCCCCCGATTCAAAAAAAAAAAAATTTTAAGGAGGAAGAAGGAGGACGGGGAAAGGGCCTTTATTCTGGGCGAGGGTGTAATCTTGACTCATTCCATTACGAAAGCAACTCTGTGGTAGGGCCAACTACTAGACTTGGCAGGGAGGAAGGGGTATACCAGAGGAAAAAGAACCTTCCTGCGGGATGCAGTGAAGGAGAACAAGGGCGCGTGCCTCTCCATTAACACCCCCCACCACCCCCACGAAAACACAAAAAAAAAAAACCACCACACCCAAAACCCCAAACACACCCCACAACACAAAACAAAAAAAACAAAAAAAGAAAAAAAAAAAAAACCCAAAAAACCCACCCCCCCTGAACTAGAAAAAAAAACGTATACTGCAGCTTAATCACGGTCCAGCATTCCAACCAAGTTATAGTCCCACGCCGAAAGAAGCATTCCGCTATCCACCAAAAGCAGAAATGGGAAGCCGGTGAGCCCAACACATCCCAACTGAAAAGGGAGCACTTGCTTCCTCTCCCGAAAAGACCAACAGAACGATCCCGAGCGAAAGTCAAAGAACGAAGGGAGAAGGGGGAAGGTCTCTAGAGAGAGGCCGGAATTCGAGTCAACACAAAAACAGGGAACATCCACTTCGTATCCAAGCGAACCCTCCACTAGCCTGTTCCTATCTTTTCCAATTCGAGAGGAGGACGATCCGCTGAGTTTAAAGAGAGAGACAGGGGGCTATTGGGGACATGAGGGAGTGTCTGACGTTTGTGGTCAGGTCAAAGTTCTAAATTGGGAAAGGTGCTGCAAGCGAATCGCTGGGGATTCTTTCCGGTCCGGACTGTTGAAGATAACGGGGGGAGAGAAAAGGCTGGAAGGAAGGAGAGGCCGCTGGGCAAAATATCTCCAAGATACGAGAGTGAGTTGGGCACTTCGTCATTAAAATAATGATAAGAAGAAACGGTAAGCCTTCCAACCGGTACGACCTTGGGTGGTGGTGTGCGACGGGGGGGAGAAATTGAAAGTCCGTTGAAAGAGGGAAAACGCAAACAAAACAGGGAAAAGGGGAGGAGAGGACTGAGAAGCTAGCACGCGGGGGTAATGAACAATACTAAAAAGGCGACGGCAAAAGTTTCCGTAAAATTCTGTAAGAGTCGGAGCGATTGAAGAAAGAAACAGGGCCCTTTGACATGTTCCAGCTTGGGGGATCACGGTCGGTTCTGGGCTGGGAGGCCAGTTTCCCGAAGAGGACGCACGATCCGCTCGCAAGAGGAGCTGCTGCTTGGGGGAGTGGGCCGAAAAACGGGAACCAAATGCCAATCGATCGTGGAAACGCAATGCCCCGGAAGGCCTTACAGTCAAAGGGGCAACCTTGCCTAGAACCGAAAAAGAGAGGAGCAAGACGGCTGCCTGATTAACTGGGGGGCTAATCAAGGACCCAGAGGGGGAAGAGAGAAGAAGTTCACGAAAAAAGAAGGGATGCTAGGGCGGATTCCGCCTGGACACCTCAAGGAAACACCATTGCCGGACGCGGAGGACTGACAACGTAAAGCGTGATGGGGGGCAATAAAAGGGACGAAGTAAATCAAGGTTCACATGGCTACTATTTACTAAAAAAAAGGGGAGAAGGGGCCAATAGAGAAATGAAAATTTTGTAGCGTTCAGGAAAGAAACGGAAAAGGGGTGCTGACACACATACCACGAAGTGCCCAAGTTTGGGTTAAACACTCTCATGCCTTGAGTTAGGGGGGCGGAATTTTGGGCGGGGGTAAGTCGAAAAAAAAAAGAGAGGAAAGACCACAGATCTGAAAGCATCAGTTAAGGAAATAAAAGGTATCACTCTACCGGGTAGGGAATAAAAAGATGACCAACTTCGATGCATATGGGAATGAAGAAAAGGCCTAAAGGCATAGACCAATTGCATGAAAAAAACGCGTAAGAGGTCAGGTTAGGTCAGATCAGGGATGAAAGAGTGGTTCAAGTAAAAAAAAATACCCTCAGACCAGTGGAAACTACGAATCCACAATGCTGCGGGATCACCGGGGTGAAGGAGATCTGGGGGGTCTGAGGAAAACAGGATGTAACGAAGAAATAGGGGAAGTTGACATGCACGAAACTTCAGAAAGTGCACTCCGGGATCATTCAACCGAGAATGGGACAGTTCGGGGGAACCGGCAGGCATAGGAGGGGGGGGAAAGGGGGAAAAAACTGGAATTCCGCTCAACTGGGGCAGCGACGTGTTAAGAACTTCAAATTAAGCAATTTGCAACGGAGAAAGGCATTAATGCTTAAGGGTGAGGAAGACGTGCAAAATCATTTTAAATGGAGGGGAAGGAAAGAACAAGAAAGGATTAAAAAAAAAGGGTGGGAGCGCAAAACCAGTAGGCGTTACAAGATGGTTTTACAAAATAACGGAACAATTCCCTATGTCCATGGCACGGCAGTGGAGATCAAAGTGTACCACATGGTAAATGAGATACGAAGGGGGGGCTGAACCACTATCTGGGGAAATACCGGTGGTCAACCAATCGCGGGGAAGGGTGGAGTTGGAGTTACGATAATAATCAACAGGAATCCGGGCATCAAAATCGGAGGGGGTAGGGGTATAAATTCTCGACAGCAGCTCTTCGGTCGGGAGGAGGAACTTGAAAAAAAAGCAGTAAAAATGAAGAAAAACAAGCACAAATCCTGGGGTCCCGTTCAGTGAAAAAATACGGGGGTGAAAAAACAAACTTTGTATTTGCTTTCCAAAAGAGGTTCTACGAGGAAAATAGGGGGGGAAATAAATGGTAAAGGAGAACCGAGATATTTAGGGGTAATCGGAAAAAACGAAGGTGAAAATCTAGGAGCCAAAAAAATCCGGGAGTTATTGCGACAAGTGCTCCGTAGCGGAGGAGAAAAGCGGGGACACGGAGAAAAAAATTTGGGAGAGCCGTTTTGTGGCCGTGTTCAACGGAAAACGATATCGCGTACGCGCGACTCGGGGGAGACTCTCGGGGCAACTGCACCTGATTATTTCATAAGGAAGAGGCCAGGGAAGCGGCGCTGTTGCAAAAGGCACGGTCCCAAGGAAAGTGTCTCTTGAAATTCACCCGACCATGTAGTACATGGCATGTTAGAAGGTGGGGAAAGGACGATACAGCAGAGCAGTTGAGGTTGTACATTAGTGGGCGACGGCGCAATAGGATGTCGCA
>Ga0179593_1496922_pt1 | contig 16787 bp, 24 predicted proteins | sample CZODoug2_1_08_16_FD_185931 | JGI IMG/M metagenome (GOLD analysis project Ga0179593, IMG submission 185931) | Vadose zone soil fungal communities from Angelo Coast Range Reserve, California, USA - CZODoug2_1_08_16fungal (PacBio error correction) | ecosystem: Environmental > Terrestrial > Soil >...
AAAATTCGAAGGAGAAGAGAAAACAGGTCAACAGATACCCCGGAATGGGGACATGACTCCGTTGCAAAAAAAAGCAGGGAGCAAAGTGGGTCCCTCAATAGACACCATGGGAACCTTACAAAGACCGGGGTAACAGGTGAGTAACGGAACGGAAGAAAAGAATGGGGGGTCGATTTACCGAAAAAAAAGGAGCAACTTGGAAGGGGGGAATGGGCAAAGGAAACCCGACGGCCGCCAGCAGCAGCAGAGAGGACGGAAAGATGAACATATGGGGGGACAGGCGTAGGGGGGAAAAAGGGGGGGGGGCAGGTAACCTATTCTAACAGGGTTAAGATCGTCCGCGTAGGACTGGACTTTCCTCGACAAGAAGAGGGAAGAACCTCCGGGATCAAGAAAAGGCGACTTTTCGGCAACACAGGAAACCGCTCGCCAAAATGACATAAAAAAAACGAGAGAAGTCAAAAAACATGAACCGCGATTTTAGGGGGGGCTTAATGGAGTAGGACGGAGAATACCTTGAACGGAACGCATTTGGTCGGGGGCTTACAGAAAAAGGACATACTTGAAAAAAAAAAAACAAAGAATCAAGAAAAAAGTGTGCCCGGGGGGGGGCAAAAGCAAAAGAACCAGGTCTTTAAGGGGAAAATCAGAAAAAAGGGGGGCGAAAATGTTTAACTAAAAGGGGGGGGGGGACACAAGGAGCGGTAGCGTCCTTGGAAAAAGGCCGTGGAGGAATATGGTATGCCCCGGTGGAACCCCAAAAACGGGGGAAGAAATTGGCCCGGATGGAAGGAAAAAGAAAAAAAGTATCGTACAGGCAAGAAAGGGCCTCTGGGGGGGGGGGGGTGAAAATAACTGCACGCGGCGAAAGGGTGGGTGATCATTACGAATGGTGGGCCAAAAAAAAAAAAGGAGGGGGGGAGGGGACGTTGTAGTGGGATTGAGGTAAGTTGCCAGCCAATCACGTCCGCGAAGGTGTCAAAGAAGAATTAATGGGGGTGGAAGCGACTTTCCGCAAGAGGTCACTGGGAAAAAAGGCGCAAAAATCGTAACTCAAAGGAACCCAGAGCAGCGAGAAAAAAAACGGGGAGGGAGGGGACAAGGGTCTAATCAGGAGTTAATGGACCGAAGGCAAGTTTTATTCTCTTGAAAAAAATGGGGAGGGGAGAACGCGCCATGGAAGAAGAAGAGTTCGGGCCTGTTGAAATCGATTCCGGTGGGGAACCCAAATTAGCAACCGAAGTTAAAAAGGGGGAAAGGGAGAAAACACCTGAGCCAGGGGGGGCAAAACAAAAACGACACTTCCGGCAGAGAATGGACGTAGAGCCGGATAAAAGAGGGGGTTGGAAAAAAAAGGAAGGGGGTAAAGGCATAACAGGGGCAAAGGGACGGGGGGGAAAAAAGTTGGGGAACATGGAGCGCGATCTGAGGATCCGGATCCATTCAAAAAAAAAAGTAGAAAAGAGGCCGAATAGGGCAATCGCGCCATAGGACCATAGGAACGGAGCAAAGGAACGGGAGGTGCACCAATCGGAGGAACCAGCATATTAAAAACGGGTGCAAGTTACGAACAACCATGGGAAAAGAAGAGTAACGGAAAGGGCCAGGTAGGGATCGTCGGTGATGAGGAAGGGGGCAGAAAAAACAGGGGGAACGTAAAAAACATCATCCATAAAACCGGGGCAAGAACACCTAAAAAGAAACGGGCTGCTGCCTCCAGGGAAGGCCGCCAAAAAAACCTAACAAACACCGCAGCAATAATGGAGTTGAAACACCAACAGGTATAGTTTCTGAGTTGGAAAAGGTTGGGTAAAGGGGGGACTTGCCTTTTCTGTCAAAATCGGTGTTGGAAAAAGGGGGGAGTTCAGCTAGAGTATTCAAAAAAAACATGGTTGGTTGGAGGCCGCACAAACTGACGGCTGATCTCCCTCAAAAGGGGGGGGAGGCAAGAAACAGCAGGCTCAAAGCAGGGAAAAGCAAAGCGGGGAATCTTCCAAGAAAACAAAAAAAAAAAGAGCTGGAGAACAAGCAAGAATGGCCGATAAGAAAAACAAAAAGAGACAACCAGCCAAAGGATGGAGGGCGGCTTGGAAGCCTTATTGGAGAAAGGGGGAAGGGGGGGATACCCTCAGGAGTTGAAAGCAGAAGGGTGGGTTAGGGATGGGGAAACATAAACGAGAGCAATGCGCCTCACCACCGCTACGAAGGAAAGCAATGAACAGGGAACTCACTTGGAAACAATTAAGGGGGTTTCTAACAGAAAAGGGGGGGGGTTTGGTAAGAAAAAGGGGGGGGCAACCTCCGAAGGGGAACAGGGTTCCCTCCTCTATCTGCCGCGGGGCCCTTGAAAAAAAGCCGGCCTATGGCGACTAAAAAAATTAACTTAAGGGGCAGATTGGGAAACCTCTAACAAGGAAAAATGGAGCCCGGATGTCATAAAAAGCTAGGGAAAAACCGCTTCCAGAGAATGGGACATTGTAAAAGAAACGGGGCCTATGGGAAATTCCCCACAGGAGTGGGAAGGAAAAAAACCAGAAAATCTACCTTATTATTACATTGGGTAGAACGGAAGCGAGGGTAAAAAAAAAAAAAAAGAACACTATTTGGGCAAAACTACTGCCGAATATCTGAAAGCAGGGGGCACTTGGGGAAGGCAAATGAAGAGTTAAAAAAATCATCAAAAAGGAAAAAACGTGAAGGGCAAGGAGGGCGCGGTTTTACGGGGGGGTGTCGAAAAGAAGATATAATGGCATGAATCTCCCACACTGTCAATTAGTCAAATTCAAAGGGACAAAAATAAAAAGAATCCCTGGTCGAGGGAAAAAAAAAAAAAGTGTTAAACGGACCGGATGAGGCGCTCTAACAGCGGAATGTAAAGACCAATCGAGCGAAGGGGTCGCAGGGGGGGTAAGCCAGACCAATTTGAGGGGGAAACAAGAAAAAAAAACGGAATCACAAGTGAAGCAAGAAAAGGGGTTTTAAATCGTTCGGGAGGGGTTGGGAAAAAGGTTGCAGGAAAGAAGATACAACTTAACCGGAAACGTGTATAGGGGGTGACAACCAAGGGGGATTGAAATGAGAACCAAGAACTGTACTTGGAAGCAGGATTAAAGCAAAACCACCCCAGAGGGGGAGTTGTAGGGGCCGAGCCCATGCTAGTGTGAAAAAGTTCTTGGTTTTTTTATCTGGGGCCCAAAAAGGACGGCCAATGGAACTGGGTCGCTTATGCCTCACACGGGCATACCATAAAATCGGCGGTGAGGACGAAGAATGGTAGAGGGTAGAAGACAGACGAGAACTTTTGGGGCGCAAATGAAAAAAAAAAAAGAAGACCACCGTTAGTAACGCGAAAAAAAAAAGTAGCTTGTTTTTGGAGGGTACTTAAAAGACAGGGTGAGGAGGGGGGGGCTCAGCCCTGGAAAGGAAAAAAACGATAGAGATGGCACCGGCGCCCTGCATAGGGCGGTCCCGCGTCTAACCTCCAGGGGGACAGCGAAATAGGGGAAAAAGAGGCCGTCAAAGGGGTTCCGGGGGGAGTTCAAAACGTTTCATACGGGAAGATAAAGAAGAGGGTCTGGGGGGGGGGGGGGAGGCGAAAATATAAGCCTGGTCGCTTTTTCGCGAGATTCTCAAAAAACAGAAGGTCGCGTGTCGAGAGTCTAAGGTGAAAGAGGATTGAGAGAAAAAGCAGCCGAAAGGGGGGAAAAAAACCGCGGGTTGACCGGCCGAAAAAAAAAGGGAACAGGGAGGAACAAAAAACCATGGAAGGAACAGAAGGACACAGGCACTTTCCAAAAACCGCCCGGGAAAAAAGAAAAAGGCCCAAGATCCAGAAAAAAAAACATTAAGTAAAGGCAAGTGACGGCTAGGGTGTAGCGATTTCAGTTCCGCGGGAGGGTCAAATCGGCCAACCGGTTTAGGCGCGCAAATCGAAAAACAGCGAGTTTTCTCGTGCAAAGGGGGAGAGCAAAGGTAAAAGACAAACTTCGGTGTAAGGTAAACCAAGAAAAGGTGGGGGGTCGGAAAAAGAAAAAAATGGCGTGAAATTTGAATCGAGCCTTTGATGGACAAGGAGTATAACCCAAAAAAAGGAATGATGGGGTGGGGACGGGTAGGTTGAAAAATCCAAAGAGAGAACTGTTTTTTTAGGGGGGGGGGGTTTTTTTCGTTGTTTGGTTCCAGCCGCAGGCCATGCGACGGTGGACTGGTCGAGAAAGGGGAAACACTTCCTAAAAAAATTCAGGTGGGAAATATGGAAAACCTGGAAGACAAGAAGGGGGAAACTCGAAGTGAAAGGCCCATTCAGGAGGGCCTAACACAAAAAAGGCGTAGTGGGGAAACAAACTCAGACAAGGGATCTTCCTCAATACACGAGAAATACCATCGAAAAAAAAAACAACAAAAAATTATTGATGAGAAAATGTCCTTGTGAACAACTGGGGGGGGGAAATGGCTTTGGTATGGTCGACAAACTGATCAGCCCTGGTCGAGGTTGAGGGGTGGGGTTGAGAAGAAAGGGTAGTCGCTTGGCAATTTGCCCAAATCGAAACCTACCTATGGTAAATTCAAAAAAACGACAGGCAACAAAAGGGCAAAAGCGACCCCAGGAGTAAGTGAGGGCAGGGAATAGGTTTTAGGGGTGGAAGCAGGAGGGAGGAGAAGAAGAGGGGGATGGGGTGGGGTGGGTAAGGCGGTGGGGGGGCGGGGTGTGGGGCGGGGGGGGGGGGTGAGTGAGTAGGGTGTGAGTGTGGGGGGAGGATGAGGGAGAAGGTGGGGGAATGGGGTGGGGTGGCGGACGAACAGTAAACTAGACGTAATGTCGGGGCCGTGGGGGGGGTGGATGGGAGATGGGGGGGGAGGGTGAATGTGGGGCAAACCGAGTTGGGCGGGAGGACGTGGGTAGGAAAGGGAGCGGGGTGGGAGGGGGGGAGGTGGGGATGGGCTGTGGTGGGGTAGGATTTGAGGGGGAGAGAGGGCGTTGTGGGAGGGCTTGGGGGGAAGGAAAGAATGGGTAAGTGAGGGGTGACATTGAGGGGGGGGTGGGGTGGGGGGGTGAGTGGAGGGAGGAGTGGGGTAGGGTGTTGGGGGAGGCTGGGGGGCGGAGGAGGGGGAGGGGGGGGGGTAGGGTCTTGAGCGTGGGGGCGGAGGCGGGGAGAGGGAAAAAAAGTCGGCGAGGGGAAACGAGGTAAACAAGATTTCCTGTTGGTTCAGTGGGGTAAGTAAGAAAGCTCGACAGGACAAAGCATTGTAAACCTCAAGAGAAACCGGCCAAGAACTTACAAGGGAAAAAGGGCCGGGTGGTGACTGGTCCCAGGGGTGGGGGGGAAAAAGGCAAACAACGGGATAAGAGAAAGTGAATGTCGAAGTTCGCAGCACAAGGGACCGGGGAAGGGTGAAATCCTGTAACTAAAAAGCCAAAAAAAAAGACAACAACGAACAGGGGAAGGGAAAAGAAAAAAAGACATAGGTCCCATGAGGATGGGAGGCAGGCGGAGCACTTTGGAGAGGACAGGTTGGATACTGCTTGGGGGGGGGGTCACTCAGAAAGGGAGAAGGGAGGGGGCGGGGAAGCTCGGACCTGTCCGCCGAAGTGCCAGAAAAATGCCCTATAAACGACAATAACGGAACTTGTTGGCAAAGAGGGGGAAGGGGAAAAGGGGGTTAAAAAAAAGAAAAACGCTCGAACCTGACCAAAGCGATGGCGGACGGACTTGAACGTAGCTTGGGACTAAAAGCTTTTCTTCTATGGGGAAAATAGGTTCAAGGGTCGAAAAAATCCGCTTGGCAGGAAAAAGAAGAGAAAAAGGTTAATTGGCAACTACTCACCGGAAGAAATTAAGGGGGAAAGCGTCTGTGTTTCCCGACGGTTACTACGGTGGGCTTTAGAGTCTCGAGGGGAGGAATTGGTAGAGGAACTGGGTGGTCGAAAAAAAGGATGTAATGCCCAAGAATACCCAGCCCGGAATTGGCGCCAGAAGTATCCAAGAAAAACCATAAATGGTTGGGGTCAAGACAAATAACGGGGGGTGGGGTCCATACCCCCCCAAAAAGCGGCATTATGTCAGTGCTTACTTTCGAATAGCTCGAATGGGGTTCAGAAACCCGAAGACAGGGGGGGTTAGTGGAAAGATGGGTGAGGGGGGGGGGGGAAAGGCAAAAGGAAAAAAACAACCGTCCGCCGAGTTTGCAAATCAAATCGGGGGTACAGGGAGGAGGTGAAGGGGTGAAAAAATAGACAACACGCCCCGACAAGCGTACCAGCGACCGATTGGAAAGCCCGAGAAGTCAAACTAGGAAACTAAGAGGAGGGGAAACAATACGAAGGAAGCAGATTGTAAGACCGTGTGGTCGCGAAAAAACGAAGCAAGGAAACTGCAAAAGGAGGGAGAAAAATGGGGAGTGGAAACGCATCGGGCCTTCAAAAGACGAATCGGCGGGAACCTGAATGGATGATTCGTCATTGTCGAGCACAAAGTAGCAAAGGGAGTAAGGGGTGGGTTGGACACACGGAAGACACAAACAGGGTCGTGGTTGGGCCAATCGCTGGAGAAAATGGGGTAAAGACTTCCGAAGACCGGGGAAAAGGAGTGGGGGAAAAATGGAGGAAAAGAAAAACGAGGCATATGGCCCAGGACGGACAAAAGGGGGTAAAAGCAACACCCCGAGCTGAACGCTGGTACGAGCCGGGTCAGGTCCGCAACAGGGGAATTCCAAGGAGGGGGGTCGAGCCAGAAGCAAAGAATAAAGAACCAGGGTCTTTTCATCGTCACGTTTGCAAAAAAAAAAGGGGAAAAAAAAAAGGATGGGGGAAAAAACTTAAACGTTTACGAAGAAGGGTTAGTATGGGGAACGTGGGGGGGAGACTTCGTACTTTATCAGAGGGGGGGGGGAAACATGCGCGACGATAAGCAGCAACCGAAAAATAAGAAAAACTGGGGGCTCTGCACAAAAGAAAACGTCGAGGGTAAGCAACAAAAAAACACATTAAAGACAAAGAAGGGTCCCAACCACGCCGCCCCGTCAGGTAATGGTGGTTGGAGGGCATCAGATTCGGGAAAAAAAGAAAAAAGGGGAAATTGGGGTTGGTGCTCAAAGGAAGAGGGAGGCCGAGCGTTGTATTGGCCTGCCCAGGAGGCTTAAGTTAGACAACAACAAGGAGTAAAAAAATCAAGCAGGAATCAAGAGAAAGGGAAACCCCAAGAAGAAATAGACTGCCCGGAGCACAAAAACAAACAAAATAAGACAGGAGGAAAAAAAAAAAAAACGAATCCACTATGGACAAAAAAGACAGCACCAAACTAACGTGGCGCCGTTGAAACTATTGGGATGGGGCGGTGGGAGGGATCCAAGAGGGAAAAAAAGGGGGGACCGGTGTAAAAAAAAAGACAAACGGGTGGAGGGAGGCTTGGAGGAGCATGCAAACAACCGAGCGTCAGGAGGAAGGCCCCCGGCAAAAAAGACATAATCAAAAATAGGTTAAACAACCCGGTAGGGACAAAGAGGAAGGGAAGGGACAAATGGGGGGAAAGAGCTTTGTGAAAACCCTCGCCCGGGGGGGAGGGGGGTATATATATTCTAAAACCGCAAAAAAAAAAGGGGGGAAAAAAATCATAAATGCTAAGGACCATGGCCAAAAAAAAAATTCTACTTGGGGTTTTGGAAGGAAAAACGGGAAAAAGGTTACCAGTAAAGGGGGGCAGGGAGCAAGAATCAAAAAAAAAAAAAAAAAAAGGAAGAAAAACGCGCAATCGAAAATGTTTTAAAAACGTTGCGAAAGGGGAAAGGCGCCAAGAAGGGAATATCACTTGGAAAAATTGAAGGGAGGAAACCGGGCGTTAGTAAAGCAAAAAAGGAAAGTTTCTTTTTCGACGGAAGGATGGTGGGAAACCACAAGAAAGGGGGGGAAAACTTGGACAACCTCAAAATAAGTCGGCAAAAATTTGCTATTTGGGGGGGAAACCCCCATTACTGACAAGGTCAAAAAGGCCAAACAAGCGGTAAGGAGAGGCAGGATTTAAGAACAGTTCTAAGAGAATAAATGCGAAAACAAATAAGTTTCGAGGAAAAAGCAGGGCGTAACCGTGGGCCCGCCCAAAGTAAGAGGTGCAACACGGATTCTCGGAGTCAAGCCCAGGTCTTCCTCCTAACTCAGGGGGTGACGGGGGGGGGGGAGGGTGGAGACAGTTTTACCAATCAGGAAAAAGCGGAAGGAAAACCCCCATGAAACGAAAGGAACTTTTGAAACTGAGGGGTGGGAGGCCAAACCAATAATAAGAAAAACACACGGAAGGCCTCGGAAAAAAAAATTTTTATGGGCCGAGGAGGGAACTGAAAAACAAAAGCAGCCACGTTGTAACGCACGGTCTTCACTTACCCCCCAAAAACCCGCCTGGGCAAAGGAAGTGGTCGAAATACAAAGTTCCACAAAAAAAAAAAAAAGGGGTGTTAGGCACGGCAGGAAAACAGGGAAAGGGCCAAGGGGGGGGGGAAGCTACGCAGGCATACAAGAGGGGCGTCGAAAGGCAAGGGGAAACAGAAAAAAAGGGGGGGTGGGACTACAAACGAGTAGTAAGGTCGACAACACCCGGAAACACGAGGGGGGGGATTTTTTTGTTTACCAAGAAAAGGGGGGGCCTGGGAACTGGCACGGCCAACCGAAATAATTTGGAAGAGCCTGCTTCATAGGGGGGTGGGAAAGGAAGGCTCGACAGGACGGAAAAGAAAAGAGGAAGAGGGTTTAATTCAAGGAAAGGTCAGGCCAGGCCTCCCTTGACGGACAGTGCGTACGGCCAACTCAAAAATGAACAGGCGAGCGGAAAAAAGGAAACAGGGGAAAGGAAGGGGGGCTGGAGGGCATCCAAAGTGAGACCACGGCACCACGCTTATTGTACGATTCTGATAGGGGGTGGGCCCTAGAAAAAACCTGGGCACCACCGGCGGACACTGAGAGCGGTAAAACGACCAGGGAGGCCAAGAAAAAAAAACGGGGGAAAAAAAATAATAACAGGCCATTTCAAAAACACTCCTAGCGTCCAAGATACAGACCCTATTCTCAGACTTGAAAACAATGACGAATTGGGGGAAAGGAGAAAAAGTGAGGAAGAGCCCGTAAAGTAAAACGTGGCATCCTTAATAGGAAAGTTAAAAAACCGAATTACATTCAAAGCCGACCGAGAATAACAATCGACATCAAGAAAGGTCAAAGAGGGAGGAAGGGCGAAAAAACTTGAAAGGCCAAGGAACCCGAAAACTTCGGGGGGGGGCATGTTCGGGGGGGAATGCGGGAGACAGGACGGGGGAGCTTGAAAGGAGGAGGGTGGAAAGGACGAGGGGAATGGCCCAGGATTCAATTGCCCAAGGAAAAAAAAAAGGGGGAGAAAGTGACGCGAGGGGGCCTGTGGTTTTGTAAAAAAAAGTCGAACGGTTGGAGGTGTGGGGTTGGGGTTTGGGGGAAACGATGCACCCCGCCAGCCGGGGGTGGGGTGTCCTCAAGGCAGTGCAAGAAAGCCGGTGCAAGAACTGAAAAAAAGATGAAAAATTTTGAAAACAGCAATCAAACTCGAAAGTTCAACGGGGTTATAAATCAGTGTCATGACCAAACGCACGAGAACCAAAAAGGTTCCCAAAAAACACTGGAGCTGATCAACAACAGAGAAAAAGGGGGGGGAGGTAAATGATAAAATAAAAAAGTCAAGGGGGGTGTATAAATGGTTTTAATCCAGGGAAGGTGGTCACTTATATATAAGAACGGTGAGGAAGGGGTTCTGGAGTTAGGAAAAAAACGGGGCGGACAGACGTATGGGAGGGCCCACGAAGTCGGAGTCGTGCAATGGCTTAGGGAGACCCAGTGAACCCACCTGTCGGAGGGTCGGAGGCAAAGGAAGGGAGAAAAAGGAACAAAAAAAACAAACAGTGAGGAACACGGGGGCCCATTTGGGTCAAAGGATCCTTGGGGAAATGGAACAAAAAGTGAGGACAAAAGGAAAGGAAAGGGGGACGGAATGTGCAGATCCAACATACCAACGAATGGTATCAAAGAACCTTGGGGGGGGAAAAAGTGCAAAAAAAGGGGGTAAATGGTTTAGCTTCAAATGCCAAGTAAGGGGCTTGAAATTCCGGATTTGACGGGGACGACTAAAAAATCTGCAACTTGGACTCAAAAAAGAATGGAATGCCGCACTCGGAAAAACAAGAACCCAGAAAGACGCCCACCAAAAAAAAAAAAAAAACAAAAAAAAAAGAACAAAAAAAAAAACCTGCAAAGCTGGAAGAACGAGGCGGATGGCGAGCGTCGGGTTGAAGGCCGTGGGGGAGGATAAAACAGGGTGAAGGAGGGTTAGAACAGATGACCCGGCCGGCCGACGGGCCTCGGGGAGGCGTCAGAACAGGTCCTTCAAAATATCACTTGGCTGGAAAGTGAAAAAAAAAACTCGCCGAAGCAGGAAAAGCGATTCAGTCGCCTCCCAACCAGGAAAGGGGGGTAAAGAGAATGTAAAGTGAAAAGGAAGGACTGGGGGAAAAAGGGGGAAAAAGTCGTCCTGGAGGACGCGTAAGAAACAGAAGGAAAAAGGAACGCCCAGGGGGAAAAGATTGGGTTCCAAAGAAAAAAAAGATCTAAAACATGCGGGGGGAGTTTGAAAAAAGATGGATTGGGGGAAAATGGACTACGGTGGGAGTCTAAGCGCAAACCAATGACGAAAGGTCAAATTTTAAGATCCGGGTTGGAACACCATGGGCACCCGGAGATAACGAAAAAAAAGCCAGTGGATTGGAGAGAGTATCCAAGTGCGGAAACCACCCAAACAGGGAAAACTGGGGAGTCCGACAATGAAAAGGGAAAAAAAAGCGGTTGGGGTGGGGCAGAATCCGCAGGTGAAGAGGACAAGTTCTGGTGAGCCTTGGAAAAAAAAAAAGAAACAAAAACCAGTTGTTAGGGGTATCGGGGGGGGGGCCAGCTCCAAAACCGGCACGCCGGGAAGTGACAAAAGTGATCGTGGTCATTGTAGATCGAAAGTATTGAGGGGGGAGCTACCGCGAAAGAACTCGACTGAAGAGGTGTGAACCCCAAAATGAGAGGAAGGCCAAGTTGAAAAAAAGGGGTCTCTAGTAAAAGATTTGGGGTCACCAAAGAAGCCCTTAGTTGAGGAGGTTTTTAAAGGTAATGAGCGCCGCCGGGGAACATCCAAAAGGGGGGGAGAGGGGGGGTGGTGGGTATTATGTGAAGGGAAAAGTCAAAAACCCGAGGTGACCGAACAGGGGCAAACGCTCAAAACTGAAGCCACTTTTAGGAAGAGGGCAGGAAAAAGGGTAAAGAGTACGGAAATGGTAGATAAAGGACGATGAAAAAGTGAAATTGAATAGGGTCGAGTCAGGGGACCCGTTAATGTGGTAAATGTTCCCCGTCGTAAAATCTGAGAGAAAGGGGGAAGAAGGAAGTGCAAAAGTCGAGGAGAGTCGCCACCGCTAGGCGGAAAGCGCCCTTGGGGGCATAGAGACACGAGGAGGTGCCAAAAAAAAAGAGTATGGCCACCAAGTAAGGTGGAACATGGGGGGGAAAAAGTGACGAGTAAGTTTATTGATTAGAGGGTCAAAATTTATGCCGGGGGTCTGAGGAGAGAACACAGAGGAAAAAAAAGAATTCCTGGAAAAGACTACAGAAAAACCGTGGGTAGTGACTGCACCGAAAAAGGGAGGAATATTTATCCCAACATAAAAAGCCAAAAACCGGGGGTGGGGGGGGGGGGGGGGGGGGGGGGGGGGCCAATAAAGGGGTTTCCACCTAAAAACCGTAGTTGCTGTCAGTGTCATAAAGGGGTGCGTTCGAAGGTTCCGGGGGTAAAAGGGGGAATCTGGATGGTTTCGGTTTTCCATTAACCTTAAATAGAGCTTGCGTGGTGATTGGGCCTGTCTTAGCCTGAAACTGAGAGAAAGAAAAAACACAACAAAAAATTAGGGGGGGGAAGGAGGGAAAAAAAGGAAAACAGAGAAAAGCAGGGGCCATACACGAATCGAACTGACAGGAACAACGAAAACACACAAAAGAAAGAGAAAAAAAACACAATAAAAAAAACCAAAAACTATGACAAAAAAGGACTAAAACGGTTGGCGGTTGGGAAGAACCTATTTAATTGCATGGGGGGGACGTGGACCGTGGGGGGGATAACAGCATCAGACTACGGTGAAGGCAGCAAAAAACGGGGGGCAGCACCCGGTGCTGTAGGGCGGGGCGGGCAGGGCCAAAGGAAGGTCGGAGAATTGCCAGCCACCAAACAAACATCTAAAAAAAAAGCCTAATAACGGGAAGGACGGAAAAAAAAGGGCAGTGTAAGACGCAAGTGGGTCAAAGACGCGTTGGTTGCAACAGATTGGGGGAAAAAAACAAAGGAAATAATCTGTTGAAAAAGGGCCGCCAAGGGGTCGGCAACCCTATGAAATGGCGAGAACAGGCTTACTATTCTAAAGGGGGAAAGTCTAAAGAAAAAAGATAAGCAGGAAAACCAGACATCCTCACTCCATAGGGAAAAGAAGAGGCCGAGAAGTTGAACCTGGGTGAAAAAAACCTTGACCATTCATGCTTAATGGAACCATACTATTTTATAAAACGTACAACGACGGGTTAAAAGAAAACCCGTATTTAAAAGGCTGAAGGAAAGGTTTGTGTGGGGAAGACGGCTCTAAAGAAATGAGACGAACTTTAGCACTTTGAAGACACAAAATGCGAAGGGGAGAGATCAAAACAAAAAAAAAAAACCGAGGGAGGAGTGCCCAAGGCCTGCTTTAGGAATAAAAGGGGGAGAAGAGAGAAAATTCATTAAGGAAAAAAAACCCACAAACTCGGAATGGCCCGATAGGAAAAAACAGGGGCCTGCAAAACAATTGGGAAAAAATCTGCTTCTGGGTGGGAACAAACGAAAGTATCGGCATGGAAACGTTTTTTGTCGGGGGGGGGAGACGAGAAAGTTAAAAGGAAAAAATCCGGAAAGGGAATCAACCAAAGACCTATCCAACGTGGCTGGGGGGGTATATCGGGGCTGAAGGGGGATGGAAAGACCCAAGGATCCATACAAACTTTAAAGGGGGGGGGAAAAAAAACGGATATGGGAGGGGGGGGATGGGGGGATGGGGGTTATCAGCATCGCACTTTGGAACATAAAAAAGAACGGAAAAGTCAAAACAAAAACATGATGGTCTTGGCGGAAAGAAAAAGGGGGGGAGGTAAGGTTTTCGGCAAAGGGATAACAGAACCATATAAGCGGGCTTAACAGTGTAAAGTCTGGGGGGGGGGCCATAAAAGAATCGGCCAAGTAAAAAAAGGGAAAAATAGACGCGAAAAAAGGGGGGCGCTAGAATCCACAAGAGGAAAAGAACTTTCGAAACCCCTTACAGGGTGGGGAAGTGTGGGGGGGAGACAACCAGGGGGGGAAGAGTGAACATATGAAGGACCAAACACGGCCGACAACCTAAGAATTTCAACGGGAAGGCAATTAGTCGCCTGTCAGGACGAAAGCGACGACGGCAAAAGTCTTACCGGAATAGAAAGAACCAAAATAAAAAAAGAAAAGTGAACTACGTCAAAGGAATTAAAGAGGTTTTTTGGGGAGGAAGCGGAAAGACCCGTGGGGGTCTCGAATCACACGCAGAAAAAAAAGGGGTCTCGATGATGTAGAAGGGGGACAGGACTTTCTAGACTTCAGCGAGGGAAACCGAACGGGACTTAAAGGCAGTGAGGGGGGTAACACCGTGGGTCAGAAAACAACCCGTTTTTCGAACAAAAGGATAAAAGGGGAAGAAAACGGAGGAAAAAAAACCCCAAGAAAGCAGTACAAATAGCGGGGACGGAAAAACAAGTACGAAAAAGTGACACGAGGGGAGGGAGAAGCCCGGTCCTAAGGGAACACGGAAGTTTAACTCATTACAAGGTGAAGATCCTCACTAAAAATCAAGAAAAAAGAATCCCAAAAAAGGCGAGTATCTCGTGAAACGGAAGACACTGGAACACCCAGGAAAGCGAAAAATTAAAAAGGGTGGATATAAGCCCGGCCGGTGTGGAGACAGGCAGGTAGGAAGGGGATCGATGGCCACGGAGGCCCGTGCCAAGTGGAAAAAAGGGAGGTCGGTTTTACAGGGGGGCGGGGTTTGGTGGGGCGGATTTTTGTTTTGGGTTTGGTGTTGTGGGTTTTTGGGGGGTGAAAAAACGGGAGAAAAACGGACAAAGACCGGGGTGGGCGCAAAGGAAGGTGCAGGATTCCAAAGTACCTAAAGGCCCATCAAAAACAGGAGGAACGGAAGCAGATGTAGAAAGCACCCCAAAAGACGAAAGGGACCAAGGTACACGGTTCAGAGAGACAGTGTCAAAAAAAAAGGGGGGGGGACGGTTAACCCAAGGGAAAAAAGAAACGGAAGGCTCACAAACCAAACTGAGGAGGAAGGGAAACGAATAAGAAGGGGTTACAGGGGTTTAAAGAATTGGGAGGGCGTGAAACACGAGAAGGAAAAGGCCACCTTTTAGGATTTGTAGGGGTTAATCGCAAAAGGGACCAGGACCGATTCCAGTTGAAGGGAATCGTCAAAGCTTCAAATGGGAAAAAAACAGTCCAACAGTAGAGGACGTTGGTCGCAAATCGGATCATACAACAACAGCCGAAAAAGTATGAAACGGTAGTTTTGCAAGAACTGGGGGAAAAAAAAGGAAAGAGTCCTGGAAAAAGATGCCCTACAATGGTTCTCAGAGCAGAACGATGTAAAACTACCCTTACCAGTGAAAAAAAAAAAGTCCGGGGGTAATGAGGGAAAAGGGGGGGGACCGCAGTCCCGGGTTGGAACCGCCGAAACAGGGCAACTGGGGGCCATTTTAAGGGGACAGAGGGCTTGAAAAGCTGTAAGGAAAGCATAAAATCGGTAGCACATTGACTTAAAAATGCGAGGGGGGGGGGGGGCCGGCGGGTGGATTCCTGGGGAAGATTGTGAAGTTTCAAGACAGAAAGACTCAGACGAGAAAGGTTAACGATCCCGTCGCAGGGGCAAGGGGGGCGCCGGGCCGATTCATAAGAGAATAAGGGTGAAAGGATCAGAAACGACTCCTAGGCACCAATCTCAGCTATTATAAGAAGTAAGGAGCGGGGGGGGACAAGATTTGAAAAGGGTAGAATGCATTGCCGTTTGGGGACGGACCGTCTGAATGACCTAAAGTCTGAGAAAGGGGAAGAGAAGGATTGTTGCAGGGGGGAAGGGACGAGCACTAGTAAAAGGTGAGTCCCCTTTCAACCGGGGGGTTACGAAAGTGGGGGCTGCTAGAGAATTAAAGGGAAATCCCTTCACAAAAGGAAAGACTGGGATAGGCACCCAAAATAAGCGTTAACCAGACCCCCGGGGAAAAATGGCGCAGGATATCTAAACAATTGGAGCTTCTAAAAAAAAAAAAAAGATTTGGGACTCCGATTGACAAAGAAGGGTCACGTTGCTTGGAGAAAACAAAAAAGGAAGGGGGGGTTGTCAAACGCCTAAATAATCGAAATTTTGGGTGGGATCTGGGTCTTGGAAAAAGAGGGACACACAACCCTTCAAAGATTAAAAGTCTTAGAGGGAAACTCTAGGATTGAAGTCAAGGGGCGAAAACGCCGAAAAACAATCGTCAGCCGAGATGGAAAAATCAGCGCACGCATCTTGGGGGCGCGCAAGGGAGTCGAAGAAAGGGGATGTGAAGACGGGTGTTCCGCAAAGAAGGGGTAGGGGAAGGATTTAGAACCGGGGGTGTTTGAGACGCAACCCAGGGGATGACACCGCTGAGTGCTGTGAAAAAGAGTCATTGAGAATCCCAAAGTGAAGAAACGAGTCCGGGGTATTGTCGAAAGGACCGTCAAAACTTTAGGCAAAAAAAAAAAAGAATTGGGAAGGCACGAAAATGGGAAGCACTGTGATACGGGCCACCATACATAACAGGGTATAGTCCGCATAGGTCCCCTTGTCGGCAATGGAAAGACCGACCGGGGGGGAGGGGGGCGTTGAAAAAAAGGGAACTCTGAAGCAAAACAGGACACTTAGAAGGTCACCATTCAATAGTGAAAAGAAAAACGCAAACGAAAGAAACATAGTATCTGGGGAAGAGCGAACATGGTGAAGGCAAACGCGGGGGGACACACACAACACAAACCTCACGGTAGGTGTCCAAACGAAGAACCAAACAGGGGAAACTACCCATGAGACGTAGACGTGCAACAAAGGAGCGTGATGACACGGAAAAATGTCCGGGGCACCAAGGGTGGAAAACAGTCCCACCGGGAACGGCAAGAACTCATAATACACGGCCCAAGGAAAGAAATGAAACCGTCAGCGGAAGGACTTCACCAACACGTCCCGCACGAGAACACCCCCCAAAAAAATCCCTCAAAAATAATCGGATTACACGAAAGAAAGGGGCCGTCTGGTGTGCCAGTTGGTGGGGGCAAGCCATCCCCACCACGCTGGGTGAGACAAGCCAAGGAACACCACCACGACCCCCGAAACACGCTGCGGGCAGATCCCACCGAACAGGCCAAGAGAACCAATGGGGTGACTGGCGGCTGCAATGCTAGGCTCCGCAGGGGCGCTTGGGCCCCCGACTGTCTCCCCACGAGACAGGTCCCGTCGCGGCGAGTGAGGTGGGAAGGATGGGGGAAGGAGGAGAAGGAGGATGGGGGGAGTGGGGGAGCGGGAGGAAGAGGGGACTTTTTTCTGCAGCAGGACTGGGCGTTGGGTAGAAGGTGCGGGTGACGTTAGGGGGGGGGGGGCAAAAATGAAAGCCTGGCAAG
>Ga0179593_1647744_pt1 | contig 16787 bp, 16 predicted proteins | sample CZODoug2_1_08_16_FD_185931 | JGI IMG/M metagenome (GOLD analysis project Ga0179593, IMG submission 185931) | Vadose zone soil fungal communities from Angelo Coast Range Reserve, California, USA - CZODoug2_1_08_16fungal (PacBio error correction) | ecosystem: Environmental > Terrestrial > Soil >...
CTTGAGACTCCTCCGGAAGGAGGGAGGCAATATGAGGGGGGAAGTTTTGGGACCGTCATGCTTTCATATCTAAGACAGGTTGGTTCCCATTTTGACTCGAGAAAAAGCCAGGGAGATGCTCTGGGGGAGGAGCGGCCACACATCGGAGGGAAAGGGCGAGAATACTGCGGGGACCGAGCCCGCAATTGAATAAGAAGGAAAAAATCACTCATACGAGGGGTGCGCGTCCGCATTTCATGCAATGGGATAGGCCCTGGTCAAATAGGAGGACAAGTACCTCAATGTGTGGGGGGAAAAAAAAAAAAAAAAAAAACCAGAAAGGAAAAAAAAAAGGGGGGGGGGGGGGTTGGTGAACAAACACATGGGGGCTCAGCCTCGAAGCCTGAAGGCGAGAGTTGCTGCATAATTCTCATGCGAAAGAAAAACGGGTCGTACGTGGGGATGGCTAAGAGTCATAAATCATAGAAGGACCGGAACCCAAAAGAAAGAGTCCCACGGAAAAAAGCATTGGGCTGAAGCGGGGGGACTACTAATCTCGTTCAGCCCAGTATTGGAAGGCGCCACGGCTCAGTCCGAGCATTACTGCAAAAGTGCCAAGGAGGCAACGCCACTTTTTGGAGGCGCATGTGGGACATAAAGGACAGAGGGGAGCGAAACGTGCGTGCCGGTTGCGTATATCGGACTTCATGCAAGGAAGAGGAGAGGAATTGTCGCGTCGAGAGTTCGGGAGTGGTAGGGAAAGAAGATAGTGACACGTCCTCATTTCGGTAAGGGCCAACTTGATCCAAAGCGTACGAGGGGAACGTGAGCGTCAGGATGGGACGAGATCATGAAACGTTAGTAACGAGCTAAGGGGAAGTGAGGCGTATCCCTTAGATGGAACCGAATAAAACGTTAATACCGGAAGTGGGAGACGACGTGGGGAGCAACCCGGGAGAGACGAACTGCGAAAAAGAATGAAATCTGAGGTTCCGCCGCGTGAACTTCAAAGAAGTAGGCGGAAGACTCGAAAGGCGGTGCAGTGGGGGAGGAAGAGATGATGACCCAGTAGAAAACGACCCGGACCGAACAGAGAGTGACGCATAGGGAACGGGGGAAACCAAGCCACCGAAGAAAGAGGGAAGGGAGGACGCAGCGAACAGGTAGGGAAGCTTTTTCGTCAACAGGAGGTTCAAAGAGAAGATGAATCAGAATCAAACCGAGTTTCAGGGGGATGTTGGCCCGGGAGCAGTGAAAGGGGGGCCTCCAGGAAAAAAATTCCAGGGGGAGCGGCATCTCTTCTGCCACTGGGAGGGGGGGAAGGAGGAGGGGACCACGGTAACCCGAGAAAAGGCTACTCGTATGGCCACAAGGAAACGAATTTGGTGGCCTTTCAGAAGGGAGACGGGGATCGGTGGGGGCCCTTCAGCTGACAGTAAAATAATATAACAGGGAGAAAGGCCCGCCGCCGGAAGGGGGGAAACACCAGCGAGAATAGGAACTCGATTGGGGTCTAGGGCAAGGCTTATTCGAGATTGATGCGTAACGAGGGACCACGCGTTGAATTCCCACCAGGAGGTGCAAGAAGAGGTACCGAACGTCAACGCTGATCAGGGTCAACGTTACTGAGAAAAAAAAGAGCCCACGACTTCAAAGAACCAAATTAGGGGGCACAAGGAAGAAAAGAATACATAAACTTTCGCGGAAGCGACGAGGCCTGTTACTCGCGTCACAACGGTTTCGGGGAGTGCTGCGAAGTAATTCAGGGGAGGTAGAACCCACCTTTATGCGGGGACCGCGTCCCGGGTGAGGGGAGAAGAATGTGTGAGACATTTAGGCGAGGTGGCGCGTTGGGGAACTACTGGGAGCCCCGCCTTAGCAGTCAGAACCGGAACGGGGGCGTAAGGGAATTTCTCCGTGACAAAAGGGATTTACGATCGCTCGAAGAGAGCAAAATGGAGCGGGGGCGTTCGCGTCATCCGACTGGACCTAAGACCGATAGGATGAGTTAACCGGGGAATGAGCATTGGGGGGGGGAGAGTTTGCCAAGAGAAGTGGACAAAAAGACCTCAAACGCAGGAGGTCGTAAAGAAGGAGGGACAGGAAAAAGTGAAAGGAAGTTCAGAGGGGAAAGGACCTACGGGGCGCTGAAAAAGGGGAATATCTTAGTGAACGAAGAGCTCGAGAAGGATCGGAGAGTCGTGGGTTACAAAAAAAGGACGAAAGGGAAATAGAGGGAACAGGAAATAGAAGTCTTGGATCTGAAGGACCGGTAAATAAGCGAATGGAAACGAGACTCATAAGCGCGACAGAGGCCATCAAACGGGGTGGGAAAGCCAGCGGTCAGGGAAGCAGTCTCAGAATTCGATACAACAGATTAATCTGTTCGGACGGACCCACGTGGGGGAGAAAAACTGAGATAGCGAAACCCACCTTCACTTGCTACGGAGTGACTTCCAGGCTGCCGGATGGGACAGGAGGTCTCTTTAGAATGAATGAAGAAGAGTCATCAAGATGGCAAGAGGCATGGCACCGATCAGAGCTGTTCCACCACTGCTAGTTGCGATCGCAAGCCTATCTCCTTCATAGGGAGAAATCAGGATGGGCCGAAAAACCAACATTAGATCGGGGGGGGGGGGAAAAGTACGTCACGTGAGGACACGAAGGGAGGGCTAGAAAAGATTTCGGAGCGAGACCTCAGAACGGTCGAGAAGAGGTTTGTAGATTGGATCACGTAGAAAGTGGAGGCCACTCCACTTAGGGACAGACATTTCGGAAAGGAGGACCAAGGTCAACATTGTCGACAATCAAGGGGAAATTTGTTGCCGAGCCAGCCGGCTAAACCATGGCGAACCCCTCCCCAAAGCTGGGCCACGCCTCTCAGAGGGGGACCAGGGGATATCCGCAGGAAGAAAGTGAGCAAATACATCTCGAGGGAAAACAAAAAAGAGGGGAAAGAGAGATGCGTGTCTCAATTAGTGAGAATAACGGACGCATAGGAGCGGCAGGGGGGGGACTCACCGAGAAGGGGTAGTGTATTGAGCCAAGCGGGATACGAGCACTCTTCGAAAAGAACTGGGGGTGAATCGACAATGTGAAGCTCGTCTCAAAAAAATCGGCCCCTGTGTGATACCAGGTCTACTTCTCCAATATTTGAAGAGGGGCGCGATCGATACGGGGAGGCGAGCGTACCGCTGAACAGGAGCAAGGTCTGGTCTCTTCAGGGGGAAAAATGCTGCACGTGATGGACTCTTGGAAGCGAGGGTAAGGTTGCCGTCTTGGGGTTTTCCGAGAAGTGAATAGAGGGAATTTCTCTACCATGGATATCAGGAAGAGGACAATCGCGGGGTCGGGGAAAAATGATCTTGGTGGCCACGTGGAGAACCGCTCATAACTAAGAAAGCACCCGCGTGAAAAGCCGCCTAAGGGGATGGACTAAGATGCAATGAGTGTGTCGCGGCGTTAGGAGGGCCTGTTGAGCATCACTGGGGGAGGGAAAAGCCGATCGGAAGGAAGCGGGGGGGGGCCCCTGGCAGAAGGGCGAGGGGAGTGGAAAAAAACGTTCTCAGGATGGCCAGGGGGAGGGAATCCTGTCGAAATCTTTTCGGACAAAGAGGGTTTGGGACATGATCGCTGAGATCAGCACGGAATCCCATCCGAGGGAAAAAAGGGAGAAGAGTCTATCGGCCTTAGATTTGGTGTTTGAAGTCCAGAAACTCACGAGATCTCTCATTTGGCGGGCAGAAGAGGGGACCAAGCAGTCGAAAAAGGGGGGGGAGGGGGGAAATGCCAGGAGAGCACATTCAAGCCCTCCACCGGGGAGTCTCGGTGGGAAAAGCGCTCTGAAGTTGACAAAAAAAACCGCTCACACTGACTGGACCAATTCTCCTGGGAAGACGGCGGGACCGGGGCCTACTACCGCCGGAAAAGGACCCGCTGACCGGGTTGTAGAAGAGAAGGATCAAACCAACTTCGCAATGCAGGGGTCGACGGCGGATGGAAGCTATAAGGCTGTTGTGCAGTGGAAAAAAAAATTACTAGCGAAGAAAGGCGCTCAAGGTAAGCTAAGGACTCGCGGACTGGTTGCCAAGGGAAGCACTTTTTGGTGAAAGACCTGACAGGGGAAAGCTGGCTGGAAGGGACGACCGTTGGGAAGGCAAGGCCCGCACCAACGAAGAGCCGAACTCGAGCGCCGCGAACGGGGAAATGGCGGTTGAAGCTCGGGAGGTTGTGGCCTGGGGAAAGAAGGGATTGCGCGCTAGCGGGAGAGGATCAGCGACTGCAGCGGGGGTGATGGGCCCTCTTCGGGGAGCACTGAAAGTCGAAGGGCGAGAGGGGGGGACTCTCCCAATCTGTCTAACAGCGCTATCTGCTCAGTGAAAAAAAAATCGATAAAGGGGACAGTTCTGTGGCAAGTAAAAGGTCGGCGTACAAAGATGTGTGAGGGAGAACGCCAAGAGACGAAAAGGGGGGCTTTGAACGAGGAAGGACGTCCAGAGGGGTAGCCACTTCGTGGAGATAAAAATCGTAGAGAGGGCCCTACTTGGGGAGATGCCAAATGGCTTCCCGGGGAAGAGCTGTGCAGGCGGATTCTGTCGTCTGGGAAGGGCAGTTGAGAGAATGCAGGCTAAGCCTCAGCACCGGGGACCTCTGAAAAGATCGGGTTTCCACCTCTTCTTCTCCTCCGTTTCATTCTTCTCTAAGGAGGCAAGGGTTGGTGACCGAACGCTGAAGATAAAAAAAGAGGAAAAAAGGGGGCAGTTCGCGAGAGAGTTGGCTGTGGGCTGATGTGGGGAGGGGGTAACTGGTAAAGGCGAGCCGTCGGCTCATCGCGGGGGCCGGGTAGGGCGGAGGACTGGCGTAAAAATGCTGATTGGAGAAGATTGCAACGTCACTCAACAAGAAGAGAAGAGGGTCAATTGAACTGGAAAAAAAAAAGTCGGGAGATGCTCTGGGCGCGGTAAGGTATAACCCAAGATTTTACGAGGTAAAATCTGGACGTCAATGCAGGTCGGTGGGGAGCACTCACGGGTGCAAGAAAAGCATGCAACAGGGGAGGGAGCTGGGGGTCTTTAGCCGAAAACCATCCTTAAAGATCAGAGGGGCCGGGGGGGACGTGTGTCAAAGGGGTTTGGGCACCGAGCATGCTAAGTTTAATATCTGAGATGAGAAAACGGGAAGGGAAACAAGGTCGGGGGGAAAAAGGGCTCTGGGGACGTAAAAGGACAAGAAGAAAACTCACGACTGTCATATTCTTTAGGGGCAGAATGGTTAAGAAGAAAATTTCAAAAGTGGTCCTCATCTCGAAAGTAGTAGAATAAATAGGAGAGAAATGAGAAGGGCACGTTTCGAAGTGGGATAAGCCTGTGCGGACGCGCAAAGGCACTTAACTTGTTCTGAGTAAACTGAACTGGGGTTGGGCAATTACTCTGTATGCCCGGATTGTAAATATCCCGTTTGATATACAAAAGGAGAAGTGTCTGAGGAAGCAGGGGAAAGGATAAACTGAAATAGGGAAAAGGGACGTCTATCTATTGAAAACAAGGAATTGTGTTGGGAAGGTTCAAAGGTGGAATACAGGAAATGGTCCGGGCCAAATGGCTGATGGGAGGTAAGGGGAAAAACGTATAGTGATGGGGGGGGGAACTCGGGAACCGAAGTGATGGTGAAAAGAATGAATATTTACCTGGGGGACCAGAATGAACAAAAAGACCGGGACTTACATAGGTGGGGGAAACGACCGAAGCGACCAGGGGAAACGGTTGCCGATATAAATAGGTGCGGAACGGGGACCAAAAGGCTAAAACTTGAATGAAAAGGACAGCCTTGGCTGCTACGGGGGAGCAAAGCTCGCGCGGACGGCTCTCTCACCACAAGGGGGAAAGGAGGGAGGATGTAGATCGGCAGCCGGGACGGGTTCAAAAAGATCCCCGGAGGGCTGAAGCATAAAAGTCTTTAGTTCGGGGGGGTAGTGGGTCAGATGATTCTTAGGGCTTCTAAAGAAAGCCATCCGGGTTTGGTGGGTGTCACGGGGGCGTGCCGCGGATGAACGCCCAAAGAGACTTGGCCTTCAGGAATGCCCAAGCCCTCTTGAAAGGCGGAGGGCGCACTAGAATTCGGAAGGCCCGATCCGCCATTTGGAAGAAGTACACCATACGCTGGGGGAAAAACGCGTCGCATGGGCAGAGGAAGAGGGGGGGAAGGAGAGACCGTCATCGTCACTTCGATGAACAAAGGCCAGGGGGAAACCTCACCGATCGACGAGGGGGAAATCCTTCATGGTAACATAAAGATCTAGAGGAAGAAGCACAGGGAGGAACGGGTCATTGGGGAACTATCGGCACTAAAGGGGGGGAAACTGCCAACCCCGAAGCGCTGGGTCCCACGTCAGTTTCCTTTCCTGCAAGCTAACTGCGAAGACCGGCCTAAGTAGGGAAGGGGGGGGAACAAGGGAGAAAGAGAGCTCATTCCGAGCGTTCACCATGCCCCTTACTTTCTAATCTTCATCAAAGTTTGGGCTTCCCAGGGTAGCCTACCGTCCGCCGGAAGAGAAACAGAGTTCGTTTGTCGTCATCCAGGGGAGGCGGGGCTAATGTACGCAGAAGCAGTAGATCTGTCGGGGAAGGAAAGGGCCGAATTAGTGAGGGTATCACTAAACGTAACCGCGGTAGAGAAAATATGGGAGGAAGCGAAGGTCAGGGAAGATAAAGAAGTGCAGAAATTGAGATTCCCTTTAAGGGGTGCGGGAGTGAGGCCGGGGGCGCGCGGGAAATCTCGGAAAAAATTCGACCGCGCCGAACAGATAAGAACCCGAGGGAAAGTGCCTCCTCGGCTCTCTCGGGTGAAGCATATCTTGGAAAATAGGAATGATGACGCCAGTCTCCCGAGAAAACGGGCAGGAGTCAGAAGCCGACTGCTACTTGAAGGGACAAGTTGAAACCACACCACGTCAGGTCCCCTACAGCGCACGGAAAGAAGAAAAGGATAAATCGTGGGAGGGGGACTTCGGGGTTAAAACAGATAGAGCAAGCAGGGAAGAGGCATATCTGAACAGAGAAAAAATTCCCTTTGACGGGGGCCGATTCGAGATAGAGAAAACTGGGCAAGGCCACTACAGGGATTAAAATGGGAATGACGCTTGGGTCAAAAGCTGCCGCTGGAAACGGGCCAACTAGAGGCCAAGCGATCCTGAGGATGGGGACTAATTATTGAGACCGGGTTCCGGGTTGAGCGTACTGGATACGTTTCAGGAAAAAGAAGAACCGCAGATTGAATGACGCTCAAAAAAAACAGTCAGAACCGATCGATTGCCAAAACACTTGAGCGGAGAATGTTGGGGATCGTGTAATCGGCTTATAGTTACGTAAGTCTAGAAGACATTAATATAGTTTTCAAGCGTCGAAGGAGGGCCGACTAATGTCCTGCACGGAGAAAGAATAACCTTAACAATCTCTAACCTTTGAGCCAACTGTATTGAAAACGTTCTTCTTGAGTCGCTGGGGGTGCCTGAACCCCTTCACAAGTTTTGGGATCTGAGCGGAGTTTGCCATCTCTGGGAGATAGATGGGGAGACCATTGAACTCGCGTTTCTCAAAAAAGAAGGGGCGCCGAAGGCATGTAGGCCTTGATCTGCAATGGTAAGGGGTGACAAGGGAAATGAAAACTTTCAAGGGTGCGATCATCCCTATGAGAGGACGGGGGAGCAAAAAATTTGAATTTGGGTTGTGGGGATTGGGAAGGGATCTAACATCTCTGAAGAGTATCGGTAGGTACCTGACCCAGCCTTTCCAGATAAGAAAGAGGAGAACTATTTAATTGCGGGTGGCAGTTTCAAAATCACCGATAAAAAAGAGAACGAACAGTCTCCTTCATGTAAAGGCCCTTCGGGTACCGGAGAAAAGGTTGCACAACAGGCCGTGCGTCCCCGCAAGAACGACAAGCGCAGAAGAAAAGCCAGAGGAGGGCTCACAATCAGAGCCAAGAAGAGGGGAAGAAGGAATGCAGAGATGGGATTCCTTGGGAATCCGGAGTGACCGCTAAGGGCCGAACAGAGAATAGTTACAGGGAGAGGACCGCGAAAGAAAACGGTGGGTGAAACCAGGGAACGGCGAACTCAAGGCGTAATCCGCGGTTAAAGATCGGGAGGAAAAGAGGCAGTGAGGGGGAATCCAACAGAAGGACGCCGGCACGGTGACATGAAGGATAATTAGGACATGCGGCAATTTTCGGTTCGCGCTAGGAGGGTTACGGGGGTTTCGCGAAGAATGAAACGATCAATGGCACACGGGAGAGAGGACGATGCCACACCGGATTATTTTCGGTAACAGGGGGGGAAGCGCCGCATGGTCGGCGAACCATACAGGAGGCCCGAAAGAGTCGCTAAAGGAAAATATGAAGCATGAAAAGACTTCGCAACGACGAGGCATCGGAGCTTTCGAATAGCGAAAGATAGGCTTGGAAGATTTGAGGAGAAGAAAAGAGGGTAGAAACCGGGAGATCGAAGTTAGGGAGGGCGGAAAAAGAAAAAAAGAGAGATGTGAAAAAGTCCTGGAGGTTTGGAAGCGTGGAGAGCGATCCCGCTGAAAGACAAGACCCTACTCTCGGTGATCCAAAAGCGCAAATTGGGCAAGTTCTATCCGCGCGAGAACGTGAGCAATACCGCTCGAAAGAGAACAACTTCGTAGAAAAAGAGGGGGCAGAAGGGGGATGTGTGGCAGGGGGGGAAAAGGACAGAAAAAAAAATGGCGTGGAAACCATTATGTTGGAGGGGGGGACGAGACCGGGGGGCAACGCGGCCAAACGCACTGGGGGGTGTGGAAGCGTCTGTCCGACATGGTCGGGGAAAGCTAATTCCGGGAAGGGCAATATCATTCACACGAGATCGGAGACAGAGGAAAGATAACCGGGGGGCATCGTCAGGTCTCCCTGTCCTTCCGTGTGTCAGGCTTCACGAGTGACGTAGGGGAGCGGGGGGTCGCGCCGGGGAGTGGGGAGGAGCATCCTATTTCGAACAAAAAGAGGAGAATTGAACGACATCACAACCTTGGTTGGGTCTCCAAATAGGGGAATTGGATCAGAGGGGGCACCAAAGTGAAGAGATGGAACCTAGGGAAATAGAGGGGAACTAGCCCCCCAAGCCGGGCTGGGGGGACTTCGAGGGGGAGAAGGGAATGGACGGGGCGCAGTATTCTCATGTCTTTTTACACACGGGGGAAGGAAGCAGGAAAAAAGAGAGGGGTCGCAGTTATTTGGGAAAGGGCAGCGAGCAGATTCTGCAACCAAAAAACGGAGGTAAGTGCGGGTGACGCTCCTTTCGGGGGGGAAGGGAAGGCAACAGGGGGGGGGGTCTGATAAGGGATCATAGAAGATAATATCCGATTCCTTATCTGGATCAAGGAATATGCTTGTTTGGCCAAGACGCTGACGATCTTTCCAGGGTCGACGTTCGGTCAAGAGTGTCCCCGCACGCAGCGAGGAGCATGCCAAGCCTGAACGAAAGGGAAATGGAATGACAGAAAGTCCGGCTTACTCATTTTGCTCAGAGGATGAGTTCAAAAAGCCTAAGAAGCCCATCAAGGGACGTTTCAAAGAGGTCGGGATGGGTACTATGTAGTGAGGAACGGGAAAACCTCGGGACCGAACGCTCCAGACCGGAGTTTTCAGAACGAGTGCACAAAACACAAGGAAGGGGGGGGAGAGGCCATTAACTGGGACGGCTAGAGGCGAAAGGGGAGAAGCTGGTAGTGGGCCGCGTAGCGCGCACATGTACGGAGAAGCACGTGCATGAGAGCAAAATGTATGCATCCTGTTAGGCAGAACAGTTTTTTGGTAAAGGGGAAAAGATAAAGGAGGCACTGCAGAGAGTGGGGCGCGCCCATTCCACCGAAAGAGAAAGAAGGTCATTTGGGAGTACTATCAGGTTGGAGGTTGTTCCGGGAATACTAGTCTCGCTATCTGGCTAGAGGAGACGGGCATGGAGTTGGAGAGTAGGATAGGCTGTGTTAACCCAAGCCTTCTGGGTCGAAGGCTTCGTAAGGATCTTGCTCCTAAGCGCTCGCTACTTTCGCAGGGCGAGTCAGAACGATCTCCTATACAGGGGAAAATTCAGGGAGGCTGACGGTGGGGGCGTTGTGGTATTTCTCGAGTCAATGACTCTTGGCAGCAACGAGAATACAGAGAAGGCAGTCATCATTAGTGGAATACTGTAATCTGGGCTGAGTTGCTACTTGGCCAAAACGGTGAGGGGCCGCAAGCGTGAGCGATCCCTCCCCTATCGTGCGGGGGGAAATAGAAGAGGCTCACCGAAAACAGGAAAGCGTAAAGACATAGCTCGAGGGAAGTGAATTTCTAATGTTAAAAGGAAAGTCGTAAAACATAACTGTCGCTGCCTTCCTCGACGGGCAGAAGGATGTGTTTGGGGGGAGCCACTGTAAGGCGAGGAAAAAAACCCATCGCCTTGTGCCGTGTCGAGGGGAAAATGTGTCTCAGCAAAAACGGGATCTAGAGAGCTGGAAGCAAAATTCTCCAAAAAAGGTGCAGAGGGCTGTCGAAAGAAGGGCAATGCTGGGCTCGGCGGAAGAAAAACGACTACCGGCTTCTCCAGTGGACGGGCAGCAAAGGAAGAATTCTAACCAGGCTCCGAATTCATTGACAAACGAGGAGGGTGTAAGGTCGTGGAAAAGGATCTCGTCACCATAGCGGGGAAGAGGAGTAGCACGGCGTTCGGTTATTCAAGGTGTGAACACGAACCGAATGCGGGGAAGAAAGCAGGAAAGTGAGAATCGAGCGATGAAAAAAGGAGGACGAACATTGGCAAGGCAGGATGACTAACGGCTGAAAGAAAGAAAAAATCACAAAAAATATTGGACCAAGGGACAGGGGAGGAACTAATCTATCCATCCAGGAAGGGGGGGCAGTTAAATTCTAAAACTGGCAGCGGGGGACATAAGGAAGCAGACATGGAGCGGATCCTTCTATCTGTCCAGGAGGGAAGGGTTGGTTGGAGAAGCGCTGGGGTTGGCCCAGTTATGCCGGGGAGAAGGACCATAAAATGTTGCGTACAAGGGACTTTTCTTGGAAGAAAGAGGCATGATGAAACCTTAAGGAAATGGGGAGCGCGGGGAAATGGGGAAAAAAAAGGGTGTTCCTGAGGGCATCGGAAAGTGGAACGGTCAAGGACCAATTGCCCTAATTAATTGATACTCGGCTGGAGGAAGGGAGGAGGAGCTTTAGGCGGCAGGGGACTCGAACATAGGGGAGTGGGGAACTCTAAAAGATTTACCTGGCAATCCAATAGAGGAAGGTTGGTTCTACCCGAAGCGAACCTTGACCAACGAGGACCGTCGGAACTAAAAGAGGTGGCATGACTACCCCTAAACAAAAACTCACAGATGCTGCCAACTGGACGGCGAAGGGGCGTCGCACAACGAGGCTCTGGAAGGGAAGCAAAAACCGGAGGCGGGCTAGGGAGAGCGCGGAGGACCAAGGCGGAAGGGAAGAAATCAGTGCCTAGTTTGAGGGGGGGGGGGTCAAGGAAAGACTGATAGTGGGCGCAAGACGGGTCACAAGGTCAAGGCCAGCGGAAAAAAATCAAGGAGATCTCATGGATGAGAAGAAAAAGAAAAGAGAAGAGCAATGCAGAGAATCCTACTCGAGTTAAAGAAACGCCATTGAAGGAAACGGGATGTGAGAGGCGTCGCATTCATGGCCGAATGCGAAAGGGGGAAGGACAATGCCGTTGGCTCTTCCTGGGGACCACGCTGAGAAGGCAGGGTTTTCAGCAGAAGGACAACAGTTGGAGTTGCCTCATGCGGAAGCGGAAAGGACTCCTCACCGGAGAAGCTAGTCGGGTATAGTATCGGCATAGTCATTAGGAGAGAAAACAAAAAGCAATTCTTCCAGGGATCAACATTTCCTTGGAGGGTGGAGGCCCCGTTTAACGGGTCTCAACGGGGCGAGAACCGTCCTAATGAGCGGCGAAGTATTTCCAAGAGATCCCGAGGCCCCTTCCACGAAAGTAAGGGGGGGAGAAGGGGAGTCAAGCCACTGTTTAGTCCGTGGGAGGAGACCTGGGGGGGGGGACTAGCAAATAAGGGTGCGTGTTGTCGGCAATCTGCATGCCGGGGTCGCCGAAAAGGGGTCGAGGCGAAAGGAATGTCTTTATCGAGGACGGCCATGAGGTTTCGAGGGGGAACAACCCCTTTCAAAGCGTAAAGACGGGCAAAAAAGATAGCGTCAGGATGGGGGAGACTCCGGCATCAGCGTGCGTCACGTGGTGCATGAGAGAGCCCGGGGGTTGCTCAAAAAGAAGTAGGAGGAGACGTGCCAAGGAGCTTGGAATCACTTTTGTCGAAAGGGAAGTCGCCAAGCGAACGCTCGTTTAGGTAGGGTGGTTCCTGCCCTCCGGCGAGATGTGATGTCTTCACGGGGCACGAGAGATCAAAGATATGACGCAAAAGAAGAAGCACAAGCCCACGTATGCCGAGAACGACGAAAGAAGAGGTAAAACAAAGTTGAACAAGAAGAGAACCAAAGCACATCATAAAACTACTCCGCTAAAAAAGGAAAGAGGAAAAGACGATCAGAAGGGAGGTCACCTTCTGAGCGGATCTCTTCATCCAGGGTCGAGGGATGCATCCGCCTTTTCGGGGCCCCCTCTCTTAAGGAGGGGCGGTGGCTCGCCTCTCTCTGGGAGGAAGGGAGCTAAAACACTGATCCCCTGGTAAAGAGAGATGCTAACGACCTCTTGGGGCCTCAAATATAAAGAAGGTTAAGATAATGGGGGGACGGGGGGTTGGCCGTTCTGAGGCGTAGTGTAAGGTCCCCGCTTCATGAAGGGAGGGACTCCAGGGGGAAAAGTCAAAGCCGGCCGAAAAAGTTCCAACAAAGCAGAGTACTGATATTGTGGGATCTGTCTCATATAGCTCGGATAGAGCAATAGAACGGACATCTCTCCCCTTAGACGGGGTTCTTCTCACAGGTCAAGAGAGGAAAGTCCTTCACGTCTTGGAAAGGATACAATTACGCGCAAGCGCTCCTTGGGGAACGGGCCCAATAGACTCCACATTAAGCTCGGGAAAAAGAGAAGAAGGGCTATCGCCTGGCCAGGCAGGACGTGCATGGGATGTGCGCAAAACTTGGATGAATACCTGGAGAAGTCACAGTAAGTCATGAAAAAGGGCGTCTCCGGTGAGACAGTTGGAGACGAGGGGAAGGAAAAAGCAGTTCACGAAAATAATCAGCCTTCGGAAGGGCAGTACGGGAAAAGCCATTGCGCAGGTTTGATTGACAGTAGTCTCGGCATAGTCGGAGCTGGAAGAAAAGTGAGCCGTCCCCCCTTGCCATGACCGAGGACGGGAGGAACGTCGGGGGGGAAGAGAGGTCGGTTTTGACACACAAACGTCCTTTTTCCCGGAAGGAAAGGAAAATGGGGGGGGGGGGGCGTCTGCATTGATCAAGCCCTTAGTGAAAAATTGTCAGAAGAGAACTGGTCTAGAGAGAGTAGGGACAGGGCTTAAACGCCGCACAAAGACTGCTAAGACGCAGCGACGGTTGCAAACCCCCTTTGAGAGAGGAAGAAAAGAGATACAGATCAAGGGAAAATCCTTAGACCGGAACCGAAATTCACACAAGAAACAGGGTCAGATCGAGCACTCTGCCCTCTAGAGTTGGGGGAAAAAAACGGCTTAGAACATTCGCCCCGCCGGAGACCGCGTAGTCGGCGGAGACGAAAGGAGACTGAAGAATGCCCGAACCCTTCTCGCGATCCATACAGAAGCTGCTTCCTTTAAGGAATCAGAGATGGGAGAGGAGAGGTCAGGAAGTCGCACGATCAATCGACAAAATAGCTCATTGCGATAGAAAAGGAGAAGAGGTCAGCCAATGGAGAGTCGCCTGAAAGAAGTCAATGAACCGAATTACGAGACCAGAAAAAAAAGGAAGTAAAACGATTCATACAGCTACAAGGGAGTTCCAAGACGGGGAGAGTTCCTTAAGCGGATGGGGGGGTTAGAGGGGAAGTTACCGGGGAATCGCAGCGCCGTAGAGACGACGCCATTTCTGACAGAACGAAAAGGAGAAAAGGGGATAAAACGGGAGTAGCAGTGTGCAAGAGCGATCATAGGGTCTGAAACGACAAAAATGAAGGGGGGCAACAAGCGCATCTGGTCCAGTTGGGGGAAGGAAAAAGAATAGTGAAGGCAACAAAACTCGCAACAAAGGAGTGAGGATTAAGGAGTAGATGTGGGGGGGGGGGCGCGGATCGAACTTGGTGTGGGGAAAAAGAAATAGGGCGGAGAAGGAGGCCAGCACTTATTGGATGGGGAGAACGCCAAGAGAAAAGCAAAAACGGGGCCAAAAGAAGCGGAACGACAAGGTACTACGTCTGGGGACGACCTCATTCTGGGGAGGGGTAGATCCTCCAAGGTCTACGACTCCAATCTCAGTACACAACGAGGGGGGGACTGAAGCGACGAAGAACGATTAAGCAGGGCGAGCGGGGGCGAGTGTGGAAGGAGGCACGTGCGGGAAAAGTCCGAGGGTCGGGTTGCCGTTCGCATCCTGAGCTTGTCAAAGACATGAAGGCAAGAAAGGACATTGGCTCAACAAGTGTGGAATCTCCGCGGGAGAAGACAGTGCCATGATCTATGTGGCCACGGATGAGAGAGAAAACAAAAAACAGAGGCTGCGCTTAAGACGAGCGAGAGAAGGGAATAAGTTTGTCGGCGAAAAAGGGAGGATCAGTTGGACATCAGGTTCTTTCCTTCCTAGGAAACGAGGAAGAGGGGCCCTGTTCAGCAACGAAGCTTGACAAAAAAAAAGTTCAGATGGCCGCGGAATCCATGTCTATCAATCTGGGGGCAGGGGGGACCTAAGGTGGGGTCATTCGAAAAAAAAGTCACCGGATCACAAAGGTCAAAGAGCTCCTAGCCTGGGGGCCAGGATCGGATTACAGTGTTTGTTGAGGCCCAGGGGAGGGGGAGAGGAGGTGATCCGCTGTGATTGTCGTCATCCTAAGGCCACGGAAAAATTCATGCCTGAAAGGATTGGATTACATGACAGGACTTGGAGGGGGGATTCTTTACCAAGCAGGCGGGCAGAACGCCAGCAAAATCTACAGAACGCCCGAAAAAAAGAGAAGTCTTCTATTTCCAGGGGAAAGACGAGAAAGATAGACCGGGCAACCGATCTTTTCGATAGAGAGAAAAAGACTCAACAGAAAAGGAGGGGGGGCCGGAATGGACTGTTCGACTATGATCGCCGAGCATTGGGAAAGTTTCCAGGCGTCCTAACCTGACCAGGCGGAAGGAGCGCACCTACAGAAAAGGGAGAGACAAAATTCTCACGAAAGCGAATGGTTTGGGGTAGAAAGAAAGGAGTGGGCTGTCACTCAGGAGAAAAGTTTTGGAAGGCAACGGTCAGTCACCGCCAGAAAAATAGGGCCGAAAAAGGTGCAGGGGCTGGTACTGTATGTTGTTCAAAAAAAATGAAGCGGGCAGACGTAAAATTTGGAAGGGGCGCTTCGCATACAGGAGGGGAGACGATTACCTCAGAACTAAAGGGAGAAAGTTCGGATAGCGTTACGCGGGAAGATGTCGCTACAGAGCGAATTCGGAGCAACAATAGAAAGCTCGAAGTTGGGCGAAACGTCGCGGGAAACTGTAAAACCAGGTTAGGTGAGGAAAGGCTGAGAGGTCCCGTATGGAGAGAACTTCCGATTCTAACTGTGGACGAAGAAAAGACGAGGGGGATCTGGCGTAAGGGGACGGGCGGAATGCCGCAAGCAAAGGGAGCCCGGGTCTTGTCTGGGCGCCGTGGAAGAAGGAGAGCTGAGCCCTCCCAGAAGATCGGCCAGTCACGGAGTGATCAAGTTCCGTCGCGATCTTGAGAGGGAAGTGGAAAGAGAGAGCGAGAGGCCGGGTCGCGGCCGTAGCTCGTCGTGCACGTGTGGGTCTGGGTGGCAACTTGTCCAAGGAAAAGTACCGAGGATTCAAGGGCAAAGTTGGGGGCATCGGCGTATAAGCGGTAGAATGGGAGATGACTAAAGACTATTGAAAGAGGGTCGAAGGATAAGGGGCAGTCGTGAAATAGGGGAAAAATGGCGCTGATGTTCTCTTGGTCGAGAAAAGGTGGGGCACAACAGAGAAGCAATCGTCTCCATAGGCCGAAAAAAATAAGTCCGATGATTTATACACACCACGGGTGACACCGATGGGGGAGGAAAAAAGAGAGGGACCGATTTCGGCGGAAGGGCTTCGAAAACAAGAATGAGGACGCTCAAGGTATTAGAACTGCGTTAGATTGAGGGCACGGGGTCAGATCTAACCGAATTCGGGACTTCTTCACTAAACTCAGAAAAAGAGGGACAGTAAACAAATGCGGGGCGAGTCACTAAGGAAAGTAATTACGAAACACGAGACTTTGCGGCCATGTGACGTGACGGCACTGGGGAGGAAAAATAAGGGGGGGGGAGAAACGAGAAGGAGGTGTTCTGGGGGTCATGTGGACGGAGCCGTGTCGAGAAAGAGGATCGGAATGGGGTCGGGGGGCGCTCCGTAGACGGGAAGGACATGGACCTGGGCGACGGTTGAGAGGGGTTGGCCCATTATAAGGTGTAGCAGAATACACAGATTTATTCTCTCCCAGGGGGGAGAGGAAGGTCTTGGGCAAAGAAAAGCCTTCAAATTGACTGCGCCCGGAACGTGACGGGGGGGAAAGATGTTGTTCGAGGGGCCGGGAAGACTGATGGAAAGTCCCATTTTCAGACCGCCGGGCGACCGCCTAACAGCGGGGAGGATCTCTTAGCGCGG
>Ga0179593_1381989_pt1 | contig 16786 bp, 17 predicted proteins | sample CZODoug2_1_08_16_FD_185931 | JGI IMG/M metagenome (GOLD analysis project Ga0179593, IMG submission 185931) | Vadose zone soil fungal communities from Angelo Coast Range Reserve, California, USA - CZODoug2_1_08_16fungal (PacBio error correction) | ecosystem: Environmental > Terrestrial > Soil >...
CGGCGGACAATAGAGCGACGAAGAAAAGTTGGATAAAAAGGACAATAACTAAAAAGAGAAGATTTAAGGAAAACCCCTATACTCGCTACGTGGCCCCGGCCGGGACCATTCATCCGGGGGAACGTACAGGCAACGAAAAAAAAACGGGCTGCGGTTGATCAGAAACCAAAGACCATCTAGCCGTGAAGCCGGTCCACATGGAAAAGAAAAAGGGGCTTGTCGACGATAAAAAAAACGATGGGGATGAATCGAAGAAGTCCGTGGCTTGCGGGCTTGCAGGACAAATGGGTAAAACGAATTCGCAAGAAATCAAAACGAGAGGGCATGGTAGTCAAGAATTAGCTGCGTCTACGCTCAGCAAAAAAAAACAAACCGGCGGGACGAGGCTGAAGAGATCTACTCGTACGGAGTTCGGCGCGTCAAGAAAAGAGTCGACGAATTGGAAGGGCTTTGAGCCGGTTGGAAGCTTGAAAAAAAAGCTTAGAGGTACCCGCCGGGGGACAAAACAAACTGCCAAAAGAGTGGAGGGGAAAAAACCAACATGAACGATATCCAGAACTTCGCACTAACAAAGAACATACAAGCCGAGGAGAGGTTCTTCGCAAAAAGGAAACCTTGAATGGCGATCCCAGGACAGGATATAAAAACAACCGCCTGCAAATCGGGGATCGGTCCCTCGTTGTCCAGGGCGCCGTGGACCAACGGCGGATGGGTCGTGCAAAAAAATGACAAAGGGAAAATACGGCTTGGGCAAGGACATGACGGAAACGGGCACAAGGAAAAAAAGGCCGACGAACTCGACTAAACGAAAAAATGGGGGAGAGAGGGCTTTCTTATGATGCCTATCTGCGACATGAACCCTAACCAAAAGGAATGAGGGGGTTGTAACAAAGGGGGGCATTTTGAGCCCCAGGAAAAAAAAACATCACAATCCCGTAAGGCGTGGAGCTCAAGAAATGAGGTCGCCAGAAGAGACAATATTCTAAAGAATGTAGGAGTTTGAGAATGGGGCCCTTAAACAAGCCGAACCTTTCGAGCTCCGCACCTGGAGGTAAAAAAGAAAATGGGGGGACTTCTAGTGAGCAAAAGCGCGGACCGCAAGAGAAGCAGCGGAAAACAAGAACTGGGAAAAACAGCTCGGGTTGGAAAGAAACACGAAAAAAGTGCGCAAACTGACCTGTAAGCAAAGAAAAAATAGACGAGGAGACTGTCTTACACAAACTTCCGGGGACCGTGTCTGAGAAAAAAAAGGGGGTAATCTAAACAAGCGCTGTCAGTCAGACCCGCGTCGAATTGGACAATGCAAAAACCGGGTTCAAGCAGTCCGGAAAAAAATCTGTTCGGGGAACCATAACGGTTCAAAGGGGGAAACAGAGAGGAGCAAAGTCCTGGGGAAGGGCACATTAATCAGTGGGCGCGGACTTCCGTGCGAAACGGAAGTGGCAAGAAGGGTGGGGACCCTCCGAGAGTTTCTTCTCAAGAAAACATATGCCGACAGGGTCGCACAGAGATGTTTGGCAGACAACTGGGAGCACCTCTCTTTCGTGAATAAAAAAAAAAGGTGCGAAAGCGGGGCCGGGGAAAGAGGGCCAGGAAGCCAAAGTAGGCCGGACAAATAGACTGGCAAGGCTCCAGTCAAAATGCGCGTTCCGGAGCTTCAAAGAAACTGAAGCACAAAATTTGACAAAAGGGATCAGTCGAAAAATTGAAGATGATACAGAGCTCGGTGAGATCCAAAACGGTTCGAAACGCATGATCAACAAGTATAGGCAAAGCTGACGACGCGGACGAAACTGGCGTTGGAAGGACCGTCGAGGCCTGGGGAAGGCGAGTTCCAAGTCCCAAAAACCACGTTAGAAAAGCCCAGTGGTTGCGAAGTAAAGGGGGGGGTAACCGGGACGGGCCCGGTAGGGCAAGACCAAAGAGAACCAAGGAGGCCAAATGGACGCGCCTGGATGGGGAAAAATGGTAAGTAAGAAAATTCAGTTCGCAAAAATCACATTACCGAAGGGGAACTGTGAAGAAGATCAAAAATTGCGGTCTGCCCCTGACTACGGTGAGGGGACCGCGCGATCTTGGGGGGAGCCCGGAAAAAAAAAAAAGACTGGGCGGACTGAACAGCCTCTCCCCGAAGCACAACCAAACCCCAGTGCAAATACAGTACCAAGCCGCCTTCGTATGACGACTACGTAAAAAACGGGCAAAAAACAATTGGAAAATGGAGTCCTCAGGGAGTTTACAACTGGGAGGAATAGGGTGGAGGCAACGTGTTACGGCCACGTTCTGACAAGAGGCTCATCAAAAAAAGTCGCAACATTGGCTAGTAAACGGACAAAACAAAACAAACCAACAGCGGAGTCAACGTGAGACCACGTCATAATGTTGGGGGGGGCCATAAAACTAACATCGGGGGAAAGCGAAGCCACGAGATAGCTTGTTGGGGAGTTCATTACCGCGCGAAAAGCTTATTGGCAGTGAAGAACCACATGGCACCGAGGGGGGCGATCAGGGCGAACGAGACAACCTGCTTTACAAAGAAAGGAATCCGACGGACCAGTAGAGGGTGGGAAAACATGTCGTACAATTCGGGGCAAGGAAAAAAACAGCCGGGCCGTTCATGAGTAACGCGTGGGAAAACTCGCAACCAAAAGGCTGGAGAAGAAGGGAAAGAAAAAAGCAATAAGCGGAATAAACAGATCGAAACAGAAAACAACTAGTTACCAGCATCCTGCAACCAAAAATCGAACAAAATCGGGTCAAAACTTATAAAGAAGGACATTACAGGTGCCGTCGCCAGCGAAGACTCGGGAAACAGCAATTGGGGCCAGTGGTCTCAGATAAAAAATAAATATTGCGAACGGGCGAACTGGGAAATTATCCCGTGGATTCTGGCGAGAAACAAGAAAAACATAAGGGAAGATTAAAGGTCAAACAAAACAACATGGGCAAAGGGGAGGAACCGAAATCAGGTGGAAAATACGCAGGAAAAATTAGACAATGGCAGGAGAAGGCGGGCGCTGAGCCTTGCCCATCGAACCGATAAAAAATTGTAGCCACAAAAACAACGATCACCTCAAAATGGGAACTTAATGAAGAGTAACTCCAAAAGATAACAATGGGGGACGAGCACGCAGTACACGGACCGAATAGGCGGGAGATTGGAAATAAGGTTGGTTCAAACCTCAAGAACTCAAAGAAAAATCCAACTAGCAGGAAGGAAAAGGGGGACGCCAATAGAAGGCAATGACAAAAACATAAAACAGGGGAATACCCAAACGTGGCATGAGAAACGTGGCGAGGGGAATGAATTTGAAAGTGACCAACGAAACAACAATAAGAAGAAAAATCCAGACGGGCGGGGACAAATCTATTACGGGAAAAAAAGAGCACGAAAAAGCCAGCCCCAGGTCGGCCAAAATGGTAAAAAAAAAAACGGCGTGGCAGAAGGGAGCCGGCAATAAACCAAAAAACCAGGAAACAAAACCAGGGCTTCGGAGCCTAAGGACCCGCAGAGAAGGGCGAAAGAAAAAAAGCATCGCAAGAAAATACGCTCCTCGGAATAAGTCACTCAGCGGAGACTGTGTGAGATGGTTGTTCAAGCGTGATGAAAAAAAAAGGAACGCGACCACACCATAGCGACAGCCAACCGCAAAGGGGTCCTGCGAAACCAAAAGCGGGCGGTTGAAAAAACGGGCCAGAAAAAACTCACCCGTTGTCGCAAAAGGGATAGAAAGAGAGAGGGGGACCAACTGCAACAAGCCCAACAAATGCTGAAAATGGAAAAAAAGAGTTTGCATTGGAGGCAAAAGCAAGAGCATAGTTGACGAACCCACGGCAGAAAAACGCGAACCCGGAAGGCGAAGAGGACAACCAAGGATGAATTATGAAAACAAACCAGCGAAAGTTGAAAAAAGTGCAAAAAAGTAATTGACTGGCCAACAGATGTGTAAAGAAACACGGGGTGTTGAAATGCGGAAACCGCACAAACGACTCGGCAAATTTGGAGAGAACATACCCGAAAAAGAAGAACGAACAGGGCACCAATCAGGCAGGTTGAAAGGCCCAGGGTAAGAGAGAGGGACCGCGCCGAGCATTCTGCTCGTCATAGAACCCGAAAAAAAGGGGTCAAAAGTAAAGCAACGCTTATCGAAAGGTCGAGGAATCCGTAAAAGCTGTGAAAAAAGAAGAACTCACCCGGTTCGCGAAAAAAAAACCAAGCGGATGGGGGGAATAAAAAAGCGAAAAAAGAAACAGAGAAAAGTATCAGGGGACGAAAGGCAGGAAAAAGGCGAGCGCCAACAAAGATACAACTCAAAACGAAAGACGGGACAGTCAAGAATAAAAAAGAACCAAAAAAACATCCATTAGGAATCAAAAGGGTCATCAAAAAGTCCCAAGAATCAATCCTACGGACAGCGAAAAACTCTGCGAAGGGGGGCGCGGCTTCAAAATGTAGCCGCACAAGGCACCGCAAGGGCAAAGCGCCTCATTCGACTAAAAACCTGATCAAAGGTTGGGAGTAAACGAGCAAGCCAAAAAAGAGGGGGGTCCAAATACCAAGACAAGTCCCCCAAAAAAAACCCGCACAAAACGGCATCTCAAATCAAAAACAAGCCCTGGGGGAAAAGGATCGAAGTCAAAAAAGATAAAACCGATTGGGAGAAAAGTCGGTGACCGATTGAAAGGACCAAAGGAACCGGCGCACACCTCACGCTGGCAAAAAAGTAAAAGCCAGTAACTACTTAAGACGTGTCAGAACCAACAAAAGGACAGACAAAAGACCACTAAAAATAAACGAAGTCAGGGGGCATACAAGCCGGGAAAAAAAGACCCGCAAACGTCGAGCAAACAAAAAGGCAGGAAAAGAAAAGAATTAATGAAAGGCGAGCGTAGAAAAAGTCCACAAGAACAAAAAAGGATCATGTTACCGCAGAAGCCACGGACAAAAGGCCATAAGGCCGGCATCTTTTCGCAGTCCCACGACAACGAATCAGCAAACGTTGAACGAAAACGAGAGGACAAAGCAAGATGAGCGACGAAAAAAAAAAAGGGGGGGACGTGAAGAGAATTTCAGTGAGGGAGAAACCGACTTCAAGCCTCGGCCCGGAAACTTTAAGGAGACGGAAGAGCACGGTCAACCAGCTTGAAAAAATGCTGGATCCGGTCACCCGATCTCAAAAAATCAAATGCGAGGTGAGGTGAGACGGGAAATCACTGCAGGGAATCAGAAGATAAAAATAACGCCGAAACGGCGGAGAGAAAAATCATGTGACAACCTGGGGGAAAGCCAAAACAAAGGATAAAGAGAGATAACACATGTCAAGTCGATTGCCAATAAGCCGGACGTGCGTGCAAACGAAGTCAAGCGAAGAAAGTTACGAGCTATTAGGCGCCAAAGAAAAAAATCAACTTTCGGAGGGCAGTCGAACGCTGACGTGTGTAGACATAAAGACGTGACCCTCGACGGCGATTAACAGGTGGGAAGCGAAGAGGGGGTGCAAAAAATCAAAGAAAGCAAACGTGGAAAGGGCCGGCAGCAAGATGCGCGTCAAAAAAAAAAGGCTTGCAGCTCGGGTGGAACGCTGGGGGGGGCTGAAAAAGACGTTCGATCTCAAGGCGAGATCGACAGGGAAAATGGCAAAAACTGGAAGTCAAAGGGTGGATTAGCGGCCGAATAATTAACGCTCAGCAGTGACATGAAAATGTGAAAGGGGGAGGAGGAAAAAAGACGCAAGTTCAACCATCACTCGCGTGGACGGCCGAGGGACGTCGCAAGAGATCCGCGCGGGGAGGTGCCACAGAAGAGGACAGGGGACAAAATGACGTCGACAGTCGGCTTGGGAGCCAAACGGGACGAATTGAACAGGAAAGCGGGGGGAAGGGACGTAAAAAGGAGAAAAAAAAAACTTAGCGTGTGGTTGGCAATTGTATCGCAGGTACAAGAGTCAATAACTCAACATCACAACCGGCAGTTGACAAGTTCAAAAGGAGGCTCGGGAAAAAAAGATCAACTGTGACATTGACACGACATTAGAGCCGGTGAGAATGGCCTTCATGTAAAGGCCAGAAGTGTCTGGATGAACCACTTCAAAAGAAAAAGGCCGGGGGAAAATTCCGGTGGACGCATGACGCGGCGAGGGGCCCAGATCTTGAGGGTTCCAGAGAAAAAACCGCCAGGGCCTACACGGCGACGAAGAAGAAGTCAAAAAAGCAAAAGTGAAATGTGAAGCGTGGGATCCAAATCAAATACCTCAATGGCGGGGGTTGGTGTGGAACCGGGGGGGAATGCCCCCCGGTGAAGCTAAAAAAGCTGCAGACCACGGCCTCGCGCAGTCTTGGGGCGTAAAAGTCCAAAAAACAACAGAAAAAAAGAAAACGATTTGCTTTGGGGAAGACATTGGAATCGCGGCCTTGAGTCAAAAAGGGATGTTCTACGACACAGAAAGGGGACGCGAAAAAAAAAGGAACGCAAAGGAAAAGGGGGGAAGGAAAAAAATGGAACAAATAAAATTTCGACGAAGAAAAAAAAGTAAAGCTTGGCACTCGGAAACCAGGCACAAACGACACGAGGACCGGCGAAGGGAAAAAATTACCAAGAACTGAAGGACTAAAAAAAGAAAACGGCCAGAAACAATGGGGAAAAGATGAGAAAGGGGATGGGAGGAAGATTTGCGATCAAGGGAAGGCACCCTTAGGGGGCAATACGCCGGGCAACCATCGTTTCAAACGGAGCGAATGGGTGGTGGCACAGCACATCGAACCGAGAGGATCATAAGCGGAGCGAACATTAAAGGGGTCTCGGAGATGAAAACGTGGCTTAACAAGGAACAAAAGGGAAACACGTCGCAAGCTTAGCAAAAAAAAGAAATGCAAAAGGAAGGAGGAGGGGAACTGTCGAAACAAGAGAGGAATCAACCAGGGGAACCCACAGTTTCGCTGAACCTGAGAAAAGCGCGAAGGTGCTAAGGGCAAAAAACGTAAACCAGAATCACTGGGTGCCGGCACCGAAGGAAAAAAAACTCAAAAGGACCGGGCCGGCCGGCATTAACAACGAAAAGGGAAACCGACTCAAGGTCAAAAATTCAACTTGCTCCATTGCACATCCATGAGCGTCGTGCGATCGGGGCACGGTGGTCGGAGCTCTGACCAAAGCCGTGAAGAAGCTACGAGGAGGCTGACCGAAGCAAAATCAAGCTAGCGGACCGGAACAGAGCCGGGTATGGAATGGATACGTCCGACTAACACCAACGTTTGGCTGAAAAAATGGGGGGGGGGGGGGGGGGGTGTTGGCGACAGTGGCGACAGGCGCTGAAAAGGCAAATAAAAAGAGCAAGAAAACATGTTGGACCACTAGGTCGCTATGGGGTTACCAGAAGACCGTCCTGCTAAAAACGCACGTGGAATCGATCACAAAGGGGGGAAAGGGGGAGTAGCACGGAGACAAAAAACCTGGTTTCAGTGAGCGAAAACTTTTTTTTGGGCGACCTGTCGGCGGGGAAGAAACGATGAAAGGGGGGCTCAAAACGAAGCCGAAGGGGGAATCGAAACACAAGTCAAAAAGCCCAATAAACACAAACGGGACGGGACTTGCCAAAACACGTTCAAAAAAAACGAAGGCGCATCAGCATAGTGACACGGGAGTGAAGTTGCGCCAGGGGTTATCGGCGTAAAGAGGCGAAGATGGGAAGATCAGCCAAAAGAAGTCTACCATTGGGAACGGGAAAGAAACGCAAGAGCTTCATCTCAAAAGAGATCAACGGGCCTACCCGGCGGTCAATAAAGGTGGTGATAGAATCTAAGAAACTGGGAAGGGAGGAATACCGGAACGACAGAATATAAACCGGTTCGACCGGGACCAAAAAAACTTTTGTCGGGCACGAGTAAGCAAAACCCCAGAACTCGTTGATGTGAGAGGATAAAAGGGGGGGGGGGGGGGGGGGGGGGGGGGGGGGGTAAACAACAAACGCCAATGCTTTACGTCAAGGGATCCGACGGGACTCGGCCGGTGGAAACTAAGAGAACAGAAGTACAATTCACTAGCCGTGAGCCGATGTTAAAGGAAATTAAGGTCGTAAAAAAAAACCCAACGAGGAGGAGATGAACCGTACGAAAAGGGGAATATCGAAACGCAGGAAGGACGATTAGAACGATGTCGGTAAACAAAAAAACACTTCAGTCTAGAAAGAACTGAGGGGCTGAAAGTAAGAAAAAAGTCGACACGCCAAAACGGGGTAAAGTTTGGGCCAGTCAAATAACGTTAGGCGAGAAACGAAAACGGTTGGGAACAGACGATAATCGACCGTGGCGGGCCAAAAATAGGTCGACCGAAAGTGCCGTAAGGGCCGAGCAAAAAAACTTGGAAAAAACGATCTGCCGGGTAATCCAATTTATGATGAAAAAATCACCGGGGGAAGAAAACGGTCATCCAATGGGAGAAAAAAGCTACAGGAAATGAGCAGTCAAATCGTGAAGACAGACTAGGGCAAAACACCAGCCCGTCACCTCAAAAAGTAGAATGACTGATGCGCAAAAAGACGCCAATTGTGGGCACGGTAGGGAGTAGCACCGGGGAAGCAACAAGCCCGGGAGGTAGGAGGGGAGTGGGCCAGGATGTTTCGGCAACAAAGGAGGGGAGACCTAGCAACAGTCACGCTAATGCGCAGGGAACAAGAAAGAAGGGGAAGAAAAAGGAAGGAAAACGACACGAGAGAGAACGTGCTATGGAAACGGGATGCGAACGATGGGTCGACCCCGGGAAAACAAGTAGGAAAAAGCAACAAGAAAGGAGGCGAAAAAATAGTGAGCATAGGGGGAGGGAGCGGGTCCTACAAAAAAAGTTAAAGCAACAGTCCAAGTCAAGAACCCACTCGGCACCGAAGGGCGGGCAGAGGAAGGACAAAACAGTCCATAAAACCAACTATGAAGGGAAAAATTAAGATCCAGGGCTTCGACGCGAGAACGCCGTAAAAGGACAACGTGCTCCGCTGGAAGCAACCGTCTTGAAGATAAAAAAAAAACCTAGAGGCTCATCAGTCAAGGGACGCAAGGGAAACTTGGAATCAAGGGGATAGGGGTCAAAAAACTTAGGGGACCGCCCGGAAGCGGAACTCACTAGAGATAGAGAAGGAAAACGCGCCGGGGCGGAAAACCCGTGCGAAGAATCGTTTACCCGACAGAAAAACACCAACCGCCGCGTGGTCCAACGGTGAAGAAATGGGGGGGGCAAAAATGCAAAAGCATCAAAATCTAAGGTGCTGATCCACTAACGCGGCAGGGTTCAGGGAATTGATCATGCTCAAAGCGAAAAGGGGATAAACCCTTGGCTGCAACAGCCAAAAGAGGGAAAGGAACCACCACTGATTAGGAAAAGACCAGTCAGCCAGGATGCTCCTGGAGTGGTCAGGGTGAAGAATACCACAGACAGGGGGGGTCACGGACAGGCTGTAATCAACGAAGGTTTTGCAGAGAACGGGAAGGGAACAGGGAAAAACGGGCCATAGAACTCTGTGCGCAAAAAACTTCGAGCTCCTCGAAAGTGCTGAAAGAAATCTAGGGGGAGGTGGTCCTCGGTGCTGAGTCATCGTCAGCGCAGTCAAAAAAGAACAAAAAAAAAATAGCCTGGGGCCAAGGAGGGGACCCATTGTGTCAAAACTGAAAAGGGGAACCCTGCAACGCCCCTTGCTGGAGAACTCTAAGAAAAAATTCGCAAGAAAGATCTGATGCCAAGGCGCAAAAAAAAGCTGGCTTATTAGAAAAAAAAGTGGACTCCATTATGGGACGCCATAGAATGGAGAGGGGACACGCAAAAAAACGGGGACCGACGAAAATGGTACCGGGTTGAATCAAACACAAAAAACAAAAAACAAAAAAACAAACAAAAAAACAAACACACACAACACCAACCACAACCAAAAAACACAAACAAAAAAACACACCAACAAAAAAGCCACAACACCAAAAAACAAAACCACCAACAAGCAAACACCCAACCCCAAACAAACAACCACAACAACAAAACAAGTGAAAAAAACCAAAATTAGTTACGGACAGGAGCAAGAGTGAGGGTCAAGCCATGCACCGAAAAAGAACCCAAACAAAGAACTCAAAAAGCCAGACAAGAGGTCGTGCGGGAAGGCGCAAGGACATGCCTCCCAAAAAGAGGAAAGGTCCACAAAAAATGGACCATGTCGTAAAAAAAGCCCGGCTTGAGGGGTCTAAAAATGGGGAGCAAGCGGGAAACTGACCAAAAGGGCAAAGAACAAGAACTGCAAGGCGGCAAAAATCCGTTATAAAGCCCAGGTCAGGCGAAAATGTCATCGACGAAAAAAGGTGAAGGACCTACAGAAGATGTTTAAGGGGAAAGTATCCGATTAGGACCGGGGGAGCATCCACGGTGCTTGGGGCAAAACCGTTTAAGCCCCGGGGAAAAAGACTTCAGCAAGGACAAAAAAAAGTGCAGCCGCACACATCACAGGGGCTCAAAAGAAATTACGGAAGGGAAGAAAAGTATGACAGCCCGAGGCACCATCAACCCCAAAACGAGGCGAAAGAAAAAAAAAGCCCAAAAAACATGAAAAAGAGCGGGAACGGTTCAGGAACGCACACGACAAGAATGACCTGATCGTATTATCGGAAAAAAAAAGCGAATAAAAAAAGTAGGAAGGGAAGAAAAAAGGAGGAGAGAAGTCTCAAGAAAAAGGAGTTCACACCACTACTGGACCGCGAGCCGTCGACAATCCGATAAACCCGAACAGCATTAGAGAGCAGGGGGAAGAAACATGAAAAAAAAAAAAAAGCGCAAAAAAAAGAAAACTTTGGGAAGGACCGCGACCGTTAAAAAAAAACCCTCGAACCAATGGCACAGCGGCCGATCAAAAGCGACAGTCCTTGTTAGTAGTAAAGAGAACGTGCAGCCCACCTCGGGTCAGTTCGAACGAAGGCGTCAGCTGAAAAGACGAATTGAAAAGCACGTGGATAAATATCAAACACGAAAGAAAAGATGATAAGACAAAACGGCGGGAAAGAAAAAAGGGGTCAAGCTCGGAAGACAACGTTCGAACGAGTACGAGTAAAATTCGCGGAAGAAGAACCAAGACTAAAAAAAAACGTGGGAGGCGAGATCGCAAAGTGCGTTGTGACGGCAGCTGGGGACGGGGACCGGCTCAACAGCGACGTGAAAAGGTCGAGGGGGGAACGAAGCGGTAAAAAAAAACGAACTCACCTCTCAAGGTCGCCGGCTCCCGACGGCTGAAGGATTTCGCAGCGAAGAACGGTAAAAGATGGGTGCTGAAGAGAATGTCAAAAGGTACGAAGAAGGAGAGATCCCGGGACCACGGGGACCCTTATATTCGCGAAAAAATAGGCCCACGAGCAGCAAGACATAAAGAGAGCTGAATTATCAAACTACAAAGTTCCAGCAAAAAAGGGCATCGTTCCTCGAGGCAGTCAGAAGAGATCCGCGTTGCGTGAAGGGAAGTCGGAAGGCCGGTAGTACAACTGGGAGGGAGGAAGAAGTGAACAGTCAAAAGTGAGCCCGGCAGCTAACGTCCGCGCTGAGAAGTTATGACCGGCTTCGATGACAAGGTCTGACAAGGAAGTGGAGCGTGTGGACCATGGAATGCACTACGACGTTCTCCAAAATCCACGCTGCGGGGCTAAAGGGGGAGGCGCTGGAAAAAGGCCCGAACTCACCGAATGATACCTATGGAGGACGAAAACAAACAGTGGAAAGCCCTCTTAGGGTCGTGAAAGGAAGGGGGGCAAAGCGAGCCGACGTGCCGGTAGCCAAGGCGGTGGCCCAGACAGGGGGGAGGTCAATGAAATGAAAAAAGCCCAAAAAATGAGAACAGCAGGGCTGAGGGGGGCGCGAGGGGGATGAATGGGGGGTCTGATCCTATATGCCTAGAGTCGCATTACACGTAAACATGAACGGAATGTACGGTGGTTAAAAAAAAGGGGAGCAAAAAAGGTTCACCATCGGAAGGGCGGGTTAACATAAGATACGGAAAAGCACTCAGTCGGCGAAAAAAGGCCATAGAGGAACACAAGACTCAAAAAATATGGAAGTGAGAAGGTTGGCGGAAAAAGGTGGCAAAATGCACAAAGGAAAAAAAACGCGTGCCGGTTGAAAAGTCGGCGAAACAGGGGAAGTTGAAAGTCGCAAAGCGGGAAAAAAAAACAGGGGGACGGAAGCAGGACCGCATGAAAAGAAAAATGGGGGACGAACCCTACCATCTCGGTTTCGCGAAGAGAAAACATGAAAAAGGGACCTATAAAAAAAGGGACAAAAAACCGCGACCGCGACGAATCTTAACCCAGTGCCGAAAGAGAACTTGGGTCTGCGCAAAGGGAAGAACCGAACTCGGAATCGGTGCTGTGACCGAAGAGGGTCAATAGTTGCGGCAAAAAACAGTAACGGAGACAAAGCCTGCACGGAAAAAACATGATGAAAAAGCCATGATAACAGGTCGTGACCGGACGCCGCGAGACACATCAGGCGGAGAGGAAAATACATTATGCAGGGGGGGAAAGAGGGAACGTCCGCCGTGGCGGCAACGCAGAATATACCAAAGGGGTGTGGTCACCAGAAAGAATGCTTGATCAAAAATCAAGAACCTCACGAAGGGGGAAGGCGGAAGCAGGATTGGGGGAGTGAATTTGTGGTTGGGGGGACCAGCAAAAACTGGGGACCAGAAAAGACTATGGGAAAAAAACCGTGTGGTGCGACAACATCGAAGCGGTTGTAAGAAGGGCCCGCACCGTGAGGCGCAGAAAAGGGCAGGGGACCACGGCGGGAAGGCTAAGAGAGAAAACAGGGGAGTTGAACGGCGCATCAAACAAAAAACCCAGAAAGATTTCAAAAAACAAGGCTTGTCCGAGGCCGGCCCTGAAAAAAGCGGCAAAGCGAGGAGGCAGAGCGAAGACGGTCTAGCGGGAAGACGGCAATAAGCGGATAGAGGACCGAAGAAACGGGATACGCTGATATCGGAAGTAAAGAGGTCGGGGGACGGTGGAACCGGATCCAGGTCAATCTTCCCAAAGAGGGGAAAAAACACTCATGGTGGGGGGGCAAGAAAAGTGGAGAACTGCAGGAAAAGGTCAGTGGGCATCGGGAAAACGCTAACGGAAAAAAAAAAACATGGAATGGGAGAAGGGCCTGGATTGGTTTTTGGCTCAATTGGGGGTTACAAGTGCGCATGCTAATTAGTTAGAAAAATTCAATAAGCACGTTCTCAAAGACAAAACTTTGTGAACGGGGCGGAGGGGAAAAGGGGAAAACGCTCCGGGTGGGAAGTGAAAGAGAACGACTTAGAAACGAAAAAGACTAAAAGAAATGATAGCAGAACTGTTTGGGAAAATAAAAAAAAAACGAAAGCGACTCCTTGAGCTAAAAAAACCTCAAGGGAAAACCAACAAAAACTGAAAAAAAATTGCGGGACGGAGGGAACGTTGCCAAATCAGACAACAATGGGATGAATAGGTCAGGAGAAAGGAATAAGGACAAAGTGATTGAAGCGTTCTGGGTGTGTAATGATGTATGTTAGACGTACACTTTCTGATAAAAATTTAAGGAACGCCCGACGAGGATGAACCAAAGATTAAGGACTAAGGAAACTCAGTAACATCTCATAAAGAAAAAAGAGGAAGGCAACTGTAACCAATGGGCTTTCAGCAATTTTTGGTGGGTTTTCCGTAAAAGAGGAACTCGAAGGCAGATTGGGGAAGGGTGGCGGAGAATGGGGGGGGGACAGAAACCGGCGATTTACCGTTAAGCCGCGCGCAAAATCTATGAAGGAATCGAGTTGGATCAAAAGAAGGAAAACACATGAGGGACTAATAGGGAGAAGGAGAACACAACAGGACTGCGGAAGAGGAGCCGGTAGACAGAGACTGGTGATACTCTACACAAGGGGTGGAGAAGGACTGGGGGAGACGGGCGATATTGGGGATGCAGGGGAGTGCGGTCATAGATATCAAAAATTTGATTATTCAAAGAGATTACCGCGTACATACGAGGGAATAACATTATCAAACGAAAAAGGGGAAGAGTCAAAAAATGGCGAAGGGAAAAACAGACCAACAAGAGAAACTGTTCAAACGTCGGGAATGAAAGCCACTTAAAAAGGGCGGGGGCCAGGGTCAACGAGACAACCACAGAAGGTCGAAACTCGATGCAGACATAACGAGTTGAGGACGACTGAGTCAGTTCCAAAAACTATCAGCATCTGGAACGGAGAGAAAGGGACCCATGCGTAACCGATTAAAAAAAACAAAGTGACCGTGCAACCTGGAGTGAAAAAAAGGTGGGGAAAAAAAGAAGCCCAGGGCAGTGAAAACAGACCAAAGGGAAAAAAAGTCGAGTCGGTCTCTACCAAAAAAAAAGGTGGGAACAGGAACGTCCACATCAGTGAGGAAACACAGACACGAGAAGAAAAAGGGAATTAAGCGGAAAATGAAAAAAATTCGGAAAAAATTGTTTCGAGGGAAAGTGATCAAAGGCAAAAAAAGAACCTGAGTAAGGGTGTAAAGGGATGGAAAGGAGGGTTGGTCGGAAAGAAGGAGAGAGTCCTCAGAAAAAGTCACTATAGTAAGAAATGGTCGAAAAAGAGAGAGAGAAATAAAACCGGGGAAAGCAAAAGTAAAAAAAGAAAAACAGGAAAAGGGTAGTGAGATGAGCAAGCAGAAAATGGGCAGGATTTGGGTGCGAAAGACGTCACGCCTAAAAAAAGGACGCACAAAAAAAAAGCACAGGGAAAAAATCCTGGCGGCGAGGATTATGGTGGAACAAAGCACGAAAAAAAGACGAAAGTCGAAAAAAATTCATAAGCAAACGGGGGAAAACGTGAAGGCATAGACGGGGATAAGCCCGAAACAAAGGACAAAGTGAACGGTCACCGCGAAAAGTCAAATAAAAGGGGGGCCTTCGGGAGCGAGCCTAACGAAGGACCGAAAAAGAAGGGCGGGACAACCTCATTGGCAAGAGATAAGAGAAAGCCTGCTTCATGCAGTCAGAGCACGCGAAATGAAAAGAGGAGGCGTGGGGACAATTGAAGGGCCACGCCCGAAAGGGAAAAAAAAACAACGGAGAGAGCCGAAACACGGTTCCGCAAAAAAAAAGGGCAACCGGATAGGGGGGTGGCCAGGAGCAATACGGACCAAATCAAAAAAAGGACGCACAAATTCATAGGTTAGCAAAATGGAGAAAAGACCACGGCTGAGCAGTACCGAAATTCTCAGGTCATTGTGAGGGGAAAATCAAAAGACGGTCGGGTGGAAAATACAAAGTTGGGAGAAATCGGGATGATGAACCAAGGAAAGGAAACGCGCACACTGATGTAAGATGCAAAAACGAAAACATGAGCGAACGCAAGGGGGGGAAAAGAAAACGAATGCAACACAAAATGGGTTGTAAACTGCAGGGATCCGAATGCAAAAAAAGAATATTAAAAGGGCACAAAACGGGAAAGAGCGAACAGCCAAAATCGGGGTGCAAAGAAAGTAGCAAGCAAGAAAGGAAGGGGGTAAGAAACTATAAGACGTTCCGGGGCGAAAAAAGATCAACAGGAAAAAAACATGCACTGAGCATTCTTGGCTAAATAGATAAACGAGCCAAGCCGGGCGTACACGTGGGGTGGAAAAAATTATGAAAACGGAGAAAAAAACCGAAAGTGCGGGGAACTACTAAAAAATCCCAACTTGGTACGACCGACCGGCCCAAGCGATTGATTTCACGAAAAAAAATGGAGCCAAAAAAAAAGATTGCCTGATGGAGACGATGGTAGTCATTAAGTAACAGAAGGAAGAGAGAAATAAACGGGACTTCTGGAAAGAAGGACGAGCTTAACGGGTCGAAAGCAACCGAACAACAACCATAATAAGAGGAGGGATTATCAAGATATGCGCAAACAAAGTCCCAAAGAAAACCATCAATCAAGCGCAGAAGCGACCTGAAAGGAGATGGGAAGCGTTACATTCCTGCCAGAAACGCGATAAAGCGCCTTCATGGCTACTCGGAAAGGAAAACAAAGCGAAAGGGGACGGAAACGAGTTACACAAAACAAGAATAGAAAAAACGAAAGGGATGAAAAAAGAGAAAGAATAAGTCAGTGAGATGGAGACAATGTCAATGGACTGAAATTTAAGAGAGGGGACAGTTAGGAAGACGCGGTGGGGGGGCGAACGTCGAGGAAAATGGAAGGGGGGAAAGCGACAACACGAGCAAAAAGGCAGAAAAAGACTCCGGGACAAAACAATTCAGCTCAGGCGTAAAAAAACGACGACAGCACAGGCCAAACAAGTCGGCATAAGGCAGCTACCCTGACAAAGACGTCAAGAACCAGCCCCTCTAGGGAGCAGCGAAAAAAGCGGAAAAGCGCAGTGCGGGGACGGGGGAAACGTAGGACGGCACGAAAAACGCAAAAAATCCAAGATGATCGATGAGTTAGTGACGGAGGAATCAAAAAAAATTGAACAGCCCCACAACGCGGGAAATCAGCAAAAAAAAACGACGAAAGGCAAAGTCACCAAAACGCAGTGAAAAGGAGAGCTAAAAAGCCGATATCAGACGCGCAAAATGAAAAATATCCTTGAAATGGAGCGTGAGGGAGGCACCGAGTGCAAATCCGCGGCCAGCGTAAAAAACGGAAGCCACTAAAAAACGCTCAAGTCTATCAAAAGGAACGTCTGCCTTTAAAAAAAAAATAAAAGGCTGAAAAGGGATCCGAAGAAGAAAGGAATCACCAAGACCACGGGAACCACGGCGGGCGAAAGCTCAATCGGGGACAAG
>Ga0179593_1292130_pt1 | contig 16785 bp, 15 predicted proteins | sample CZODoug2_1_08_16_FD_185931 | JGI IMG/M metagenome (GOLD analysis project Ga0179593, IMG submission 185931) | Vadose zone soil fungal communities from Angelo Coast Range Reserve, California, USA - CZODoug2_1_08_16fungal (PacBio error correction) | ecosystem: Environmental > Terrestrial > Soil >...
CGGGGTGTTGACGCCCCGCAGGCGGCATCCTTCCGATAGCATCTACCGGGACCGGCCTGGAAGCCGCTCACATCAGAGGGGTACGGTCCGCCTGAGAAGTGCCTGGGGAAGGAAAAGCCATCGGCGAAGAACGGAGTTGAAGAGTCTCGGGATTACTCCACCTCATTCTGGAGACTTCTTGGTCGGGACAGCTTAGCGCCCAACCTCGATCAGCGGGAGGTTCAATACCGGTGGGAAGAACACTGGATGAACCGATCGACTAGCTCACGGCATAAAGTCTTGCTGCCCCTTTCAGCCCGGAGAAACGGAAATGATTCTTGATTAAACCCTTCGCCGGGAGATCTGCGTAGTTAAGGGGGACGACCCCGGGATAGCGAAAGATGGGGAAAGTGGTGGCCGCACTTTATTTCTTTGAAGAAGGAAAGCTGACGGAGACGATCTTTTTCTAAATAATGGAAGATCAGGGTCATCGGACTGGAGAGGCGAGCATCGGGCCGCCACGGAGGGGGGAAGGGGGCGAGGGAAGGGAGTGATGGCTAGAACTCAAAGGGGGGAGCGTCAACAACAGTGTGACAACAATAGTACGGGGCAACACTCCTCAAGGAAGGATGGTACCTGGTGACCTCGGCGACGACGAGGGGCGAAAAAACGGGGTTGGTTGGGGAGTAAAAAAGCAGGCGCGTGTACTCACCGGGAATGTTCCTGAGTCGTAGCGTACGGAAGAAGAGAACAACAAAAGGAGTGTGGAGGAAATATATCGCCTAAGGCCGACGATCAAGACCCTTTGGGGGAAAAATCCACCTAAGTCCGACCAAGGCACAAACCACCCGTTTCGTTAAAGAGGGGGGGATCGAGGAGTGAAAAAAAGGGCCAATACGCGATGAGGGTTGCCGCATCGCGGGGCACACGTCAATCCCGCTTTTGGGGGAACGATCTTTTTCGGAAAGCTACGCCTACAGAGCCGCAAGAAATCGTGGCGGGTGGCACCAGATGAAGAATGGCTCCCCAGGACTCTTCACAACGAGAAGTAACTGGATGATCCCCACCTCTTATAGCCTTCGGCGAAACAATCCAGTTCGGCAACAATAGGGGAAAAGCAGGCGCGATCACCCTTGGGTCGAACCCAAGAAGACGAGCAGAAACGTCGAGGTGCTCCTCCCTCGACTAGAGGGGTCAGAATTCCGCTGAAGGGCCGAATATTATTAAATAGGACGAAGAAGTCTCCAAGGAGGAAGGAAAAAAAGCCTCCGTCTTGAAAAACTCCACACGATAGAGCGGCGAGAAAAGGAAAAAAGAAAACGAAGTCAGCGCAGAAATGAGGGGGGAACCAGCGGCTCGGACTCACTCTAGTTCGGAAACGATGGAAGGGAAAGATAGCAAGGCAGAAGTAAACTGAATTGGAGGGACGCGGCTGCTTGTCCGAGTAGTTCGATAGCAGGAGAAGATGGAGGGGACGCAACATCTCTTTCAAATCAAAAAAGCGAGGACGGAAGTGGACCAGCTGAAACAACTATTTTTCCCAAATGGGGCTCGGAGAGCGATTCAGGGAGAAAAGAAAAAGCTGAGCCGAAAAAAGAAGGAGGCCCCGGAAACGGGCTGACTACAGGGGCACTTCTTGAACTTCTACCGGAGCAGTCCGAAGGAAAAAGGGTAAGACTCTCATCATCAGCAAAAGAATCAGGAGTCGATGGAGGGAATCCACCCATTGAGGAAGGTCGGCCGAAAAGGAGCAAGTTCAAAAAAGGGAGGTCAGGGGGGAGACTTAGGGGAAATGCTTCGAAATATACCTTCCCTTAGGGTGGGGGGCTGGGTGGATTACCCGGTACGCGGATCACGGCTGAAAAACCCGTGGACTAGCCTGCTGGGTGAAGGAGAGAAGGGAAGGAAAAAAAGGTAGCAAGACGGGCTCAGTCTTGGAAGGGTCATCTACTGAAAGCATCTTCACGGGGAGGAGGTCCGAAAAAAGTCCCAGCAAAGCTCACATGCAAAAATGCAAGGAAAACCAGAACTGGTTAAGAACCCAAACCAAGGAAGAATCTCCCTTGGTTGGACAAGCACTCCCGGAAAAAATCGGAGACCCAGAGGCAGCGAAGAGGCAGTAGAAAAATGAAGAGGATGCTCAGCGCATTTCGGCGGCGTCATCGGGTCCTTGCCTGGAGTGGCTGGCGAAATCGCCCTAACCCGAAAAAAAGGGTAAGAGGTTTTTTTAAATGCATGACGGGGTATCCCCGCTAAGGGACACAATCCTCAGACTGAGTTAGGGGACACGTTGGTGGAAGATGAGAAAACCGGCAAGGGGCCGGCAGAGGCATCTCCTCTAACCTGGGGGAAAAAGTGCGGGTAAAGAGAAGGAACGGGGATCATCAGCACAGAACGGTCTCACCAAAACCGTTTCACGGTGCAAGCCAAAATTTTGTCGAGACATACTGTTGAAAAACCCCAAGGGGACGGACGGGGAGAGTCGCCTTTAAATTAAACCCATGGCATGCTGTCTTCGCGGGGGCTCCGAAAACAGCATTGGAAGGGAGCAACACTCACCGACAAGAAGAGAAAGCTTTACGCTGTTATGGGACGCAAGCCTTTACCGAGGGCTGACAGTCTCAGGGTGGCGTGACGCAAGGTTCCTTCAAGGTCACGGGACAAGAAGGGGGGCAGCCGCCATTCGGGCGAAATGGTTCTTTAGACGTGGGGGAATGGGGACCGGGGAGACCAAGCACGAGGACGGGGAGCTACGCCCGGCAGAGGGAAGAAACCGCTGAGAGAGCGAAAAAGCCAACTCAGATTGGAGGCTGCCTGTCCGGCAGTGGATCGGCGTAAAAAGCCCCCAGTCAATGCCGAAACCTTACGCGAGCCAAAACGCATAAGCAAAAAAAGCAAACCTGTAGAAAAAGAAAACGCAAGAAGACCGGCGAGGAGATTCAGACAAAAAAGTTTTCTATATGGTCATTCTTGGGCATATCCGAGGAACCAGGGGCTCGACGAGCGAAATGCCGCTGTTTGGGAAGACTAACCATCCGAGGAGACCAAGAGTTCTCCCAAGAGGGTCACGTGATTTGGGAGGGGGCGCATCTCTCAGAACAACAAAAGAAACTAGGATGGGAGAAAATCTAAGGGAGCCGCCAACTGGCGTGACCATCTTCAAAGGGGTACTGCCTCCTAGGGACGTTTCGTCAAGCCACCAAGAGCATGGAGAGCGTCCGGACGAGCGGAAAAAAAAGGAACATAAAACGGACGTCGAACAGATCAAGGAAGCTACGTCCAAAATTGGAGGGGCAATCTCCGCGACGGTCGGCTTGTTTAGAGCATGATGGGGGGCGCTTGGGGGAGGGAATACTGGCGAATACAGGGCCTGCTGGAAGGGCTGGAGTGAAGGAGCAGCGGAGGAAAAGATCCCGGAAAAAGAATCCCGAAAAAACAATAGTTTTCAAAAGAAAAACGGGTTCTTTCTTCGTATGTAACGTGAGAAAGATCACCGCAAAAGGGTTATTTAGACCTGAAATTAACCACAGAATCAAAGAACATCTAGCTGAAGGAAAATGGCGGCGAATCTCCGGGGGCGTCACCTTCTACCTTACGATAAGCCACGTAGACGGAAGCTACAATCTTTAACATCGGGGGGCAAGGGGCCAGGGGAACAAGGCCAATCAAAAAATCCATCTTTCTGCTGGGGGGAATTTCTCGGAGGAGAGGGCAGAAAGGAATGAACCACCTGGTGTCGCGACGCCTATGACCGGCCAGCCATTTTGGAAAAATGAAGTAACAAACGGGAAAAACATGGGTGGAGACAACCGTGTGGTTCATAAGGAAAAATGTGGGAAGGCACGAAGGCCCCTTGGAAAAAGCTGGTTGATGATTATTCCGACCCCTGTCAGGGCGAGCGGGCTAGTCAACGATCTAAGACTCGACAATGTGAGAAAGTCCGGACGAAAAAGAAAAAACAAAAAACTCAAAGGGGACGGGCTTCGCACAATGGTCATCCCTCGTGGTCTTATGTCACATGAGCAGGGGGATACAAGGAAAAAAAAAAAAAGGAGGGCCCAAAGAGCCGCGAAGCAGGAGTACTTGAGCTAGGAAAAATATCAACTAAACCTTATAAAGGGGGATTGACTAACGCGAATGCGCAGGCGCCTTCCATCCGGGGACTGGGAGAAGGGCGGAGGACGGCTGGAGACGGTTTTGGGTGACGGTCGTGGGACTCGGGGCCCTCTTATGTCTTACCAGTTTTTGACGAAGACAGAAAATCCTGGTCATTAATCTTAGGATTCGCTGGTAAGGAGGAAAAGCGCCCTTTTGGTCATTCAGACATAACTGACACTAAAGTCTTCAAACTGCCGGTCAAGGCTTCCTCCATAACCACAGGGGAAGGAGTCAAAGAGGGATATCACGAGGAGCTGGTGGAAGAGACTCACAGCAACGGAACACCCAAAAGACATCATGCTCTTCGCTAGCCTTGACCCGAAGTTTAGGAAAACCACACGAAGAAAGCCGACAGGGTGACGCAAGGGGTCGGCGACATGGCCCGACCTGTGGAGCCTCCATCACCAAAACAGAAGGACTGATGTGGCAGGTGGAGGGACTAAAAAGGGGTCGTACCTTAAACCAGCTGCCTTCTGTATGGGCATCCCGGTAGGAGAGCAGGAGATAGGGGAAGCGACAGGGGGTGACGGGGAAAACTGCATCGCAGGGGCGAAAAAAAAACGGATCAATTGCCCCATAAAGGGTGAATCTTTGGGGGAAGCTTTAAGGCCTACCGCCTGCTCCCGAAAAGAAATACTGGGAAGCTATGGTGGCGGCACCGCAGAGGGGGCGTTCCTTCCGATCGTCCCAGAGCCAACGAGCAGACGCGCATAAAATCAGTCGGTAACTAACAAATGGCATAGCATTGCAGGTGTATTCCCAAGAAGGAGGCTCGAAGAGGCACGCTGAATGAGAAATTGATGAGTCTACTTCGGTTGCGTCACTTCCAGAGACAAAGAAGATAATTCAATTGGAAGTAGAAAGAAGATCCTGGGTACCTGGGTCTCTACGCTCACGACTTCAACAGTTAGAAAGGATGAAGAAGCGTGATAGGGCGGAAGCAAATCCCGGGTCGCTAAAAGGGGAGTCGAACCCAGGGGAAGCGCGCAAAATTTAACGGGGACCTTGATGGAGTCTCAGGGGTAATGCTATCAGCGGAGGGGATCGACTCTTGGGGGAAGGGGAGATAAGGGGACTTGATCGGATTGGTATCATGAAACGCGCATACGGGCCTCCAGATGTCTTTCGCGATAGGGATTGCAGAAAACCTAATCTTCACAACGACGGGATGAGGAAACCAGAAGAAGAGGACGGACCGGACCGACGAGGATTGAACAAGTTGGACCTGTCGAAAGCGAGTGTGTTGCCTTGAGTAGGGCAGGAGGACCTGGCCACCTGGGGGGAAAAAAGGGGGGCAGGATTCGGAAAGCATATCTCGGAACCAACGAGGGAGAAAATGAAGATGACCTAAGAATCATGACCTTCAACAGGTGTCAAGAAGCACCGACCGACGGAAAGGAAAAACCGTTCAGTGAACAGATGAGAAAGATAAAACCAAGACATCAAGAAGGGGAAGAAGGTCGATGGGATTTCACGTAGGACCAGCGTGGGTGCGATCGTGGTTCTCGAGCGCACTACTAGCCAAAAGCATCTTGCGGGTTGCACCTCGGAGCATCATCCGAAGAACAAACCTATCGGGAAATGACCAATATCGGGCGATCCGGCCGATGATAGCCGTCGGAGAAGCCAGAAAAGAGTCACCCAATCTTCAAGGGCGAGATCACCTGGGGAAAAAGACCACAAGAGGGGGGGCAAACCGACCGAGAACTCCGAAAACTTTCCAGGATCAAGGGGGCCACCGAATAGGAATGGTGGGCGACGAGATGTAAGCCAGAAGACGGTCTTCCAAATCAACGAAAGGACCTCCCCCGGGAGAGAGCGGGAGATGAAAAATGACAAAACACCGAAAAGGAGGCCGAAAGAAATGGGGAGTAATCCATCTACGGAAGAAGACCGCTCTTCGGAAGGGGGAGAACACGTCAAGGATCTGCCAGGGCGACTAAAGGCGGGGGTGGCTCTAGAAATTGCGGGCGATTGGGTTAGATCTGCCCGGCCGCTGCAGGCTCCATCTATTTAGGGCAAGGAAGCCGATTGGTGAAGGCAGGAGGCGAACGGGGAAGATGAAAAAAACGTACAACGGGGGGCCACGGGATCGTTCGAGACATTCTACCTAAAACTCGTCGATAACGGATCAAGCTTCTTCCGAAACGTGAAATGAAAAAAAAGAAAAAGGCAAAGGGCAAAAGGAAGACAATGGCGACCTGACGAAGAAGGGAAGTACAAAAGAGGACCTCACAGGCATGAGGCGAGGGACACTATGTCTCCTTCGAAGAAAGGAGGCAAGGGATTCTGCGGATGAAAGAAACGGGAGGCAGGCGGTCAAGGAAGCCGAAAGTATGAGGGTTGAGGGGGGAGCGGGAGTGACACTGAAGGGGATAAATGGGTTGAACTCGAAAAATAGGGACGAATTAGGCGGGGAAGCGAAGGCCAAGCTGTGTCCGCATTGAAAAACTATGTACGAATGACACGAGGGCACAGATTTCAGTGAAGCCCGTCCCAACGAGAAAAGCAAGACAGGAAGGCAGGCCTAACCTCAAAGACGAAGCATAAAAAACGACCGTGTACTTGGTTGACATCTAGAACGTGCGCCAAATCGGCAGACGAGCGGAATCGGCCTTAAAAGGAAACACATGAGGGAGGAAAAAAAACTGGCGGCTTCTGGAAAAGGGTCTGGGACCGGTCAAAAAGAGAACCTACTCCTCTGCCAATGCAGGCAGCCTCGTGGGGTGACATTCTCTTTAGACAAGCTCATTTGAAAAATGCAACATGCTTGGCTTACACGAAAAATGGAACCGGGGGAGGTGCCGGAAAGCCAAGCCCACAAAAAACCCCCGCTTTGAAAATCCGACTCTACAGTGGTCGATCGTAATTGTAAACGACGTGAAGGGGGGGAAAGAATCATCCCCAATCAGTAAATTAAAGAACGCCGGTTGGGCCGTCCAATTGGGTCGAACAGTGGCGCTCACAACAACATGGGGGGTTACCGTTCGACTAATTACGAAGGTGTAAGGGGGGAAAAACCTGGCGGGACGCAGGGGAAGGAGCTTTAAAAAGTGAAAGGAACATGGGGGGTGCCCCAGCGTAAATAACGAGAACGGGCCAGCAGAGGAATCTGGCAGCTGGGGGAGGGGAAATTGCGAACGGACACTCAGATGGGAAAAGAATGGGAAAACTTTACGATACGTTGGGGAGCCTGAAACACCATTCGAGGAGCCCTCTAGTACTAGAAAGGCATGACGGGGGGGAGATGGGGGTTAGGGGATAGGTGTAGGGGGAAAGGAGACACCCGCACATGAGGGGATGAGAAATCCAAAAAGAAACCTGCGCGAACCGAAGCACCAAAGGATGCGGGTTCGGATTGTAAGAATTCTACCGTATCTCTAACCTCCGTAAAGAAGAAAGACCCAAGGGCAGCTCAAACCAGCGAATCCTTCGAGCCAACCAATAAGACCACGCAAACAGGAAAATGAAACCAAAGTGGGCTGGCACTTTCTCTAGAAAGAATGTCAAGTTGGGGGGCAGCACGGAGAATCTACGAATGCCGCTGGGGGTGACAGGACGACAAGACGGGGAAGACCATACTGGGGAAAAAACCATGGGGGAACAGGTGAAGGGGGAGAATCTAGATAAAACAACGATTATACTAGAACGAAAGCAATCACCGACGGGCGAGCTCTAATGGGTACCGCGTAGACGGGGGAGAAAAAAGCTTCCAAGGGTCTCCGATCGAACAAAAAATTTGAAAAGAACGGTCTCTACAGCAATCTCGCCCACATGTCTCATCTCCGCAAGTTAGGCAGGAGGAAATTTGGGGTGCGCTCATTATTTTGAGATGTGCTGAGGAGGGGGCATAGGGTAGGGAACCTGCTTAGGGGAACGGTTTAAAGCCTACAGGGGAAAAGCTACCGAAAAGGACGGAAACTAAAAATCTGATTTGGTTTCAAGAAGTTGGTGTCGGTCACGGGCTGGACCGTGCGACCGAGCCCAACGCCAGAGGCAGGGGGAGAACACGGACAATTACCAAAGGAAGCAACAGACCAATCTGGCCGGAAGGTTGCGATGATACGATACCAATGCGAACACGAAAAACATAATCCAACTGGACGACGTCAGATAAAAGCTATCTTGAACATCGAGCAGGGGCAGAAAAAAACAGAAAACGGTCTTCTGGGCTTGCTCAAAACGCTTCAAACAGGCAAGACTGTTTTCAGTAGGAGAGCCGAAGGAAGAAAGCAATGGTGGAACGTAAAAAAAGTTGAGAGAAAAAAAATTACCGGTTGGTTGAAGCCCTTCGTTCGCTAAAAATGGGGGAAGGGGAAAACAAGTCCCCGGAGACCGCAGTTGGGGAGGATGAGGCGGGAAGCCCGTACGCTATCACTCTAACTTAGGCAAGGTTAGATTCGAATAACTTCCGGGGGGAAAGTCGCCGGGGTCTTTCAACGTGGCACAGGGAATTATTGTAAAGGAAAGGGAGCCAATAGGGGAAAAAAAGCAAAAAAAACCACGGCTACTTCGTTAGGCAGAGGAATCTGGGAGAGTCTCAAATCCGAAGACCGATGACGGGCCTCAAGGGAAAACAGTGACGTGGAAATGGGGGGAAGCCGGAATGAAAAGGGCCGCATTGGGAGTTGTTCTAGGGAGCAGGGGTCCAAAAGAAAAATAAAGGGGGGACTATGAGGTATGGGACGTCGGTGGGGTGATATCAAAAGGCCTGTGGGGATTTCTTGCTGGAGAAGATCGCCGAGAGGAAAATCGTGCCAGATGGTCCATTAGAATGAGGGCTTTACAAAGATGAGACTTCTGAATCAACAGGAGCAAAAGAAGAAAGGGAAAAAACAGGACGAGTTACACCTGAAGCATGATAGACACTAGGGAAATGGAATGCGGCTCAGCAACACCCCCAAAGATATAGGGCTCTCTGCCGAAGGGAAGAAGAGTTAGTCACTCGAAAAGCTCCGCCCTGAAAAAAGTTTTCGGGAGGAACGAAAAAAATCCCCAGAGATCAGATGAGGTTCATTCTGCTGGAAGGAGGGTCCAGGCATTGTACTTCGGCAGGATAAAAGAAAAAGCCGAAGGGGGCCTGTCTTAGGCTCAGGGCAGAACTGTTAAAAGAAGCGGTTGGGAGGTCACTAACGCGAAATATCAATTGTCCAGAGTTGGTGAGATTGGGAAACGGCCGTTCGCCTGGGACTGACACAAGCGAGGAATGAACTGACGATGTTGCGGCCCAACATCTCTCCTTCGGTCCTAACCGAGCCGAACTCTACCGACGAGATCTTAAGGAAACGAGACATGGAAAAGAAGGATGGCCGTTTGTATGCTCAAGACAGAGAAGCGGAAAGGAAGAGGGGAGAATAAGAACAATCTGGGGCGTCAGACTTCGGGGGGTCAAAAACACAAGTAAACCGGGAGGGGGCGGGAGGGTGAACTGTGAGGAAAGAAATCGACTGAGAACTTATCGACGCCAACAAGTACCGGTGACAAAGGGCTAAGGAAGTTCTAGCGTGAGAGGCGATCTCGCCGGGAGCTCGTCTAGTCGGGAAGAAAAAGGTGAAGCAAACAGGGGAAGTGGGGCCCGGCCGGGATGGAAGAGATATCATAGAATCGCGAGAGTGTCGCTAGGTTAGAGCAAAGGGTCTGATGAAAGTGAGCATGAGAGAAGTGGAACACGCCCCAGATGGCGGTACGGAGAGTAGGCGGATTGCGAGGAAGACACAGGAAAGTTCATCAAGAGGCAGATGGGGAAAAGGGGAAAGGGAAATCTAGGGGCGGGGGATCTCTTTGTGATGGTGTGACTCGAGAAGAAGAATCTCCGACTAACGTGTGGGCCTGGGAGGGCGGGACCAGGGACTGGGAAAGTTGTTTGCACAAAAAGGGTTATGAGGGGGCTGGGGAGAACTTAATTATCTCCAGACCCAAAAAAAAGGAGGAGGGAAGTAAAAGGAAAAAAAAGAACTCATGCAAGGCAAAAGGGGGCAAGAACTTCAAAGGAAGCCGCCAGGCAAACAACCTTTCAGGTTCAATCGCTAAAAAGAGGACAAAATACCAGCCAAGAGAGGGGGACTCAGTCGTGTACGACGGGAGAGAAGAGGGGGGTGCTAATAGAGGCCTCAGAAAATACGCCGCTAGGCAGCCCGGCAAGCGTTTCTTGACAATGCCTCAAGTCAGCCAACAGAGGAGAGGAAACCCGATCAAAGAGGAGCCAAGCTTACGAAAAAAAAGGGATCAAGTAGTTCACACAGACAGAGACGGCAAAGCATCTGATCGATGACCCTTTTTCGACCCACGACTACACACGAGCGCACAGCGAAGGGAGGGAAACGTACAAAATAGACCATTCCTTCCCTGGGGAGACAGAAATCTCTCGCGAAAATTGAGCCATAGGCGGTTACTTAATCAAAAGGAAACTTAAAAATCCGAAAGGCTGGCGAGATTCCCTAAGGATTAAAACAAGAATGAGGGATATCCCGAGCTACACCAGGAGATGACTAGAAGGATGTTTGGGGGGATAACCGGGAAGAAGAGCGGAAAGGCGAGGGTTGGAGACGCAGCGGAGGCTCGAGGTAGGGATGAAAAAAAAATCTGGGGCGGGCCGCAATTTAATTAAAAGCAACCTGTTGGGGGCAGGCTGAAGTGAGGAAAGTAAGCGGAAGAAGCTTCCCAAGATGGGGGCAAGTGAGACAGGGGGGAGCGAATCAGACGAACCTCGTCTACCGGGGATGACAAAAGGAACTGGATGCCGGAAGGTCCGGCGGTCCACTGCTCCTGCCTAAAGGCAGAAAAAAAGCTAGGGGTCAGCAAGAAGCAACAGCAGCAGGAGGAGATGGATGAAGCAAAAACAAGGTCGGGAAAAGATGGAGGCAAGGCGGAGGCGGCGGGGGTCACGACAGGAGGAAGCAGGATGACTGGGGGTTTTGTCGGGGGGATCCGGCTAGTTTAAAAAGGTCCGGGAGGGATATCAATGCCTTTACAACGGCATGCAGGGGATACGGCTGGAAGGAAGGGGGGGATCAAGCACTGCTCAGGCGGGTACCAGGAAGGGAGATACGGGAGGGGTGACACAAGATGGGCCAGAATTGATGGAAAAAAATTACCAGCAATAAGAAAAAAACTTAAAGACAGGGCCGTATGCAGGCAAACTACGACTAACAGGGAGAAGTGATTGTTGACAAGCTAAAGGCGGAACAAAAGCGACACTCAAACTCGAAATCGGCGACTCGGGACCAAGTAGGAGGAATCGACCGGTGCGCTTTCGCGGAGGAATCAGGGCATTCCGGGGGGAAGAGTCCTCTAGGTCCTTGCTTCGCGAATGGGGAAATTCTCTTGTCAACCTACATGAAATAAGCAAAGGCGTTTAGTACACGGAAATCAGAACGGAGAAAGGGCAGAAGACTCTAAAACATTTGCCTATCGTAAGGGGGGGGGAAATACCATAGATGTGCAGGAGACCACCGAAAGATTGCGAAGGGCAAGGTCCCGTCCAATGTTTCAAGAAAAACAGGAAAAAAACAAAAACCAAAAGGGGGTTAACGTTGGAGACGTGAGGTCAAAACAGGGACTGGAGTAACACACGGACTTCTTCGGCAGGAAGAAAAAGGGATGGGCCGGGAGAACCAGCAACGCCTCCGACAATCCAGAAAAAAAAAAAAGGAAAAAACAGCGGCGCTGGGAGGTGTCCTTGCGCCCACAGTTCAATGCGGACGGAGAGGTTTTTTCTCGGGCAGTGTCCTTCCGCAGGGACCAACCGAGGAGTTCGCTCCAGTCAAATAAAGAGTTAGTTGATGGGGGGAGGGTCCGGTCCCAAATCAAAGCTGAGGGGAGCGGGCGCAAGGACATAACGACAGGAAAACCCCGCTTCGGAAGCAGAAGAAAAATAGTGGGGAGTGGATCAAGGCCATGGGGGGGGGGGGGGGGGGGAAAGAAAAATTCAGACCTTCAGTAGCGCCGCCAGGTCAATCATGAAAGGAAAAGGCACTCAAAATAAGCAAAAAAGCAATGAAGGACTCCAACCAGACGCCGCAGAAAGGTCGCGGGGAAGATGGGAGGAGCAAACCAATAACTTGCCGATCAGGTTCGTATAGCCCTAATGCACAGGTTTGCGCTCTTGAAACTAACATTCCCTCTTGTGGGGGACACCAAGAAGGGAGAACCAGAGGAGCCATCCGCAAGATGGTCACGGGGTAAGGGAGGAGCAGCTCGAACCACAAACAGGGAGGGGAAAAGAGGAGAAATGCGCAAAATCACGTTGACATCTTGAGGATGTAGGTCCAAAAAAAGGGAGTCACAGTCCACCAAACAAAGTCTGAGCTTCGCCGGGGGGGCGAAAAAACAAGGGGAAAAGTACGGTCTAAAACATCGGCCCCAAGACAACACTGGGGAGGAATATCTCAGCTAACTAAAAACGTGGGGTGGCTCAGAAAGGGTTGTGAAGTTGTACGGGGTGGAAGAGGCGGGAGGAAGTCTTGTACTGGCGGCGGTTGCGCCTAAGATGAAGAGATGACCTGAAAAGAGAAGGACATCTGAGGTGGGGGAGGAGAAGCAGCAGGGGGGGGGCCGAGTCCCGACTAATGGAATGAAAACAAACGAACATGAACCAACACGGAGCACGAACCATCGACCGAGGATGGAGCGAAAAAATCAATCGTCCCGACCTGGGGACCGAGAAAGACAAGGGAGACTGTCCTCTAAGAAGGTGAACATCTAGGCTCCCCAATAAACATTCTTAACTGTCGGCGAGGGGGAGGGAGCTGGGCCTCACTCGGACAAATACCTGGGTGTGGCGGGGCAGAGCGCGAAGAAAGAACAGAACAGACCATGGGTTATAAAAGGGGTACCAGCAAGGGGGTGGTCTCAACCGCAGGGGAGCGAAAATTGGTACGGGAACAACCAGGACAAAGCTGGGGGGGGAGAAGTCGTCAACCGTCTCGATCGGCGGAAACATACGCTAGAATGTGGGAGTAGATGGAAAGAGGCCGGAAGCGAGTTCCTGGTAAAAAAAAATTTTAAGAAATTGTGCGGAGAGCGGATAAAAAAGCATTTCCAAAAAAAGACGCGAAAAGACTACGCATTTATTCCAGAGTATATTGCCAGGGGACTAGAAAGAAGGGAATAGGGCGCCTCAGGAAAAGCGGCCTTCGCATTATAGGTCAGTGGAAGGGGGGAAGGCCGATTCGCTGGAGACTTGAGAAAGTGGGGGGAATATGTGAGTCATTGGGAAAACAGAAACGGTGCTATGAGTTTATGGTCGGAGGGTGGGGGGATTCATAATTGCAAAGTCGGTTTAAGCTTTGAGAGCTGCCTTGGGAAATAGGGGTGTCCAGAAATTGTGTCAGAGACAGAAGAATGAGGGACCTCAAGGCGACTTCAGGATCAACCCCTGAACTCAGAAAAGATTGAACCACATACAAAGAGTCAACGGGAAGCTTGAGAGCGAACAGGAAAACGGGGTCAACTACGAGAAAACCAAAACGCCAAAAAAGCAAGAACTTCAGTCTAGGCACGAGTCCTACGGTGAACGGGCGGCGCCCATTGCATAACACGGTTCTGCGACATGTGCCTAAATGGTGAGTCCAAAGAAGGGATGCTGAGGACGATCTGGTAGGAAGGGGTACTTAAGGCATGATTGAACAGTGCCCGCCGGTGCAGTCGAAGAAGCATCGCTCAATAGCTGATATCGGGAGGAACTTGTTCGGGTAAGAAATGCATCGTCGCTATAGCATGGAAAAATCGGTGGGAAACGGGTCAGCTTCATTACTGAAGGAGGAAAAAGATTTGCTTGTATTTACCTCGTTGGCCCCACCAGAGGGAGGAAGGCCGAATCGAACATCGAGCCGAACGCGCCAGAGAGCGATAAAAAAGAGGAACGGGACCTGGGGGCAGAGAGTTCAGGAACCTCAGAGGAAAGGAAATAGTCCGCTGGATAGATCCCGAGTCTGGCGTAGACTCGGGGGTGCGGGCACTGAACTCTCTCAGGGGTAGGGACGAAGGTTGATGAGACGACTCCATGGGGGGGTAAGGTAAGAGGACGAGACTTCAGGATCCTCAGTGTTGGGCAAAACCCTTCACCAAAAGGGTGTAGTAGCGTGATATGACTGATCACATATCACTTGTCGAGCGTCGTAGTAGGGGTGAGAAACCAAAGGGGAATAAAAAGGATAAATTAAGCCCTGGAGCTGGAGGAACGCGTAGAAAATGAATAAGAGTGGGGAAGTTGACGAGGAATGTCCAGCGTCTCTGAGGGCATGCAGGCAAGTCGGCAAAAGAAACCGGGTCAGTCAGAAGAGCAGGCTTTGTCTCTCATCCGACTAGGCTGTCACCCCGAGGAACTAAGGTACCGGGACGGCACCTCCGAGAGGATGTCGGTGTTCAACCACAAGAAAAAGATGAGAAAGAACTTGGGTGGTCCCCTTCATGTGGACGTTCGACCTGAAGTGATGAGGAAGTCGGCAGCAGCCGACACGGAGGGATGAGGAAAATAGATAAAGGGACACTAATGCGACTGCATCAACCAAGAAAAAGAAGACTCAAAACTCACCATTGGGTGAGAGTTCGTAGGATAGACTATTAACACCAACCTCATAAAGGAAGGGGAAGAAAGGGGGCAAAGAGCCCACCAAGCTGGGTGACTAATTGGGGATGAGAGGCAATAAGAAACCTCCGACCGGCATAATGAGGGTGCCAGACGCGCAGAGACTCTTGAAAGATCGAAATAGGGAAAAAAAACTTCTATTACGGGTAACTGTTAGCCGGAGGAAATCAGAAAGAAAACAAAAAAATCTAAAAAAGAGGGCGCGATCCAGGTCTAAAACCCGACCTAAAAGGCCGCCCGGCGATGGCTGCTCAAAAGCACGCTAGAAAAAGTCATAAGGGGGCAACGTGTAGGAAGTCAGCGGGCTAGGAATAGTGAATGCTGCAAGGCAAAGGAATTTTACCTCCCCTCAGAAAGAGGGGATGGAGAAGGGAGGACCCACCGACAATGGGGGAGGGGGAATATCCTCTCACAATCCGGGAATCGAAAGTGTTAATACAAAACGCCTCCAAGGGAAAGGACCTGGGCGGGATGGAAGCGGCGAGAGGAGGGCACGAGGGGATCGAGACTTCGGAAGAGGGGTTGAACGCATGCAGGTGTCAGCAAAAACGGAAGCAGGACCACGAACAAAGATTGGGCAAAGTGAGAAGCTGTGGAAGTCGCCACGCCACAAAGGAGGAACGGGGGGGTATATCAAGGCCTCTTAAGCTCCGTTATGCCTAAGCTCTTACTCTGGATATGGAAGGAAGACAAGTCCCGACATCTTCGTGACAAAGAACAAATAGGCAGGGGAAGTTCATAAAACTCTTCCATTTGAACGCTGATTCGGCAGGAGGCGTCGAAATGAAAGGCAACGGAAGGCATGGTGTGGTGGCTGTTGATAGGGGTAGGGGGCCCATTGGGGAAAGAAGGCTTAGGAAGTTTGAACTCGGCTGGACTAGAAGCTGAAGGCTCATGCGGGTCGAAGGAGGGTCCAGCATGTATGAGAAGGGGAAGGAAAACATAAGGGGCATTTCTGACAGAAAGCAGCAGGAAGTCGAGTCCATCAATGCCAGCTGAAAGGTGCCTCAAAACAAGACTACAGAAAGAAGAGACAGTGATTTGGGATACAGGCTCGAAGAAAATCAGGATAACGGCGAACTTCCAAGTACAACGATGTAGGAAGAAAGGGAGGAGGTTTAAAAAGCGACAACGGATGCCTGTGTAAGACTCGCATTCCGCGAACACGCGCGCAAACGAACGCTCTTGGTGGAAAGGAGCAGGGGGGGGAAGACCCAGAGAAAGTGACAAAAGAAGCCCCATGCGTGCGTACAAGAAAAAGAAAAAAAGGGAAAACCGTATGTGGGTCAAGGCAGCTTGATCCCGAGAAACAGCGCATCTTCCCAAGAATATAGCTACTTGTTGGGCCAGGCAAAGAATCATCACAAAGCGAGGGTATCCCTGTCAAGTGACCATTGGGAGAAGCGGGGGCCTCACCCAATTTGGGGGGCCTGGGGGCGGGAGCTAGGAACATTTTAAGGTTCACAAGCGGGTCGGGGGCTTCCGGCAAGAAAAAAAAAGGTCTGGGTTCCGTTATCCGGGCCCAGAGAAGAACAGCATGAAAAAAGAGGGTGCGCCTGTTAAGGGGGGACCTTTCGCCTGCAAGGGTTAGGAGGTAGATTGGGTCTGGTTCCACCTAGGCAGTTCATTGCGCACTCATCTGGGTCTTAAAGGCAGGAAAGTAGATGGTCGTTTTATCGGGGGTAAGGGGACGGTCGCACCGAACTCTGGGGAAGGGGGCCACAGGAAGAACACTAAACCATTCGCGCGAGAAAAATCAGATTTTCGGATGACCGGGAATGCAGGGGGGAGATTCATCCTTAGGGAGAAGAAAAAGCCGCCATCAGAAGGCCAGAAAAGATTCCAGAGGAGCAATCCCAGCCCGGGCGGACACCCCTCTTCGACCGAGATGCGGAAAACTTTTATAGATTGTCCTATGCTGTTCAGAAGAAGGAAGGGACCATGGGGGGGTTGTGGAGCTCGGAAGCTTCGACAACGCTGGGTTGAAGGAGAGAACTACCATCCGTAGGAGACCCAAGTGACCATAAGGAGATGGTAAGGTTTAGGGGAAGTATGAGAAG
>Ga0179593_1481112_pt1 | contig 16785 bp, 32 predicted proteins | sample CZODoug2_1_08_16_FD_185931 | JGI IMG/M metagenome (GOLD analysis project Ga0179593, IMG submission 185931) | Vadose zone soil fungal communities from Angelo Coast Range Reserve, California, USA - CZODoug2_1_08_16fungal (PacBio error correction) | ecosystem: Environmental > Terrestrial > Soil >...
GGGGGGTGGAAGGGGGAGAACACGTTAGCATCGTGTAGTGTATAGGTTTCGAAAAAAAAAAAGACCGGGGGGGGGGAACGGGAAGTACCCGGGACCCTGATAAACAAAAAAACAAGCCGTTTCGGGAAAAAAGGGCCTGGAAGGGCACGGGCGTTGTAGCCGAAAATAACCGTTTTGGGATCACGGGAAAAGGAGATGCACGGTCACTGGCAATGAACCTTGGTAAAAGGGGGGGAGGGGGAAAAGGCGTATCGCGTGGTTTGGAAGGGAATGTCTCCCGGACAAAACGGAAAAAAGCCCTCCGGTGGGAACGATCCAAAAGGTGGAACAGGGTGAGCGCGAGAAAACGGATATGAACAACCTTCCGTAGAAATGGAACAAGAAAAAGGCGGACTGCTGGTATTTCGCCAGATTCAGGGCACAGGGGACAAACACAGAGATTTCAAGGCGAAGGGGAAACAACGTTATTGGGCCGAAAAAGGAATTGAGCGATGGGAGATCAAACACAAAGTCACGGTCGCAAAAAGACTCCCCAAATCGTAAAGAAAATAAGGGAAAAAGGGGCATAACTCGAAAAAGGGGAAAATGTGCGCCTGGGGGGAACGATCGAACAAAGCAAAAGTTGAGGAAAAAACTCGATCAGGGGGGACTCGGCAATCTGCAACGGAAAAGTAAACAGCAGGGGGGAAAGGTGAGGGGGAAATCCGGGTTGGGGGGGCTTTGAGTTACCAGTTGTACCGGCCGTCCCGGAGGAGGGGGGGATAAGCCCCGTGGGAAGTAAGTCCCTTTGGGTTGAGGCCGAAAAAAACGCCAAAAGCAATCGTCGGAATGGGGGGAGCGGATGGCCGAAGGTGAGTGGGAGCGAAGGGAACTACCGTGCAAGAATTGGGGGAAAAAAAAACTTCCTTCAACCGACAAAAGGGGGGGGGGGGGGGGGGGGGGGGCCCAAGGAAACGGGGTTGGCAGCAAAAAAGCGGGTTGCAGTAGGGGTGGGGAAGGAAAAAAAAGGACGCCCCAAAAGGAAAAAAAAGAGAGGGGGCACGGAAAAACCACAATGGGGGAAGTTGTGGGGAGGGGGGAGAACTAAAGCGGAGCCCGCCCGATCCGGAAAAAAATATTCGAGGAGGTGAAACGAACCAACAGCGAAGAATGGCATGAAAGTCACACAAGCAAGAGGAGACGCCGAAAAAAAAACCAATCGTGGATGCGCAATGAGGAGACCAGAATGGGATAAAAAGGACAAATGCCCCAAAGGGTGTTCAAGGTCTGGCGGAAAAGGATCAAAGGGTTGAAAGGGAGTAAAAGTTGAATAAGTGCAGTAATCCTTTATCACTTCGGGTTGGTTCAGGGGAACAAAAAAAATGCCGATGAGGAGAGACATAAGGGTGAAGAGAGAAAAGGGTGGAAACCTTCACGGCAGATAATCCAAAAAAATCCGTATTGAGCGCGAAAAGAGCAATCGCCTTCAAAGAAAAAAACAACCAAAAAAAAAAAGGAGGGAGGCGGCACTAGAGAGACAGAAGGATAGGAGTGAACTTATTGTGAATCTGGAGTGGTGGGGGGGTGGCAAAACAACAAAGGGCTCGAATGAAGAAAAAGAAAAATATTACATCAAAAATAATCTCACGGGGAAGAGGACGTTATGCAAAGATACTTGGGGCAGGCAGGGGGAAAGAACATGAAGCCGAAAAGGGGCATGGGATTTGGAAGGTTCTCAGCCCCCAAGGTGCAGGAAAAGTCCTGTGGGGGGTAGGAGGAAAAAACAAAAGAGAAGGGGGGGGGTGGGTAAAAGGGGGGGGGGAAGGGGATTTTCCAACGCAGGGGGAAAAGCTCGATATGCGGAGGGGAAAAAGTTGTCGGATGGAAAAAATAGGATGGTCAAAACTTTACTCAACTAGAAAACACAAAATGTTTCCGGCCGCAAAAAGCCGATAAAAGTTGAAAACAAGTTGGGGGGCAAAGGTAAAAAAAGGGTCGGAGTCAAAAAGAAAAGCTTGAGCAAAAAGGCGGCTGTGACAATAAGGAATTCAATGGTCAGTAGGGGGTTCAAAGAAGGCGGGGACAAAATAAATCGAGGAAAAAAAAACGACAAAACATCAAAAACGTAGTGTCAAACTTCCTCAGGCCACGAGCACCGGGACTCTGATCCCCAAAAAAGGGAGGGGGACACAACAGGTCCCGGGTGGAGAGATTTCCGTGAGAGGGTGTCTAACAACTGGTCCTGGAAGCAACCCCAAGGGGTGATGTCCATCACCGTCCCGGAGTGAGAAGTTTCGAAACAAAGAAAAACCAAGAACCTAATCGACTAACAGGGTGAAACGGGTGGCTTTGGGAGAAAGGGTGAAAAAAAGGGCGGCTAACAAGCTTGGGCGAGTGTTAGCAAAAAGTCCTTTATTTGGCGGGGGTAGGAAAAAGTGACAGTGGACGGGGGTGGGGGAAAGAGGGGCCTGAAATAAACCCAGCGGGGGGAGGGTGGCAGAAAATGCCCACTCAAGTGGGGGTTGGGGAAAAAGGGTCTTATGAACTCACGGATTCCGCAGGGACTGAAGAAAAAGGGGAAAGGGTTCAAGCAAAAGTGGAGGACAGCAGGGGAGACCCGTGGGGATCTCAAGCTTCAAAAAGGGAAAGGGGGATGGGGTCGTCCCAACAAGGGGGGGGGAGGTAGGGACCTTTGTTTCGATACAAATCAAGGAAATCCCTATACTGGCCAAGGAAAAAGGTGAAAATGGCGGTTAGGGGAAGCGAAACAGGATGTCAACACCGGGTCCGCGAAGGGGTTTGGTTGAGATAAAACCGCCCACCAGAAAAAGAAAAGGAAAAAAGGACACGAACTGGGGTCTGGGGGGGTTTGTGGGTTTTAAATTTCACCTCTATGAGCAACAGGACGGGCCGGATAAAATGGTTCCGGCAAAAGAGACGGGAAAAAACAGAGGGGGGGAGGAAGGGGGGGAAAAAGAAAAAAGGAGTGGACAAAAGACGCCGTTATAGCCGTAAAAGGGGTTTGTGGGCAATCAGCGGAAATCGCGGTGAAACCAGAAGGAATACCAAAAAAGAAAAACAGGGGTTCTTGACCAAGGGTTCAAAATGAGGATGAAGTCCCCTGTTAGCGAAAAAATGCGAACCCAAAGGGAAGAAGGATGTGCAAAAAAAGGCCAAAAAAGCAGAACCTGGTGGGCGGGCACGCAAAGGGCGTTGGTTTGAATTCGGAGGAAGAACCTCGTAAAAAAAAAGGACACCCCCGGGGTGGGGGGGAAAAAAAAAATCACCTTTCCGTTTTGAAGATTGACCAAAAGAAAAGACTGGTATACAGGGGGGGGGGGGGGAAAGAGGGCCGGGGCTGAAGTAGCGGATCTAAAGAGGCGGAAGTTGCTAAAGGCACAAACTCTCAAAAAAAAAAACAGTGGGCGTGTGGATTTCGAAAAAAGGGGTGGGGGGGGTTGCGACGGCGGGGTGTTGGTTGGAGAATTGGACTGGTAAAAATCAACTCCAGAAATCACAGCCGATAAGAAATCAAACAGGAAAGAAGTGCTAAACCTCCTCCCCAAAAATGGGGTAAATAGGTTTTTTTTGGGAAAAACGATCAGGCAAGCAAAAAATGGGGAAAATACGAAGGGGAAGAACGTTTTCTTGGTGGGCGAAGCTAATCTGCTCAGGCCTCGACGGGCAGGTGGGGTCAATGTTTTCGGGGACAAAAGTTTAGACACAATGTACGAACGGGATCGGGGTGGGGGGTACAACCCGCGGGGACAAAGACGGGGGGAAGAAAGGGGGGGGGGGTAGAAAAGCCTCCCAGACCAAAAAGGGCTCCAATCGTGGCCTAGGAAAAATTTCGGGGCAAAAGCATTAGAGGTGGATCTGTGTACAGGGGGGAAAAAAGTTCAAATGGAACCAACCGCTTCTACGGTGCAAACGGCGAAAAGGGCCCGCACGGGTGGAAAGGCAAATGCCCAATTGGGGGGGGGGGAAAGGAAGGTGGAATGTTAAAGAACCGACAAAGCACAACACCAAACTGACCCAAAAAAAGGGGGGATTGGCGAGGGATGAACTTGGGGGGGAACATCATGGGGGGTCAATTGTGGTTGGGAGTGGGAGGCTACCCCGTCATGGAAAAAAAATAACCACAAATGCCTGGAACGAAGAGCGGGTTCAGGAAAAAAAAAGGGCAACATCCTGCAAAGAAAACGATTCGGAAAAGGGGGAACAGAGGGATCGCCTCAAGTGGACAAAGAAAACACGGAAAATCCGTAACTTTTGGACAAGGGGGTGGCAGCCGAGGGGAACAGCCAAAGGAGGGGATCCTGGGGAAAGAAGGGCACCCGGACACAGTGATGACTGCTGTAAAGGGGTTCCGCTGGTGAGGAAACCGTAGGACAAGAAAAGTTTGATCGAAAAAGGTTGCCGGAAGAGATAAAAGCCGGTACTGGCTAGGCAGGAAATCTCTCAACCAAAAACACAAGGTAGAAAAAACAGATAGAAGAAAAGCTCGCAGGAAAAGAAAGAGGAATCAGGACCGAAAAGGCCAAAAGGTGCGAAAGAAAAGGTCACAGGGAACTAGAAAATCGGGAGACAGACATCACGTGGGGGAAAGTCAATGATAAGAGCGTCAGAAGGGGAACTCGCGCAAAAGCAAGGGGGGGAGGAGGGGTTCTCATAGTGGGAGTCGGCGGCGCGACACGAGGAAAAGGAGGGACTGTGTGAGTGGAACTTTGAGAGGGGCCTAAGGAAAGGGGGTAAAAAAATCGGGGGGGGGAAGTTTGAACGGCCGGCTGGTGGGGGCGGCACGCGTGGTGTTAGAGAAGTCAGACCACGTCAGGCAGCTGCCAGAAAAAGGGGGGGGGGTGTCAAGAAGAAGGTCATGGCTGACACCAAAGAAGTCCGGTGGGGTGAGGGTGGGGTCTGTCTGTCCAGAACAACAGAAAAATCAACCCCCCACCCAACCCACACCGAAAAACGGGCAACCAAGGATACAAAAAAAATAGTCTGGGGTCGCAGAGCAAAAAAAAAAAGTGACAGGAGTCACGGGGGGTGTGTGGAGGGTTGAAATAAAAAAAGTTTGGGGGCTGTAAAACTACGTGTCAAACGGCTGGAGGTGCGCGGACAGGGTCGAAACCCCAAAACAAAAAAAGAACAATTCAACACAAACAAACAAAAAAAACACCAAACAAAAAAAAAAAAAAAAAAACACAAAAAAAACAAAACCACACAACAACCAAAAAAAAAAAATGCAATGGTGGGGGGGGTGGGGGGAGTCGTGGTGGTGTGGGGGTGGGGGGGGGGGGGGGTGGGGGGGGGGTAATCAGACGTCTCCACAGGAAGGGGGGAGGAGGCCCTCAGGGGATCCCATGGAAAGAAAGTTCCCCGTGCAGGTGAAAAATAGGGCAAGGGGGTCGATGAGTGTCTGGAAACAAAAACCTTGGATTGGGGTCAAGGAAACCGCAAACAGAAAAATTGCACGAACACAAAAAGACCAAATCCCAACCTGATAACGGGGTTATGAAAGCAAGGGGAAGGACAGGAAAAAAACGGATCGGGAAAATCGGGCGAAACAGAGGGGGGGGGGACCGAGTTAGAAAGAAAAAAAAAAATGAAAAGTGTGATTTCTATGGAACGGGAGTGAGAAAGGGGTGGAATCATTGATCGGGAAGAAAAAAAAAAAAACAAAGCAATACGTCCGTAAAGGCAATGGTAGGAGGGGAGAGGGAGGGGAGGGAACTACAAACGAGAAAAGAAAGCATTTAACTTTTAAGCCCGGGGAAAAAAGACACGGGATACAAGCAGGGTGTTGGAAAAAGAAAAAAGGGGAGAGAAAAGGGCTCCAACATGGAAGTTATGGGGGGGCGACCAAAAAACAACACGACTCAAAAAAAGTGGGGCTTGTTATAGGGGGGATCCTTTAAAGAAGATAAGGGGCCCGCCACACCAGGGTTATGGGGGGGGGGGACGCATGAAAGGAGGAGGGTTTCAAAAACAATCAAAAGGAAATGTTTTCTCTACACCGCCAGAAAAACAGCCCATTGTCAAGAACGAAAAGGGTGTATAAGTCTGCCCAGTTGCGCGAATAAGGAAAGGTACAGAGGAAGGGGGTCCGGCAGTAAAAAGCAAAAAAAAAAAACGGAGGAGGAAGAGAGAAAACGAGAACCAGTTTATCAAAGATGGTGGGTGCGATCAAGGGGGGGGGGGAAAAATATGGGCGCCTAAAAGGGAAAGTCCCACACAAGCCAGGGGGAGGGGAAGCTGGATGTCCTGAAAAAAGCGGGGGGCAAGGGGGGAAAAGGAAAACCGAACCGGGGGACAACAGCTGGAAGTATGCGGAAGGACCAAAAACCTAAAGGCAAAAGGGGTCTGCCTGGAAAAAAGCGTATATAATTCAGTAGGAAAAAAGACAAAAGGGTCCGAAGCCCTTGAAAAAAGAAAAAAAAAAAATTGACCATGTTGAAAGAAGAGGGAAAACGGAAAAAAACATGGGCCCGATGAAGGACGGGATTCCATGGGGGACGTGGGGGGGAAAAAAAAAAAGACCTAAGCGTGGAGTACTGGCCGATGGGAAAAAAAAAAACGAAAAAATCCCACGAAAACAAAGAACCAAAACGAACTAATCACTCGTGCAAGTTCAACCAGGGGGGAAACCGAAACAGTTTGCACACGGAAAAAAAACTTATTTGGACGCAGGGGGGGGGGGGGATGCGAGGGGGAAAGACACGTCAACCGAAGTATCCCGAAGAGAAAAGCAAAAAAAAAGAACGGCGGGGCAACGAAAAAAAACTTGCTCGCAAATTAAAATGCAGACCAAAAAAGAGTGGAAGAAGCCGCCAACAACGGGTTCATCAAATGGGGGAAGAGGGAAATCGAATCAGGGGGGGTTGGGCAAAGAGGCAGGGCAAGCCTGCTGACATGGAAAGCCGGGAAAAAGGGGGTGATGGGACATAAAAAAAAAAGGGCCTGTGGAAGGGGACAGGGGGAGAAACCTTCATCACGAAGGTCGGGGGGGGGGGGAAAAAAAAACGGGGACGGGTCCTTCCGTTGGGTCAAGAAGCCGGAACACAAAAGACAATAGAAAAAAAAAGAAGCGTGGGAATTAACTGAGTTGCGACATGATCTTTGACGGGAGGGTTGCCGTAAAAAAAAACTGTGGGGAAACAACTTCCTTCCGCAAAAAAAGGCTGCAAAAAAGCAAAAACCAAAACTTCGACACGAAAAGGCCTCATGTTGACGAAGGGGAAAAGTGACGGAAAGGGAACCAAAAGAGCAGGGCAACAAAAAGGGGGACCAACAAAGTTATCGCGAGCCTCCGGACCAGAGGAGCAAGGGGGTTGAGTAAGAAGGGAAAAAGAGGCACGAACAAACAAAAGGCCGGAAAAAAAGAGGAGAGGGTCGTACAAATAACAAAAAAGAAACCCTGCATTCAAAAGGGCTGAAAGAAGGGGGACGGTGAAGCAGACGAAGCCCAGCTTGTGAGGTCAAATGATAAAGACCTGAAAATCCCCGGGGAAAACTGGGGGCTCGAAGATCAGGACAAAAAGGAAAGAATTTGAAGAACGCCTTAAAAAGGGATGACTGCTTGGGGGGGGTCGAGGTCGGAGGCGGTAGGCCGATATGAGATCGGAAAAAGTGGGGCAAAAGGCAGACAATCGGGATAGTTATCCATCGAGCATACTTTGGGAAAAACAAAAAAAAAACAAAGGGTGGAAATTAGAGGTCCTAGGGAAAAAAAAAAATCACTCCTCCTATGAAAAATAAGGGGTTATTATCTATGAAGGGGGGAAAAAAAAAAAGAGTATTCAATATCGCCTTAAAATCAGGAAAAATGAAAGACTAATCATCAAATCAAAAATGGAAAGTGACTGCCGGGAAAAGTGAAACTAAACTTCTTCATATCTCAATGGGGGGGGCCAAAAATGGGTTGAATTTTTCGACAATGGGGGGATCCGGCCAAACAAGGGAAAGTCCCTAATGTCCAGGCCTGAAAGGGGAAGGTAGGACTGGATTGCATATGAAACCAGGGGGGTTGGTACGAAAGCCTCACGAGATGAGGCAACGAAAAAGGTGGGGGGGGTCCCCTTCGCCCGGTAACGCGGGACAAGGTCAAAAAAACCACTTCGCCAACCACAAAGGGGAAAAAATAGGGAAACGAATACTTTGGGCATGGGGTGGAGAAGGGTCACTCACCGGAAGGGCAATGGACCTTTCTACATTAAGGGAAAAAAAAGTTAGAAAAATAAGGTTTTGTGAAAGAAATAGGGGTCACAAGGGGCACAGATAATCCGAACAAATTAAGGGGAACAGGATGTGAGAAACCCCAAAGGGAAAATCAGGTGTGGTCGGACCAGCTGAAAAAAAAAAAAAGGAAGGGGAAACCAAAGTCCCCGGGGAGTACAAAAAAAAAAAATCAGGTGTCACTGGTAACAAAAACACCCCTTGTGTAAAACAAACTAAAAAGGGAAGGAGCAGATTTTCCGGGGGCTGGAAACGCACCACTGGAAGGAGCTAAAAAGATGTTAAGGGGCTAGATCGGGAAAAAAAGCGGAGGGTTTGGCCAGAAGGGCAAATTTCCAAAGGAAAGGGGAGGGCTATCGGGAGTGGAGGACGGAAAAGGGGGGAACATGACCGCATCGCAAAGACAAAAAAAAGAACAAAAACATATAAAACGCACAACAAACAGAAGGGGGAGGGGATTGAGAGTTGCGATGAAGGGAAGAAGGAGGGAATCCTAAGGAATTACCCCAAAAACAGACAAAAAAGCCAAGGTCCCTGGGGGGAAGAGAAGGGGGGAAGAAAATAATCACAACCATGGAAAAAGAGGGGTGGGGAGAGGCCCGTGCGTTTGTGTGAACTTCGGTGGGAGACCAAAAAAACTCAGGGCCGCTGGGCAATGGACAAATTAGGGAAAGAAAAAAACAGAAAAAGGAAACCACGTGTCCGCTATTGTAAAAAACGCAGAGAAAATCCAGACTTTTCAAAAAACTGGGCAGGGGGGGGGGGGGGGGGAATCAAAGGGGATGACAATTTGACCGCGAGCCAATAGACAGACGGGGCGATAATGGGTTCAGCACGGAAAAAAATTCAAAAAAAACAACAACAGGAGATGAAAAAGAAAGGAAAACAGTTATCCGAAGAGGAAGATGAATCGTCAAGGGGGGGATTACCCCAAACAAAAAAAAAACAAAACAGCCCAGGTGGCTTGACAGGAAAAATCGAAGCGGGACGTTAGCGAAACACTGGGGGAGAAAAAAAGGGTTACCGACCGCCGGAGGAAAAGGGGGGGGGAGGGACTAACAAAAAAAAAAATCAAGAAAACCTGGTCAGTGCCCAGATTAAGGGAAAGGGGGGCCAATGGGGGGGTAAGTTTAGGCCAAAAAGAAAAAAAAGAAAAAAACCAGTTCAAAAAGAAGCCCCCGTTGTGGGGGAGAAAAAAAAACAAAGAAATGACCTCCAATTGTCCTCAGGGGCACGGGAAAAATTGGAAAAAAAGGACACCAGGAAAACGGAAGACAGAAAAACCTGCCTCCTGTAATTAAGTGAAGAATAACAGACGACGGCAAAGGAATAGAGCCATCAGGGAAAAAATACAACCTGCGCCGTTTGGCAAGTGGGAAAAACACGGGGTTATTATTTGGAAGAAGGGAGGGGGGGTGGATCGGTGGGAAGGGGAAACACAGTCACGGAAGAAATAAAAAGATCGAAAAAAAAAGCTGAAAACTACGAAAAGAAAGGGGGAACACCAAGCAAACAAGACTTTGACCGCTGGAAAAAAACAACAAGGGAAACGTTCAAACATTGGGGGAATTAGGGACATTTTGTCTGGGCAGAAGAAGGGATCTGCTCGTCCCGCGGAGGAGGAAATAAAAGCAAAAAGGGGGTTGCTGTGAAGACAAGTGGAATTTAATCCAAAGAAAGAAGGTGGGTGTGGGGGAAAGACGGGTGGAATTCCTGAAAGTGGGGGGGGGGGTAAAAAAAAGTCCGAACAGCCAACAAAACGAAAAAAAACCGCAGGGGGAGGAAATGAAAAAAAAAAAAGAAAAAGTTCCGTTGACGAAGATGCGTTCCACCGAAAAAAAAAGAGGGATTGCAAAGGGAGGTCGTGAAAAAAAAAAACTTGGAGAAAACTGAGGCGCCCCACCGGGCGAAGCAAAAAGCACATTTGTTGCAGTGGTGACCCCTAAAAGAAAGGCCCACCATCTGACCAAGGGAAGTCGAGCTTGAAAAAAAAAAAAAACCGGGGCAAAAGGGACCAAATCAGGGAGCATGGTTGTGTGATAAACGAAATGACAAACAAAGGAACCGAAAACGAACAACAATGCCAACCGGAAAAAAAAAGGGGAAAGAGGGGTCGTAACAAACCGGCTCCAGGGGGGAAAGTCCGAAAGGAAGTCCCCACAGAAAGAGGAAAGACTCTACCGGACAATCGGCTCCGGCAATTGGAGACATCAGAAAGGAGGAGCACAAAAAGTTTGGGCACTGGGGGGAGGTCGGAAAAACCATGAAGAAGGGGGAAAAGGGAATTTGGGATAACTGGAACGCAAAAGTGATGATGAAAAAAAGGTTGGTGGTCGCATTTCCCGAATGTAAAGGGAGAACGGGGGGGGAAAAAGGGGCAAAAAAAGTGGGGCCAATTGACCGGACAATCTATAATTCCATCCAGGGTAAAAATCGGGGGGAAAGGTCCGAAAAGACTCCTCAACAAAAAAAAAAAAGAGGTGCTCGAGAAAGTCCAAACGGAGATTTAGGATGCACAGGGGGTGCGAAAGCTCAATATACCATAAAAAAAAAGAGACCTGCGAAACAGCAGTAATCAGGGCTGGTGTCGTCCGGTAGTAAAGGAGGGGACTAAGAGGTCCCCCACATGTATCCGAAAGCCGAAGTGGGGGGAAAGGGTCTCATAATGGGATGGGCAACCAGGAAAGGTCAAAAAAAAAAAAATGGCAAGAAGACCGGCGATGTGAGGGAAGCTTTGCTCGAGGGGGTGAGAAGAAAAGCAGTTCCGCCGGCAATGGTGGCAGAAAAAACATAAAATAAAAACGACGAAAAAAAAAAAACTGACCTCACAACTGCGCCAACAACATGACAAAGGGCGGAAATACTGGGGGTCGTGGGGGGTGCAAGTCCTGGTGGAGGCCAGAAAAAAAGGGAAACTTCAAATGCCCGGCTTGGGCACGCCCAAAGAAAGATCACGGGGGGAACCAAATAAATTTTGGTGTTAAAAGGGGGGATTTGGGGACGGAAGGGAAACCCGAAGAAAAAAACATAATGTCCAACGGGGAAGGAGAAGAGCCCACTAAGGGGGTACTGAGGCCCAAAAGGGGGGGGAGAAAAAAGGGGAAAGGATCACCATAAACCACGGGAAACAAACGGGGAAACGGTCGAAAGGGGAAGGGGAAAAGGATTTAGTCAAACAGCCAAACCACCCATAACAAAAAGGGGGAAACCGCCTGCCGTAATGACAGGAATCCTCATGAAAAAACGCCAATATCGAAAACCATTTGATGAACCGGGCTTGGAGAAAAGAGAGGGAGGCACCAAAAAGGGTCAGCAGGGGGCACAAAAAAAGGCCAACTGGCTTTGAGTTCAAAAAAAGGGGGAAGGGAGAAAAAAAATCGGACGTGACGGTGGAATTAAGGGGGGATCAAACACAGCAAATACGGTTTCCAATGCAAGAAAAACAAAGGGGGGGGGAAATGAAAAGGGGGGGAGGATGACTGCCAGGAAAGTCCAATTCAAAGAAAAGGACAGGAAAGGCGGCAGGTTCAGCCAAAAGGGGGGGGATACAGGGGAAAAAAAAAAAAAATAGCCCAGCGCCTCCAAAAGGGAAAAAGGAGTGGAGTCAAAAAAAAAAGGGGGCCCCACGTTGAAAAGAACGAAATTAAACGTAAAACGCCCGACGAAGGGAAAAAAAGGGTCCGGGGGTAGGGAAGAAACAAGATCCGGGCAGGGGGAAAAATCTAAAGGGTTCGCAAGAAACCGCCGGGCACCAGACGTGAGAACTGTCTGTTGGTTGTATGCATGAAGGGGGAAAAGAATTTCACCTCTAGCGCAACAAGAAACGACAGGGTTCGCGGCAAAGAGAATCTGAAAAAAAAAAACAGAGAGGAAAAGAGAGAGATCAGTTGCCGGGGGAGAAAAAAAAAAAAAAGTAAGAGAAACGTAGTACTATTGGGCAGAATTACGCGGGGGGGGGGGGGGAAACAAAAAAGGAAACCCACACCAAAAAAACAGGGGACAAAGAGAGGGGGGGGGACTGATGGCCAGAGGGGAGGAAAATCGCCCCTACCAAAGTTTGTAAAAAAAGCCAAAAAATAGGACCGTCTGACTCAAAACAACTTGGGAAGCCGCGTAACTGGTGGTAATTGGGAATGGGGTCAATTGCGACCCTCTAAAAGTCCCGAAGGGGGGACGAGGGACCCAAAAAGAAAAAGAAAACCCAGGGAATTGCAAAATCCAGGGAACAAGCCAAAGGGGGGGGGGGTTCCCGGAAAACCACGAAAAAAGGAAGGAAACAAAAGAACCCGCCGGGAGGGGGGGTGAAAAAAAAAAAAAAAAAAGAAATAAACAGACAGTACAAAGTAGCCTCAATACCATTGGAAAAAACGGGTGCATTTAGAAAGGGATTGGATTGACGCAGTGTTTTTGGGGGGGGATGCGGGAAAAAAAACAACCGTCCCACCGGGATCAAAACAAAGCAAGCGGCTGGGGGGCTAACAATAACTCGAAAACATCGGGGGGGGGGGGTGTGTCCCAGCCAAATAGGTCCGGAGTAGACCAATAAAAAAACAGGAACAATACAAATGGACGAATGGGAAAGTGGAGGGTGGCAAGGGGGAATCTCTGAAGTACATCAGTCGCAAAAGTAAAAAGGGGCCAAGTTAAGAAAGAAAAGGTGTTAGAACAACGTGAAGCGACCGTAATCGTGCAACGGGTACTGGTGTGATCCATCAGGGGGGGACCAACACACCGCCCTTATCGGAAGGAGGAATCACGTAACTGGGAAGGAAAAAAATGAGTCCTTTTTCACGCGAATAGTAGGTGGGCAAACGATTCTTTGGGGGAAAAAAACAAGGAGGCAGGCAAACGGCTGCAAGGGCAAAGCCCAAGGGACGCATTGTTGAAAAGTAAGGGGGGAAAAAAGTGGGGGACAAAAAAAAAAGACAGGGGAGAAGGGGGGGGCCAAAAAGACCCAAATTATCTACAAGTTCCGTACCACACATCGGGCAAAGAAAAAGGTGGTTAGAACGAACCAGAAAAGACCCATACCAAAAAAATGTAAAAAAGGCCCATATCGAGGATTGTGGGGGTACAAAAAAAACGACAGAGAAAAATCTTGTAAGGAAAAAAGTCCGCCAAAAACCACTATCGCAAAGGGGAAGCAGACCGGGAAAAAAAAAAAAGTGCAGTTAGGGAGAAAAGGGGGCAAGGGGGGGCAACACATAATTAACCTTCAAAAAAAATTTGGGGAAAGGGGGGTCAAAGGGGGAAACTGATAAAAAGGGTAAGGTACCAAAGGTTAATAACGTCAAAAAAAAAAAAATGGAAGGACTGCTGTTCGATTGAAAAAAAAAAAAAAAGGGAATATGAGTTCGTAGTCGATAGGAGATAGAAATTTTTGCCGGTCGGGAAAAAAGAGGGGAGAAAACCGCTCAAAAAGGTGGGGGGAGAGTACGAGAGAATCAAAAAACAAAGGAAGGGGAAAAGACGATGGAATCGGAATACGATACGAGGATCGATTGCAAAGGCAAGAGCTCGATCTCCAATAGAGGACAAAAAAAGGAGAATGAAAAAAAAAGCCGAACAGCACAGTCATCAAAACCCGTTATGAAAACAAAGGATACTCCCGGGGGCGTTAAAAACATGGGGGGGGGGGAGAGCAGAAAGGTGTCCAAATGTTATTGAAGAAAGGGGGGGGCCAAGGTGCGGCGAGGGGACGAGGGAACGGCAGGAAAGAAAAAAGGCTGGGGGTGTCGTGACGGGTGAACTGGATCAACAGGGGTTGGACAGGAAAAATGTCTCATTCAAAAAAAGGGGGGAAAAAGCATGTTTGGTCGCTGACGAAAAAGCGGGGCTAGGAACGGGGGGAAAACACCCCTGGTACCCCCCCGGGGGGGGTGTTTCCTTACCCCTCGAGGGGGGGGGGGCCTGGGTTGGGCCGCATCGGGGGAGGGGAGAACGAACCTTTACTGACACAATCCCTTTGAGGGAAAAGAGTGTACATTCAACCTGTGGGGGAAAAACTTGTTTGGTGTTGAAAAAGGGGGGCCCACGTGAATCCACAGGGGGAAAGAACCGAAAAAAAAAAAGAAATCAGGTCGAAACAAACATGAAAGGTGGGGGCCGGGAATCTACACTAAGGCTGGTGAAAAAAGGCCAATGATCCCCCAAAGGAAAAAAATGGGGGGAACCCAAGGGAGGGGGGGGTACGAAAGTTTTCCGGTCGAAAGGGAAGGTGTCTACACTGGGGGGGGAAAAAGAAAAAAAAGTGTGGGGGGGGGGGGGGGGAGCGGGGGCGGGGGGGGGGGGGGATGGGGGGGGGGGGGACCGGAAAAAAACACGCCTGGGACTGAAATTGCCGAAAAAGAAGGAAAACCCAACGCCCACACACATCAAAAAAAATACAAGTTTATGAAACGGGGGACTTGGGGGAAAAAAAAAAAAAAGGGGGGAAAACGGGGGGGGGCGGCAAACATTGTCACAAAAAGGGGTTGTGGTGGTAAAAGGCAACCGAAACCAGCTGCAAAGTTAAAGATCGGAGTGAACAGAGGGGGAAGTGGTTTTGAGCCGTCCCAGACGCATGAAAAAAGGGAAAAGGAAGCAGGGGTTCCGAAATGCCAACGCAATTGGGGGGGGAAGGGGAGATAGGGAAAAACGGAAAAGGGGGGAAAGGGGCGATTACGCCAAGGCGCAGGTTTCAAGGGAGTACGGGGGGAACGGGAAAGAAAAAGCCTTTTCTTCTCAAAGCCACATGAGTTGTTGGGGATGACGTCCAAAAAACCGGGGGAAAAAGGAAAAAAAACTTGGGGGGGAAAGGGGGAGACTGAAACCGAAGAAACCGCAGGTAAAACCTGCCCCGCAATGAAAAAAACAACTGAGGGAAGACGCCATATCAGAAAGTCGAAAAAAAAAAACGCAGGGGAAATTGTTCGCGACCGCACGGACAGGAAAAAAATAAAAAATTGGGGACAAGGAAAAAAAAAAGGGAGGTTTTGGGGGCGGGTACTGGAATGGAAACGCGGATCGCAAAAAGACAACTAAAAGAAATGGGACGAAAAACGATCTCTAAAAGGTCCAACGAAAGAGGAGGAAAAAGGAAAAGAGATCTTGTACGGCGGGGAAAAAAAAGGAATGGGTGGGCGATCTAGAGGAAAAAGGTAAAATATACCCAAAAAACCAAAGAAAAAACAGAAGGGGGAGAGACAGGTGGAAACCTTGAAAGGGAAAATGGACTGATGGCGGTGGGGGGAGGAAAAATGACCTCTAAAAAAACGTGGGAAACCGATGATTATGATGTGAAAAATCAGGGGGAAAAAATTGCAGGGGGGGGGACCAGCGGAGCGTGTTAATAATGAACGGTCTCCAAAAGAACAACAAAGTAAGAAGCACAACACCGTGGGAAAAAAGGAACAAAAATCAATGAAAAAACCTTTCAGGGGGAGGAATAGCCACTGCTAGGGTTCCCGGCAAAAGGAATGGGGGGTAGGGGGGGTATTAACCAAGCGCAAAAAGGGAAAGAAGGGGGGGAAAACGGGGGGAAATCGAGTTCCACTTAAAATCATTCACTCAAGAAGTAAAAAAAAAAGGACTCGCTGTGGATTGGGAGAGGAAGGCAATTGCCACACCGAGTCCAAGTAAACTAAAAAGAACTCAAACAGCAAACTAAAAAAAGGTAACAACATCGCCGGCCTGGGAAAAAAAGACTAAAACAAGCGGGTCCAAGATAGATAACCAAGCCTTAATGGTAGAAATAGGTCAAATGTTTTGCAAGGTGGACAGAAAACAAACTGCTCATGCCCAAAAGCAGGGGGAGGGAGACATCCCAAGGGGTGGGCAGGGGGGCAAAGAGACAACCTGAAGAAAATCGTTGGGTTGGGGGAAAAAGGAACCTGGGTGGGGGGGCTTCAAAAGGGTAACCCTACGCAACCAAAAAAGACGGAAAAAAGGAAATGGGGAGAAGGGGAAAGGGATCAACCTTGGGGGAAATGCAGGTGAGACCCAGAAAGTCTTATTCCCAGTGACAACAAAGGGCCAAAATCCGTGAAAAACCAACAACGAAAGGGCCATGCCGCCACTGTATTTCCAAAAAGGAAGATGGTGCAGTCAGAAAATGGGGATCCCCAAGAACAAAGAGCTGAAACAACACTGAGTATCAAGCTGTTGAACTGGACCACATCTTGGTGGGACGAAAAAAGGGGGGGGGTAAAAAATCCTAGACCCCGGCAGGAAGAAAGAAGAAGGGGGGGGGAAAGGGTAATAGGAAACCGAGAGAGAAAAACAACGGAAACAGGAAGTCCATAAATCACTATCGGACGGGTGGAAAAAGGAAACCTCAAGACCCGTCAGGGGGAAAAAAAAAAATCACACCATATGAGACGGCACAAGAAAATTTTGCAAGGGTTTCTGGCAAGAGCAACTGAACGCCGGGGGGGAAGTTGTTTTTGAAGAAAACCTGAAAAACCAATGAAGAATGGGTACAGAAGGGGCCTTGCCCCTGGAAAGTTTTCTGTAAGCAGAATTTAAAAAGGATTCGAAACTTTTTTGAAAGGAAAAGCCAAAAGAGGGATATACAGGCCAATAGGGAAGAGC
>Ga0179593_1365155_pt1 | contig 16784 bp, 16 predicted proteins | sample CZODoug2_1_08_16_FD_185931 | JGI IMG/M metagenome (GOLD analysis project Ga0179593, IMG submission 185931) | Vadose zone soil fungal communities from Angelo Coast Range Reserve, California, USA - CZODoug2_1_08_16fungal (PacBio error correction) | ecosystem: Environmental > Terrestrial > Soil >...
ATAAAATGCATCGGGGGGGGGGCCAATCGGAGAAAATGTCTGGTCAGAGCATATGGAAGCACAACTACTAGATTACGCACTAGCAGAGACGGTCTGGAAAGGGCATGTGCAAAAAAAAGCGGAATAGGTGTTCTTAGGACAGGAGTAGGGAGAGAAATGTAGAGCGAGTTTGGCACAAGTTTGTCCCTAAGTCGATTCCCGACAGGCCTGGAGACCAAGGGGGAAAAAAAGAAATCAGCCTAAGCCCCGACGGGATCCCGCGCTGAAAAGGATTATGGTCATCTGGAAGGCACACAGAGAAGGGGACGGGGAAGACTCTAACTTAAGTCGAAGAAGAAGGACTCTATTAGAAGGAAAAGGGAGACAAGCAAGTACCACACCAAGGCGCCGGAGCGTAACAAAAAAGAACTTTTGCTCTGAAATATGAAAGGACCAGAAGCTAGGGAAGAGTAGTCCCTACCGGCTTACCGGGGAGCGAAGGGGGGAAAAAAAGAATAGTAGGACAAGTTGTCTGAACCCCGGGGTATGACAGGGATTTCTTCGGAAACGGGAGGACGACTGAAGAAAATCACCATGAGCCTCCACTACTCCGAACGGCTTGCCCTATAAAACACATCCCGCAAAACCAGACGGGCGGCAAAAAAACGCAAACAGAGTAGGAGTACCGTCGCCGGGCAGCAAACCATCAGGAACGCGGGAACGAGAAGTCCAAAGTGGCTAGAAACCTAGTCTGGAAATTCGTCGTCACCTGGACAAAAAAACTCTCAACGATCAGAGCGGCGAGTGATCTCTGGGAGAACCGCCTCGGCTCTCGGACACCGAGTCTAACACGGCAGCGGAGGGGGAACGACCAGCATAGGGGGAAGACCACATCGGGTTCAGAGATCGTTTTTAGATTTCGACGCTAGGTCAAAACCGAAGTCAAAAAAAAAAAAGGGCCGGGAGTCACAAAGAATTCTCTTCAACGACGAGGAAGGTGAACGGGGGAATCAGGGGAAGTGAGAAAGGCCTTCTGTTGACCGCTGGTTGTCACTGGGTCCAGAGCATGAAAGGGAGCCAACGCAAGAAATAAATTCATTTGACCGGACATGGGAGAAAACCATGGGGAGAAAAATGAACAGATTTAAGCGCAGCCGTCCGTATATTGGGGCGCCAAAACTCCTCAGGAAAAAAGACAAGCCCCAGTAACCTGCGGAACACATCTTAGTGGATTGACAAAAGGATCGGGGATGTCGATCGCAGGACAACGGCGGAGCAAAGCTGCTGATACAAAAACCGGAAACCCCGAAGAGAGTATTCGAACGAATGGCCAGTACGATGGGCGGACCTTCTTCCAGGTTGAGAGGCGAGCAGCTGGGGAAACCTCGGGGCGAGAAATAGCTTGAAAGCAATTGGCTGGCAGGTTGCAAGCAGGATCTCCATCGACCTCTGGGTGGGCCTATGGAAGACGTGGCGCGACGCCATCCTAAGGGGCAGCCGCTGCCGATCTCTCCTCAACACAACGCATCGACCGGGCTGACGAGTGGGAGCCGCAAGGAGTTAAAAAAGGACAGTTGTGAGTAATTCACTTCAAAACAGCCATTCATTTATGGAAGGGACAAACGGAACGGCCCGAGCTGGGGGGAGCTTGACGACTTAGGTCCACTCAGAAGTAACACAACCTACGCCTTACACATTGAAGGGGGTCGTAAGTGCAGAACAGTCGCTAGGTGAAAGCAGGATAAAGCGTACCTGTACGGACTGTGAAATTATCTAAGGTGGAACGGGAAAAGCGCTACCGGACTCTCATGGATGACGGTGGGGGGCCTGGGACCTTGGAAAACCTTCGAGCTGTTGATCAGACGAATAAAGCAAGAGAAAGAGAGACCGAACGCTGAGGTGCGAATCGCGGGCAAAACAAGCGAACTATTAACTATCCTGCCGACGCGACCAATAGATCTCCATTGAAACAGGGAGGGGGGACTGCAGAGCAGTAAAATCGGGGATAACGTTGAGAAAAATCAAACAACAAATAATATGAAAAGAAGAGATCTTTAAAGGCTAATACTCTGGGAAGGGGGCTCCTCTCATCTTCGAACTCCAGTAGATTCAAAGCATGGAGAGTAGCGAGACTATTTGAGCTTGGTGGGGTACAGAAGGGGAAAAAAACACATTGCGACTTCGCGGAAGCTGGGGCACGTCGTCAAAAAGAGGAAAATTTCAAAAAAAAAGGAACTATGACTGCGGATCGCGGTTCCGACGCGCTAAGGACACATCATCGGAGAAAAGTACCGTCGGAGGGTCTATATCTCCGGTACGTCATAGAGACAGTGCGGCAAATACGTGAAAATGTTAGAAAGCAAGGTAGAAAAGTAAAAACAATTAATATAATGACAAAACACGGATGTAAAAAAAGGAGAAAAAGGAGAAGTCGAGAGGATCCGTAAAAAAGCCGGAAGTGCCAGGTTTATGGGGGAGAAGCTGGCTAGACTTCATCAAGCTCCCCAGGTGAAGGTTACGTGGGGGGGGTTCCTGGCCAACTAACCTTGTTAACTCAGAAGTGGCTCTTTCCAGACTCACCCGGGGGGGTGGTCCAGTAAGAGTTCGGCCGTTAAAAAAAGAACAAGAGATTGCGCTTGAATGAGGCAGGATGCACCTGGTCTTGAGGGGGACTTCGGTCAAGGCCAGAAGACTATCTCCAAAAAAAAACGGATACGATCCGAAGGGACTGTCCCTAAAACGACCCCCTGGGAGAGCAGGGCCGCGCGCCCTCGAGGCACAGCATTCCTAAAGGCATACACCCGTGAAGGGAAGAAGGAGGCCAGCTACTAAGGCACTATCTATCTGCCGCGAGCAGGGGGGGGGGGCTGGGGAGGGCAAGAGAGAGCGCCGGATGTCTGTAGGGAATCGGCAGCTCGCCAGAGTGAATCCTCCTCGAGAGTAGTCAGACTTGGATCCTGGAGGCGTCTTGTTGAGGATGAATTCTCCATAGTCATACGCTGAGGGGTAGAAAGGGATGGACTTGCCAAGGGTACCTAAATCCGGGAAGGCCGCGTCCAAGTTCGATGGATGGGGAAGGGAGTGTGAAAGGGAAAGCGCACAAAGAGCATAGAGTAGTCAAGGGGGAGGCAGCGTCTTCTCGGGGGGATCTGGAGAAAAGGAGTATTTGCAGAGGTCGGGCGGTCGAAACTTACCTGCCCAGGGTGCAGAAAAGAGGGAGAAACAGAATCACAAGAAATCATCATGCCGTGAGTTACCCCGATTCATAGAGGAGATCAAAGGATCAACCGAGGGACGCTCGGGGGTTATTCTAATCGCTCGCCCGGGGTGAAGTCAGAAGGCGACCTCCAGCGGTCACGGTAAAAATTCGCTTTGAAAGCTGAAAACATCCGCCTATTTCTTCATCTGGGCCAGAGGGAAAGAAGGAGCGCGGGGGGGGGCAGTTATATGGTATGACCCCGGCGACGGCATTTAGCCCATCTGTTTCGCGCTTCGGGTAGAGACCGCCTATCAGACCCAGGGGTTTTGAAATAAGAAAAATAATCCCTCTAACGGAAGTAGGCTCTCTGAAAAGAATAGCAATTCAACCCGGAAAGAGGGGGGCAGGTCCACACGGGGAAAAAAAAACCCCGTTTGGACGACCAAGTGGACTACGAGTATTACCTATGGCGAGGCCTAAAAATTGAACTTTCTATACAAACGGACTCGTCGGCCTAGGCTGTTACCGGCACAGAGGGAAGAGACTGGGGTGGGGTTTGACGCGCCTCGGGCAATGAGGGTTACTTGCGGGCCGCACAGTGAGGCGTACTAGCGGTTAAGGGAAGGATCAAAAAAAAATGAAATTACGAAAAAGGGAAGTCCATAAAATAACTGGCCGTCTCTTAACCAGCATAGGAGGGGACAGAGCGTGCAACGTCGCTAGGCATTGGTTCTTTCCCCAGTGGGTCCCATGCGACTAAAAAAAGGGAGGGGGATCATGTACCTAAAAAGGGAACCTGTGTACAGAAAGAGCAGGCAAAGCGCAAGATGTCCTAAATTCAACAGACCACACCCGAGTTCGTGAGAAAAGGATTGGGATGACTCAGCTACGAAGTCGTCAGCTCGAGTGGAGTGCAAAAGCCCAACAAGTGGGAAAACGCGTTCGAGTACCGGGACTACGAGGGCTCCCAACAACAAAGAGGAGTAAAAGAGGAAGAGCTAGGACTCGTCGGGAAAAGAAAATAATCGACGAGTTCGAGACGTCAAGACTGAGGGGGGGGGGGGGGGGGGGGGGGTGGGGGGGGGGGGGGGGGGGGGGGGGGGGGGGGGGGGGGGGGGTGTGGTGTTTGGGGGGGGGGGGGGGGGGGGGGGGGGGGTGGGTGGGGGGGGGGGGGGGTGGGGGGTTGGGGGGTGTGTGGGGGGGGGGGGGGGGGGGGGGGGGGGGGGGGTGGGTGTGGGGGTTTTGGGGTGTGGGTGGGGGGGGGGGGGGGGGGGGGGGGGGGGGGGGGGGGGGGGGGGGGGGGGGGGGGGGGTTTGGTGGGGGGGGGGTGTTTGGGGGGGTGGTGGGGGGGGGGGGGGTTTGGGGGGGGGGGGGGGGGTGTTGGGCAGCCAATGGTTCCAACGGACAGAACGCGCGGGAAAGGGGAAAACCTTGAAAACGGCCGATAGGTGGAGGGGAGGACTATGATGGCGATCGGGATGCGATCGAAGGGCAACGGGGGACCAAGGACGTTGGAGAAATAGCGCCGGGAAAACTGGGGAAAGGAAAGGAGCAGCCTTAATAACGAATTCGCCAGCTCTGAGAGGAAAAAAAATGATGGCCCGGCGGCAAGAGTAGAGACAGGACGTGACGGGTGTTCAGGAACTTGAAGTCCGAAGAAATAAGGCGACGTAAAAAGAGCGGAGGCAAGCAACGTACCCACAAGACAGCGCCGAGCGCGGAAATAAAAAACAGAAATGAAAAGAGAGGGGGAAAAAAACAACTTTCCTGTGGGCTCATAAAGATAGGCCCTATGGTGCCTAGAACCGTCGTAAAAGTTATGGGCCTAGAGAGAAGGGGGAAAATCTCGGAGTCACGGTTGCAAAAAAAAGGGGAATGAAATAGGAAACCGTGGTGGCCCGATGCAAAGAAATATCTGCTGAGGCCCAAAACTAAGCCTAGCACAGGGGGTAGGATTGGGACGTGAACGAAAAGGAAGCCAAAAGAAACCACGGTAGGAGAGGGGAACTTAGAATAAAGCGCGCCGAACCAGGGCGGTAACAGGAAGAGAAAGGAAACAACCCTCCTCAAAACCTTCGATGCGGGGCCCGGACCCAATCGGAGGTGCTAGGGAAGGGGCAGTCGTCAAGCCAGCCGACAATCTCCGATGGGGGTGCGGCAGGAAGTGATCGCTGGTATACGAAAGGAAGAATGAGATCAACTTCTATCCAGCAGAGGGGGGCGGGCCCCGTCCGTTTCGTGTCTGTAGAAGAGGAGGGAACATCTGGGCCTGAAAGAGAGGTTCAGATCGGGGCGAAATCTTTCTCGGGCACACATGGCAGGCCGTTAAAAAACACCCCCAAAGAATCGGCCAAGAAAAAGGGAAAGAATCATCGAATAAGGATAGAGCACTTGAATTTAGACTACTAGGAAAGGAAGGAGGGTTCCGCTTGGAGCACTGGAAAGCTCTCTTAAAAACGTCGTACATGTACAGGAATCGAAGAGGAGGGGAACCGGAAAAACCCGGGAAGAAATGAAAGGGGTATCAACTAGAAGACCTAGTTTGAAAAAAAGGAGAGACAACCCACCGAACAGAAAAGAAAAATCAAGTCAACTGACCGCGGAGGGGGAGGCACTTAGTTCATCAGAAAAAAAAAAGGGAATCTATTCGATAAAAGCCAAGGCCACTAGAGTCGAGCTCAGGCTGATAAAAAGAGAAGAAGGGGACTGAGAAAAAAACTCGGTTTGGAGGTCGGCGATCACTTGGCCCAAGATCAGCACCGGAGATCGTAGCACTATGTTGGCTTACGGGACATAAAGAGATAGTGGTCAAAGCCATCATTTGGTTGCCTTTGCAAAGTCTATGAAGCAAGCCGGACTACAGAACACGGCCTAAGCGGGAACTCTACAGAAAGACCAAATCCGGAGGGGAAGAGTTGTTAAGCGGAAAAAGGGGCGTAGGAAAGGCCCCGGGAGAAAAGGGGGGTTCTGGAATCGTGCCCACTCTCCATCGAGAGCCAGGGAGTTTGGGGGGGAAGCGGAACCAGAGATGGGGGAGAGTAAATGATTCGGACCCTCGCGAGAAGTAAAAAATAAGTAAGGCGTAAGGGGGAGGGTGAAATGAGAAGGGAGAAGTGGCTATCATCTAAGGAAGGAAAAGTCCCGGAGTTAGTCGCAGGGAGGCCGGCGATCCTCATTTCAGGTGGGACCTGCGGTTTACAGGTGAAGACCTCTTGGAACACGACAAGGGGAACGTTCCAGAAAAGCGAGCTCCCAGCATGGTGTGCGAAAGGTCAACAAGTCCCCGTGAATATATAGAAATCTCAAAAAGGCCGAATCTTTGTAGGCCGGGAGAAGGGAGCCGGTAACGCTGGAATGAGCAGTGAAGACAAGAATCCAAAACACCACGAACAAAAAACGAGGAGTATGAATGAGGGTGCGATCGATGGGGGTCTCACTAACAAGGCTAATCAGTCTAGGGCGTCTCTGGCAACGGGAGGAGGTAGGTAGGGCACTAAAAAGAAAGACGGGCTCTTCGAGGGAGAGTGACGGCACATTTCAGCCTTGTAGGAAAAGCGGTAAGGGGAACTTTTCCCCGCAGGTCAAAAGGGGAAGAGGGAGGTTAGAGCACGGGAAGGCCGGCAGAAGAAAAAAACCAGTCGTTCGAAAGGACGTACAAGGAAAATATCGCTGACGAAAAAGAGCCGCACCTGTGGCAAAAGCTTCCAGGCGAAAAAGAAAGGGGCTTGGGGTTGGGGGGACTATGATGAAGTAGGTCAATATCCCCCAGCGCTGGCAGGGAAAGGGGAAAAAGCAAACATAAGCCGTGTGCTTCTGTCTACTGGGTCATAGGAAGTAATCAACCTCTAGGCTACTTGAAGGGGGGGAACGCCGTGAGGCAAGTTGGAACGGAGTACCCGAAAGGAGAGGAGTTGTCAAGAGAAATCATTAAAAGAAGGCTGGGGGTCAGGAGAGGAAAGGAAAAGTCGAGGTCCTAGGGGAAGGCAGATCCGGCTATCTCAAACCTCCATACCCTGAGTGTCAGACGCGAAGTGAGAGACAGGACTACTCAGAAGGAAATTCCAAAGCCGACGAGGGAACACTACTAGAAGGAGTAAGCTGGCCTAACTCGCTCGAGGGTCTTCGGGGGCTGCCATAAAAAGACCCGAAGCCTGGGTTCTTGACTTGGAAAAGGCAACCCCCCAAAGAAAGAAATCTGACTTTATCCTCCGAAGCCCTTTACGCTGGTCTCTGGAGGGGGGGGGTGGCAGAGAGGAATAAGAAGTAGGAGGATCATAGGTGACATGTGCATCCCTTGGGATCAGAGAACTCCTGGCGCTGACGGTCGAGCGGATTGCAAGCGGCCGGAGAGGGAAACAGGCCCAACGAGGGAATTTAGCAATAAGACGAGTAACGGTCGCTTACCTTCCTGATTGCGGGACGATCACGGACATCTGGGCGGCGGGGAGGGGGCAACGAGGCGGGGCGCAGGGTGGCAAAGAACCGATGATCAACACCAGATAGAGTAAAAGAGAAAGGGGGATATATCAGACCAAACGACGGCCGCTAGGGCACTGCGTTGATGCTAACTATAAAGATCCTCAGAGAGGTCAAACATCGATAAGGGCCTCAAAAGGGTCTAGGTAGGCCGGAGGCCGAATCATAGAATCGTGCTCGGGAACGAGAAAGAGGACTCTCGAAGGGACCGGTCATCGGGGGGAGGAAAGGCTACGGGCTCCAGACTGGTTAGGATCTCACTTTAAGGAGAAGAGATAAAAGTTTTTGGCTGGGTCGTGGCTAAGTAGCCTCCGTAACAGTAAGGATCCGGCTCGATATCAAGCTACTAACTTAAGGAAACGAAAGAGTTCAAAAAAAAGAGTACGAGGATGGGCCCTCAGAGCTGACCTAACCGGGAAAAGAACTGGGTAAACTACTCGGGGGTCCTGGTCTGGGATGACCCAGCACTAATGGTAGGCTTCAAACTTTAAATGGTGTCTAACGGCGAGGTTAGGGGGGAATTGGGTGTTTACTTTGGCGCTTGAAAAACCAACAACACCCCACAAAAAGTTTTAAAAAAAAAGGTCGTTCGGAACCTTCAATGGGTACGTACCGTCAAAAGGAAATTCCTGTTCGGATCGAGAAATTGGGGAGACTGGAAGGAAAACGTCGGGATTAGGCTAGTGAAATTTCCAGGAAAAGGGAGGAAAAAGAATTCGATGGAGGGAGAGAAAAGGGTAAGCAACTAAAGAATTGGAATTAATGCTCAATACCGCAAAGGACCCTGAGCGCTCTGGAAGTTGTTGTGACTAAAGAAAGGCACGCGATCTTGAGCCTTAGTGGCATCTAAGGGCTTACAAAAAAGGAATAAAAGGATCGAACGCTTTAGACCATTTGAAGGGGACAGGAAGCTGAGGGCTCCACAAGGGGTAGGAAATTGATAAAGGGGAAGGATGCTCTCTGCGCAAATGGTCTAGAAGCGTTCAGAGAAGTCAATAAGGTGTGGGGGGAAAGACTCAATTACAATAACTAGGAAAAAAACAGAGACGTTTAAATACCAATTGGAGATCGCTCCTGGGGAAGCGGGTTCATGGGGGGGGATTGTTGAGAGGAGATTGAAAAAACACCGGGTGAAAGAAGGTTAAAAGAACAGGAAGAAAAGAGGCGAGAGAGACCACGGGGGGAAAAACCTTCACTCTCAACCTAGATGTTACGCAATCGCTGTAAAGAGACATAATTGGGGAGGAGGGCGGGGCGAGGCCATGAAAGGGAAGTTGACTGGGTGGCGTAACGTGAAGGCGCCAAGACCTAAAACAAGAAGAAGGGCAAAATACCAACACAGTCCCACATTCTCCAGCGGCCAAACTTTGCGAATTACAGCACCAGAGGTGAAGGGTTATACAAATAAGAAAGGCCGACGTCCGAATCTCGACCGATCGGGGAGAAAAGTGGAAAGGGACCTACGCGGGAAAACTCTCGGAGTCACGGGGGCTAGTAAAAAGTCCACGGTTAAGTACAGAGAGGATAGAGCTGCTCAAAAAAAGAAAGAACTTCACGAAGGTTCGCAGGCGGAAAGGTACTCACGATCCCTCAGAACACCGGGGTCTTATCTAGAGGACGCCTACAAAGCGCGAAAAGGCTCTTCCAAACCAGCTTGACCGAGCTGAATCCATAGAGGAGGGGGACAGGACCGTCCCCGAGTTATATGGTCGGGGAGCTTCGGGGGGCCCAGCCGAAACCGCCTCGATAATTGACCGACTGAAATGAGGGAAAAAACTCAAATACTAGGCTATCTACACCGCACAGGGGGCGAAAGAGCGGGCGGCCGTCGTCAGGGGTTGAGGAATCGGATCATGAGATGAATCCAGATGAATATAAGCGGTGAGGAAGGGGAGAAATCCAGCCTTTCAACACTGGGAAAAGGGGGGGACCGAAATCGGTAAAAAGAAAAAGACCACGAAGAAATACTCCGGCTAGAGTCAAACTCGGGGAGAAGATCAGTTCCTTCTCGCGTGGCCCTGGGCGGAACTGTGAAGCCGACGGGGAACCAAAACGTCGCCGAATTTACAGGGGGAAGCTTAAGCGGAAAGAAGGACCCATTCGATCATCTGGTCATCCTTCTCTGGGTGGAGCCAGAAGAGGAGAGGGGGAGACACCAAAACAGAAAAAGGAAGAAAAGTAAATTCGACGGGCAATAAGCGAGAAGCGGCCGGTCATAGGGAACAAGGCTGCAACCTCTCCCACCCTCGAGAGAAATGGCAGAGCTACTCAGGACTGACTCTGGGAAGCACGTCGCCAGGGGGTGTTAAGTCGGCGAGCAAGGTCGTTTGGAACAAGAAAGAAATCGCCGAGAAAAACTTTTCTGAAAAAGGCTCCTCTCGCGGTTTGTGGGTACTCGTGCATTGAAGGGCCGGCAATCCAAGAAAGACCCGGCATAAAAACAGGACCATCAGCCTTGCGAGAAAGGGTGTTCACGGGGTGGACAGAGTGCACTGACCACCGGAGGTGCCTAGCGGCGTACTATCTGAAATCCTTCCAATCTGGGAAAAGTGGGTTAGGGGAAAACGGGCAACGAAAGCGCTGGTGTAACTGGAAAAGGCCTCGGCGACGCTTCCACAAAAAGAAAAACTAAAAAAAGGGCCGTTCGTATACACAGGGTTACACGGTCGAGGGGACGATTCAAGGAGAGGGGGGAAGACAAGGAGTCTTAACCTGTTTGAACTTTACTTCTGTGGGAGGAGGAGGGGGCGGACAGGGCGTCCGAAGCATGCTTTAAATGCTTGGGGAGATTACCGCGGGGGGGAGTCTCTGAAGGAAATTTCCGTGCAAAAAAGCCGAAACGACGCTCATCTCTTGCAAATCTAAAAATGACTATCGGCCGAAACAGAGAGAAAGGAACCTAGCGGGGTTCCTCAAAGATTGTAAATTCGAGAAGTAAGGGGGTCCCAGAAAGCTCCAACAATTCATGTGGTATGCCAATGGAGAGAAACGTTTAATCCAGGGGGGATTGGGAAAGGCTACGCATCGAACATAAAAAGAAACTCTCGGGTCTAGAAACGCTGGAGCGGAAGCGTTTTTAGTTGTCATTCGAAACACCATGATTAAAGCTTGAGAGGTAGAATGGGCTCAAGTGCGGCTAAAATCTTTTATGAACTTTCCACAGGGAACAGCAATGAGCTCGCGGCCACAGAGAGAAAGAAAAAATAGGCTCACTGTCTAACCGTCGGGAAGGTCTATGTAAAAAAAATCACGGGACACTAGCAGACCTTGAACCGACCACGGACACTTCATAAGGACCGAAATATAAAAAAGGCTCCAGGTAGAAACACACATTAGTGTGTGACAAGCTAAAAAGAGAAGAATTCGAAGAAAGAATGAACCCCCAGCCTTGCCACTTGGCTTCCCACTAACCTTTTGGCGAAAGGCGCCGGCGGTACGAAACCGCTCAGGACTCTTTTGCCGTGGAACTAACGGTTAGGCCAAACTGGACATACGGGCGCATAGTAGTGGAAGGCAGGCTGTCACCAATGGTGGAGGAGGGAAGGCGGGCCGGACATCAAGGGAAACCAACCCAAACGAGCCATCAGCAGGGCAGATCCTGCTGAAGCAAAAAAGAAAAGGGACTATCAGGCAGCGGAAGACCGGGCGTCCACACAAGCCCGTTAGGGCCGACTAAATCTGACGAAGGAGGAGAGGAAGAAGGATCCTCGCAAGAGAGGGATTTTCTGAAGGAAAACGAGCGCAGGGGAATGTCGGCCGCCAGGGGGAATCAAGCTCTTCTCATTAAGTTTATAATGGGAGACGGGGTTGGTGTCCTCAAGGAGTCCAAGAGTAGAAGGAGGAAATATGTCTGTGCATTGCTGCCCTGGTTGGAAAAGAATGGACCAGGTAGCGCGGAAAGGAACGGTCTTCGAATCAGAGGTGAAATTTCAGCCACCATCGGGGAAAAAAAGGTAGGTCAAATCGAGCCTGCAAATCTTCGGCCGGACTGGGCTTGAAGAAGGAAGGACTGGTGCCAGCTGGAAAAAGTCGGTTCCCGAGAGCAGGGACCGCTACCTAGGAGAAATCACCAAGATCAAACCGGAGAGGGGGGGGAACTCGATGAAAGGAAGAACCGAAAGGAACAGCTGGCTCTGCGTTTGGTGATAAAGGGAAAACATCTAACGGAGAAACAAAAATCACTCTCTGTCGAGTCCAAATCCGACCGAAAGAAGAAAGCAAGGGAAAGGGGCTAGGCGAGGGGAAAGATAGAATAACGATCCCGGACCGTGTTCATAAAAAAAGGGGATTCCAGGAACGGCAGGGAAAAGCTAGAAGTCTCGAGGAGGGGAGCGCCTATCAAACCGTGTTCGGACGATATTGAGGGGGTTAACGGAAGCACGACAGTAGAATTCGGGGTGAGAAGGGGGGGTGGTTGGGGTTTGCCGGGTTGGTGTGGTTTGGGGGAGGCCGAAAAAGAAGAGCTCCTTTCAGGAAGTGCAACTGAGTAAGTGTTCCAAACCCGGGAAAAAAGATAAGATAGAGAGAAGAGGAAAAGTACGAAGCGGGAGATTCACCGGACGTCTTCAGGGAAAGGAGGGATGAAAGACGGGAAACAAAAAGGGATAGCTTGCAGTGTGTCGAACTCTCTCGTCTTTTATGTCTGGGGTCCTGTTCGGGGGGACGAAGGTCAGGCGGAAGACTTTGCCTTCTGGGGCGTCGCTTCAAGTTACAAAAGGAATCCATGTAAGAAGCAGGGCGTCTAATCTTCCCAAGATGAGGAATATTCAATCTCTTAAGAAACGGGGGGGGTCGGGGCTAGAGAGTAAAAGTTCTTTCCACAGTGGAAGCTACTCCTGGTGGACTTTCATGTCTCAAAGGAAAACAAAAAAGGGGGGACCTCGTCGATTCAGGCCTGTTGTTTGGATTAACGATAGCATCAACACCCGGCAATGAGACAACTATCGGCGCGGCCATTGGGTAAAGGGAAGGGGGGGATGCAATGATCAAAGAGAAGCTCGTTGGGAAGAGGCCAAAAAAGGTTGATAAAAACTTTGGCTGAAAAAGGGGGAAACGAGTCTGATACAAACGGAAGGAGGAAAGAGAGAGGAGCGAACAAAGTTGGGAAGCCAAATGTTCAAAAACGAAGGGAAGTCTGGTTAAAAGGTAGATGAAACTAACTCAACGACGATATTTCATCACAATAAAGGATCCACAAGGACGAAGGGGTGGCGGGAAGGCGACTGGGAGGCGATCGGGGATTCGATTGGAGGGCACCAGGGGTGGAAATGAGAGGAAAGAGGCCGGCTAGCATTACCAAGGTTAAAGTTACACGGACTAAAGACCCCGACCGCGCGGATGGCCCTCAGGAATGGGAATAAGGGCTAGATTAAGAAATGGACTGGACGTACTTTGGGGCGGTCGGAAGAGCAAAGCGCGTACTCCACCAGGTAGAGAAAAGTACAAAACCGCAAGGGCCGAATCGCGACAACCCAACACCAGGGGAAAGGGGGGAAGCATATAGTAAAGAGAGGGGGAAGGATCGAACAGGAAAAGACTGGTGGCTCAGGCGACCGTCTTCGTTGGGGAATCTCGTCGAGGGGAAATTTGGGGATCAAAAGGGGTGAATGAACCCTCTAGGTTTTTGCCTCGGGAAAAAGGGGGACCTATAAAGGGAGAACCGGAGGGCAAGGAAAGGAAAAGTTTCTCTCCTAAGATACGCCCTCAGCTGGGATCAAATACCTACCAGAGAGCGACCAAAGAATCGGGCGGTAACTGCCCTGCCTCACCAAGGAACCAAAAAAAAGCCCTTGCCAGAGTCATAGTAGGGCTTGCTATACCAGTATCCCGTCAGAACCAGGGGGCCTGCCCAAGCGGACGACAGATAGTATGAGGCGAAGTGAAGAGGGTTAACTGATCGAGATATAAAAGAGGAGTCGAGCGTCAGCAAACCAATAGGGCTTCTCCTTTTCGGTCAGGTATACCAGAGGAGAGATAGGGGGGTCAATCTCTGGGACATAGAAATCTGTGATGTTTCGGGAAACTTTCGAGGGGGACACACTTCCTAACTAAAGGAGGGAAGAACAGACAGCATAAAGACTTCGGAGCAATCATCTCCGAAATAGAGAATGAAGATTACATGGGTGGGCAAGGAAAAGGGGCAGCTTGCACCCAACTTCAGACGCAAAGAAAAAAGGGAAACATTCATCCGAGGGCATTATATCTCTAAAGCCAGTGAAGAAGGAAAACATTGATAGACGCCAGAGGAAAGCTTTCCAAACTAGCGGCAGAGGGAAAAACAAACCAAGAACAAACCATTTCAGGAAATTGAGACGCGCTGCTGGAGGAAGAACTTCCCTCGAAATACACCGAGGCGCGCATCTTAAGCCCAAGACCTAAGACGTAAAATCTCCGCTCTACTCTCTGAAAAGAAGTAGTAACTTAACCGGGAGAAGACGTTAAAGCTGGGAATCCGCGTCGAAGAATAAGATCCACGAAGGTCTTGCAGGGCGGGGAAAGCAGTATCTGACTTCGGATCGAATCGGGGGGTTTGGGGCCATCGTGGATTCGGTGGAATCCCCTTGTCCATGAAGCCAAGGGGCAGAGATGACTCTCCCGAAAAGAAAGCATCTCCTTTCTTACTATTTTCAAAGGGGTCAGGACACTGCCCACCTGCAAGTCAGCGGTTGAAAGGGATCGGAAAGAATGAGTTGTTCCACTTAACAAAGGAAACTGAAGCGACTGGGGGATTTTACTGGACAGCTCTCGGTCCAAACAAAACTAAAACCGTAAGGGGGGGGGCTGTACATGTAAAAGGGTCAAGAAGGAGCAGGTTGAGATCCGAGGAGGATATGAAATGTACTAGGTCCAGTGAGATGAGGGGGGGGATGAATTTCGGATCTAGGGAACACTTCTAGGCCACAGGGAGTGGGGATTCCTTACCTGCTGTTGAGACTACAAAAAGTGAAGGGAAAAGAGTACTCCGATGATTTGTAGAATCGGCGCAACTCGGGGTGTCAAAAGGGAAGAATCAAAGTCCATCTATCGCAGTTCAGGGAGGTTTCGTCTAGGGAGTAGGACTACAAGTAGGAGATCGACTAGAAATCCTCTAGAAAAAAAAAAATTATTGAAAAAGAGGAGGGTAAAAAGGAGAGAAAGATGGTTGACGAACCTCACTTCTAACATCTCGGCGAAGGGCGACTCGTATGATCGGGCGATAAGTAAAGCGTGAGGATTTTTGCCGGGAGCAGCCAGGATGAGATTCGTCGAGGGGGAAAAAGGTCGTCGGAGTGAGGGGGAACGTTTCCCAAAGCTTCACAAGAAAAAGGATGCACTGATAGACGTTCGGCGAGAAATAAAACAGCACTGAAGTGAAGAAAACTCGTCTTCATGAGGGATAGCCTGGTCCTAGAGCAGCCTGAGGGGAAAAGAACTTCACTGTTGAGACAAAAAAGAACGGCAGGTTTAGCAGCGCGCAGGACAGATCTCAGCTCCCCAACAGAGAAAAGGGGGAAGGGGGTAAACCCGACAAATAAACGGGTGATAGAAGAGCGTGCATCGGGAAGAAAAAAAGATAGTAAGGTTCCTTGGGGGGAAAATCCCTTGATGCCGAGTGGAAAAATAGTCCCCCGGAGATTCGGTTCAGTTCCTGAGAGAAGAGGATAATCTATTGCAAGAGGGACGGCAACAGAAATTACACCAAAACCCAAAGAGGAGATCAGTTAAGGGTTACCTTCGGGCCCTCAAGGAAAGAAAATAGTGGCTACTGGGAACGAACTCCGGAGCCATTCCAAATCCGAGGAGAAAGGCGAAGGCGGCAGGAAGTAGAAGAGCCGTCAAAAGGTCTTGGCTGTAGAAGGGGGTCGGAAAAAAGAAGGGTCACTATTGCAGGAAGAGAGAAAGATTCCTCAGGGGAGCAGTTACTTTATCACGGGTTATGGGAGGTAGGGTGGGGGGATATCGTGGAGCAAAGAGTAGGGGACTGGAGCAAGCTTGGTCAAGTGGAAGAAAAAAAGGGTTCTCTCTCACCCTGCAAGGGCCGCTTCCAGGATGGAGGGACGAAAGTTCCGTCTAAAGGGGAGGCACCCCAAAAGAGGAACTAGGAAGAAGACTAGGAAGGCAGAGGGAGGCCTTAAGGGATTGCGCGACACGGAGTGAAGGGACTGCGTCGGGTGAGAAGATTGAGGGAAAAGGCCATTTACCAATGACACAAAGAGAACAGAGTTACCCCCTATTTATTTAATCGATTCCTGCCGAAAAGGGCGGGAAATCACTTACCGAAAGGGGAGGGACGAGGAGGTGGGGGACCTCGTATCTCTCGCGCCGAGCGGATCACCAAAAAAAGAAAGAAAGAAAACACATATCGGAAGGGCGGAGGAAACCTGCCGAACAGGCAGAGCACCGAAAGGGGCCTTTGTTGAAAGAGAAGAAAAAGAGCTCTCAGTGCTTACGGAAAAGGGAAGGGAAAACGCCCGAGAGGGTTCGATCGAAAGGTAAAGACCGGGGATCAAGACAATGTTCAAGAAAAGGGGAACTAAGGAACTCGGGGGCTAATTCCCATGTCCAATCACTTGCAACGGAAAGGGAGGGATAACACAGGAAGAAGGGAATACGAGAGATTTGTAAACAAGAGCAAACCTGGGAGAACTATCGTAGAAAAGAACGCAATCGGCTGAAGAGGAGGTATGTAAGGAGAAACAGAGGCAAACAGGTTTTTGTTGGTCAGGCGCTCTTAGAGGGGAGGGGGAGTTTTGGGGGCGAACTGGGTTTTGCGCATGGAGGGAGTACGAAAGGGGGAAATTGAGCGAAGGGGGACAAGGTAAGAGGAAACCGCCTGAAAGCAGTTGAAGGGAGTCACCGGGTGCGCAAAAGCCTTATCAATCTCTTCTGAAACCGTCGGGCTAGGAAAGGGGTCAAAAAGTGGGCCGCTTTCGGGAGAAATGTCTCAGAAGGTGGACACCCGTGGTCAAAGAAATCGACTGACACATTAAAGCAGCAAAGAAAGAGGGCAAGGCGACAAAGAGTGAAAAAGGGTAATTCCACAGACCGTCTACGAAGGGCGTTCATCATCAGTGAGAGAGGGGGACTGGAACCCAACCAACAGGAAGGGAGACTCGGCGGAGAAAGGTGGATGTAACAAAGATCTCAGAAG
>Ga0179593_1284262_pt1 | contig 16783 bp, 19 predicted proteins | sample CZODoug2_1_08_16_FD_185931 | JGI IMG/M metagenome (GOLD analysis project Ga0179593, IMG submission 185931) | Vadose zone soil fungal communities from Angelo Coast Range Reserve, California, USA - CZODoug2_1_08_16fungal (PacBio error correction) | ecosystem: Environmental > Terrestrial > Soil >...
ACTTGGGACCCGTCATTAGCGAGCAGGTCCATTGGGGGGGGAAGACGGTAGGAGAGGGTGGGCTTGAAACAATACAGCGTATGGCTTTCATAGTATCAAAAGGCCACTGGAAGGCAAAATGTTAATACAGAGAAAAGGAGACGGTACACGGTAGCGGATCCAGGTTGCTGCTTGAGGAAGGGCAAAAGGGAGTATAAAGCTCTCATTTGTGACGTCTATCACTTGATGCAAGGAAGACTGTTTCGTCATTTCCGTCAGAGAAGCCCGCGGCAAAGAGTGCGACTTAAAGAAAGAAACTAGATTAGAAAACTCTAACTCTATGGCCCACGCGTCGTCAGCCCCTAAAGGGGAAGGATTGAAACTTACAAACGTTCGTATAGTTAAGGGGGGGGGACAGAAGACCAAGGGGTGACATTGGGTTCAGTCATTCCCTGAAACAAAAAAAGTCCGTCAAAAACCCTGGGCATACCGGATGAAGTGCATAGACGATGAGCATCCAGTTGCCGGGTGGCGTCGGACGTTAGCCATGGGACACACCGACGCGGGGAATCGATAATTATGGGGAGTCGGGTTAGATGAGCTACGGCCGAAAAAAAAAAACAAAAATCTTGTGGTTGGCTAACCGCTCATCGGGGAGATAGACAGGGCTGGAGGAAGGACTAATAAGATCAAACGGCCCTGCGCAAGAATGCCTGGCTAAGTCGACAGCAAGGGGGGGGAAAAAAAGAATAATGTAACATGAAATCCTACTAACCTCATCGCGGGGGGGCAGAGCGAGAAGGTGCAACCTAAAGACCCGGCAACTCGGGGAGGAGAAAAGAGGATAGAGGCAAGACCTTGTCTGACAGTGGGGGGAGGCCTGACATTAACTCCTATGCCGTAATAACCGGTGGAAACCGGTCAAGAAAAAGGGGGGAGAGCGTACACAAGAAGCTTGGTGAAGAGGGAAATCTACTACCGTTTAAGCTCGAGGACTTGTAAGGGGGGGCAGTACGCCCGTGCGGCGGCAAAGTAGGGTGGCAGAATGTACAGGGGGCAATGCCACCCGGGATCCACCACACCACCAAAAAAGAAAAAACCAGAAAAAAACACGAATCCTTAATCCCACGTTTGGGCCTCACACCGCCAACTCTCTCAGCTCAGGAAGTGAGCACAAACGCCAAGGGGTAAAAGAGATACGGGTGGATAGATAACCAAGGAGAACGCAACGGGAACAGGTTGCTACGTGGAAGCAAAGGGAAGGGGAAAAAAAGGACCGCTGAAACTACCACAAGAACAATCAAAATAGCGGGGCTAAGGTGCACGCCCAGTGATCATCCCCTCTAAAATCAAGAAGTGGGGGAGGGGAGAAACAAGGACATACAAAATTGCAACGGCCTAAATTTACGGATGGGGGTCTGCCAGGGTGACATTTCCCACCCCTTTGTGTGGGGGGTCCCCCCTTGGGATGTCCTGAGGCAGTTACACCGAAGTATCCCTATGGTTGGGCCATCTCTTAGGGGTTCTTAGTAAGGGTACTAACAGCGATGACCAGGAAAAAGAGACAACACCCCCGGAGGAGTGGAAAAAGTATATATTATCTCATGGGTCACATCTATTTTCATTACTGCGCAAACCGAAGAAGCTAGGAGGAAAAACGTAAAACGGGCTAGGCGCTTGGGGGGTGTGCGGACTGGGGAACTTGAACTAGGGGGAAAAGAAAAAACTGAAAGAAGTGACAGAGTGAGTGGGGTCTGTCCTGGCTGTCGAAAGCCTCACCCCAAGGTCTTAGGAAGGGGATTCTACTGGCTGGCTTGACCTGGACCGGGGAAGGGAGCTTTTACGGTCCGACATCTATAGGGTAAAAACGGGGCTATAGGACTTGGTCTCTGGCCCTTCATGGAGGCAAAAGGGGAGGTCACTACCCGTGCAGCTGAACTTTGGGAGTTGTATCTATTGGGCCGAACCTGCTAAAGGAAGCCTTGTTAGTGCACCGCGACTCGAATATAGGGGGACAAATGTAAAAAACGGAATGTTTCAGCCCTGCCAAGGATTAGACCCGGGGGGGGAGTAATGAATGGAGGATAGAGGAACGCAATGCCGCCGCAAGCACGCCACATGCCCCGTCTCAGGAGTCTTAACCCAACGGTATATACCTGCCGCCCAGCTTCAGGGTTAAAAGATTCGGGGGAATCTCCCGTGCGGTGGTATCCTGGGTCCACCGTACGGGGAGAAGCGGGGGTAACGGTCAGGGCACCCCGTGGGAAAACGGCAAATCTTTTCGTACTAAGAACGAAGGAAGGGCGGGACTATAAAAGCAAAAGCATCGGAAACGGCCGCAAGAGTGTGGGTCGACTTCTAGCATGTGAAAACTGAGGAGTTGGGGAGGAAACGTGCTGAGAAAAACCCCTAAAGTGCGTCGGGGTGAGCGTATGGGGAATCAATTCCGAACTTCTCCATAGAGCAAGGACTGCTTATGTCACTCAGTCTTCCGAAGGGTTGGGCATTTGACAGGACAAGAACAGCCTGTCGGGGATCAGAACCGAAGCCTATGCTTACAGGGGAAAAGACGCTCTGAGATGAGCTAAGGAGAAAAACACCAGGAAAGGAGAGGCTCAATGGGATTCGACGGCGGGGGTATTCGCCTGTTTACTGGGGAAAGAACAAGCTAGAACACTAAAAACAAACGCTGCTCGGGAGAAATGAAATGCCGTCCACTTCATGTTCCGCCTCAAACGGACGTCAGGGATTGTTATAAAAGGCATTAACATAATGGGACATCTCTATCGGGGACGGTCAAGGTATAGAATTTGGAAAGGACAAGGGTGCCACATCATGGCTGTGCGGAAACATGGAGAAGCAAACATAAAAAGACCGAGACAGGTACATACTTGAACGGTGATCAACAAGGGGACCATTCCAATGGGAGCCAAAAACGGAGGCGTGCTCCGGGTCCAAAATAAGCCGGGCTCGCTAAAAACATGGCGCTGGGGGGTGATTCTACAAAGGCGATATGGGGCACGGAAGAAGCGAGGAAAAGGTGGCAAAGACGGATTCGGAACAGGAAAGGATGCATGCACGGGGGGTATACCCTGGCAGGAAATTGTCCTAGTAAAACTGCAAGGAGACGCTCCTACTCTCGTTCGGGAAAAGCAAACGTCACCCGTCCTCGCGTTGTAAAAACACAGAAAAATCAAATGGGTGAAACAAACAGGACGCACGTTGCCGACCACCTCAAAGTCCCGCCCGGAAGACAGGGCGACCACGAGCAAGGCGGCACGTCGTTTCCACCCGGAACTTCTGGTCAAGAAAGAAAAGGGAGACTGACTTAGAAAACCAGACAGAGCCCTCACAAAACCCACGCGAGCCGCAGCGGGGTCCGCAGTTCCTGAAAAGTGCGCAACGGGGAAAAACTGGGAAGGCCTTCAGAGAAAGTGGCGCAGAAACGGGAACAACGCGTCCCGAATCCCCGAAAGTGCAGCCGGGGCGTCCTTAGCGATCTGGAAGAGACTAAAAGAAACGGATGCAGCACGAGCCCTTCCAGGTCCCCTGGCCGGGACGCGGAAATTGCACTTGATCCATAGACAGGGGGGAACAAGTGAGAGGTCAGACGGTGGGAGTCAGTATTAGTCCGGGGGACCGGTCTGTAAAACGAAGTTGAAACCTCATAACAGCTACACTCAAAAAAAAAAGTGCAGAAGCGGGGGCACAAGACAACTCGCGAGTGATGCCCCTGATGGGCCTCGGGCAAAACGGCCCCGTCGTGGAGTGGGGGGGGCGCAGGCAAACAAAAAAAACACGAGGTCACCTCTCTTCATCCAGTAGGCGCTCCCAAGTCGAATCCCGTTCTTCTAGTGAGAGAAGGGATAGAGCCGGCAACAACAACAACTTATCGACAGTAGGGGTAAAAGTAATATCAACTAAGGGGGGCTTGACTTGCTGCCGGTACAGCTTGATGAGAAAAAGGCAAGCGTTGGAAATTACGAAAGAGTCGGGGGGAGAGGTTTTTAGGCTCGGCGGCCAAAAGGAGATCACCGGGACAGGTGAAAACGGCAAAGGCCAACCGAAAAAAGGGGCCGACCGAGAGGGGTAAAAGCGCGCGGAGATTTCTATCACGAGCTGAGGAGTGATGTGGTCAGAAGGTTGTACTACCTGTGACGGAACGCGGGACTTTTACGGTCGAAGTGTAAGTGCGAGCGCACGTGACGGGAAGTCCCTCTCACTTGGTCTTCTGACCTGGGACGGGACGGCTGCACCAGCAGCTGCCCAGACTGGCACCCAAGCAAGGGGGACACGAGGCAAGGGCGGTCAGGGCATTCGCCGGACCTGTGCTGGACCAGGAGGGCCTGGAGGATTGATTGGTACACGACAGGGGGAAGTAACGAAAAAAACACATCTTGGAGATCAGGGCTATGACTGACGGACACGAGAGAGGAACCGCTGACGTGGGGGGAACTGGGTGGCGTGCGTAGATACTAAGGTCGTTAAAACGCGATCATAAACGCTGGACCTAAAAGGAGGAAGAAAAAAAAAAAAACACGCGGCGAGGGTATGAAGGGGTGTATGAGAGGGGGGAGGACGGGGACGGTGTCGAAACACTTGCATGGGACAAGCGTATGGACGGGAAGAGGAAGGGAAAAAAAAGTACACGGCGTGCCCGGAAACATGGCGTATTCTGTTGATGCAGGCCACGAGGCCACACGGGGCCAGGGTGATGCACTCCTTTTCAACACGGGCATGCCAGGGTCAGATTTCTCCCGGACAGCGGCTAACCTGGGACATCTACATTTGGGTAAAAAGGGCTAATTTCATGTGAAGATTCTTTTGTTTGGGTGAAGAGGACCAACACGGGGAAATGGTATAGGATTTTCGGCAGCGCCTGCGCGTCGCACTAGCCGGGAAGACCGTCGACCAATGGGTAGAGGACCCAAAAACCCTCTATCAAATTGGTGAACTGAGGTAGGACCCGATCTTACTCTTCTTCTCAACTAAAAAAAAGCGGGAAAAGGGAACGACGAAATCTGGAGCTCAGAGAAAGGGAGGAGGGGGGCCCCTTAGACCCATCGGCAAGTGGGAAACAGGGCATGAAGTGGCCTCCTACCGCGGTTCCGGTGAAGGGAAAGGGAAAAAGGGGAAGAGGCAGCCAGTAACGGATGCCGTAGACTGCTTGAGGAGAAGAGTGTTTGTTGGAGGGGGGGGGGGGGGGGGGGGGGGGGGGGGGGGGTGCCTGCTCTCAAACCGGAACGTGATGTCGGCGAGGAGGACGATTCACAGGACATGATAGAGAGAACGTCGTGTGATGCGAAGAATTAAGGAACAGTCGATCTGGGGAAAAACAAATAAAACCAAACTCTCTAGAATCCCTGGCACTACGCGGATCTTTTTGCAGTGGGAGGAATTTCTGCATATTTCCGCCCTTCCTGACTCGGTGGCTCAGGTCGTGCAACCCAACCAAGAATCCGGGTGCAAAAGGCTAGAATCATAGGGACCTCAGGAAATACCATCTGAGGCAGCGCGACATGGGATTTGCGAAGGGAAAGCATCGCACAAGGTTAAAGAAACGCACCTGCGAGATCTCTATCCGCCAGAGCTAGCGGGAGGCAATGGGAGCAAGGATCTAACGTTTGCGAGAGGATAAAAAGTAAGCACGAGACAGGGAATCCGAGAAGGGTCGAGGTGGAAACCTTCTAACTCAAGCTATTGTGTGGGGGGGTTTTGCTAGGGGTTATCGAAGGGGCTGTGTGCTGAAATACTTGTGGCAGCAGTTATATCTACCGTATAACTCTTCGCCGGGGCATGGTGCAGCGTGTGTGTCGGCAACCGGAACCCTGGATCTGAGCAACCCGACAAGCAGGACCACACCCTCAAGATTCAGTGTCCGCGAAAAAACATCAACGTTTGTGGAAACCCGAGCAATATAGTCGATTAGGAGCCGGGGGGGAGAAAAAAAACCCGAAAGGGCATGGGCACGCCTTGGCTTCATATAACATAGGAATCAAAGAATCGGGAAAGGACGAACGGGTGTCGCGGGATACGAAAAGAAACTTGGGTGCCTCCAGTGCGGTACCGGCGACCGCGCTGCACTTTTCCCCGCCTCAAAAAAGGACAGAGACGCGTCACAAGAAAGATGAAGGAAGTTCTAATGTTGAAAGGCACACCCGCGGTCATCCCCCTAAAAAAAGAGGGGGATAGAACAAACATAATGGGTCGGCCTCCTATCGGTGGTGTTACACGGGGAGGGGTGGCTGGGGGAACCGAGGGAACCTGATCCCTCTGCTTCACGCGCCTAGCCCGAAGGAGGAGCAAGATAGACTTGGTGTCGGATACGTATTCCCATCGGTCACAGGTCGCAAAAAGCAGACACAAAAGCTGGGATGGGGGGGGGGAAGAGAGAGAAGGGGAGAATAAGGGCTCTCCTCTTTTCATGGCTACCGTATCAAGCCCAAAATTGGAATAGCTATCTTAACTAACAACTGGCTAGGAAGAAGAGAAGGGGAAAAGTTCACCTCGTGCCATACCCCGCCGGACAGAGGAGACTTTGCCCTGATTTCCTGTTTAGACCCCCATGTATTGAGGTGGGAGGGGGGGGAGGGGACTAGGCGCTGTACGGTGAGTGTAAAAGGGAAACTTCCTAACTCGGGGATCGTCTACTTGACAGGCAAAAGGCGCAGAGGGGGGGGGTCTGACTTACTTCATTGGGCCAGAATTTTAGCGCAACAAAAAGGGGCAGAGTACTTGTATGTCTTAGAGTGAAGGGAACCATTAGAGCAGGAGAAACCTTGGGGATGTGGAATGTACGGCGACAACGCCGAATGTCGGTTCTCACAACAGGTTCGCGAAAAGGCTGAACCGGGTGGGGCAAGACTTGCTGCCAGATACGGAAACGAGCATGAAGAAGAAGGTATAAACATCCCCGAGAAAAGAGGCATCAAGGATAGTCTAACTGAACCCCAGGCAGCTACAAAGGCAGTTACCATGGCATCAAATTAGGGAGGGGAAGAGACACTGTTTAAAAAAAGTAACGGAAGGGATAAGACGGTCATGGGGAAGAAACAAACCCTACTTGCCCCCTATAACTAGTGGGGGGTCGAGAGAGGTCAGGCGGGAGTAAGGCTGCTTTTCAACAAAAGCTCTTCTTCCTCCAGTTATTATAGTACTTCAATTAAAGGAAACAAGGAGAGTTTCTCCACGCTGAGACCACCTAGAACAGAACTTTCACTGGCCTGCGTTTTCGGAATCAATGCCGCCATTCCCCTAAAGGGGTAGACGTCCGGCGTCTGGCCGATTATTCGGTGCCATATGGTGAGGGGGGGTCGTTCCAGAGGGAGTCATTGAGAAAAAAAAAAAATATTCATTACTAGAATCCGGATAAGGACGACTGAGATAGAGGCGCGCCACCGGAACGCGGAGGCTAAGGAAGGAATACTACAGGCACCAAAAAGGCTGGACCCATTACTTTTGGTGCCTGAAAAACGGAAAAAGAGCTGGTCGGCAAACTTCATGCCCGCCCCCCCCACAACGGGCCGGGGGAGGGCCCTCCTCACTGGACAGGTCACAAAGAAGGCTTCTCCGCCATCGAATGCGTGAGGGAACGTTTGAAAAAGGAAAGAGGTGCTTTTAGAGGGAGGAACCTGTTCCCCTTTTCTCCCACGGATGCTTCACGTCCGGGCCGAATGCTCTCCGGGGGGGAAAATGCGGGGGTCCGGAGAGAGGCGTTGGAAGATCAATCAATGAAACGGGCAAAGCGGCTTCGAAAAGGATTATGGCTATCCCGTACGTGGGGCATAGATTAAAAAGTGGGGACCCGCATTAAGAGGTCGTTCGGGGCACCTCAGAGTAGCCGTCCTCGGGGGTCAAGGGTGAAACCTACTAAAAAATGGGACCGACCCGGCACGGGGGCAACCCGGAAAGGAAACATCCGGAGAAAAAATGGAACCAAACGACCCGCGGCGTGAGACACGAACTGCTTGTACAGCGGATGGAAACAGGACTTTTCAGAAGCACAGACCCGCGCACCCTCGAAAAAAAGGGTCACACGGCAGGCCTTTGACCTGGGACATGAGCACCGAGAAAGGCCAAGAATACGTAAGGAACGTGGGGGAAGACAGTCGCGGCTTGCCCTATCAAGAAAGGGAGAAGGGAAAAATTAAAGTCACGATAGGGACAATCTAACCGGATGCAGTAACCGTGATAAGGTCTCCGGACCAGTGAAAAAAAGTCAAAGGAGAGGAACAATTAAGGAGACAAAAACACGTCCCGTCAGGGGGCCAGTTATTCAAGCGAAAAACACCAAGGTGTCGAGAGCAAAATCATCAATCTCTACTCCACTCATAGAAGGGGGAAGGGAAGACTACGTCCCGTTTTCGGTCAAGCGCAAAAAAATCAAGAAGATATCGGAAAACGGACTGTCGTCTCTCATAACTCAGTCCAACCGAAAGGATAGAGATCAACAACAAATAGTTATAGGAAAAGGGAAGATACCTTAGGTGGGGAAGGAGTGCATCTGGGCCATACGTGGGAACTAAGGCCGGGAAGGGGAGACTGTCTTTCAACACGGATTAGCAAAGGGTATGGGACTATTGAAAAAACAAAGGGACCTCATAAAGAGTCTGGTACGTCCTCCGATCTGGTGGGATCGAGAAACAGAAAATTCCGAGGAAAGGTTTCGCGTTTTACTAAGTGATCTGAAGGAAGGTGTTAACGGTATAATTCATTCGCAGGTCCTTACGCTGGTCAAGGGCCAGGCAGGCTGAGGCAACTCCTGTTCTGCTGCTCCAATCGGAAAGGAAGAGGCCCGGGAGCAAGGGAGGGTCAGTTCGTCCGGGAACGTGCGCGCCAAGTGAACTGTTTCTATCCTTTCTAACTGGACTCAAAATTACTCCTTACCGAACCCGTGAACCCGAGGGGGGACGGTGCGGGCGGGCTGATGTATGCAATAAGATCTATCAATCCTCTGGGAAAATTTACAGGAAGCGCCTCTGAGCGGGGGGTCGTCAGTGGTCTCTGAGGGAAGGTGGACGTTTTTCTCACACAAGGAAAAAGGGTTGTGTGACAGTTCTTATTGAAACAGTAGTAAAACTGCGTGTGCAGGACCAAAGAAAACGTTTGCGGGTCGAATCATCATACTTAGGAAAAGTACGTAAAGGAATCAGGGGATAAAATCGTGGAAGCGCTGGGTCAGATTGGGTTCAACGGGCCACGCGAATAAACAAAAAACTCCATTGTACGGGAGAGCAAGGCCGTGAAATTAGACGGAAGACTGTAATTCATTAGAGGCACGCAAGGCGCAGCCCATGGAGAGTTCGGACGAGCTGACAAGGAGGAGGACCACCGAAGACTGGCCTAGCCGGCGTCTCTGCCGCCGACGATGTCGAGCAACGTAGAAATGGGAACTTGGGCGGGAATGAAGGGGGGCCTAAAAGTTCAAGGGTGAAGCATGGTGTAGAGGGTCAGACCTGGGCGGGCTTCCCACAGAAAGAATGGGGTCTACACCTTGATGGGGGAAGGTATAAGAAAAGTGATAAGTCCTCGTTGACGGGGGGGGGGGATGGTCGGAGGGCAAGGGGGACTCAGTAGTCATACGATGGCACTGGGTGTCTCGTAAATGAATAGGTCGTCTGTTAACGAGGGAACGACCTGCGTCGCTGGCAGGACCGAGCACAAAAGTGGGGGGGAACTAACATATCGCCGTCGGGAAAGACTTTTCGGGCAAAGGACGGAGGGCTTATACTTCTAAGCCAGTCCAGCCGGTCGGGCTCCCATTTGCAACCAAGCACTCCGGTACTGTAGGGGGGATAGAAAACCGAACCAAAAGAGCGGCATCGCGAGCAGTGCACCGCCGGTTCAACGCCTCCTCGCGACTAAAATAGCCAACGGCTAAAGTAGCCGTGCCTTTTCTAACTGTGGCCAAAAACTTAACTCGGAAATCAAGAAAGTCCGTACGGGGGGAAAAAGGAGGAAAAGCGCAGGGGACGAAATTCGAACCTGAATTGTATCGGGACATGCTACTACCGTGGATATTCGCCGGGTCTTTTGGCAATCTGGGTGCTTAAGCCGGCGGCCGTCCTAAAAACCCTTCGCATCCCCTTTCTGGGACTACAGGCAGTGGGATAGGGAAAGAAAACGAATTGTGATACCCACAAATAGGCGGCGAATGCCGGGGGAAGCACGTCAAAGGGCTCAACTCTACTTGGGTCGGGGAGATAGACGTAAAGCTGAATGAAACGGTGGGAGCTAACTGGCCGCCAGGGTGGGAAAAAAAACGGAGCGCCGGGGGGGCAAGGCAATCTCTAAGAGCAATCTTTCGGAAGGGAGTAAGGGGTTCCGAAGTACAGAGGGAAATCCAGAAAGCCTACATGGGGATGAGAAAAAACAGGACAGAACAATGGCAAACGGACTCAATATGGCGCTGCTGGGTCAGGTCACGGTTACATTCTATGGAAGGTCGCGGAGTGACTAGAAAGAAAAGGGTGAGGGCCGTCGGAGGGGTCGGAATCTAACACAAGAAGAATCTCGAACACAACAAGGAGAAAAATATAGAGGAGGAGGGTGTTGCTGTGTCATAAAGTATCCTCCACCCAAAGAGGGGGAGAGACCCTTCTTGCAGGCGCGGCCGCGACACGTCCCTCGCCACCCCGCCGGACAAGGTGAGGAAGGTGCCCTTGGGTATTCATTGTTTCCGGGGGCCAAAAAAGTAGGCTGAGAGAGGCCCGCGTGAATGCTAAACAGTGAACCCCTGGTGTCCTCACAGGAAAGAGGGGTGCCGAGCGGTCCGGACAAGGGGGACGCGGTCAAGGAGGTCCCGTCACGGAAAAAAGCGAAAGAACAAAAAAAATTCCTACCAGTGGGTTGACTATCTGGGAAGGGAAAAAGGAGAGCGTGGAATAACATTTGAGGGAGGTGATAAGGGACAAAATATCTGTCGTTCGGTTCTTCCAAACCGTGCGGTGAGAAAAAGACTGAGGAACACGGTGGAGGCAGCCTTCAAAAAGGACGCAGGAGAGGGGGCCTCAGACAAGATGTAGTCCGTGCACCAGTGACCGTCTAATCCAAACTTGACATAAAATTCCGATAAAAATCTTAAGGTTATCAATGGGAGCGATTCTCTTTTATTAGGCACTGTTGGGGTAAGTGGTTCTTACTTACGCGCGTTTGGTAAGGTTCATTCATTCCCAAAGTTGAGAAATCCTCAAGCTCCCGCCGATAAATCGGGGAACGTAGAGCTCGGAAATGCGTAATAACGAGGTGTAAAACCCTTCTGGGAGAGGGCCTCCAAAAGTAAAGTCGAGATCGGCGGCACAAGGAGGTGGGGCAAAGTCTTCCATAACCTGGGAAATGTTCTCTTGATCGGAAAAGTAGAAAGTCCACTTCCGCCTGGGGGCCACAAGGAGCCGCCGCGTATGCCTCTACTGGGGGCAGAATATTGGTGGGAGTGAAGGAACACTATGTCGGACATCGAGGGCGCCCGACTACCTATAAGGAATAGGGGGGAACGAGGGCGAAACTAAGGCGGGAGGAACAAACACGATTCGTAATCCGGAGGCTAATTCAATACCATCCACGGGGGGGGACGTGTCTGCCTGAAAAGGGGTTGGGGCCTTATCACCCTTAACACCAACCCGCTGGTCGGGGACCCTGATGGGAATCACTTAAGATTGTCTAAAGAAAGATCCACGTCGGCGCATATAAACGCGACATTCCATCTGATGAGGGGCGGGAGAAGAAGTGAAGCTAGGGGAAATCAGAAACCCGTGTAGAAGCGGGCCGGACCTACGGAGCCCTGTAGCAAATGGCATTAGGAGAAGGCCCACGGTACCTGAGCTACGGAGAAAAAGGGTCATGGTCCTGAAAAAGAACAGATCGGCCCCGGCAATCAAGACCTTTGGAAAGGTAGTGAACCGGGAGGAAAATGCCGCAATAGACTTGGGGAAGTAAGTGAACGTAGGCATGGAACGCAGACGCCATGGTTTCGGGCACGCTCACAGGGAGAACCGTAAGCGAAAAAGGTTCACTAAGGTCATAACTAACCTTGTCAACCCGCATCGTTTTTGCGACCAAAGACACAAAGTCCCAGTCTGACTCCACTTCGACGAAACCGCGCAGCCTGAACCTAACTCTGTAAAAAAGCTTATTCTCTTCCTACATCACAGAAAAGAGCCGCCCGCGCACCAACTCGATTCCGCAAGGGGAAAGGGACAGTGAATTTCCGTGGGACCGCACCTAGACCGGGTGAGAGGGAATCCTTAGAGTAACGGGGGGGGATTAACTCACAGGTCCGGAGACCCTATCCCCCCTTCATCCGGCAGCGTCCTTTAACTATCTCGAAGCTCGAACAGGTGCAGCCGCACTGCACTTTACTGACCAGGCGAGGGGGTATAGACCCGCGTAGCCCTGGAGTAGAAAAGAAACACTGGGCCTGCTAGGACCAGGTGGAACCGCGAAAAAACCTTCGGCAGGATCGGGACGCCAACATCCAAGGAGAGGCGAACCAGCACTAATATAGGGCACCCGGGTGGCATCGTCACGGCCCGGTGCCATCTTTGGCCACTGACACAACCGGCAGTCCGACTCGTACATCCCAAGTACCGGACTCCAAATTCACGAGGCAAAAACCGAAGGGAAGACATCAAAACAACGGAGGAGAGAAAATAGGAGAACTGATTTTATTCATCTGGAGAAAAGCATTACTGGTGGGATGACGGGATGAGGCTTACTTCGGTGGGCGATTCCGGCCTATACAAATGCCGCGGGCCAAGGTGAAAGCCGAGGACAGGGGAGGAGGTGTCGCCTGAGCGGCGTCTGGTGAAGTAGCACATGAAAGTGTCGCGGGTGCGAGGGAATCGCCGGACGTTCCTGAGTATGATTGGCGACCGCGCGGGGACTTCAAGAGACCCTGGTCAGGGAACCTGGCCGGCTGCTGCCGAAGTTCGAAGGCTGCGTCAGATCCCGCGGGACGAGGACCCCGAGGCGGATAGGGGAAAAGGAGAGGGACAGGTGGCTGAGAAACGTGGAATGGGGAGGGAGTGAGGAGGGTGAACGGTTTGGATCGGTGCGCAGGAAAGGACAAAAACAGGGAAAAACCTTCCGGTAACCGGGCACGCGTGGAGGTGCGGGGAGCAGGCGGAGGGGAAGTACGAGACGCCTGGTAAAGTGACCTGGGGTAGAGCCGGGGTCGACAATTTAGGGAGGAAGTTGACCAGGGGACGTGGTGAGGCCCAAAAAAAACGGACTTGACAAGGTAGTTAGGTGGCGGAGAGGCGACGGTGCGCGGGCCGAAAAGCGTATGAGGGGGGAGCGGCAGGGAATCTTGCCACGTAGGACATGGGATAGGGAGCAGCCGGGTCAAGAAACGATGCCAAGTGGCTATTGAGAAGGGAACGCGGCTAACGAAAACGCCATGGGGTAGCTATCAGACCTGAAGGCGAGAAAATCAGGGTGCAAGGGAAATCATGAGGCCCATAGAAAGAGGTGAGGGAATGCCTAGAGAAAAAGGCGTAGACTCCGCGACGCTGGCCGGCTGTTTTTCTCGACTGGGGGCGACAGGGAAAAGAAAAGGGAGAGAGTGACCTTATAAATCGTGCCCGTGCGGGCTGAAGTGTGCCTCCACCAAGGGTTAGGGGGATACATCACTGCCCAAGTGATGACAAGGGATCGAACCGGGATTACATCATTGCGCAAAATGCCGGACGCCGCCGGAGATCAGAAGGCAGAGCTAGGACTCGTAAGGGAAGTCGTCGGTGGTAAATCCGAAAAAGAGGCTCGGGCCCCAGCCAAACATCTGTCGCGAAGTCAGGGCACTAAAAGATGCGTCGACATGGGGAGGGGAGAAGGGAGGGATTTGGAGGCAACGCACAGCCAGGGCGGAAAAGCTGGTGTCACCCGTGAGCCCACGCCTCCCGTGCAAGCTAGCCGGAGACTCACCGAATCATCTGGCGGCAGGAGCAGAGAAAGGGGGGGCAAAGTTAAGAAACACTCGCGGAGGCTCGGTCAAAAAGGGGCTAGGGCATGCCGTCAACGGTTGGAGCCTGACCGGAACGCGAGGCCAGGGACAGGAAGGGGGGGGAAAACGGCTACTCAAAAAAAACAGAGTTATATACTAAACTCTGAAGCTGTAGAAAGCAAAGCTAGGACCGTGGGCTCTTCTCGTGGGCATGGGCCTTGTCTGAAAGGGCCAAGAGAGAAAAACGTCTCTTTGAATCAATCGGCCGCAAACGTGAGGCCTCAGGAATTTGCAGCGAACAAGCAAGGGTGTGAATACAAAGAGAAAAATAGGAGGCGGGGTCAGGCACACTGACATGCTTAGCTCTACTGGTCGGATAGGAAACAAGTCGGGAAAATGGACAAAGGGTCGTGGAGACGAGTCTGCCTCGCGAAGGGACCAGAAAGAAAAGAGAAGTTGGGGCAAGGGAAGCTACGATCAAGGTTCTTAAGGGCTAGTAGAAAATAAAGGGGGGGGGGGGGGGGGGGGGGTTTTGGTTGGGGGGGGGGGGGGGTGGGGGGGGGGGGGGGGTGGTCGTCCGAGTCATCCCCTCTCCAGAACAATTTTTGAAGGGGCTACCTAAAAGCAAGAAAAGGACCCAATCTGCAGGAGGGGGGGCTTGGCACGAGGCCGCTCCGCGCTTCCGCGCCGGCCGAATTGGTCAGGGGGGAAGAAGCTCTTTCGGGGGGGCAGGGGAAGGGGAGGACCAGCGATGAAGGGTATAATCGAGTCGACACACAACAAAGTAGGAAAAGACTCGGGTACGCTGTCAGTAACAGTTCCGCCACCCGAAGAAGTCTAACCCTTCTTTCAGAGATCTGCCAGGGAGGGGGAAGGGGGGGAGACGGGACATTCCATACCCAACCAGAGGACGGGGCCCACTTGAGGGAACCGTTGGCATAAAGATATGTCTGAGAGAGACCCGAGTAAAAAAGGGGGAAAAGCAGGAGGCCGTCCGAAAATTATCGTGAACGATCTTGCAAAAAGTGGGAAAAAGGCGCTCGCGGAGAGGTAAATGACACTGGACTCCGAAGTTAGCACTACCCCCGTTGCAGTTCGACTGGGGGATTTGGCAATATCTATGCGAAAATGAACGTGAAGACGTGGCGTTAGGGGAGCAAGAAAGCGAACTATCTTGGGTCAGTCACAACGCTGTGGCGACCCACCTGAGGAAGGAAGGGGGGGTAGCCGAGCGAAAAAACAGAGACAAGCCGCGATGGCAAAAGAAAGCGCACCACACCCGAGAAGAAACTGTAGGAAAACTGCCACAAGCTGAGGGGACATTTCGTATCACAGGAGAGGGGGGGGGGAGAGAAGGGTTTCAAGGATACGGCTCGTATCAACAAAAAAAAAAAAAAAAAAAAAAAAAACACACACCACAAACCAAAAAACCCAAAAAAACAAAAACCCGTCAGGGGGAAGCCAAACTGGTAACCAGGCACGGGCTCAGATAGCCGCTCGAGGAAAAGCTCCCGAACGGGCGGGAAACGGCGGTGGAACTGCGCGGGGACGGACGCCAGAAGGAGGGTCAGGAGTCGCTATAGTGCCGAGGGCGCCACACGGGAGGAGAAACCGCCGAGAGACTGGCACGGTAGTGTGAGGACGGGGATGGAAGCAAAGGGAAAGAAGGGCGAAAAAAGTCTCCGGGTAGGCCGAGGAAGTCGCAAAAGGTGGCTGGTATGGCCCACGCATTCGGAAGGGAAGAACCGGACAATCTTTCAAAGTAGCGCTCTGCGCACTGAGGAAAGTAAGGCGGATAGAACACCAAAAGACGCTTCTCAGAAGACTACCGGCAAAGCGAATGCCATTAGTGGGGGGGGGGACTTAATGAATACCAAGGGGAAAACCCTCTGGGGAGGAAGCCAAAGTCAAGCCGCCATAGAGCTCAGGAAGTAGAACTCGCGGGGTCAGAAATGCGGCGAGCAAGGCGAACGGTCGTGAGAAAAGGGGGAAGGGAAAGCAGCAAAAAAAGCCTGGGAGGAGGCTCCACTGACTGCCTTGCGACCAAGGAGAGGAAGGCAAAATTACCACAAGCAAGAAAAAACCATGGCAGGAAACCTGTATCGATGGACCCGCAAAATCTTACCATATGGAAGGGATCTGAAATGAATGAATGCAGGAAAAAGGATGCTCTTAGGCACCGCCGACCGCTAAATGGCTTTCGGAACGCGAAACGTCAACCGCCTAAGCCATACATACGAAGGTACACAACCGAAAGGTTTGGGGAAAGACCAACGGAAACGGTCATACGTGAGGGAAACAAAACACACGTCGCCCCAGCCCGAGCGCTGCCTCCGGAACTTAGGAAAAAGAGGTGCGATGGAGGAGGAAGAAGAGCACGCAACCGCAAACGGGTTCACAGGAAAGGCCGTGGGGAAAAAAAAAAAATGCCGAGAACGCGACCTTCAGAAATCAGGCAGGGGAGGTGCTAAAGCACAGGTCCCGGATCCCTTCCCGAACGTGCCAGACATGAGAAAGGTAACTCTCGCCGGTCCCGATCGGAGGGAAGCTCGGGGAAAAAAGGTCGTTAACAGCGCCGGAAGTTGACCTGAAAAAGTTCGTCGGAAGGGCTAACCCGCTCTTCGAAAAAAGGGGATATAAGTAAACGTCCTTCTATTGACATTAGTCCAACCAGGACACTAGACCACCGGGACATCTGCAAATAAGGCAGGAGAAATACAAAGGGGAAGGCGAACCCATCCCCGCATCTTCTCCCTTTTGTCCTCGTAAAAGAAAAAAGTTTCGATCGGTGTGGCCACCACGCAAAAACCGAGTCCGCATTCGGGAATCCACGTAAGGAACACAAAATTCACCATAAACAAGGGA
>Ga0179593_1383675_pt1 | contig 16782 bp, 14 predicted proteins | sample CZODoug2_1_08_16_FD_185931 | JGI IMG/M metagenome (GOLD analysis project Ga0179593, IMG submission 185931) | Vadose zone soil fungal communities from Angelo Coast Range Reserve, California, USA - CZODoug2_1_08_16fungal (PacBio error correction) | ecosystem: Environmental > Terrestrial > Soil >...
CAGCTAGAAAGAAAAGGAGGACTCAAAGGGCAGGCAACGAAACATTGAAAACGAGGGACTCGAGAGAGCCGCAACCTAAGTAACTTTACCAAATAAGAGAGTTGAACACCTATCTAAAGAATAAAGAAACGCTCAAATCTAGATCTGGAGCGCTGAAACTGCCGGGGGGGGGGGGCAAGACAAATAGTTAGTCTGGGAAAAGGAGAGGGGGGATCTTGGTTGGGTTTTTCTAGTCTAGGAAATAAAGGCCCGAGGAAGAAGGGAAGGGGTGGGGGGGAAAAACCGGGGAACTGTAAGGCAAAGGAAAATCAAGGAAACCAAAAGAAGATTGAGTCTGGCGCCGTTAGGCGTCTTCCAGTTGATTCGAGCGGGAAATGGTGTGCTGGTAGGGGTGGGAAAAGGCGGTGGCGGTAAAAGGGGGAGCTGGTTCAACCGCGGAAGAACGGGAGCTCCTGACCGCGGAAAAGAAAAACAGGACTCATCCGACCTCGTAACTAAAATACGTTTGCGCTGGACGCCGGCGCGTCGAAGGGGAAGGGACGGTGGTAACCGACGGCTTCTCATAAGATATGGGCTCGGAAATCGCGTCTGTTGGGGAGAGACAAAGACCAGTCTCTAAGGTCAGCTCAAGTTATCTGGAACCAAACTCCCCCAAGGATCCCACTCAAGAGTTAAAGAGGGAGCATACAACAGAAATGAAGTCACTTCAACAAAAGTCGGTTTTGAGACAACAAATTGGTGTACAAGAGAGATTGACATCGAGAAAATCCAAACGGAGGAGGCCTTCACAAAAGAGATGGACCAAAAAAGTTTCAGTCAACGAAGAAAAAAGTAGACTAGAGATAACAACGGGGATACAACATAGGTGGGTTTCAGCTGACAGAAGAAGGGTAAAAAGCCAATCGCCAAACGCTTCAGGGGGGGTATGGGTTGGGTGGGGAAAAGAGACCAGCACTTAATCTGGACGCAAAGGTCCACCCGCCGCGCATTGAGCTCAACACCCGAGGCGCAAGAGGACGGGAGGAAAAGGGAAGAGAAGTCAGGATGGCGGCCTACTCTCAAAAACCAAAAAGGGAGCTGGGGGGAAGGACAAGCTTGGGGGGACCCGAAAATTCAAGGGAGACAGAAACAAACAACAAAAAAAAAAAGACAAAAATTAAGAACTGACCATCACACAAAACTTAAGAGCGGGAGCCGGACTGAGTGAGAGTGGCCTGCAATTAAAGGGGGACTTCCCGGGCAACCATAAACAGGGGAACCAATTACCTTAAAAGCAGCCACAAAAAAACAAAGGTTCCGGAGGTGAAAAAGATGGGCAAGACAGGCAAGCGGCTAGTAGCGGAAAAATCGTAAAAATCTATCTCGTGAAAACAAAAAAAATTCATGGAAGGTTTCCAAAAATCTTCTCATTCAAAAGGTCAAAGGAAGGCAAGGATTTGGAAGGGGGGCCCACAGGCGGGAAGTTGAACAGAAAGGTGCATCAAATATAGGCGTGGGAGAAGACAGGAAACTAGCAGGGCTTTGGGGAAAGCTTCCAGAAGGAGACGCTGCGGGGAGGAGGGACGGGAAGGCGGAGGGCGTGGAAGAAAACTTGATAGTGGGGCGAGCTGTCGGTCCGCACCTGTTCGAGGCGCGGTTGGGGTGCCTGGGTAAGAAACCCCCAAAAAGTCGACGGGTCTGAGGCCCATGTCGAGATCTGGTACAGCACTTGGTCCGGAGAAGGAATGGAAAAAGAACTGGATGGTGGAGATTGGAAAGTCTAAAATATCCAAAATTTCTTCGGTACTTGCGGTGTTAGTGCCGGTGTGGGTGTGAAGTAAAGGTGCCCAATCGGTTGGAAAGGGGAGAAGGACATTGATATGCTTTACATGCCCACCCGGACACATCTAGGGACAATTGCTCTTCCGAGGCGTAGACAACCCAGCGTCTTGGGGAGAGGGGAAAAAAAAAAAACAAGGGGACAAGCACCCAAAAGAAAAAAAACCTACCATCAAAGAACGACAGAACGCTTGGGGTGAGCAAAAACGGTGCAGACAGCTGCTTGCAAACACCAGGTAACCGGGGGGCGGGCACACAGAAAACGATTGTACCTAAATACAGCGCGAGCGCGTCTGTTTTAGACGCTGAAAGTCACGGTCGGAGAGAAACGACCAACAAAACTGTCGTAAGCAAAATACAAGAAAGTCAAACGGGATAAGGATTTAGGGGGGGACAACGTCCAGGCATCAGCGAAAAGAGGAGGGGGGTAAGGAGATTGTAAAAGGGGAAACCCACGCCATAATGTGGAACGAGGCCATAACCACGAAGGGGGGAACGTTAACTTCAAAGTAGTATCTTCCGGGGGGGGGACATCGCACGAGACGGCAAAAAAAAGTATAGGGAGACGACTCTCAAAGGCAAAGCTGTCTCGGAGGCATAAGGCAAAATGCACAATCTCATTAGTGTTCAGGAAGAACGCGAACAGAGTAAAAAAGCCGAGCGCGAGCCGGGGGGTCAAAGGCCCCCCTAGAGGGTAAAAAGATTCCGGCTAAAAAAAAAAAAAAAAAAGGAAATTGAATAATAGGGGAGGGCGATCAAATGATCATTTGGCAGAAAGGGTAAAACACAATGGGAAACCGAGTAGACAAACAGCCCCCGAACAAAGGTTGTGGGCATCGGAAAAAGAAGCAACTAGTTTGGTCTATGGGGCGGACTGTTACGTCGTCTCGACTCGCAAACGTGTGAAAAGTGAGGGGAAAGTTTCGCTTTGGGTTAGCAGAGTTTCAAGTGAGGTAGTTCCCGGACGCGGTTCAGACCGCGGTGCATAAGGACATAAAATCCGGGGGGGGGAGATCAGCAGCTAGAGCCGCAGAAGGGAGGGAGACATGAACCATCCTTGTTAAACGGAATCAGAGGAATCACCAAGCGACCGGAAAAAGAAAACCGGATCTATCTAACCTTCGGGAACCTTTCTTCATTGCGGAAGGAAAGATTTTCAAACAAAAAGTTCAAAGGGACTAGAGGGTATACGGTAAACCTTACAAGGAGGAACTTACATTGTCTAAGTGATCTACAGACGAACGAATGGAGGCGCGGAGAGAGTTAGGGAAAACGCAAAAACAGAAATTGCCCGGAAATTCATGAGGGGGCGAAATAAAGAGCTTCATCAGCAACGAAGGAAAATCAGCCGAGCGGGCTGGGATCAATGATCACAGAAGACGTCCAGCGTCCAAACCTTCAAAACCGAGAGAACCAAACAGGCTCGCCTTAATCTTAGTACTGCCGTGACCAGACGCAGGGAGGAACACTGGACGCAATCGACTTAAGAGGTACAAAGGTGTTGGTTAGAGCTGCGGCGAAAATGTCTGGAGCTAAATCTGGATTCGAGTATCTATGTTGGATACGAATAGAGATTTTTGCCGAGGACGATAACGTGGGGCATGCGAAGCTTCCGCATAGGCATCTACCGCGGCGTCAGCAAGGGAAAGGACGAGGCAACGACCTCAACAAAGCTTGAAGAGTCTTCAAGAACACAACGGAGGGAGTGCGTGGAGTTCCCTGCGTAGCTGCTGCACGGTTTAAACAGGGGGGGGACGAGGCGACGGGGTCGGCGTAGTGACGAGAGAATGTTATATTTCGGGAGAAGGAGGAAAAAATTCACTGGAAGGGTCAGAGAAAATCGAGTGAATCATCTCGCTGTCCGAACCTGAACTCCTCGGACACAACCCGCTTGGATGAAAAAGACTCACGCGAAAAGAGGAAAGGGAAAAGACCAAGTAATAAACAGAGTGCTTGGTTATTTCATCGCCCCCGGATTTCAATTAAAGAGCGAAGTACGAGAGATGCGCTATTTGGTTCAAACGGCGCTGGTTTAGAAGTTCCGAGGGGCGCACCTGGGGATTCAGGATAAGAGAAAAGGGAATATCCCAAAGTGATGGACGCTCACTCTAGGGTCATGGTAGGCATGCCTATTGACGGTGACAATCCCTGGCCTGGGGAGAAATACTTCGCCGCAGACAGGAAAAACCCATGCAATGGCTCGCTTCGAATCCAATTGGAAAGAAAAAGAGTGTGTGAAAAATGTCAAAACGTAAGATACCTTGAAAAATGGTAGAAACGTCGACGCGGACAGCATTGCCCAATCCAGGTAGTTCCAACAATTGTTCAAGGGGGAGGGGGGGGCGCTCGCGTTTGTTCACTCGGGGAGGCAAAGGACAGGGCAGGGTATATCATTTAAGGACACTCCCCTGATGAGGGGGAAACATAGAGAGGGGATGATCGGCTGGAATGAAAAAACAGGGGAAAAGACAAATTATTGGTGCTCGGTGAGGGAAAAATTCGATCAGGAAAAACGCGGTCGAGGCATTACGACAAGTCAACAGGAAACGAGAGAAACAAAAAGACTAAACACGTGGAAAATGGGAAAAATAAGATAACGGAAGGCTCTCTAACTTAACTCTCAACATGAGGCAAGAAAAAGACGCAAAAGGAAAAACAACCTATACTGCAGAGAGGGAACTGTCCAGCCTAGGAACTTGGACACAGGGGCCGAACATGTCTATGGATCGATGCTCAGTCAAAACGCAAAGAAGCACGAAAAGAAGTGTCGAAGAAGGGTAGCGAAAAATCAGTTCGGGGTTTCTACTGGATTCCGGGAGATACAGGCAAATAATCGCGCTGCGGTTCATGGTGGGGAAAAGGGGGAAGGAAGAAAAAAACGCCCTGGAAAAAACGCCGAGAAACGGGGAGCGATAAGGACAGTAAGGGAAATGTCAGTACGGTGAAAAAAAACTCGGAACTGGAACGGTGAAGAAAATTTATATTGGAAGGTCCCGAGGCAGGAAAGGGGAAACGCGTAACGAAAGAAATCAAATCGAATAAGGGAATGGGGGAGGTCAGGAACTTCTCCGCAAGCAAATAGAGTAACCGGAGAGGGTAGAGTGGACAATGAAGCAGCGGGGGGATACGTTCTACGACCGTTATCAACAGAAACATTACAACAAAGGAAGAGGCTGCAAGGAAAAAAATCGTCTCGAGACCCGGACACAGTTCTTTTGGAATTGGGAAAACTCAAATTCTTGATGGGAGTGGAAAGGAAAAAGTGACGAGAGGGCGGTGAGGAGGAGTTGTCAGTCGGAAGGGGACAAGTGCAATAAACCCTGATCAGGGGGTCCGACTGGGTAAGGGAAACAGAATCCTCTTCATCTTCAGGTTAGAAGGAAAAGGCTGGAAGTGGGGAAGCCGGGGAACCGCGCAATCGTGGCAAACAGATAAAACAACAAACCAAACAAGCCCTCCACACAATCGGGAAACAGAGGGGAGGAAAGGACTGAAATCAAAAACCCTTAAGCCTCGGACGGTTAAAAAGGGCTGGCCGAAAGAAGTCAAAAGTTGTGGGAAAGATCGAAGGGAAGAAAATCAAACGATAGGAAAGAAAGAAACAGTAGAGGACCCGAAGGTTAACCACGGAAAAGAAAGCACCAAGCAATAAAAAACTACAAAAAAAAAGTAACATGGAAGAAGAACTCAATAGACGCCGAAGGTGAAGAGGCAACACTATAATTGACAGGTATAGTCTATCAACCAATAGGAAAACAGCCTCTTCTGCACGGGGCCACACGACAAGCGCCGTAGATATCCGTACGGGCGGACAAAAGACATAATGCAAAGAAGCCAAAAAAAATTAATCACATACATGGAGGTTACAGCAAGCGATACTCGAGTTAAAAGTAATAACGCACCGTGAGCCAGGTTCTCTTTCCAGGTGTTGGAAACAAGAAGAACAACATAAAAAACGGGGGAAGCAAGCAACAGACAGACACAGGAATTAGAGCATAATGAATCGGCGAAAGTGTCTGAAGTGGGACGGAACCACTTCACCGTAAGATTGATAAAGACCAGGAGTTCTAATTACAACCAAAGTGTAATGGGTAGATTATACAGTGGTGGGGGGAGGGAAGGGAATCCAGAATACATTACGCCCTGGGGAAAAATCAACCGGTAAGAATTCCAATCAAAAAAAGCAACGATCAGAACGGAAAGCGTCATCGGGTGAGTGGTTGGGCAGGAGGCTCAGGTCAAGAGGGAAAGACGATGGGCAGGGGGTGATGTGAAGGGGAAAAGGTAAGGCGCAAACTCCTCCGAACGGAGATCTTGGAGACTTCTTCTGGAGGTGTTGGGTATAGCGTCTTTTGGGAGGGGAGGTGTTCAGAAGGCCTTAATTGGCTTTGTACACGAAAATTAGGAGAAAAAAAAAATCCCTCTGGGAGGGGGAAAAAAGGAGTGGGCCGAAAAAGAAAGGCTTAGATAAAAAAGGCGTTGGGAAAAAGGCTTGGGGGGAAGTCCTCTCCGCTTATCAGCTCCGTGCGCGGAACCAAAAAAACAGTCCCTCCAAGAAAAAGGGGGCACAGAGTAGCGACATGACGGGAAACAAAGGACTGGGGTACACCGAACACTGGTATGAAAAGGATCAAGAACAAAGACAAAAAGGAGGGAGTGCCACTAATTAAAATTTGATCAACAAGTTGGGGAAGGGTTTACAACAGACTTGGGTTGAGAGAATTCTCGAGGTCTTGCTAAAGATAACCCTTTCTTGGGGGGGGGACGGGGTTTGGGTTGGTTGCAAAAAGAAAGGAAAGTAAGAACTCTTATATAAACCCGCCGCTTCGCTAAAACTGAGAGCTAGCTAGAGGAAAGGGGCTTCTCTCCATTAAGGGGGGACGGGCGCAAACTCTCAAAAAAAAACAAAGCGGAGAGTGAAAGTAGCTCATTTGAAAGAGGGAAAAGGCATGAACTAAGAAGTCAAAAGACACTCAACACCCCGCAGGAAAAAGAAAAAAAGGAACTCCACTTGAAAACCTGGAAAGTCAGAATCATGGAATCTCAAATCGCGAGGGGGAGGTTGTGCCTGTAAAGTTTTGAGGGGACCTGCCCAGGGCACCAAGGGCGACATAGGAAAAAAAGTCTTAGCACGAAAAAGCAAAAAAAGTTGTCAACAGCGATGTCAGAGCAAAGATGGCAAAGCGTAGACAGTCAAATTGAAGTAACCGCGGCGATCCGTCTCTCTATAGCTTGGAAAAAAAACCGTAAAAGCCTTCACGGTTAAGGGATGAAGAGGGAATAAAGTCTATGTTTGTTCTAGGGCTGGTTGAGGTTCCTTGGAAAGGAGGGGGGAAGTAAACTAGAGCTGGAAACATTAGATCATATGGCTTGGTAAAGGGAAGAACCCGGAGACGCGAAATCTCTAACTTCTTAGGGTCTGCTTACGGGAAAAACTAGGCCGCGATCAAAGGACGGTATTTTGAGAGGTCTCTTTTGTGCCGGGAGCAACCAAAGTCTAGATTTAGTTGGGAAAGAAGCCATCGACTAGGGAACCAAATGAATGGGAAAAAAAAACGGCGGGAAAGAGGATCCTGAAGAAACTGTTATTGGGATTGGCTACCTCTCACCTGCTGGAGACCCTTGAGGGGGGGGAGGGGAAGTGTGGTGGAATCAACGGGTTGAAGCTGGATGCGGAAGATAACTTAACCAAAAACTACTCTCTAGAGAGGGAAAAGGGAGGCTGCCGAAACAAACAACCAGAGGGGTTGAGGAAAGGGAAAATCCGGAAACCAGAAAGCCGCTCCACAATGGAAGCATCCGTACAGAGAGAAAACACTCCATACTAAAAATCTCTCAATACCAATCAATGGAAGCCAGGGGGACGTATTAAATAAAATTGAACCGTCAACACACGAAAGAAATTTGGGAAAGCGACGCTGATACAGGGATCGGAAAAGAAAAATAACGTTGCGTGAAAAACTAGAAAGAGTCCCGGTAGAGAAAAGCAAGCACAAAAAAAAAAAACCCAAAAAAAAAAGCAAAAGGGGCATAGAGGGGAGATCGGGTTGGTTGGTGAAGAAGAACCCATCGCGATGAAGGGTCTCGAGTCAAAAAAGAAGGGGGAAGGCACCTGAACGAGCGCCGGGGGGGGAGTCGACGCACACTCAAAGAAAAAGAAGAGGCCTAAAACGGCGCTGGAAACGCATGAGCGTTAAATAGATTCCACCGGACCTCGCTGAAGGAACCGAACGGAATAATAAGAAAAAAATCGAGCGCGCCGCCGAACCGATCGAAAAAAGGGCAGAAAGACTGGACACGGGCGTGGGGGTCGATCTCGAGAATTCAGTTGATAAAAGTGGGAAGAAAAGCTAAAGAGAACAGCGCAAAGGCCGAGAGGACGAGTGGGGGGCAGAGGGCAGAACCAATTTTGTAGGATAGTGAAGTAAGCTGAAATCTGCACAAACGGGGAGCCCAGTCTAAAGGAAGGGGGGGTGAGCGAATTGTGAAAGGGGGGGGGTACGTGTCCCTCGTGTGGCAAGCTCAGAAAAGCGGGGGAGACACGGAGAGCGGGACAATAGGGTTGACCCAAATCACAGAGAGAACTACATAGCGGCAGCTTGAATAGAAGGGGGGAGGGGGCTCAAAGGAAGGAACCGCCAAATTAGAGGGAGAAACCGATCTAGCGAACACCCACTACGTCCCGCAGAAAGAAGGAGGGGAGGCAGCTTCAAAACGTGCGGGGAAGAGGCAATGGCAGGGAAAGCGGGTAACTACCAATTGCGCTGACATTGGTCAAAAAGCTTCGAAACGACAAGACATGGGGTGTTGCGAGGAGGGCTAATTGGCATATAAAAAGACTGCCAAAATTCATGAAAAAACTGAAGCCAAAAGAGGAGCTAGGGACTTCAAACCTACCGTAAGCTGGCGAGTTGAGTGGGAGAGGGGTAGATCTAAGCCAGTCAGAGGAAAACCTAGAAGGCCCTGGATCACCACAGACTACTCGCCGGTCAAGATAGGAAAGTTACAAGGAGAGAGGCAATAAACAGCCAACTATCGGGAACAACGTGGGGGGGGCGAAGACTACGTAAGGGAACCGAGGGTGGGGGGAGAAGCGGATCGCAGGAAGTAAATCGCTAGGAAGAAGGGCATAGATGGCACAAGAAGGAAGGGGGTGCTAAGGCGCGAAAACTGGATCATCCGCAAGAGTCCCAATTATCCGCCTAAGTGTTCACAGTACATGTGCAGGGAAGAAGAAAAAGAGACAAACAATCTAGATCAAAAGACAAAATCTTAGGTGTTAAGGATGATGGAAAAGAGGTGTCTGAAGCTCTGGGCAGTGTCTATGGGACTCGGCGGCTTTGGAAAAACTAGTGATGATCCCACTTTCTAGATAAGAGTAAAAGCTCCGGAATAAAATACCATCTAGTAAAGAAAGAGGGGCAAGCAGTCTCCCCTCAAAACCAAGTGATTCACGCCGGGGGAAATAGGGGGCTTGAAAAAAAAGGGGGGAGCTGGGGTGTGTTAGGCATGGGCAGCGTCCTTTTTTAAAAGTCAGGACTCGATTCGATCAGATTCCGGGGGGGTGGGTCAGGTGAAAACGGAAAAAAGCGTGAAACGCTGACGTAGGCTTATCTCGACCATAGGGCCAGTCTGAGGAGAACGGCGTGTGAGAACGCGGGGGGGGGGGGGAGGTAGGCAGTAATTAATTTTAAAGGCCAGGGCAAACGGGTGGCGCTGATAAGAAATGGGATACGCAAAAACAGGCTCGGGGCCTAGAGGGAGATCGCAGGAATAAAGGGGCCTTGGGGTAGAAGAAAATTACTCAATTTGATAGGAAACTCGGGGTCGAGCGAAGCATGGGGACGCAATCAGAGTCGGTAAGAGGGGGAGGTGGGTCGCCGTGTTCCAAGATCAAAGGTAAGGGGTCCTGGGGGGGGGAAAATGAGGCTTACGTTAAAAAAAGTGCGAAAAGTGAGACTAATGCGTGATGACTCTGCATGTAGACGTCAAAATGATTTGGACAGTAAAAGAGAGGAAGCCCGGGTAAGCAAGAACCGAGAAGGGAAGTACACCGAATGTAAATAGATAAAATCAAGGAAATACATGAAACGGTCGTGCGAGCTGCTAATGAAAACTGAAACGGACCACACTAGGAGCCGCCACCCACCTCTCCAAAAGATTCTCTTCGGGGGTTATCTTGATCAAGGAGACTTTGAACAATGGCCGGGGACGAACATATCGAAGGGTGATAATCGTCGTAAAAGACAATTACCGAAACTCTGGTTGTAATCTTGAGGATCCCAAAACGGCTTGTTTGGGGGCAGAAAAAACGGGTGCGCGGCGTCTGGAAGCGCGATCTCGGGGCTTAGGAACTACGAAAAATGTCGGCTCGAAAAAAGGGTGAGACGGGAGAGAGGGAAAAAAAATACGCCGTTAGTGAGAAAGTTGGCTAGGGGATGGGGGAAGAGAAATGGACGAAACTAAAAGGGAGATCACAACAGAAGACCGAAACCGAAGAGAGGGAGGGAACTGTACCGGCTTGCCGCAATGACAAACGGTCACGGAAGGGGGGGGCTGACTGCCGCAACTGGAGAAACGGTCGAATACGTGATAAATCGTTCAATAATGAAAATCGAGAGGTCGGGGAAGGTTCCACCGAATGTTCAGAGGTAACCCGGAAACTGGCTGGAACTCTTTGTAAAAGGCACCTTTCAATTCACGGGAGAACGGACAATTGGAAGGGGGGAGGGGCGCTGGGCGGGGGCCAGTGACCGCGAAAAAAATGCGGGTAGAACGCTCAGGGATATGCAATTCTCTAAGACCTTCCTTGTGGGGAATCCTACGCGACATAAAACTTCAACGATTGGCCACAACCAACCACCCAGGAACTAACCCTCATCTGACGGGAGGAGTCACATCAATCACCAACTTCTCGTAAGGCTCGGCGCGGGGGAAAAAAGGGCCTTGGAAAGAAGGGAGGGGTACCGAGCGCTAGGACAAGGGGGAAAATCACAGCCTAAGGTTGTGGAGGGGTTGGAGTCACTCCGAAACGAAAATCTCAAAAAATCTTCTACATAAATCTCAAAAGAAATTCTGCGGCAAATACAACTCCAAGCAGAAAGCGAAGTCGCGGAAAAATAAGGACAAAAACGAGGCGAGAGAAGGTCGTTCTATAAGAAGCGATGAAAGAAGGAACCTGAACGGGACAGAAGCAGCCCCATCCAAAGCATCCATTACAAATAAAATAGGCGAGGATAAGCAGAAAACAAGGAAGTTAAATCTTTGGTTAACCTAGAGAGTTCCGGGAGCCGGAAGGAATACGCTAAGCGAGAGGAAACCTGGCATCGGTAGCGAAGCGCGAGGTTCATCAGTGTTTGGTGTGGGGCTGCGGAGAGGGAAATCCTGCAAACGAAAAAATGGGATGTGTCCAGTCGAACACTGTAATGAAGTCCCCTCGACGCCACGCTTATGGGAGAAATAGGGAGGGAGGGTTCGGAATCCCATTGGGGGGGGGAAGGAAAAGCGTCCAGGGTTTTTTCTTTCAAAGTGCAAGGCGGGGCGCTGGACATTGGGCTATGGGAATACCGCGCAAGGGCTGTCTCCTTAAAGATCCTCTGGAGGGGGGGGAGCGGGGAGGAACCATAACGCAGAGAAAGGCCAAGAAAGAAAAACGGCGGGTGAGAGAAGAGGCGTTGGAATACAATCAAGAAGGGTTCGTCACAAAACATCACTACCCCCAAACCAGAGGGGTTATGGGGAAATAAAAGGGGATCGATGTAGGCCAAAAAGGTGTGTGAAAAAGGACAAAAATTGTAGCACATTTGTCAAAGAGCTCTCACAGAAAACGGAGAAAGATAAGATGACATTGGTAAGGGCAAAACATGTGGAAGGTGGACACAGAAAAAGTTTACTGACGCACAGGTCTGCGAAATCTCAACCGCTTGCGGGGGTGGGTGCCGCAATCAGAAGCTGATACGGAATTAGATACTTCCACCCCCAAAGAAGGGAAGGGAGGGAAGAAACCGCCGGAGAAAGGGTTCTGAGCGAAGAAGCAGGAGGAAAGATACCCCGGGAGGGTTGAGGAATCCTGGAAGCTGGAAATAGCTGAAAGAAAAACCCGCCCGCCACAAAACGAATAAAAAGGAAAAAAAATCACATGGCGCCGAAAGCAGCAGAGAAGCTGTAGATGGGCCGGAATTCAAAGGGGTCTGGGTCAAGAAAAAAACAAGGGGGGCGAAGCAGTGGGTCAGAAAGAGGGGAAATTAGCCTAAAACAACAGATTGAAAAAAGAGATCGTCGAGCCCGATGGACCGAAACGCTCAAGTGTAGAGGCGAGGGAAAAGAAAGGATCTAGAGTTGGAAGGGAAAGGAGCATTTTTTCCGAGGATAGAGGGCATGGACGGCTATGAGATTGGCAAGATGGAGGCTTCCGGGGTCGGGGACCGATGCGGGGGCTAGGCAGAAGGAGCGCGAGGGGAAACAAAACAGTAACTCCTCGGGTCGCTGATTGCTATACGTCACTGGTAGAAGAGGAGGGATCGCGAAGACAAAAAAAGAACGGGAAAGGGATCGCTTAGGGGGATGGGGCGATTCTCGGGGGGCGAACTTGCGGTCATCCAAGAACACAAATTCGAGCTTTTAAGGTGTAAAACCAATGTCCGGCAAAAAAAGAAAAAAGGGGGGGGAAAAGGACCCGGCCAAGGAAGGGAATCCGGAAAAGATGGTCTTGGTTACAGATCCCACGGGTCTCCCGGCGTAGGTGAGGAAAATGGGGGTGTGGAAGGAATATTGCAGAGGGAGGAGATAATTCTTTCAAAACCCCCTCTGGAGGGGTGAAGGGGGAAGCTTCAGCAGAGAAGAAATCCCAAAATCAGCGGGAGAGAAGAAAGGGAGAAAAAAAGCCGCTCGGGCGAGGAAATCCCTTAATCTAGCCCGGCTCAAGGGGGGAAGAAATAATCCATCGCGAAGAAAGCTGAAAAAATCAGGGGAAAATCATTAAAACTGCCACGCGATCATCGCGTTGAAGATGACGACTGATCACTGTAAGGGATGGAAAGGCCAGTTGCGGAAAGACAAGAAATACCGGGAGGGAAGTGCGTCAGCAAAAAAAATACCAATCGCGATATAAACGGTTATGAATTGGGGAAGAAAATATCTAATAATTTCTCGTGCAGAAACAGCTCAATTTCATTTCACAAAAACATGAAAATGGCGGAAGGGAAGGGGGGGGGTCAGCAAAAGGTGCGCCCATCCACAGTAAATAAAAAAAAAAAGGAAGCCGTCTAGGCATAATGCACCGGGCGAAAGGACAGACGCGCAGGGAAGACGAGAACGCGCAAACGGAGAACACAAAAAAAAGAAAGGGCGACCAAAAAACGAGAGGAAAAAAAAGAACGTCCCGTCTTGGCGAATCAAAAGAGAAAGGGAAAGGCCCCCTGGGTCACAATGCCAGAAGTAAAAGCAACGCATGGGTAAGGAGGGGCTAGAAGAGGGTGAATTGTCAGGGGGGACTTCGAAAGGGATGCAATCGTAAAGGCAGGCGTGTTGGGGGGGAATCGAATCTTTTCAGGGGAGGGAAGGGCGGAAGCGGTGAGCGAAGCGGGGATAACCTCATAGCCGGGCCAAGCAAGTGGGAAAAAGGGTAGACAACATAAGGGGGCAAGAGCCGACTAGAAAAGACTTTAACGTGAAAAAATCCCACTGCCAACAAAAAAGGAACCGAAACAAAAAGGAGAAAAACAAAAAAGATCGAGGTACCTTACCTTTCGGTCGAAAATGAGGGAAAAAAATGGAAATTCCCAATGGTAAGAAGAAGAGTCACTCCATCGCTTAGCCTGTGAGAAAGCTTTATCTCCGCATACCACTCTGGGGGAGAGAGAAACTAGGGATCAAAATTCTGGGAAGAAAGTGAAAGAATGACCCCCAGCCTAAGGGAGATTCATCACGCCTGATCCTCAGGGACATATTGAGTTTCTAGAAAAGATCAGAACAGCACGTCACCGAAAGAGAACCCTGGCGAGGCCCACCGAAATGCAGCCGTACGTATAGGGTTAAGCACAAAAAACAAGGAATCTTCCCTCTGGAAAGAAAAACGATAAAAATGACCAATAGGAAATAAAAAACTTAAGCTATTTGTAGGGGAGGCTCAGCCAGAATAACTCATCTCTTTAAATGGGAAGGAGTTTCAGAGTCGAGGTGTTACTATTCGGGGTACTTTGTCTCAAAAAAGAAGGCAAAAGAGTTACCATTGACGTCCGAAAGAAAAGGAATTAACACGGCACCGGGGGGGGGGATAAGGCAGCAGTCTTTCACTACTATCCTCCACAACAACTTATTAGAAGGAAAGAGGGGGGGGGGTTCAGCTTTTAGGGCTGGTTCCGAGGATGGAAGGGCGACTTAGTCTGATAATGTTGTTACGAGGTCGCAGGGGAAAAAGAACCTGGGTCGAAGAAGGTACAAAAAGACTTCCGAGGGGATCGGGATATAATAGGCTTTCTGGCCAGAATGCGCTCCGCGGGGATCAAACAAGAGGTTCTTCACGACGGACCGTCCAGTAGCAAGATGTTTCCAGTACTGGGGGGGGGGAATCGTTCATCTGGTGTGAAGAGATATAAGGCGGAGCACATAGAGGGTTTTCTGATTAGGAAGTAAAAGGACGCGAGGGGAAGGGAAGGAGCTAGGAAGACCCATAAGGAAAAGGCGTCCTCCGGCTGAATAACGAGGAGAGATGGGCTGTAGGCGCAGGATTTCAAAAAAAAATCACTTGGAGAGATGGATCCATCCTAAAAGGGAAGGGGACACCCTGCGCTGGAAAAAAGAAGCCGTCTATCCTGGAGACAAGAACGCAATTGGGAGGAAGCTACCGGGGGACAAAAAGTGGCTCAAAAGGCTCTCGGCCCTACAGGAAAACGAACCAATAAAAGGGGAAAGGAGGGTGCTCGGATAGGGGGGGGGTTCTCGCTATAAATAAAAAACGCTCTTTGAGCATGGGGGGATTCTTCAAAAACCAGGGAAAAAAACGGGTGAAAAAAACGACCTTGCCTGGCGTCTGATGGGAGAAAGAAAACAATGTTCCCGTATAGGGAGGAAACACCGGCTTAAACTTGCACGAGTTCGAGGGAACGCCACACGATCGATTGCCAACCTAAAAACATCACGGGAGATAAAATCGCCCCTACAAAACCGCCGATGCACCCACCGAGGGCAGAACGCTTCGGCTTGCTCAGAATCTTCCTGGTACAACCGGAAGAACATGAATCATTTGTTACGAGCGCCAGATCACGAAGAATGCAAATCCTGCATCGGGTAGAGAAACTTCTCGGTAAAAAATTTGTGGGAAGGGTGGCTGCGGGGAAGGGAAAAAAAGATCTGTTCGTCGTTGCATGAGGAATGAAGAACTAGGGAGGGAGCTCGAAAAAAATGGGCGGGTGCTTGATTGCGGCGCTTAAAAAAAAAAAAGCGCAAGGTGAAAATTGGAGGGAAAAAACTAAAGGATGCGAGGCTTCTTAAAAAAAAATCTCCTTAAAACAGAGAGAGATGCTTGTAGCCTGTCGATAGGGAAAGAAATTATCGATAAGTTAGATTGACGAAAGAGCGTGCGAACGGGTCAAAACAGGTGAGAAGCGTCAGCGCGAGCTCCTTTCTGAGTTTTCAAGAACTCAGGCTGTTCCTCGTCAAAAAACCCAGGAAGACCGGGGCTGTGGGGGCAGCGGGCTGGAATGGGCAAAGGGAGTACGGCTCCGTACTGAGGAATTGGGGAGGGCGCGGCGGGGGTAAACAAAGCAAAAGAAGAGAAGGATGGATTAAACTTGGGAGAGGACCCTAACGCAACTGCTTTTTAGTTTCAGTAACGAGCATAGGCAAGGCAGGGCGCTCCAATCTCTCGGGTGGGAAGTCCAAACCACTTCAACTATGTAGTGAAAAAAAAAAACTTCCCAATCAAGCGTTCGACAATCTTTAGGGAAGAAAAACATCAGACCAAATCGCTTCCATGCGAAGAGGGCAAGGGACGAAATCGGGGTTGTACAAGCGCGACATTAAATCCGGAAAAGATCTACAGGGGGGATTGGATAAGCCATTCAAAAACAGACTAACGAGAAAAAAGACATCGAGTCGCTACTAAGCGTAAGGCCAAAAGAAAGCATACGCCTTATAGAAGGGTCGAGTCATCTGCCATTAAGAGAAACCAGCTGTCTTCCATGTAGGGGGAGAAACGAGAGATGAAGGCAACGAATGCTCGTGCACGCCAAGGCAAACAAGCTTCATATACGTGAAAGAGGGAGAGGATCAGCGACCGGACAGGATGGGTCCTGTGCTTTTCAAGGCTATCATATAGGAGAGAGACGGCGAGATGAAAACCGAAGGGGGACAAAGGATCAATTCGTGGAAAAGAGGGGGTTGTTGGTGCGGGAAAAGCTTCTCCTCGATAGCCAGGGGTTAGGGGTACAGGGAAGCCCGTAGGTAAGAGAACCATACGAAAGAGCTATGAGATAGAATGGCAAAACCGTGCTGAGTAAGGACAGTGTGAAAAGTTAGATCGTCTGTTTGATTTAACTGGGTGAAATGGGGGATTACGTAGGGGGGGGGGGGGGGGGGGTGGGGGGGGGGGGGGGGGGGGGGGGGGGGGGGGGGGGGGGGGGGGGGGGGGGGGAGGGGGGGGGGGGGGGGGGGGGGGGTGGAGGGGGGGGGGGGGGGAGTTCTTGGGCCAGGGCGCCAAGCTTCTCCTGGAATCTCCAAGCTTTAAAAAGGGTCAACTCATCCTCTTAGCTGCCCAGTAAGATAAGAAACATCAAGAAGAAGTTGGAAGAAGAGCGTCTTTTTTAATTCTCTCCTATTATAAAAAAGAATCCTGTTCAACAATCCCAAAAAGTACACCCCGTCGGTCGGGAATAGGGATACATAACCGGATCATTTGGTCAGCTCAAAAAAAGGAATTTTGGGGGGTGGGTTATCCAAAGTCAACACTTGTTGGCCCCAAAGGTG
>Ga0179593_1723625_pt1 | contig 16782 bp, 16 predicted proteins | sample CZODoug2_1_08_16_FD_185931 | JGI IMG/M metagenome (GOLD analysis project Ga0179593, IMG submission 185931) | Vadose zone soil fungal communities from Angelo Coast Range Reserve, California, USA - CZODoug2_1_08_16fungal (PacBio error correction) | ecosystem: Environmental > Terrestrial > Soil >...
GGTTCTTCTTGGAAAGAATCTCCACCGTCAAGAAAATCATCCGATCGCAGGGGACTTACAAAAAGGGAAGAGGCATTCGCAGCTAGCAGCAGGGAAGGGGAATCGCACATCGAACAAGGCATCACACTATCCAGGTCCCGCCGACGATCCCGACCCAGTCACTGGGGAGGTAGTTCCCTTTTACATGCAAACTTAGGGAAATCGGAGATTGGCAGAGGGAGAACTCGGTTTGAAAAAAGAGTATCAAAGCGAAAACACACTTTCCTACCTAATATCTCCTAGAAAGAAAGAACGCATAGAACAAACTCCGAGAGGAGACTCGAAAACGTCTCTACTAAGGTAAAGTCAGAAAAGGACCAAAGGAGAAAAGAGCTTTCTTCTCAGGGGGGCATATCTTCCACGAGGAGGCCGATCAAAGCCGGGAGGCTATCCTTACTCAGAACTACCTTTCAACACCGAGAAAAAAGTCTTCAGCTCTAAGAAAAAGAGCTTGCCAAAACGGCAGCGGGGGATCCCGAAGGGAAAGACGAGGATCGGAAGAAATCAGGGGCGACCTAGCAAAGCCGTCAAAAAAAAAAGTCATCAGAAAGACTAACTGCCGAAAGTAAACAGCGAAGAAGAGGGGGGGGGCCAGGTATCAGAGAATTTCCGGCAAGGGTTCTTCTGGAGCATATATAGAGGGGCCGGAAATCTAACACAGAATCTTGGGTTCACTCATCAAATAGATGCAACGAGGCGAGAGAAGAGAAATCGACTGAAAAACCTAAAAATAGAAAAACGAGGACCTCTCGAGAGGCTGGGGCAACGCCTAATTTTTGGGGAGAAAAGATACCCTGAAGGAGCTTCTGAAAAGGGGGGTCATAACAAAACATTGCCAAAATTTCCCAGCGGAGTTCTGTAATCTTAAAACTAAAAGAAAAGGAAGGGGGAGGAAACGGATTTCCCATCCAGGAAGGGGGAAAAAAAAGCTTATCAATGAAGAAAAACCCGGAGGGAAAAAAAAACCAACATCCCACCCACCAAAAACGGAAAAAGGCCAAACCTAAATCTCTTCTAGTAATTCCATTATACGTCCTGCGGGGGAAAGGGAGGTGTGCGGACTTGAGGAAAGGGGAGGAAGAAGTCCTCTCTCAAAAAAGGAGAAGGTAGAAAAAGAAATGAATTTCGAGACAAAGCCTCCATCTACACAAAGCGACCGAATGCAGATGCCGTCACCTGGATTACTAAGGGAAGCGGTGGGGCCATGGTGTCAGTCTCCTCGTGTCAGGGATTTGCGTCCCGAAAGGGGCGCGATAATGGAAGGAATGGTTCAAATGAGGAGAATGACCTCATGAGGAGAAGGGGGGGGAATGACCCTTCGGACAGATGGAAAAATTTGGGGAGAAAGGGAAGAGGTTCAATTAGGAAACTTGGGCTGGTCCAGGGAAGACAACCCCGCGCCCAGAGGGTCCAGAAGGGGGGAAAAATCGAGCAGGGAAAAACTCGAGTGGGGGGGGGTTCGGTTTGCGTCGGAGCTCTTCAGTGTTCCTAGCTGGGTCTGACTAGGGGGGAGGGAAACTGGGGCTTGACTCCATCAAAGAAAAGAAGGGGTCGTCTTTGCAAAAAAAAAGCAGCGGCAAATGGTCCCGCAGATGCCAACCAAAACAGGTTTAACGCACGGCCGGGCCCGTCTTAAAAAAGGAAGGATATGGCTCTCTTGGGAAAACCGTCTCGAGGTACAGGGAAACCGACGAGAGACGCGCATGAAGAAGAGAGGTTCTCATTCTCGCTCGGAGGGAATCGTCGCCTGCAAAAAGAAACTGGGAGAGCTGGGTAGGGCAAAGGTCAGGAAAAGGAAGCGCTATCGAAGCGGTCGAGCAGGAAGCGAAAGTTATAGACGGATGTCCCACGGAAACGCTCGAAATGCAAATGGGCTGCGGCGCTCCGTCGCAGAGACAGTTCGGCGGCGCTAAGGGAAAGAGAATTTCGAAGGAGAGGGGAAGGTGATATTCTGGCGGAGAACGAAGCCTTTTTTGAAAAAAAAGCAAATGCGGCTACAACAGGGGAAAAAAAGATTCGAACCAGACTCAACTCGGGGTACTCCCAGAGGGGTTTCCTGTCACATCACGACAGATGGCGGATTCCTGTGGGGAAACATGCCCAGAGCTGGCAGAGTGAAGCAGGAGGGTCGCGGGGCGATGAGGGCTCGTAACGCAGGGGGGAGGAATGGAAAAATGTCCGGAACGATATCGTGTCGTACGTCTGAGGAGGTTTTCGATAGGGGCATCCCCGCAATCCACTCAGAAAGGCAGCTAAACGGATGAATAAAAGGGTCTCCATCAGGGAAAGCTGGCTATGTTCGGGGGCATTAAATGCGTGCTATAGGGGTATCGAGTTTAAAGGGGCTCTAAGGGAGTGGGGGGGGGGCAAAAAAACCGCTGAGTCTTCTCGGAAACGAACCAAGTTTAAGCATTCTGTAAAAGGGGAATCGCGCCCAAGAAGAGAACACACATCTCTGGAGATCTACAGACTCTCCAAGGAGGAAAAAGGGTTATCGTTGCAGAGAACAGTACTAAAGAAGCCTTTATCGCGCTACAGGGGAAGTCAACCACCGCCGTGATTATTTAAAAGAGGGGGTCTGGACAGATTTCTCGCTAAAGTCTTGAGGGGGAGAAAGAACTCTGGGAAAGCGGGCGAGACATGAGAGGCCTCGTTCGAGGATACGCGGGAACTATCACATTATTCTCGTAGAACGACACCGTGCAGAAAAAAGGTAGTCAGAGGGGCCTCATTGTGGCGCTAGGGACAGGCAAGGGGGGGGAGTAGAAAAGGGAAAACATGAAAAAACTACGCACTTCATCTTTCTAAGGAGGCGCAAGTCAAAATACTTGTCGAGACCAGCCGTTCTAAAAAAGAAAGAAAGAATACTACACTTCTTCCCCGGCCTAGGAAGATTAGTCCGTCGCAGAGGGAAAAGGCTGCCGAGGAAGAGGAAGCGTCGAGAGAGTCGCGCTACAAAATCGCAATGCGGGGCCTCTCTCAAAAACAAAAACACAAAAGAGAAAGCCTACATTTGTGAGAGGGGCGCCTACTCTCACCGCGAGGGAAGAAAATCGGAGCAAGAAATGCAGAGACGGACGTATTTCAGGACTGGTTAATGTAGAAATCTTGGGGGGAAGAAAACCCTAGAGGAAAAACAAGGCTGGTTCTCTCAAAGAAGTGCGAGAGAAAGAAAAAAAACACGATGCCCGCGAAAGCCTTCCTCTTAAAAGAGAAAAGGACTACGGGGTTAAACTCTTCCCCAAAAAAGGAAAGGGCCGATGGACCGGGGGTGAGACTCATTAAAAGGGGGGGGAGCCGGCCACGCCGTACGTTCAACTAGGGGACCACGACGTCGGCGGAGGGGACGACTCGCAAGAGAGAGGAAAGCGAAATCGACTATCAGAAAGGATAGCGAAAACCTTCTCACCGGAGAAAAAAAAGCAACGGCGTGTTAAATACTGGGAGTACATCCATCTCTCTTAGAGAAAGAAAAAGCAAAAAAACCGAGACCGAGAGGAGGAAAAAAAGGAAAACTGATCGCGTAGTGGGAGTTAACGATTTCTTATTAGTTCCCCTCTTACCCAGAGGAAAAGGCAGTCTTCAAAGGAGAAGGTTCAATACACATCTGCGAAAAAAGGCTCCTCTAACCTGTCCATCGAGACAGATAGAAAGATGGACGGGCACTCAAAGGATATATCCTTCAAGGAAAAAAGCTCATCATAAAAGTCCCGAAACGTGGATGAACGAAGTCTTTGGGCGGCGAAATTCCCAGAAAGGAGAACACCGCATAGAATACCGTCGTCAGAACCCCCCAGGAGGGAAGTTCTCAAGGACTAGGTGTAATCCTGACATCAAATAAAACGAGGAAAATTCCAAAGCCGACACCTTAGCGTTGATATTTCTATTGACATGCATCGTAGGGAAAGGAATAGATGGTTGCGGGGGAGGCGGAAGGGGGGCACAGGGGAAAAAGAGCGACCAAGAAAAGAATAAAAAATATGCAGAATATCTCTGCCCACGAGAAAAACGAAAAACGCAAAAAGGTCGAGCCTAAAAACGCCCCGAGAGGAGGATGCGGCGCGCGCCGGGGGGGAAAAAAACGTCAGCGGCGGAGAAGATGTAGGGCTCTTCCTACAAAAATACTACTCCGAAAGGATCTTCTTATACAGAAGAAGAACGACAGATGCTCCGAACAGATCGACCGAAGCAGTCTACAAAGAAAAAGTCAGATTCAAGCGCAGAACAACCACTGGCTAAAGCTCGCCTCTATCGTTTCTACCGAATCGAAGACGGTCGCAAAGAAAAGCCGCATAAATCTGGAAAAGGGAAGGGTACAGGGACAACTTCGGTACCATATGGCGTCAGAGGGAGAAACAGTCATGGACTATTCTCTTACAAGAGTAGAAGAAAAAACAGTGAGTGGGGTTGGTTAACTCCCCATTCTCATCGAAAGGAAAGTGAGGAGAGGAAAACTGATACACCAGGGAGAGAAAGAAAGAAAAACGCTCTATGAACCGCTCGGAAGGCAGCTCAGGAGCAACCTAGAAAAAAGGGGGAGTACAAAGCTCAAGGAGGGAGGGTCGGGCTCGCAACAACTTCAAAATGACCCGAACTAAAAAAGTTTAGTTAATCTTAGGATAGTGGTCACCTCCCAGGAAAAAAAGGATGCCCATCCGACAGCAGGGAAAGACGCAATCGCATTATCAACGGCGACCAGAATTCGGCAAAAGACAAACAATCCCATAAAAACAGTATTAGAACTGCCAAGAAACCAAAAGCCTGTCGAGAGGATGGCATTCCGGAGAAAGTCGTTCATGGTAAACGTTCCGTGTGGATACGCGTGATGCGTAGGAAAGTCATCGATCTCAAAAAAAAAAACCACGTAAGAGATAGATTAATTCGGCAAAACAAAAAAGGTCTAACGGGAACAAAAAAAACGAATGCCGATCCTACCTGGAAAAGAAAAACTAAAGGGGAAGAGGGGGAAGGCGAGGGTCCGGGTGGATTTGTGGGAGCGGTGCGCAGGCTTGGGGGGAGCAGGATAATGGAGAATGGGAGGAAAGGGCCGTCCCGTATGGTTCACTGGTCTACTTAATTAAAAAGGGAAGCGTCAGATTAAAGAAAGTTTTTCTGGGGGAGAATCGAGGGTTAATGAATGCTAGGAAAATGTCGAGCCCGAGCAAAAGGGACCTATACGATGAGAGGGTCAGCGTTCGGTCTCTTGACAAGAAAAAAAGGATCAAATCAAAAGGGAGGTGTAGAGGAGCTGAACGGCTCGCGAGAAAGCGATGAAGGGAGGACGGAACAAAAGCCAAATCTTTTTTCCGCTTCATCACGTACTCTGGGCAGAAAATGCCGACCGCCCTGTAAAGAGGAAAAATGGCCGGACTCTCGGCAGGAGCTTCTTGTTTGCGCGGGGGGAAACTTCGCAGGGGGCCCGTCTCAGAGGGAAAAAAAACCGAATCGAGGCAACGCAAAGGGGGGGGGGGGGGAAACTTTCTCAGTCGCTGAACATGTCCCGCCTGAGAGACAGCTCTGGAAATCGGGGTAACGCAGAGGGGATTTCAGGGGGGGCGTCATATACAGCAATTTGCAAAAAGAGGAGCGGCCTCCAGTTCAGGCGCTCTTAATCGGAAGCCGCCCAGCCTGCAAAGGGGAGGGCGCTGACCGGAGCCGAAGGGCGTCAAAAAGATGCTCTGTTCGCGTCCGTCGATAGTTCTATTAGGGAGCGAATGGGAGACGAGACGAGCGAGCCACTAAGGTTCAGGGCTCGGGGACGAAAAACAAGTTTCAAAAAGGAAGAAAGCGCACATCTAGAAAAGAGAGTGAAAAAAACGGGAATTCGCGATCGCCGGAATGGAGATCGCGGCAGCGGGCTTGGGCATCTTCGGAAACACGGTTCCTGTGAAGGCGAAGAGCACTCGTACAGAAGAACAAGAAAAACACGCAATCGACGGATACGTAGGCAGTGTTTCGTAGTGAAGTCAGAAACAGAGGAGGAACGTGGCTTCAGGCGAAGGTTAGATGGAGTCGAGAGCGTCTTGCGGAAAATTCCGCGGAATCGTGGGAAGAACGTATGAAACGGATTGGGGGTTTTCCGCAGAGAAACACTAGAAAAAAAAAAGCCGCGAGGCGTGACAAAGGTGAGAACCTACTACTCACCTACATAAGAAGAAAGAAGCAAGGGAGGGAGATACTTTGCAGGGGAATCCCAGGCCCTGACAAAAAGGGACGTCGCTGGAGAGAGAGTAAATCTTAGCAAGATCAACCGGAAGAAAGGGGTGTGGTCCGTTATAGTGAGAAAGGGGAATCTTCTGCTAATAGGATCGAGAAGGACGGCGAGACGGTCGCAGCAGCCGCCGGACTTAGGGGATCATTTGAACTTACTCGCAACGTAAAAAAATCGACCCCAACCCCTGTTCAAGGAAAAACCAAAGGTGGAGCTTCAAAAGGGGGGTTTCCGCTCGGCTAAGGGCAATTTGTGGTGCAATCAAAGTTACATTACCTAGGACGGAGAATCGCGCCAGTCTAAAAAAAAGGGGGGGGAGAAAAGCCGTTCTCTACATGCAACACGCACTTACGAAAAACTGAACCACGTCACTACCACTCCAAACCTCGCGGCCTTCGGAAGGAGAAGGAATTCGCTCAGGGGGATCGAGTCTCCGAACAACTTTCATCGTTCTATCTGAGAAAAAAAAACTAAGGAGGAAAGATAGGATGCAAATATTAAGGCGCTTGTCTGCTACGAACTAAAATATCTATCTTCAGGGGGCAGTGACCTACTTCCTAAAGGGGGGGGTACTGCCTGTTATAATGGGTAAAGCGTGTTTGAGGATTGAAGAAAAACCTTGGTAGCATAGGCTCATAGCTCCGCTACGAACACGATTCCTTATCTAGGTCCTCTTGAGGAATGCGCCGTTTAGAAGTTAAGAGGGGGGCTATGGGGGGACTCGTCACTGTGCAGTGGACGAGGTAAGGAGTCCAATTTCACTCAAGGACAACTCTTAGCAATGCTTAAGGTGTCCAGACGCCTATCCGTTAGAAAAGCGCGAACTAGATGAAGATCAAGCGTCACCGCCCAGACGTAATCATCATCTCGTTGTGAGCCGAGGGGACTTCTTATCAACAAAAGAATGAACTAATTTCAAAAGGAAACACTCACAAAAGAGGCCAAATGACCTAGAGAATATGTGAGGGTCCGAGGGGGGGAGGCTATCCAATTTCACATGAAAGCGGCCGGAACGTGCAAAAAAAAACGGACGCAAAAAAAAAGAACGAACCGTTCCACTAACTAGAAGCTATTTACTGTACACAGCAAGCGATCGCCAGCATCTAAATGAGAAAAACCAGCAAATGAAGGAGGGGTGGAATAGAGAGGAATTGTGACGAGCAGATCTCCAACATGAAGGAATCGCCTCCTTCGGGGTCATGAATCCTCTATCGGAGGAAAAAGAGTGCTCAGCTGAAAAAGGGGAGGGAAAACAAAGAGCAAAGCACGATGAAAGTCTACCGAAAGAAGATCCCGTATCGCGATGGTCGGGGCCCTTTGTACTGAATCAGTAGGTTCCTAGAAGGGGTCTTAGTCGAACGCGGGAAAGGGGCAGTCATATAAGAACAAAAAAACTCTAGTCGCGACTCGAATGGAAAGTAGAACGATATACTCATATACAGACCCATTCAGAGTTCTCAGTAACGGAAGCGAGCCGTAAAGGGAGGAAGGAAGCTACCAGAATCACTAGAAGTGGAGGCAGGCAAGATGTAAGCTTCGGTAAAGAAAAAGGGGCTCCTACGCTCTCACTGGGGAGGATAAAGGCCTCATCCTAGAACTCAAGACCCAAAACTAGGACGCAAAAGGAAGGAAAAAAAAAGGAAAGAGACATGAGGACCGGAGAAAAAGAGAGATTCGAAATGCAGCGATCAATCGAGCTCTAGGAAGAACTTCTCCGAATAGGAAGCCAGGAAGAGAATATCCTAAACGGCAAGAATACGTAGTTAACGGCCTTCAGCGTCGGGATCGGAATTGCGAATCCTCTTACCTTGTAAGATAAAACAGAACTGTTGAGTTTACAACCCCAAAACGGAAGAGGAAAATAAAACCCTTCTATCACACAAGGGTAAGAGAAAAACACTCTCGGTCGCGCGGCGTCAGGGAGAAATCTGGTGATCTAACGGATGGTGGGCATCAAGAAGCCGGATTCAGTTATTTCACGAGCCTTACCATTTGAAAAACTATTTCCTACAGAAAAGCAAAGGAAGTAAGAAGAGAAAAAGAAGGGACGATTCCTTCTAACAATTATGCAAAATCTTACGGCAGGTAAGGGAACCGGGCCCGCAATCGCAATAAAGAGCAAATTCTGCATCCTCCAAAAGCCACCAGGGAAACCTATGAGAAGGGAAAACCATTGCACCAAAGTCTTCGAAAGTAAAAAAATCCAGTCGACTTCATGGAAAGAATTGTCTGCAAGGCGGACGCTGTATGGGTGGCGCAGGAAATTAAAGACTTACAACAAACACGTATTGAAGGAAATAATTATGGTCTTTAGAAAGATCAGCGTCCGCACCCATAGTCCCTACCGACGGGGAAAAGGGAAGTCCGCATTACTTCTACTCGGGGGGGGAGGCATTCTCTCGTTGAAGGAGGGGGTGATTGGCGGTGCCTGGGATTTTTCTCCCGCTAATTGGCGAGGGGATTGCCGTGCCTTGGGAAGAGGGGGGTCGGATGTGCCATCATTTAGAAGGGGACACTTGGGAAAAGGAAAAGGGCATGATTTTGCAGCAGAGTTTCTAGTCACTGGATCCTATGGGGCTGAAACAGAGGGGAAAAAAACCGCCTCGCCCTTAGTAAAAAATCGTCGACCATGGTCGCACGTGTCCCAGCGAGGGGAGACTGTCTTGTTGGTAGCGGGAGGGAGGAGGAAATTGGGCTCGCTTGTCGGAGGGAAAGGGAATCTTTGTCTTCACCAACAAAGAGAAATTGTTAGACTTGAAAAAAAAAAAACTTACGCGGGCTCTCTCATCCGGGCACCTAAGATTACTTCCTTCATGGGAAGACTCTAAGGGAAAAAGGGGGAAGGAAGTCAGAGGGAAGTGATGATGTTGGAGAAAAGAGAAAAAAAGAGAAAAACACAAGAGGCTAACAGCGATGGGGGGGGTCAAGGAAGTTCGCTTAAGCGAAGGCCATCTTCTCGATAAAGAAAGCGCGGGGTCTTTATCTGTCTGAGGGAAAAGGAAAACTATACGAAAAGACGGTAGAAGAAGATGGAAGAGGAAACATCTGCGCAGGCCGCGAACTAGAGGGACGTCTTCTTACGAAGCCTTCTAACTATCGCTATGAGCGAGCAAGGCGCGGAAGGAGGGTGCGGTCGACTGGGGAGATCTATATCCGTCCGAGCAGCGCAGTCCTGGTCTGCTGAAAGGGCTATTCTGCTACACTAGGGTTTTCCAAGAGGGAGGAACCGCACATACATCGGGAAAAAATAAATACATTGAAAAGGCAATAATTCTATCTACTTACTGGGGGTTCGGCTCGCACGGGTAGAAAGGAACTTGTGAGGTTCGGGAAGGGTTTATTTTCTTTGCAGGAGTGCCGAACTCACTAAAAACTAAAAAGGTAAACGCTTCGATCGGAGGACTGGTAGCTTCTGAGATTATCAACCGGGGGCAAGCAAATGTAAAGTCCACCAAGGGATAACTGGTTACAAGGGAAAAAAAGAAAAAAGTAGGACTGCTGTTTTGCTAAAGCATCGAGTCTACGTAGAAGGACTATTCCGCGCGGATTGTGGTCTCGATTTGCGATTCCCTCTCTCTGACCAGGAAGGAAAGCCGAAGGTACATTGAAGAAAACTCCCTCCTACGGCCAGAACATCTACGCGACTTAATGGGAGGGGAAAGGAGTCTCGTGGGATAAAGCGCTGAACAAAAAAGAAGTTCAAAGAAGAAGAAGGGTTCTACCTCTTGTCACCAAAAAGCTCGTTCGAGGGGCCGGACGTGGTCGGCGCAGGGGCAGAAGCTTGCTTACGACTTGAGGCTAAAGTCTCTTTTGGAGACACACACATTACTCAGAAGGCCGAAGACTTCGGCTTATCCCGAGGTTTGAAACTTACTCTCATGGACGCGGCAAAAAAGAAAAGGCCTGCACACCACGAAGATTACGAGGCGGACTGCAAGTTGGTGCGAAAAAAGGAAAGGAGAGCCGGCATCTTTGAGAAGGGGAGCCATGCTCCCTTGCTAAAAAAAAAAAGGGGGGAAGACATCCTTCACCCTCCTTTACAAAAAGCATGAGGAAAGGAAAAAAGTCGCCGTCCGGGGCCGGACAATTTCGAGTCTCTCGAAAAGCGGCAGGGTCCTCTAGATCACAAAAAAACGATGAAAGGAAAAGACTGAAAGGAACAGGGCGAGTGTCTTCTACGAAGAAAGAGATTGGCTCGGGGAGGAGGGGGAGGACGCCTTGAGTCATGACAGTGGAAGCTAACTTCTTTTTTATGAGGGTCAACCTTCTTTGGAAAAAAAGGGCGCAAATGGCCCTCCAAAGAAAATGGCCTTACGATGTCATCGGCCTGCACAACAATGACGCTTAGTAAAGAAACCCATTCCGCGATACACCGGGTGGTGTTCGCAAACGTTGCGCTTGGGTACATATCATGAAGAAGAAGGTACACATAAAGAGACCAGAAGTCGGCGCTGCGAATTTGACTAAATCGCCAGTCTACGAATAGCCACGCTTGCGACTGGGGGCACAGGAATCTCTTTTTGGGAAACAAAGGTGAAAAAAGGGAGGAGCCAGAGAGAACGATTTTAAGAGAGCCTCACCGAACCTGCTCGTGCCAAAGGAGGAAATATGTGCGGCGAGGGCGGGATTGGAGAGTCGGTCTATCATTCTTCCTTCGATAGGGGAAGACAGCCCGTACTAACGAAAGAAGGGAAAAGAGATCCGGGGAAAAGAGACTATGCCATGGGGGAAGATCGAAGCAGCGAAGCATAACTATTCAATATCCGACATATGCATTGAAAGGGGTTGCCCTGAATAAATAGGGGGAGGGAGGAGAAAGACTCCAACATTCAGACAGCATCTATAAGCTGATCGGCAAAGCATCTTGGAGCAAATCCGCTTCTCACAGACACGGAATCATGACGTATTTCAAAGGTTCCTCGATACACTCATCCTTCTAGGGCTCGTGATGGGAACTCATTTGTGGGCGTATTATGGAAGAGGGGGTGTACTTTTCTAAAGAGGGGCAACGGAGGAATAGCTCGGGTCTAAAAAAGAGAAAATCCTCTAGGACTGGAAAAGCTAAACCAGAAATACCACATCCGAAACGATAAAAGCCGCACCAAGAAGGAGATCTTCTCCCGAGATAGCAACGAGTCGAACTGAAAGAAAAACATATCCATTCTCGTGAGAGATGATCGATTCCGATACCCTCTTACTAGAAAAAATAACTTCTTAAGAGAAAGAAAAAAAATACAAGCTCCTACAAACCGATAATATCTCTTCACGTCTACGAATGGAAGAAGACAACATATTCGCCCCGTGGAAATCTGATCCCTCAGGTTCCTACCTCGCGGTGGAAAAAAAAAAGGATGCATCATGAAGGAAACCATACTTCCATCCTACTTTCGATACCATTGGGACGTCATTTGTTATCTCAGGAACCTATACCGCGGAAAGGGGGGGAAAAACAAAAACAACTGAGGAGGGTTGGTGAGCCATCTCAAATCGTCAAGGGGAAAGAAAAAGAAGCACAGGTCAGAGCTCCCTAGAATATCCCAGATCAGCCTCGGAAGATCACCCTGGGGTTTACCTCGAAGGGGGAGAAGTATACTCAAGGCGCGGCGTTCAGATCCTCATACAACTAGCTTAATTAAACCGAAAAAATGGCAAAGGAGAAGGAAAGGGGAGGACGCCGAGGGGTTGAACATCCGTCACGAAATGTCCGTAAAGGGGGAAAGGGACGTCCCTCATCGCAATGATCACGGCTCACCAACTCGCACAAATAACAATCACCACCGACCCCCTAGAGAGAAAAGGGGCCAACAAACGCTTCTATCATAGGAGGATGCAGAGTTCTTCCTGGGGGGAGATCTTTGAAGGCAAAGTGGCTGAAGAAATGGTCTCTCTAAAACCCAAAGGATTATTTACAGGGATAGTTTAGAACGCAGAAGGGAGGAAAGGAAACCCTAAAAAGACCTCCTTGCCGATTCCGGATGGAAGACGAGAGAGAACCAGGGTTTTTCACATTTGAGAAGATTCCTGGTAATTGGGGGGGGGGCGGTGAGAAGGTTGGTGAGCCGTGATATTTTCGATTGGGAAGTGAAGATGAATTTCGGGGGGGGAAAAGGAACAACTGTTCGGCGTCAAGGAAAAAGTTTGAGGAGCCATCTGAGGTTCAGGGGAAAAGTGATTGCGCCGCTGAAACAGAATCTAAAACGAGTTTCGGGATATAAGTCTCGCTGTCAAAGGAAAGGAGCCGTAGTTTCAGAACTTGGAAAAGGGGGGTGGCGCGGGTCTGTCTCTTTCGATATGGGAACTCACGCAGGAAAGTTGGCTCTTCCCAAGTAAACGCTCTCGTCAAAGGGAGATCTCCCTACGGAAGTGGAGGTACAGACGGCTGCGGGGCAAAGAGGAAGGGAGTAGCTTCTTCGATCACTTTGTTAGGGCCCCGGACGACCCGATATGGAGATTGCAGCTTTAAAGGGGGGGACTAGGGGGGAAGATGACGCTCTTTAAGAACTATTGTAGAAGTGCCGCATGGTCGAAGGGGGGACTCTATACGCAGCTTGAGAAGGACGGATATCTGCCAGGCCCGTCAGAATCGCTCAACCAACGGAAGCTGCGTTTCTCTGGGCAGGGGCGCGCCCTTCTCTATGGAGGCGGAGAGTTAGCTCAGGAAAACTTGCGCGGTTAGGTGCTTCTGTCTGTAAAAGAGTGTCTATTAGTAGAGAAGCGTCGGCTAAGGGTTGGAACGCTCTCTATACTAGTGATGAGGGAGGAAAAGGCACATCGAGGAGGAATGAAAACTTTTAATGTCAGGCGGGCACGGAATAATATCTCTACTGTAGAGGCGAAGAGGGGGATTTGAATTTGCTTGGAAGTCTGGGCTTGAGACTTCCTATAACTACATTCTCATGACCAGCTCAGGATCCCTGCGAATCTGTGACGGCTATCTCCTGTTGGGAAGGACGCCGCAAAGACCAATAGTCTTTGGCGCGCATAGTCCGGGGATATGCACTTTATAGGGGAGAGAGAGGACTTTTCTTTTCAAAGTAATACTACGGCTACTAGGACCGGGGGGGAAGGACGGATTGTTTCGCATCGCTGCATGAACGCGGCCTCCCTAAACTAGCGTGAAAGGGGTATCCCCTACCACTAACGACCTGCAGAGAAAAGGAGAGGGCATGGAGCCTCTAGGGAATAGTATAGGAGTCTCTGGAAAGGAGGAAGCACGCGCCATCCGTAGAAATAATCAAAAAACGTCTTATTTCCTGGTTGAAAAGGTGGTACTTCTTCATTACGACAAAATAAAAAGGTTCTGAAGGGAAGGAGTTAGAAGGAGGCGGTCGAAAACCCATGTAGAGTCCTACTCGATGGTAGAAACGATACTTATTCAAGTTATAAGGGCGCACCACTCACCCGGGAAGAAAAAAAACGGTTCGCTCTTCCTCAGGGGGGTACACAAAGGACTCATGGTTGAGCGAAAAATAGCACGCCGAAATCGTGGTGTTCGTACGGGCGCATGCGCAAGAAGTGAGTACCAGCCTCGAAAGAGCACGAAAGGGACACTTCTTTTTCCCCGAAATTTAGTCCGTCAGCCCTGTCAGGAACCGCGTCATCGGCGAGCGCGGTGATCGGTACGGCTGGGCATATCTCGCAAACAACGTCTTTAGGAAAGACCGATGAAATTTAATTTGAAGGGTGAAAAGAAAAATCACCCGCAGCGCCTCTCCTCTTGAGGAGTACAGGAAGAGACTTCCTCCGTGAGGCATGAAGGGGGGGGGAAAAAACGTATGTCGTGGTGGGAGCGAAAGCTCGCCAATCTCTGGAACACTCATAGCGACGAACACTTTCGGGACTGTACATCTGGATCTCAAAAGGAAAAAAAAAAAAAGGAAAGGCGGATCGAGAGACTGTTGTGAGAGAGTAGTGAGCATCATGCAAAAGGAGGGAAACTCAGATCCAGCAAGTCTTCGGTCTAGAATGTCTCGCTCGAAGCGAACCATGTGGAAGGGATAATAGCCAGCTTCGTCGCAGCCTGCGACAGAAAGACACTGAATCATCAGGCTGGGAAATAGGTCGCGGTCGTCTCCAGATATACATATTGCAGCGGACCTCCAACCTAGTAAAGAGACCCATGACCAGGGATCTCTCTAGGGGAAAAGAAGGATTAGGGAGAGATACAGTCAATAAAGAGGGGAAAAAAAAAAATCCGTGAGCGTCCGAGCAGCGATGTCCAAACAAAATGAATTCCGTTCCAAGTACGAGTAGACAGATTGACTATAAAGAGCTGTAGAGACAAATGCTCATCACAAAAAAAAAAATTAATTGCAAGATGAAGAAAAGATCTCCAAAAAGGGAAGAAAAAAGAAACCCGAGGACCTTAATACGGTAGTGGAGAAAGCGTCTCCACAGCCGCTTCTGAGAAAAGACACAGACTACTGGAAGAGAACTAAATTTCCTTATCCTAACCCTTGAAGGAGAAGAAGGGCGAATGTCTGCCCGGTTACTGCAGTCATTTCCAAGGAGATGTCCGCACTTTTCGACGACGGTGGCAACGCGGGAGGAAGGGAAGGGAGGTCTACCCCACAAGTCTATTACTACCGATAGCGACCAAGGATAATCAACTCGTAACTGAAAAAAGGAAGCGCTCGAGAAATAGCCGTCTCGAGTAAAAGGGGGGGAGCCGCATAAACGACAAGAATAAAACGCGTGCGTTTAATAGAGCCGATCCACTATTCGAGGAAGAGGGGAGCACTGCGGATCCTTCATATGAAAGGAGATGGAGAAGCCTCTCGAAAGGAAAGGGGAGGCAGCTCGACGAGGGCATTCCCAATCTATTAGAGACGTGCAGCGTGTTCTGAAGAAGGTCTTTTCTACCTCGGAGGGACCTCCACCAAGTATAAAAGAATCGACGCGGTATACAATCCCGATCGAGAGAGACATCTCTGGGGAGAAGGGGGGAAGGATCACTTCATCTTTATGAGAAAAAAAGATAAGTCGTGTTGGGAAACCCTCCATAAAGCAAGAGAAGTAGACTATCAAGAAAGGGGGAGGAGGATCCGAAAAACTACTCTCTAGTAAAGAAGAAAATCAAATCTTGGAACGATTTAGATACTCCATAAGCCAGGAGTCTGCATCAGGAAAAGAGAACAGGCCTGAAACCTAGATTTCCCAGGGAAAGGAAAAAGGGAAGGATTGACTCCGAAGGTTCCAATAAGGCTAAATTTCCCAGAAGGACGGCATTAAATCCCTAAAAAATTCAAGATCACTAAAAAAAGAAACATCAACAATTCCACCCGAAACCGGAGAAACCAGTCATATCGCGGGAAAAAAAAAAAGCGACGGCAAGGTAGGTAGTGCGGTTTGTGAGAAGTTGAGGTCGTGTTCTAAAGAGAAATGGAAGATCTCTCACCAACACAGGGAAAAAGAATTTCAGGACAAAAAAGTTCACAACCCTCCGTCACTAAAGTAAGAGCTGTCGCATGAATTACTTAAAAAAGAAAAGGGTTGCCGGCGAAAAAAATATGATTGGCGGTGCCGCAGGAAGGTTGCTCTGAGAAATTTCTATGGCTTTCACAGGGAAGAAGGCCTTGGGGGATATGGCTGGGAAAAAAAAATTGCGAAGAATCAGAATTTGTGGGCCGGTCCTCTTTCAGAGGGGTTCAAACTGGGGAAGAGTGATTCGGAGCCCAGAATACAAAGAAACATCCGAGCCCTGCGGTCCGAAAATGAGGTTCCTATCCAGATGCGAGCTCTTTTCCCGAAGGGGAAGTCGTCGGGTTGGAGAGTAGCATTCCCTTTGGTTCTAGAGGTTGAGATTAGAGCTGGACGGGAAAAACGGTTCTGTTCAGCCGCCGTTACTCAAGGCAAACGGAAATAAAAGGAAAAAAGCGGGAAGTCCATTAAGTACGTGGGAAAAGAGAGGGTCTTAAAAGAGTGGTCTCTCTCTCGTTGGACGTCAGGAGGGAAACCCATAGGGGGGGAATCGGTCTCACTGGGGAGAATGAATGCGCGGAAAAAGAGTCGATGCACAGCACGCTGGTCAGGACGGAACTATTCGTGGCCGAAGATAAGAAAGAAAGGAGTTAGGGAATCGGAGACCTGAACTGAAAAATCGACCGACTGAAGGGCTGTCGGCTTCGCGAGCAGGGTCGAGGGCAAAGGGACTCGCCGCTCGAGGGCGCGGCTAAAGAGGTCGAGGAAAGGGGGGACGTCGAGAGGTCGCGAGAACTCGCGACTCTTTCCGGCAGGACTATGCCAAAACGGGAACACTCGTTTGACTGTTCGAACGAGACGGAAAGAGACGCAATTCAAAGGATGTCAGTCACCCGGGAAAAGATCGCATCGACGGGGGCGTTCTCTGCAAGGAAATTGTCATGCGGGGAGTCTGCGGTGTCGACTAAACAAATAAGGAGGGGGAAAGATTCTCTGCCGAAAGTCCGGGAGGTCGGCGCTTTTGTCGATCCGGGTGCCAGAAAAATAGAGAGCCATCAGAAGGAAAAGCAAAAGAAATGATGAGCCATTTTAAGAGGAGATCTCGGTTAGGG